>ERZ761607.1434-NODE-1434-length-29875-cov-5.607076_pt1 | contig 29875 bp, 27 predicted proteins | sample MGYA00511164_ERZ761607 | MGnify/ENA primary metagenome ERZ761607 (study PRJEB28899, sample SAMN02445080) | bioreactor sludge metagenome | biome: EBPR sludge | place: Australia: Brisbane, Thorneside Wastewater Treatment Plant | collected 2011-06-22 ... | reverse complement strand
CAATGAATATGAAACGCCACCTCATCGCCATGGCCCTCGTTTTTTCGAGCGTTCCGAGTTTCGCGGCTCCGACCGCGGCTCAACTCGAGGCCAAGAAGAAGGCCGACGAAGAACGTATGGCGAAGGTGCTCGAGGAACTCCTCGTGAAAATCGGCGCGGCCCGCAAACTCAAGTTCGATCTCAATTTCGATACGTCGCTGGGCTTCCCGCTGGACGACAGCCACGTTTCCCTGCAGATCCCGTTGCTCGACAAAATCCTCATCGACATGGGCGGCGACAAAGCGCCGAGCGAGGGTTCGCGTAACCTGGGCTCCAAGCCCCGGCTGAGCGCCGGCGTCGCCGGGCAACTCATCGACGTGAATGCCCGCGCCGATCGCCGGGCCTCCCGGAACGCCGCGGCCGCGAACGACCGCCAACAGGATACGATCGTCGTGACGGGCGACGTTGCCTTCACCAATCCCGAAGCCCTCGCGATCGCCGTTGGCGTCGACAAGAATCCGAACTCGAACGCCCAATTCGAGGCCAAGGTCAAAGCCCGCCTTCGCAAGCTGAGCTTCTCGACCGAAGTCTCGGCGAAAGCGTTCGAAGAACAAGCCACCGACGAGAATGGCCAGTCGAAGGTCGTCTTAGGCGCGGACATCCGCCTCGATTGCGAGGCGGACGTCATGACGAGCTCGATCAAGACCGGCAACCAAGCGCCGAAGGAAGTCTTCGAAGCACTCGAGATCTGCTCGTTCGACGCGAAATTCAACCCGCAGACGAAAAAGTACGACGTCAAAGTACGTATCAAGAACTAGGCGACCGACAGAAGGGGTTGGGGGCATCGTCATGAAGAACTGGGGATTTTCTCTCGCGGCCGCGCTGAGCGTGGCGGCATTCACGCCGCCGGCCGCGGCCGGCCCCGTCCAGAAAGTCATCCAGAAGATCATCGAGCGACGCGGCCTCGACCAGGCCAAGCAGCTCGAGACTTACGCCGGCCTCAAGATCACGCGCTGCCGCCTGAACGGCAAGCGCTACCGGGCCGACTCCGAGAGCATCAACTATTGCCTCTTCCAAGCCCTTCGGGATTTCGACCGCCACTCCGTCGCGACCCCGGTCGACGTCGAAGTGCTGAGCCTCGCGTCGAAGCGCACGTTCCGGGCGCAGATGACGTGGCGGCCCTACACGTACCAGCTCCACCGCGGCACGGTGAAACGCCGGGCCTTCGGAATCTACTACCGGGTCAAGGAGATCCGGGGCTTCCTCAAACATTACCTCGAGAACGAGTTCATCCTCGACGTGGAACCGGCCGTGACCGTCGGCGACGTGCGGATACAGGGCGACGCCCGCGTCCTACGCCCCTTCCAGTCGATCGATGCCGACCGCGTCGTCATGTCGACCTTCGCGACCCCCGAAAAAACCCTCGCCGGCCACGTCGACTTCTTGCGCAAGAAGGCCGAGGCCGACGGGAGCGATTTGCGGATCCTCACGCTCGACTACCGGACGAGCTGGAACCTGAAAGACTCGAAAGAGGTTCGCGGCCGGATGCAGGGCGAACTTTATCCCGACGGCGCGCCGGAGCCGAGCGACAAGGAACTGCTGGGTACTAACGAAGAAGAAGCCGAGCTTCGGGCGGCCCTCGAGGCCGACGAAACCGAAGCCGCGATCTCGGGGGAAGCGCCATGAGACGAGTTTTCTCGATCCTTATCACGACGTTCCTCGCTTCGAACGCGCTCGCGCAAAGCGAATGCCTCGACGTGCGCACGAAAACGGCGAAGGACTTCCTGAATGCCGAGGCCGAGGCGCTCCGGGTCGACCGGCGCTCGACCATCAACCTGCTCATCCGCGAGATCGACGCCTCGATCGCGTGGGATTCCGCGACGGGAAAGACGCGCAACCTGGGTATTCTCGATGGCTTCGTGAACCTCGCTTCCGGAATGTTCCGCGTGGTCCCCGGACTCGGTCTCGCGATGAAAACGAAGGAGGATTCGCTCGTTTACGTCTGCCTCCGCTTCGCGAACGACCCGCGTCAGAACATGTTCCGGGTCATCCACTTCGAGCGCAACTCCGTCATCAACTCTCGCTTCCAACCCGATCCGATTCCGCTCACGATCGCGCCCTTGGGCGAAACCTCTTTGCTGATCGACCAGCTTTTCGGCGCGGGCGTCTTCGCCGACGTCCGCGGCGGGATTCGGGAGACGGACCAGCAGTCACGTGACCGTCGAAGGGTCACCCGCGAGCTAGACGGCGCCCTCAACGAAATCATCCAACTTTTCCTGAAAACGGGCGTACAGCAAATCGACGTCCGACCCGATCGCGTCGAGTTCGTGGCCGGCCTCAAGCTCCTCGAAATCATCGACACGACGAAGATTCCTTTGCCCAATGGGGTCGTTCGCTTCGAATCTCCCTGGCTCAAGTAGGCGGAGTCGCACGGCGTTCGAGGCGACTCAGGACCTCCACGTGGAAGGTCTGCGGGAAGAGATCGAGGGGCTGCACCTCGACAGGCTCCCACCCTTCCTTGGCCAGCATCGAGACGTCGCGCGACCAGGTCGCGACGTCGCAAGACACGTAGAGAATCTCGCGCAGGGAATCCGAACGCGAGACGAGACGCTCGATCCCCTTCGCGCCCGCGCGCGGCGGGTCGAGCAAGAGGACGTCGGGACGGCCGACCTCGCCGGCGAGCCGCGTGAAGTGCCAGGCCTCGGAGAGATCCCGGGCTAGCGTGCGCACGCCGGGCCACGCGCGCGCCTCGAGGGCCCGCAGCGCGGGGGCCGCGACCTCGACGCCCAGGATCTCGGGCACTCCCGCCGACACCGCGAGCTCGGTAAAGTTCCCGGAGCCGCAGTAGAGCTCGAGCAGCGACGCGGGGCGGGCCGCGGCGAGCCGCGCCGCGACCCAAGCGCGCATCCGCTCGTTCTGGGACGTGTTTCCCTGTCGGAACGGGCGGCGTCGGTTGAGCTCCGGTTCGTCGTCGTCGGCCATCGCGTCGTCGAGCTCGAGGAAAACCCACTTTCGCGCATCAATCGTCGGGCGCCAAGCCGGGTTCGGGAGCCGCCCGCGTAGCGCGCGAAAACGATCGCGCAGCGGCGCCGTCAGCACGTAGCAGTCTTCGATGTCGGCGATCTCGTGGCGCCCCTCGCTCACGAAGCCCAGACGTTCGCCGTCGGACTTGAACTGGGCGCGGTTGCGGTAGCCGAGCTCGCTCGGCGCGGCCCAGATCGGGCGGAAGCCGCTCGTCTCGGGATCGAGCCGCATGCGCTCGAAGGCGTGGCGGACGCGATGTTCCTTCGCGCGCGCCTGCGCCGGATACTCGGCGATCATCCAGGGGCAACCGCCGCAGCGGCCGGCCTCGGTGCCCTGGTGGGGGCAAGGCGGCTCGCGCCGCTCCGGTGACGGCCGACGCAGCTCGACGAGACGGGCATAGCCGTAACGCGGACCGCGGGTCTCGACCTCGAAGAGACCTTCGTCGCCCGGCCAGGCGCCGTTCACGAAGAAGACGAGCCCGTCGGGCGCGTTCACGATGCCGAGCCCCTCGGAGGAAAGGTTGCGGACGGCGCCCTCGAAGCGGATGCCGGGCGCCGAAACGATCGCGCTCATTCGCCCGCGGCGACGCCTTCGAGCAGCGTCGGCGAAAGACGCGGCGGCTTGAACGAGTTGTCGCGGCGCTTGTGCTCGCTCGCGAGCTGACCGCAGGCGGCCGAGATGTCGCGACCGCGCGAGGTCCGGATGAAGCTCAGCATGCCCGAGTCGTTCAGGATCTTCTGGAAGGCGTCGACGCGCTCCCACTCGGGACGCTTGAAGGGAATCTGCGGGTTCTCGTTGTAGAGAAGCAGGTTCATCTTGCAGGGGATGCCCTTGACGAGCTTCACGAGTTCGCGCGCGTGCTCGGGCCGATCGTTGACGTCGCGGATGAGGATGTACTCGAAGGTCACGAGAAAGCGCTTGTCCTTGACCTCGCGCAGGGCGCCCAGGAGATCCGCGAGCGGATAGGCCTTGTTGATGGGCATGATGAGGTTGCGGATCTCGTCGTTCGGCGCATTGAGCGAGACGGCCAGCCGGCACTTCGATTCCGAGAGGAAACGGCGCATGGCCGGCACGAGGCCCGACGTCGAGACGGTGATGCGGCGGGTGCCCAGGAAGAGCGCCTCGCCGTCCGTCATGAGGTCGAGCGCGCCCATGACGTTGTCGTAGTTGTCGAAGGGCTCGCCCATGCCCATGAGCACGACGTTCGTGATCTTCTTGCGGTTCGGCAGCGCGAGCAGCTGCCCGGCGATCTCGCCGGCTTCGAGGTCGCGCTCCACGCGCTGCTGGGCGGTCAGACAGAACGTGCAACCCATCTTGCAGCCGACCTGGGTCGACACGCACACGGTCACGCGGCCCTGGTCTTCGCGCGGGATCCAGACGGTCTCGACCGTCTTCCCGTCTTCGAGCTGGAGCAGGTACTTGATCGTGCCGTCCTCGGACTCTTGGGCGTGCAGGATCTTCGGAAGCACGATGCGGGCGTCCGTCTTGAGCAGGTGACGGAAATCCTTGCTCAGATTGGACATCGCGTCCGGATCGAGGACGCCCTCTTTCCAGATCCAGCGCAGAAGTTGCCGGGCGCGGAAGCGCGGATGACCCCGTTCGGCGAGCCACGATTCCAAAGCTTTGGGCCCGAGCAGGGCAAGATTTCCATTAAAATTCATGCGTCTAGACCTTTTGCCGGTTTATATGCAAAGCGTCAATCCCTAATTATGCTACGCTTTCAAGCGGGGGGAACTCATGTCGTCGGATATTGGCCAGAATGACAAGAAAAATCCGGGTCCGACTTCGGCCCATCCGGCCGAATTTACTCAGTCCGGCACGGGGGAAGAGACGCGGATCGCGACCCTCGACGGCCTCGCCCCGCCGCGCTCCCTGCTCGCATTGGTCCAAATCACGGCCGGCCCCGAACAGGGCAAGATCGTCCAGATCCCCTCGTCCGGGCGTTTCCTCGTGGGCCGCGGTCGGGATTGCAGCCTCATGCTCCACGACCGCAGCTGCTCCCGGCAACACGTCGAGATCTGGCACGAGTCGGGCGACACCTACAAGCTCCGCGACCTCGGCTCGACGAACGGCACGCGCATCAACGACGTAAAAGTCGAAGGCCTCGCCCCGCTCAAGAACGGAGATCGCATCCAGATCGGCGACAACGCCGTCTTGCGCTTCACGCTCGTCACGGAGTCCGAGGGCAAGGCCCAGATCGACGTCTACCACAAGGCTACGCGCGACCCGCTCACGAACGTCGCGAACCGCCGCATCTTCGAGGACATCCTCGGGCGCGAGCTCGGCCACCAGCAGCGCAGCAGTCCGGAGCTCTTCCTCATCCTCATGGACATCGACTTCTTCAAGAAGATCAACGACAACTTCGGCCACGCCGCCGGCGATCAGGTCCTCAAGGATTTTTGCCGTAAGGTCGAGGCCTCCATCCGCGCCGAAGACACGATCGCGCGCCTCGGCGGTGAGGAGTTCGGCGTCGTCGGCCGATGTGACGGCACCGAGGGACTCGCCACGCTGGCCGAACGCATTCGCAAGAACGTCGAGAAAACACCGACCCTCTTCGAAGGTCGCCAGATCTCGTACACCGTCTCGCTCGGGTGCGTGCTCCTCTCGTCCAAGCACAGCTTGCCGAGCGAGGAGCTCTACCAGCGGGCCGACGAGTGCCTTTACGAAGCCAAGAAAGGCGGACGCAACCGCCACGTCCTTAAAGTCCTGTCGCCCTGACCTCGCCGCGTTCCGATCCGACTCGTCGACGCAACACCGAAAGGATCACCGATGCCAAAACCGTCTTCACTTCGCCTGCTGGCGCTCCTCACGCTCGGGGCTTGCCTCCAACCCTCGCAGCGGGCCGAAGACCTTTTCGCGGACCGTCAGACGATGCCGCCCGCTTTCGACAAACTCGCGAATCCGCCCGTGCCGCCGAACGCGCTCGCGCGGCCCACCGCGAACAGCGTCGCCGTGGCGGTCATCGATAACGGGGTCGACTATTTGCACCCGAGTCTCCGCGGTCGTTTGCGCCACGTCCCGCGCGGACCGCAAAACCACCCGAGCCTGGGCTGGGACTTCCAAGGCGCGGACGCCTTCCCGCATCCAAGCCTCATCTCCCCGTCCTTTCTCGCTTTCGGGGCCAAGAAGATCGAAGACGGCCGCATCGTGGGCGCGTCCGAAGACGGGCTCGCGCTCTTCCTCGATTTCAACCGAAGCTTTCTCACGCGCCTGCAGAGTCGTATCCGCGCGGACCGGCGGCTCGCCAAGACCCCCTTCGCCACGAAACTTGGCTCCCGCTCGCTCACCCTTCCCGCCGTCGACTACATCCTCGAAGACGGCTTCTTTGACCCGAAACGGTACGAGACCAACCGGCAAGCCGGCCTCCTCATGATGGGATCCAAGCTTTCCCTCGCCCTCCGCGAAGAAGTGGGCGACGAAGCCGCCGCCGCCCTCGAAGCTCCCCAGTGGGAGATGGCCAGCGAGATATCGGAAAGCCACCATCTCAGCTACCTCGCCTACGTCGACGGGGCGGACGCTTTCCTCGATCTCGTTCGACAGACGCTCAAGGAATGGGAATCGGAAAGTGGCTACCGCGCGGCTTACCGCACCTTCGTCGATTACGACATCAAGGACGCCCGGAACGGCGACGACGCGACCCCCGGGGCCAAGCTGCACGGCGCGTGGTACGCCCAGGCCCACGACTTCCCGGACCATTTTCCGGAACGCACGCTCGCCCAACTTTTCTGCCACCAACTGAAACCGCGTGAGCGCATGGAGTGGGCTCGTCTCGCGCCCGCCGCCCGCTCCGCCCGCGCGGAGCGTCTCGTCGCCGATCACTTCAAGAGCGCGCGTCGCTACCTCGAGCTCGTCGCGAGCCAAGGCCGCTCGACGAGCCAACGCACCGGCGCCAAGAACTCCCTCGCGGTCCTGCCCGAAGCCGAGAAGCTCGCGCGCGAAGCCCTTCGCTCGACGAACGTCGGCGCCCTCCTCGCTTGCGGAGACCCCGCCCGCGTCCGGATTTCCGACCCCGCCCGCGTCCGTGACGCCCGGAAACGATTCCATCCCTACCTCGATCCGGGTAGCTCGGAGGAAGTCCACGGCACCCACGTCGCCGGCATCGTCGCCCGACAATCGCCCCACGTCGACATCATCCCCATCCGCGTCACGACGAGCGGCACCGCCGTCGTCGAGAAGCGCGCCAAGCAACTCGTCGATAACTCCGTCCAAATCTTCGACCGCTGGATGCGACACCCCGCGGTCGCCAAGACGCTTCGCGAGAAGTTTCCGGGCCTCGGCTCCGGGAGCGGCGCCGTGGCCAAAGTCCGCCAGTACCTCGAGGAAAACCTCGACGACCTCTACCTGAATCTCGTCTTCTTCGAGGATATCCGCGGCGCCATCCGCCTCGTGGGCGCGAACCGGGTCCTCGTGGCCAATATGTCCCTCGGCGTGGAATCCGATACGGTACCGGTCTCGCAACCGGTCGGGCGCGGCGGCGACGAAAACTTGGGCTTCCTCTTCACGGAGTCGCTGAAGTTCGCGGTCGCCGAAACCGTGCTCGAGCACGCGCCGCATACCCTTTTCGTGGTGGCGGCCGGAAACAGCAAAACCTGGCTCGACGGACGCACGCGCTCGGGCCTGCCTTGCGACCTCCGCTCTCCCCTCTTCGCATCGGAAGGCGTCGAGGCCCTTCCGAATAACCGACTCAACAACGTCCTCTGCGTGGGAAGCCTCAAACAGATGGGGCAGCTCTCGGAATTCACCAACATCGTTTTGGGGGAGACCCCCTTCGTCCTCTCCTACGGCGAAGAGGTCCTCGCGCCGGTCAAGCTCACGAGCTGCGAGGGCATCCAACAACGGCTGCTCGAGGAAGACCTCAAAGGGATCAAACCCTCGATACCTTCCCCGGTGGCGCTCAAAAACGGCATCTCCATCGACGAACTCGCGGCCAAACTCCCGCCCTTTCCCGAGGCTTTGTCGATGGTGGTTCCCGACCTCAAGCTCGAGCTCTGGGTCCGCTGGATGAACACGCTCCTGACGAGCACGCAATCCACCCTCGCGGTCTCGCGCTGCGCACGCGAAAGCTCACCGAAAGCGCGTCTCTCGGGAACCTCGATGGCCAGCCCCGCGGTCGCGGGTTTCGTGGCGCGCTTCATGGCCGCGCGTCTCCGCGCTTCGCATTTGAGCGAAGACCACGCCTACGGCCACCCGGATTTCCTACCGGCCAAGATCATCGCCGATCTCTACGCGCGCAGCCCCGAATACGGCGGCGCGAGCCTCATCCGCGAGATCCCGCAGGTCCTCAAGATCCGCGCCTGGGACCGCGCGACGCCCGAGCAACGGCAGAAGCTTCGACGCGTCCCCGTCCTCTCGGCGAGGGATAGCTTGGACGGCGGCGGGATCTAGGCTCAGCGAAGGCCGAGGGCCATCATCTTCTTGAGGAGATCGCTGCGCGAAACGCCCAGAAGGTGGGCGGCCTGATCGCGCGAGCCGCCGGACTGCAAGAGCGCTTGGCGGATGCGCGTGCCCTCGTTCGAGGTGAAGAGCTCGAAGCCGCCCCTCGGCCGACGCCACTCGAGCGGCAAGTCGGCTTCGCTCCAACGGCGAAGGTCGGGATTCCGCTGCAAGCCGCTCTTGAAGAGCTTCTTGAGGTCGTCCAGGTTCGCGGCGAACTCCTGCCGCGCGAGCGTATCGACGAGCCAGGGCGACGGCGACTGCGTGAGACCCGAGACCTCTTCGGCGACCGCGCGCACGATGTGGGGCATGTCCTCGGAGCGCTCCTGCAAACTCGGCAGGAAGACGGCAAAGCCCGTGATGGCCTGGAAAAGCTCGCGCAGGAATTCGGAGCGGTAGACGAGCAAAGAGAGGGCCTTCTCGGTGCCCAGGATGAGGCGCGGAGCGCCCAGGCCGCTCTTCAAGCCGCCGCCGCGGTCGCAGAACTCGCGGCGTTGCTTGAGGTGCTCGAGGAGCTCGCGCTGCGACTCGAGCGAAAGGTCCTCGATGTTCTCGAGATAGATCACGTCGCCCGAGCCGACGCGCGGGGCCTGGAGCAGCTTCGTGAAGCCCGGGCTCAGGAACGAGGACTTGAAGACGCGCAGCTGTCCCTCGGGGAGTTCCTCGAGACGGCGGTGGAAGTTCTGGATCGAGAGGAACTCGTCGACGTGGGCGCGCTTGCCGCTGCCGGGCTCGCCGTAGATGAGAACGGGCACGGCCACGTGATCGAGCAGGCTCATCCAGTTCGCGTAGGCCGCGCGCAACGACGATTTGAGGGTGCGCAGGCGCCCGAAGCCGAAACGGCCTTCGTTGCGGGCGCGCTCGATGAGCTTACGCTGGAAGTGCTGGGCGACACTGAGCTCGACGAGACCTTCGTCCTTCGCCCCGAGCCCCTTCACGATCGCTTGCGCGTCCTGGTCGCTGGATCCGATCACGCGAGTCCTCCTTGATCCGTGGCGCCCAATCCTCGGGCGCCTTCCGATGCTCCCTTTTGTTAGCAATTGGGGGGCCAAGCGCGGGCCGACGACAAGTCCCGGAATTCCTTCGGACCAAAATCGCTCCGCCGTCGAAAAGTTCGACAAAAGCGACGCAAGTGCCGAGAAGTTCTACGGAGCCGAAGGCCCGTCCCCGGGGCGAACGCGCCCGAATCGGGCGCCAGGCTAGGCGGCGTAAACGGGGCGACGCTCGAGCAGGCCTTCGCGCTTGAGGTAGAGCCAAAGGGTGAGCGCGGCGACGGCGTAGACGATCGCGCCGTAGAGGAACACGAAGCGCCCCGAGACGGCGACGATCGTCCAGCTCGCGAGGGCCGCCGCGATGGAGCCCGCGAAGCTCGTCGCGGCCGTGCGGGCCGCGCCCATGGAACGCAACTCGCCCTTCTCGACGGCGCGCTGGAAGAGGCTGACCGAAGTCGGCAACTGCGCCGCGATGAGCACGGAGAAGATCGCGTTCGTCGCGATGAAAACCGCGCCCGTCGGCGCGTAGGCGAACACGAAGAAGAGCGGCACCACCGCGATGCGGATCGCGAGCAGCCAACCCTCCGAGAGCGGACGGCCCAACTTGCGCGCGCAGTAACCCGGAATAAGGCTGCCCACCGAATAGCCGACGTACTGGAGCACGAAGAGCATCGTCACGACGAAGTCCGACGCGAGCAGATCGCGCTTCATGTAGATGATGTAGGCCGCGTTGTAGGTGAAGAGCCCGAAGCCGATGAGCAGCTGCGTGAAGGTCAAAAGCCGCAGCCTCGGGCGAAAGAGGATCTGGTAAGCCGGCTGCACGACGACCGTGTTCTTGGCCTGTCCTTCGAAACGCACGCCCATGAGGATCGCGGCCGACAGGACGTAGGTGAGCGAGTCCACGACGAAGGCGCCCTCGAAACCGATGCGCGTCGACACGAAGTAAGCGAGTCCGTAGCCGATGAGCATGCCGACGTGGCGGCCGTTCTCGATCTTCGACAGCAGCCAGCTGCGCGCGGCTTCGGTCTTGGGTTCGTGGCTCGCCGTGTGGCCCACGAGGCTATCGATGTGTCCGGCCTGCAAGGTCGTCAGGAAGGCGCTCAGGAAGGTGCAGAGGTAAGCGGCCAGCAAAGGCGCCGTGTCGTGCAAAGCGACGGGCAGCAGGATCGAAAGCGCGAGGCAAAGGTCCAGGTTCATGAGCGCGCGGCGGTCCGTGGGCCCGAAGTGGATCCGCGCGGCCAGCTGGCCCGACACGAGCTTCGTGAGCGCGAGCAGGCTCCACTGCAAGCCGACGTGGATGGGGTTCTTGGCGTGGCTGAAGACGTAGAGCGGGATGGCGAATTCCGAGAAGGCCGAGCCGACGAAGCTCACGAGTCGCGCGACGTGGATGCGCTGACCGGCCTTGAGGAAGTCCGCCCCGAACATCCGCCTAGCCTTCCGACTTTACGGCCTTGAGATCGGGGAGCTGGAGGCTCGACAGGTAGATGACCCGCAGCTCCTTCGGCTCCGAGGAACTCCGATCGATCTTCTCGGAGTCGCCCATCGCCTGCGCGAGCTTGTTCGTGCGCATCTGGTAGCGCACGAAGTTATAGAGCTGGAGCAGGAGGACCTTCTGCTCCTCGATCTGCGAGGGCGTGAAGTACTCGATGACGACGGCGTCGCCGTTGTAGCGCTTCCACTGCGCGACTTCCTTCTCGCTCATCTTCGTGAGGTCGCCCTTGGTTTGGCGCGTGAAGTTGTAGAGCTCGGTGATGCGCTGGTTGTAGGCCTTGTCTTGGTTGAAGAAAACGGCCTCGGCCTCGAGGTTATTCAGGCGCAGGCGGCCGTCGATGTCCTCGATGACGACTTCGTGGCGCTTGAGGTCGGTGATCTTGCGGCGCACGGCCGGGATCTGGTCGGCGCGGAAGAAAGTCGCGAGCTCGGAAAAGCTCATCGGACGCTTGAGACGAAGGAAGATCTGGAAGCCCACGTGGTCCGCGCAGAAGAGCTGCTGGACTTCGGGGTTGAGCATGATCGGCTGCGGAACCTGGCGCGAAGCCTGCTCGACGAGGACCGTGGGGTCCGTGTTGAGCGCCTTCGCGATGTTGAAGAGATCCTCGACGGTCAGCTTGGTCTTGCCCCGAAGCAAACGACTGATCGTCGTCTGCGAGCATCCGAGACTCGCGGCGAGTTGGTCTTGGGTGACCCCTCTTCGATCCATGATCGTGGCGATCGCATCCAGGATTAACTTCTGCATAGAGTAGGATTCCTTTATTGCATATCCGACCAAAGATCACGCTTTTCAAACCAGATTTCGTTGTTCGACTCAGACTCGGAGCCTATTTCGGTCGCTGCCACAGAAGTCGGAGCACCCAACCCCCCGATTTCTGTACAGAACCCGGCCGCGGCGCCTTTAACCCCTTGGCGCCGCGGCCATTTTTCTTCCGCGAAAGTCTCGTGGACCCCCCGCCTCCCCTGCACTAGAACGATTCGTACGGCGACGATCCTGAAGGACGGAGACCGAAGAACGTGAAAGACAAAAGATTGAGCTATGGCCTCATCGGCCGCGGGCGACTCGCCCGTCACTTCGGATTTTACCTTCCCCTCAAGGGTCATCGCTGCTTGTCCTGGTCCCGCGGCCAGGAAGCCTCGCGTTTGGACGCGGCCGACGTCATCCTCGTCCTGACGCCCGACGACGAAATCGAGAACTTCCTCCGCGACGCCAAACGTCTCCACGGACTCGACTTCGCCGGCAAACGGCTCGTCCATTGTTCGGGTCGTCTGGCAAGCGAGCTCGCCGTCGGATGCCATCCCCTCCAAAGTTTCGGCCCCGACCTTTACGCTCCCGAAGCCTACGAACGTTTTCCCTTCGCCGTCGACGCCGACGGTCCCGACTTCGCCGAGCTCTTCCCGAAGCTGCCCAACCCCTCCTTCCGGGTCGCCAAGGAGAGCAAAGCGCTCTACCACGCGGCGACCTGCTTCGCGGCCAACTTCTCGGGCTTGCTCTGGAAGGGCGCCGCCGAGATCTTCGAGAAGGGCCTGGGCGTCGACCGTCGCGTCATCGCGCCTTTGTTGTCGCAGACCCTCGAGAACACGCTCCGGGATCCCTCGCGCGCGCTGACGGGACCGCTCGCCCGCGGCGACTCCGGCACGATCGAAGCCCACCTCGCCGCGCTCGAAGGGCGGCCCGAAGCCGACCTTTACCGCGCCTTCCTCAAGTATTTCCAGGAGACCCGATGAGCCAACATACGAACGCGCCCAAGCCGCCAACCGTGCAAGCTTTCCGGCAAGCCAAGGCCAAAGGGCAGAAGCTTTCCGTCGTGACTTGCTACGACGCGTGGTCGGCCAAGACCCTGAACGCGAGCGACGTTGACGCCCTCCTCGTAGGGGACAGCGTCGCCATGGTCCTGCACGGCCATCCCAACACGCTCGCCGCGACAAGCGAGATGATGGCGCTGCACACCGCGGCCGTCGCGCGCGGCGCCCCCCACAAGCTTCTCATCGGCGATATGCCCTTCCTGAGTTTTCGCAAGGGCCTCGGGCCGGCGATGGAAAGCGCGGAACTGCTCATGCGGGCCGGCGCGCACGCCCTCAAGCTCGAAGGCGTGGACGGACACGAGGACGTCGTCGACGCCCTCGTGAAATCGGGGATCCCCGTCATGGGGCACGTCGGGCTCACCCCGCAGTCGCTGCACGGACTCGGCGGTTTTCGCGTGCAGGGCAAAGACGACGCCGCGGCCGCCGAGATACTCCGCCAGGCCAAACGACTCGAGGAGCTCGGCTGCTTCTCGATCGTCCTGGAGTGCGTGCCGACCGCGCTCGGTGAGCGCCTGACCTCGGCCCTTTCCATCCCCACGATCGGCATCGGCGCGGGCCCGCATTGCGACGGCCAGGTGCTCGTGCTGCACGATCTTCTGGGCGTGGACTCGAGCTTCCGTCCCCGCTTCGTCCGCCGCTTCGCGGACTTCGAAGGCGGCCTGCGCGAGGCCGTCGCGACTTACTCGCGCGCCGTGCGCGACGGCAGCTTCCCGAACGCCGAGGAGAGCTACGCGTGAGCCAGGCCGTCGACACCGTCCTTCACACCGAAATCGCGGGCTGGCTCGCGCAACGCGCGACGTGGGCGAAGGGCGCGAGCGTCGGCTTCGTTCCCACGATGGGCGCCCTCCACGAAGGCCACGCGAGCCTGCTGCGGCGGGCCCGCGCGGAAAACGACTTCGTCGTGCTCTCCGTGTTCGTGAACCCCACCCAGTTCAACGACGCCCGGGATTTGGACGCTTACCCGCGGACGCTCCGCGCCGACGTCGGGATCGCCCGCGAGGCCGGCGTCGACGCCGTGATCGCGCCGCCCGAAGCGGCCCTCTACCCGCAGGGCTACCGCTACCGCGTTTCGGAGGGCGAGGACGCCAAATGCCTGGAGGGCGCGCACCGACCGGGCCACTTCGACGGCATGCTCACGATCGTGCTCAAACTGCTCGGGATCGCGCGCGCGCGCCGCGCCTACTTCGGCGAGAAGGACTTCCAACAGCTCCGGCTCGTCCAGGGGCTCGCCCGGGAGTTCTTCCTCGAGACGGAGATCGTGCCCGTCGAGACCGTACGCGAGTCCGACGGCCTCGCGATGAGCTCGCGCAACGTGCGACTGAGCCCGGAGCAGCGGACGCTGGCCCCTTACCTCTACACGGTCCTGCGCAGCGCCCCGACCCCCCACGACGCCGTCGCGCGTTTGGCCGCCCGCGGCTTCGCCGTGGACTACGTCGAGGAAAAGTGGGGGCGCCGGCTCGCGGCCGCCAATCCGGCGTTCTTCGATGTGAACGGTTTCGGCCCGCCTCGGGGACGTCCGACTTATTGACAACGTCGTTTGGCCGCCTAAGGAGAAAGCATGATCCTCGCGCTGGATATCGGCAACACGCAAATCTACGGCGGCCTCTTTGACCAGGGCACGCTCAAGTTCCAGTTCCGCAAGTCCTCCCGCCAAGGCACCTCGTCCGACGAGATCGGCATCTTCCTGAAGCAGGTGCTTCGCGAGAACGGCTTCGACCCCGGCCAGGTCCAGCGCATCGCGGCCTGCACCGTCGTGCCGGACCTCGTGCACTCGACGACGGGCGCTTGCCAAAAGTACTTCAATCAATCGCCCTTCTTCCTGAAACCCGGCGTGCGCACGGGCCTCAAAGTCCGTTACCACAACCCCGTCGAGGTCGGGGCGGACCGCATCGCGAACGCCATCGGCGCGACGAAACTCTTTCCGGGGCAGAATCTCATCATCGTCGATTTTGGCACGGCTACGACCTTCTGCGCCGTAAGCGCGGATCACGACTACCTTGGCGGCCTCATCGTGCCGGGCTTGCGCCTTTCCATGGAAGCCCTCGAAGCGGGGACGGCCAAACTTCCCGTCGTCGAGATCCTTCGCGCCAAGGAGCTCGTCGCGCGCTCGACCGTGGAAAGCATCCAGTCGGGCCTTTACTTCGGCAACCTCGAAATGACGCGCGCGCTGGGAGAGCGCATCCGGCGCGAAGCCTTCGGCGGCGACCAAGCGCTCCTCATCGGCACGGGCGGTTTCGCGCGGCTCTTCCAGGAAGAGAAACTCTTCGACCATTTCGTTCCCGATCTCGTGTTGACGGGACTCAAGATCGCCCTCGAACTCAACGCCTCGGAACCTGGCACGGGAGAAGCCGGATGAAACGCACGATGCTCAAAGGCAAAATCCACCGCGCGACCGTGACGGGCGCCGACCTCAACTACGAAGGGTCGATCTCGATCGACCCCAAGCTCGCCGAGGCCGCCGACCTGCTCAACTTCGAGCGCGTCGAGATCTACAACTGCAACAACGGCGAACGTTTCGCGACCTACGTCATCCCCGGCCGCGAGGGCGAGATCTGCCTGAACGGCGCGGCCGCGCGCCTCGTCCACAAGGGCGACCTCGTCATCATCGCGGCGTACGGCGAATTCGAGGACGAAGAAGCGCGCCGCTACCAACCGCGCCTCGTCTTCGTGGACGCCCAAAACCGCCAAGTCAGCCGCTAGGGCGTCAGGCGTTTTTTGGTAGCGCACGTGCGTCAGAATGACGCGAGTGCGCTACCAAAAAACGCCTGACGCCTTAGCGTGGGAGCGTCCACGTAAGGTCGCTTTCGATCTCGTCGAGGAGGAGGCCCGTCGCGTCGGAGTCGTTGAACTCGAAGCGGCCGATGTCGCCCGCTCCGCGCTCGAGGCGACGCAAGACGACGGATTGGCCGTGCATCCGAACTTGCAAAGTTCCCGCCTTGAGATCGCGACGGTCCTGGAGACGACTTCCGAGCCCTTCCTTGATGGCGAGACGAATCATCTCGCGGTAGGTCGAAAGATCGTCCGCGTCGAGCGGGCTCAGGGTCGGAGCGACCCGACGTTTCGGGCAGCAGATTTCTTCGACGAGCAGACGTTCGCCGTTCTCGAAGACGCGCAGGTGCGAAGTCCCGTCCTTGGCCTCGACGCGATAGTCGATGAGCCAGGGGCGGTCGCCGAAGAGCGCCTCGTTCGACGCCTCCGGCGCGCTCGCGCACGCCCCCAAAAGCCACGCCGCCCCCCAAGCCCGAATCTTCATCCTTAAAAGGATAACACCCTAAGTCCGTTCCGGGGGAAGGATCTTGATGCTTCCCGTATCCCCGTCGATCTCGACGAGATCGCCCGTCTTGATCTTCGCGAGGATGCCCGCCACGTTCGCGACGGCCGGAAGGCCGAACTCACGCGCCACGATCGAGCCGTGGGAAAGGTAGCCCCCCGTTTCCATCAAGAGGCCGCCGGCCCGCAGGAAGAGCGGCGTCCAGCCCGGGTCCGTCGAGGGGGCAACGAGGATCTCGCCCGCCCGGAGCTCGTGGCCGAGCTCCGGCGAGAGGAGGACGCGCGCCACGGCGCGAACCCGCCCCGAAGAAACGGCGATCCCCGAGAAGTCGCCCTTCCCGCCGCGCGCCTTGGCTTCGACGCGGATCGCGCGACGCGAGGCGCCCTCCTCGATCAAGTCGGGTTGCGGGATCGCCTTGAGCCGCTCCATCGTCGCCCTTCGCTCGCGCACGAGGACGCGAAAGCCCTGCCCCGCGCTTTCCGAACGCAGCCAACGCTCCATCTCGACGATCGTCAGGTGGAACGCGTCGTCGGGACGATCGAGGCGACCCTCGCGCACGAGTTCGGCCCCCACGCGCAAGGTCCAGCGCCGCGCCGTCAGCGAAAAACGAATGAGTTCGGACTTGCCCTGCTCGCGGAGCTCGGCGCCGCGGACGGCGTCGTCGCGCAGCTTCCGCACCCCGGCGCGCCACGGCCAGGGGACGCGGCGGCGAAGCTCCGCCTCGGCGCCCGCGCGGATCGCGCCTTGTTTGGCGCGCAGGTCCCGGAGCGCGACGCCGCCCACGAGCGCGGCGATCTGCCGGAAGACGGGCTCCGGATCTTCCGCCCAACGCGGCACGAGGATGTCCGAGTCGAAAGTGGAACGATGTCCGAAGTCCGCGAGATAGCGTTCCACGCCCGCGCGGAAGTCGCCGGGCGGCAGCCGCTCGCGCCAACCCGCGGCGAGCTCCGCGGGTTCGGCGAGACTCGCGCGTAACGAAGGATCCCGTGCCGCGATCTCGGCCAGCTCGACGAGACGATAGCCAAGCTCCGCGCTCGGGAGCTTGGCGAGGCCGGCCATGAGCCGATTCATCATCGAGCGGGCGTCCGCCCCCAGCCGCGGCTTAAGTAGTCCCGTCGCCATCGAGAGCGACGTTCCCGACGCCAAGTTCATGGGGCCTTCGTCGTCGCCGTAGGCGAGCACGCGGGCCTGGCACTCAAGCTGGATCGCGAGGAGCTCGGCCTTGCCCTCCGCCCGATCGATGCGCGCGACCATCGCTTCGTTCCACGCGCGGATATCCCCGAGCAAGCGGGGCGCGTCCTTCGCGACTCGCCGGATCCCGCGGAAGAGCCGCAGGCCGGCAATTAGGCGCCGAAGACCGACCCAAGGGGAACGGCGGGGCAACTCGAGATCGGGTTGGTGCCCGCCCATCGTCTCGCTCGTCTCGACGGGCGGCAGCCCGAAGGCGTCCCACAGCTCGTACTGCATCGTGGTCACGTCCAGGTAAAGGCGCCCGCCGAGGACCTTCATGCGCTCGAGCCCGCGCAAGAAAGGGTAGCGCCCGACGCGGAGTCCGTAGGTCAGGAGGCGATTGGCCATGAGCGGGATGAAACGCCGAATCGACATGGCGAGCACCATCGGCACGGCGTCCTTCACGTTCGCGCACGACCAGAGCGTGGGCGAGCCCGCGAGCTCGGGATAGGCGTAGCGCGGCAGGCTCGTCACGGGCCGCGCCTGCACCACGCTCAGGTGCCCACGCGCGAACACCCACTCGATGTCGTAGGGCAGCTCCCCGTCGCCGAGGGCGTCCTCGACGGCGAGGGTCAGGCGCACGACCTGGCGCAGTTCGTCGTCGCTCAGCGACGGCGCGGCATCGGCGGCGACGGCGCGCGTCTGGGTGCCGCCGTCCGCGCGCAGGCTCGTTCGCGTTTGCTTGCGACCCGGCTTGCGCGCGACGATCGGATACGTCAGCTCGTCGTGCCGCACGGTCCACTCGTCGGGGCTGCTCTGCCCCGACACGACGGACTCCCCCAATCCGAGGTTCGCGTTGACGACGCAAAGGTCACGGCGGCCCGTGCGCGGATCGCACGAGAAGGCGATCCCGGCGCTGTCGGCCGGCACGAGTTCCATCACGACGACGGCCATGCGGAAGGCCGCCTCGTCGATCTTGCGCGCGCGGCGGTAAGCCACGGCCCGCTCGCTCGAAGCCGACCGATAACAGGCTTCGAGCGCCGCGCGGAGCGCTTCCCGCCCGCGCACGTTCAGGACGGAGTCGTGGATACCCGCGAAGGAGTGCTCCGCGCCGTCTTCCGCCGAAGCGGACGAGCGCACGGCGAGCGGAGCTTCGGCGATCCCTTGCGCGGCGAGCCCGGCCAGGCAAAGCTCGACGAGCTCGTCCCACCGAGCGGCGTCGGCGAGCGCGTGCGCCGGGGTCGTCAGCACGCCGCCACGCGGAACCTCGAAGCCGTGCCGCACGAGGCGGCCGAGGCCGTGGGCCTTGCCGCCCACGAGCGCGAGCGGCCGGAGCGCGCACTCTCCGAAGGGAACCCAAAGCGTTTCGTCAGCGGCCATTCTGCGCTCCCTTCAAAAAGAGGTCGATCGTCGTACGGACGTGGCGACGGAAGGCCTTGGGCTCGGGATCACGCGCGCCGTCGGGGCCGCGGCCCCGCGTCCAAGCGCTCACGATGCGCAGAAAGAAGAAGCGGAACATCCCGGCCAAGTCGGCCGCCGAAAGGTCGTTCCGCACGACGCCGCGCTTTTGCCCCGCGGCGAGGATCGGCTCGATGAGGCGTTGCAGATTATCGGAGCGGTCGTCGAAGTCGCCGGCGACGGACTCCTGGATGCGCGCCTTGAAGTAGATGCGCAAGAGGGGACGGTGGCGTCCGCAGAAATCGAAGAGACCGACGAGGGAAAGGAACATCTGCTCGGCGACGTCCGGCTCGGCGAGCAGGCGCGCGCGGAGCGGAGCCCAATCCTCGGCATCCGAAAGGACGCGGACGCGCTCCTTCAGCAACTCGACCTTGCTCTTGAAATGATTGTAGAGGGTGCCGCGCGTGACGCCGGCGGCCTCGGCGATTTCCTCGATGCGAACGGCTTCGAAGCCCTTGCGCAGGATAAGCTCCGCGCCCGCGCGACTCAGTTCGTCGCGCGTGCGGGCGCGGGCCTTGGCGTAGGTTCGGGGGGCTTGGACCATATATTCAACATAGCACAATTTTGAACATTGTGCATTTTTAAGTCTCGGCGTGGCCCCACGCTCCCCGTATCTAGGCCAGATCAAAGAACAAAACTTCGGTATCCTCGGTGGCCCTCAGCGTGACCGAGGTCTCGGACTCGACCGTGAGGCCGTCGCCCGCGCGGAGTGCCTGCGGCCTTTCCCCGAGGGCCTCGACGGCGCCGCCCACGACCTGGATCCAAGCGCCCCGCCCGGCCTTCCATTCGAGCTTGCGCTCCTGCCCGGCGCGGAAGCGCACGATCCAGAGCTTGGCGTCCTGGCCGATCGCCACGGCGCCGCCCCCGCCTTCCGGCGCGGCCGCGAGCACGAGGCCGTCGCGCTCGAGCGTCTCCCGCACGCTCGCCTGCTCGTAGCCCGGCTTGCGCCCGGCGCGCTCGGGCAAGAACCAGATCTGGTAGAGGCTCGTCGTCTCGTCGGCGAGGTGGTTGAACTCGGAGTGCCGGATTCCCGTGCCCGCGCTCATGCGCTGGACTTCACCGGGACGGATCACGCCTTGGCCGCCCTCGCTGTCGCGGTGTTCGATGGCGCCGCGCGTGACGTAGGTCACGATCTCCATGTCGCGGTGCCCGTGCATCGGAAAGCCGGCTCCGCCCTCGATGTGGTCCTCGTTCATGACCCGCAGGCTGCGAAACTGCACGTGCTGGGGATCGAAATAGTCGCCGAAGGAAAAGCTGTGGGCCGTGCGGAGCCATCCGTAGTCGGCCTGTCCTCGGTCGTTCGCTCGTCTCAGGGTTCTCATGGGCGATGCTCCTTTCGTCGTTCGTGACGAAGACCAATCTATACCCGTCGCGCTCCCACCGAAACATCAACAATCTTGACTCTTTGTTTCAGAATTGAAACAATCCGGGCATGGACCTGAACCTGCTGCCCGGCTTCGTCGCGATCGCGCGCCAAGGAACCCTGAGCGCCGCCGCCCGCGAGCTCGGTCTCTCGAAGGCGACGCTCAGTCGTCAACTCGCCGCGCTCGAGGCCGAGCTCGGCGTGACGCTCGTCGACCGCTCGACGCGACGTCAGCGCCTGAGCCCCGCGGGCGAGCGCCTTTACCATCGCGTCGCCCCCACCCTCGAGGAATGGCGCGATCTCCGCGACGAGACGATCGGCCAGGAGAGCGGCACGCGCGGCAGCGTTCGGCTCACGGCCCCGATCGAGGTCGGCACCCAGGTCCTCGCGCCGGCCCTCGCCAAGTTCCGCGCGGCTTATCCCGACGTCGACGTCGAAGTGCGGCTCGCCGACGCGCGGCTTGATCTGAGGGACGATGGGCTCGACGTCGCGCTTCGCGCGGGCCCGCTCGTAGACTCGCGCCTCAAGGCCGTGCGCCTCGGGCAAGGGGCCTTCCGCCTTTACGCCTCCACGGACTACCTCAAGCGCCGGGGACGACCGCGAAAACCCGCGGATCTGCGCGAGCACGAACTCATCGCGTTCTCGCCGCGCCCGGGCCCGGCGATCTGGTCGCTCGTCGGGCCCGCGGGAAAATTTCGCCTGGAATTGCGGGATCGCCTGCGGGTCAACAACCTCGATCTCGCGCGGCGCTTTACCCACGAGGGACTCGGCATCGCCTGCCTTCCCCGCTTCCTCTGCCACGACCAAGTCGGCCTCGTCGAGACGCTCGAGGGCTGGCGAGGCGAAGCGCAGAATTTCTCGCTCGTGCACAAAGCCGATCGCTACCCGCGTCCGGCCGTGACCGCGCTCATCGAATTCCTGCGCAAAGAGCTCCGCGCCGCTACTTGGTAGTTTTCCCGAAGAGGGCGCGGTACTCGCCGTAGCCCTCTTTTTCGAGATCTTCCAACGCGACGAAGCGCAGGCTCGCGGAGTTCGTGCAGTAGCGCAGACCGCCACGATCCGCGGGCCCGTCCTCGAAGACGTGGCCCAGGTGCGAGTCGCCCGACTTGCTGCGGATCTCGGTGCGCGGCACGCCGATCTTCCAATCCGTCTGCGTTTTGACGAGGTCCTTACGGATCGGCTGCGTGAAGCTCGGCCAACCCGAGCCCGAATCGTACTTATCGAGCGAGCTGAAGAGCGGCTCGCCCGTCACGACGTCGACGTAGATGCCCGGACGCTTGTTGTCCCAGTAGGCGTTCTGGAAGGCGCGCTCGGTGGCATCTTTCTGGGTGACCTCGAACTGGAGGGGCGTGAGCTTCTTTTTGAGCTCCTCCATCGGAGGCTTGGTGTACGCGGGGGCCTTCGGATCTTTCGGCGTCGACATGCGGGGAGCCTCCTCTTTCGCGGCCGTGCACGCCACGCCGAGAGCGAGGCAGCTTCCCACCCCTAACGCCCGGCACAGAAAAACACGGCGCAACATGCCCTTTAGGCTAGTCCAGCCCGCCGGACCCGCAAGGAGATTTCACGGAACCTTCATGGTTTAATGTTCCCATGGGCATGCGCAGGATCCTGTTCTTCGCCGGGTGCGGCATCGTTTCCCTCGGACACGCCGCGCCGTCGGCCGCCGCCACGGAAGACGCCATCGGCTGGCGCGAGGTCATCGCGGCGTCCAAACAAGCGCCGAGCGTCAAGGTGGCCGAAAGCGTGACGCGCTCCTCCGACGCGGCCGTGGACCTGAGCTACGACGGCCTCTACCCCGACCTGAACGTGACGGCTTCCTACAATCCGCGTTCGGGTTCGGCGGTCGGCGCGCTCAACGCCACGCTCAGCCTCTACGACCGCGGGGTCACCTTCCACACGATCTCGCTCGCCCGCTCCGAGCTCCGCCGCAGCCAACTCCTCGAGAAGGACCAGTTGCTCCGAGCCAAGCTCGAGGCCTCGACCGTGTTCTACGACCTCATCCGGATCCGCGACCAACTCACGCTCGCGGACGAAGCCATCGCGGTCTACGAAGGACTCAGTTCGCACCTCGAAAAAGCCGCCCGCCACCTGCTCACGCAGAAGCGCGTCTTCCAGCGCATCAAAAATCGCGGTCACATTCTGACCCGCGAGAAGACTTTGGCCCGCATGGCGTTCTCGCAGCGCGCGATCGACCTCAAGCTCCTGACGGGACTGACGCTCACCCCCGCGAACGTGAGCACGGCCTCGATCCTCGCCGGCATCAAGGCGGATTCGCTCGGCAACCGCGGCGAGCTAGGTGATCAGGCGATCACCCGCTCCAATCGCCTGAAGGCCATCGACGAGCAGCTTTCCCAGATCTCGTCGCAAAAATGGATCGCGATGTCCAACGGCCTACCGCACCTCAAGGTGCAGTCCTCCGTCGGGCAATGGCGGCTCTTCGGTCCCGCGCCCGACCCTTCGACGTGGAGCGTGCAAGCCGTGCTCGAGATCCCGATTCCGCTCTTCGAAGGGCTGCTCACCTACCGTCCCCTCTCGCGGACTTTCGTCGAGAAAGAAGCCCAGATCCGCATCGAGCAAGGCCGCCTACGCGAGCAGCTCTCCCGCACCGTCGAACAGTTCCGCGCCAACATCCTGAGCAACTTGGAGCTCCTGCGCGAGAACCGGAACCTCATCCGGCTGCTCGAAGAGGATTATCTGCGCTTCCGGAAAGAGTTCACGGCCGGCGTCTTCGACGTCGACGGCTACTCCCGATCCGTCCAGGATTTCTTCGAGCAGAAAGTCGTCGTGCGCCGCCTCGAGCGCGCGATCGAGAAGGACTACGTCGACCTGACGAGCCTCACGGGCGACACCCTACCGGGCGAAGGCGGCTGAGGCGCCGGCGACCGGACGCCGAAGAAGCGATCGTAGTAGAGCGCCGCCACCGGGAAGGTCACGAGCGAAGGATACTGGTAGTACGGCAGCGACCAGACGAACATCAGTAGCAAGAACACGGAGAAGTACCAGAGCGCGTTCCGATCCGCGTTGAAGCTCGCGCGCCCCTCGCGCCCACCGCCCCAAAGTCCGATCAGGAGGGGGGCGAGCCGAAGCGCGCCGCCAAACAGGCCGTAGAGCGACAAGAATCCCACGATCCCGATGTCGTCCGCGAAGTAGTAGATTTCCCGGGACTCCAACCAGCCCTGATTCAAGGATCCCACCCCGAGCAGGGGGAAACGCGTGATGAGGTCCCGGGCAAACTCGACTTCCATGATCCGCGCGAAGAAAGACCCGTCCAGTCCCAGCATGAGGTTGAAGTCCCCGCTGTTCACGAAGGAGAGGGACTCGAAGAGCGGACCGAGCTTGGCCGAGGCCGCACGCAGCAGGAACTCGAGGCCCGGCACGAGGCCGATGAACACCACGGTCGCCAGCAAAGAGCCGAGCGTGGCCGCACGACGCCCCCAGCTGAGGTGCAGCGCGCCGAGGATCAACGCGAAGGCCACGAAGTTCAGCAGGATCCCCCGCTGCATGTTGATAAAGAAAAGATAGACGAAGAGGACCGAGAAGAAGAGGACAAAGTAAAGTCGGCGGCGGGCGCCCGCCCAATGCGCGATCGCGTAGGCCATCGCGTAGGCCGACGTGAAGAGGTTGAAGCGAAAGTACTCCGTCTCGGATTTGAGGATGTTGAATCCCGTCACGTCGGTGCCCGCGAAAATCTCGGGATCCACGAAGAGAGTGACCACAAACTGGTAGCCCATCACGCCGACGGAGCAGTAGAAGAAGGTCCTCGCCCAGTAGCTCAGCGGCGCCCGGAACAGCGTCAGCATCACGAAGGGAACGAGCGCGCCCAGCTCCCGCGAGGTCATGATGGCCGAAAGGCGCGCGGGCTGACCGAAGAGGTAGCTTTGGTAGGCCGTCGCGGCGAGCAGGGCCCCGAAGCCGATGATGCCGAAGGCGGCCCAGGCCTTTCCGACGACGCGCACGATCACGAACGGCAAGGCCGCGATGTTCAGCGCGACGAAGGCCATGTAGAGGGCGACGTCGATGTCTTTCGGGATGGGCAATTGTTTGCCGATCCGGAAGATAAAGAAGAAGTACACGAAGGAAACGCCCCACATCCCGATCTTGTGAACGAGGCGCTGCAGGGAAAGCAGGTTCGGGTCCACGCGACCCCCTAAAGCGGCGGCTCGGACGCCGTACTTCGGCGCGTCGCCAGCTCGTACTCGAAGGCGAGGACGAGCAGCATCACCGCCAACGCGACGGCCGCGGCCAGCAGGCCTTTGCGCGGACGCACGGGCTTGTCCAGGTTCGAGCGCGTCGAGAGCACTTGGGCCGGACGCAGGTAGTCCGCGGACTGGTAAGCCTTCAAGGAGGTGAGTTTCGTGAGGAGAAAACTCTTCTCGGCGAGCACCTTGTTGAGCTGCTCGACGAGCTGCGGAACGTAACCGACGTCGGTGATGCTCGCCCGGATCTTCTCCTGGACGTCGTCGAGGAACTTGATCTGCGTGTTGATGAGCTCTTCTTGTTGAGCGATGCGACTCGAAATGATCTTGTTTTCCTGGTCGACGCGGTCCGAGATCTCTTTGGCGATTTCCTGGAACATGCGCTTCGCCTCTTCGATCTGCTTGCCGTGCACCTCGAGATGGATCAGCGATTGGGACGACATGAGCGCGGACGTCGAGAGGTAGACGTCGTTCACGTAGCGGAACGGAATCTTGATGTACTGGAAGTCGATCCAGTTATGGATCGTAGTCGGCGTGCCGAGCCCCGCGCTCGATCCTCCGGCCCCCTTTTGCAAGCGGCTCAGGATCGATCCGCCCCCGCCTCCGGCCGCTTCGACCGGCAAGATGGTGGGGTCCGTCGCCTGCGGAATAAAGACGAGACCCTCGAAGCTGTAATAGTTCGACAGCAGCGCGAAGGCGGCTCCGTAGGTCGCAGCTCCCGCCAACACGCCCCAGAGGCCCGCCCAAAGAACGGCGCGGAAGATCGGGGCCAGCACGCCGGCCGCCGAAGGCCGCGAGACTCTCGGCGAAGAAAGCGGGAAGACATTGGCCGGCCGCGCCGGCGCGACTTTCGGCGGAGATCCCGTCGAAAGCGGCTCGGGGGACATCGGCTTCGAAGATGTCTTCATTCCCAACACGTCATTCTTATCGACGCTCGTGAAGATTTCCTTTAGGCGTAGGAAATGCGAGCGAGCCGGCTTCTGGGGATTCCCGTCTCAAATGGGCGCGTGGAAGCCTTGATTGGACATATTCTCTCTCATCCCGGCATCGTCTTAACGCCCAACGTCGATCACCTCGTTCTCGTTCACGAAAGCCCCGCCCTTCGCGAGGCCTACCTAGACGCAGAGCACCATGTCCTGGATTCGCGTGTGGTTTTTCTCCTAAGCCGCCTCTTCGGCCCCGCCTTCGAAAGCTACGTACCCGGGGTCGAGCTTTGCGAAAGGCTTTTGGCGCGGAGCCGCCAGACGGAACGACGTCGAGTCTTTTTGTTCGGCGGAGAGACGGCGGAGCTTTGCGAGCGCGCCAAAAAATTCGCGCACGATCGTTGGCCCGGGATCCAAATTGTTGGAACGCTCAGCCCACCCTTCGGGTACGAAAAAGACCCCGCGCAAATCCGGCGCTACGTGGACGAGGTCCTCGCGTCGGATCCGGACTTCGTCGTGATCGGCGTCTCTTTCCCGAAGCAGCTCGACTTCGCGCGGGCCCTCCGCCAAGCCTCCGCGCGGCCGCGCACTTACCTTTGCGTCGGCGCGACCTTGAATTTCTGGGCGGGCTACGAAAGACGCGCCCCCGCGTGGATGAACCGCTTCGGCGTCGAATGGGCTTACCGCCTTTTCCAGAATCCGCGGCGGATGATCGGGCGTTATTTGGGGCGCGATCTTCGCTTTTTTCCCTACTATTTCGTCGACCGAATCAAGGCCCGCTTCGGCTCGCGCAACGCTTAGGCGGCGCGATCGCGGCCGGTCCGTCCGGGACGCGCGGCGTTCGACCGCTCTTCCCCCCGCAAGACCATGGGAATGGTGGAGAGCACGATCTCGACGTCGATCCGGAAGCCGATTCTCTCGGCGTACTCGCAATCCAGACGCAGCTTTAACTCCCCGTCCGAGAACGAGGAATGGCGGGACTGCCAAAGCCCCGTCATGCCGGGACGGACCGCGTAGCGGTTGTAGTACTTCGGATCGATCGAGGCCGAATCGAAAAGCGAAAGCGGACGCGGGCCGATGAGGGACATGCTGCCCGAGAGCACGTTAAAGAGCTGCGGCAACTCGTCGAGTTTGTACTTGCGCAGGAAAGCCCCGAGCTTCGTGACCCGATACTCGTGATCTTCCTTCGCGAGCGGCTTGCCGTGCGAAGCGGTTTCGCGCGCCGGGCGCATCGTACGGAACTTGAAGATACGGAAAGGCTTGGCCCGGTGGCCCAAACGCCACTGCAGGAAGAAAACGGGCTCCCACGGCTGCTCCAACTTGGTCAGCAAAGCGCAAACGAACAAGATCGGACTCAACGCGACCAACAACGCGAAGGCGCCGACAAAATCGATCAGCATCTTGAGGGGCGCGTAAGCGCGGGCCCGCTCCTCGAGGTACGCGAGCTCGAGACTCCGGAGGAAAAGCTCCGTGCGCAGATCCGCCTCTTCGCCCATCGAGGCCTCGAGGCCCGGGTCGGCGAAGAGTCGCATCAGTCGACGGGCCCGATCGCGCGGACCGCTTCCGAGTACGAAAGCCGAGGCTTTCTTAGTCATACTTTCTTATCGGCAGTTTTTTGACGACCTTGAGGCGGCGCACCAAAGTTCTCGGCGCGGGACCCAAAAGGCTCATGGTATCTTTACCGAAGATGCCGGATTCCAGTCTTACCGCACGCTTAAGACGAGGAGGATCGGCGGCCCTCGTCGCGACGGGCATCTTGACCAGCCGGATCGCGGGGCTCGTTCGGGAGCGACTGCTCGCCCACTACCTCGGGGCCTCGGGCATGGCCGACGTCTACCGGGCCGCCATTCGCATCCCGCAGATCCTCCAGAACTTGATCGGCGAAGGGATCATTCCGGCCAGTTTCGTTTCGGTCTACGGCAAGCTCGGGGACTCGGAAGCTTCGGCCGAGACGAAGCGAACGCTCGCTTGGCAGAGCCTCGCGATCATCGCCGCGGCGACCCTCTTCATCGTCGTCGCGATGTCCGTCTTTTCGGGCGCGATCATCGAAGCCCTGACGCCGGGCTTCGACGCCGAGACCCGGGTCCGGACCACGACGCTTTTCCGCTGGACGATTTGGGGCGTCGCCTTCTGGTGCCTCAGCGCCTGGGCCCAGTCCGTTCTGCTCGCCCAACGACGCTACGTCCTGTCGAACCTCGGTCCTTTCTTCTGGAACCTCGTCATGATCGCCGTTCTCCTCGGCTTCGGCCACGAGCTCGTCGAGGCCCGGATGCCCTTCGTGCTCGGTAGCGCGTATCTCGCGGGCAGCCTGCTCATGTTCGGCATCCTCTTCGCGAAGTCCGCGTCGAGTCTCGGTCGCTATCGCCGCACGAAAGGCGTGCTGCCGGAAACGAAGGTCATGTTGACGAACGCGCGGCAGCTGCTCGCGGCGCGCACCTCGATCCAACTCGCGTCCTTCTTCGAAATCTACACGGCCAGCACGCTCGCGGTCGGTACGGTCGCGTCGATCGCCTACGCGCAGTTCGTCTCGATGCTCCCGCTCCAAGTCCTCGGCCAAGCCATCTCGTCGGCCGATCTGGCCGACCTCGCCCGTCACGCGGAGCGCGGCTACATCGCTTCCCGCATCCGCGCGTCGCTCGCGAAATCGGCCCCTTACCTGGCCTACTTCGGGTTTCTCTTTACGGTCTTCGCGGGAGAGTCCGTCACGCTCGTGTTGCAGGGGGGGCGTCTCTCCGCCCCGGAAGCCGCGCTCATCTCGGCGCTACTTTGGGGCCTCGGATGGGCCGTGCCCGCCCAGAATCTGAACCGCCTCGTGAGCACCTACTTCTACACGACCGGCCAAACGAAGGTCGCGGCGTGGACCTCGACGCTTCGGGGCGCCGGCTACGTCGTGGCCGCGCTCGTTCTGACCCGCGAATGGACGGGCTTCGGCTTCGGACCGAACCGCGGCGAGAGCCTCATCGCGGCGACGACGCTCTCGATCCTTTTGGAAAGCGCCCTCTTGCTCCATTTCCTCGTCCGGCAAGTCGGATGGCGCGTCGGATTGCCGCTCGCCGAGTTCGGCCGTCAGGCCGCGATCGGGGCGCTGGCGGCCCTCTTGGCGAGGACGCTCCCCCTCGCCGCGGTCACGGGAAGCTTCTTCCACGCCGCCCTTCGCGTCGCCCTTTTTTCGGCCGCCTACGGAGGACTCTACTTGGCGCTCCGTCGACTTCGGGGCGCGAAGGCTCGCGAATGAAAGCCTACTTCCTCATCGTCCATTACAATACGCCGGAAGCCACGCTCGAAGCCGTCGCCTCGATCACCCGCCAAAACGGATTCGAGGCGCGCATCCTCATTTGGGACAACGCCTCGAGCTCCGAGAATTTCGAGCGCCTCCGCCAGGGACTTTCGGCCACGCCCGGAAACGCCGAGCTCCATCGCTCCGACGCGAACGGCGGCTTCGCGGCGGGCTGCAACGCACTCTTCCGTCTCGTTCGCGCCGAAGCGGCCGACGAGGCCCCCGTTTTTCTCTTGAACCCGGATCTCGTGCTACCGAATCCCGAGCTTTCCGCGCAGGCCCTCGAATCACTCCGGGCGCTCGAACGCCGTGGCAAGGTGGGGCCGCTCGGAGCTTGCGTCTGCCACTACGACCGACCCGACGTCGTGCAATCCGAAGGGGGACGGATCCTCCCCTGGCTCGGGCGCATCGCGGCGCTGGGGCGCGGACGACGCTTCCGAGTTTTTTCCCCGTCGCGCCGCTATCGGCGGGTCGACTACGTCGTGGGAGCCTTCATGCTTTTCCGCGCGGGACGTCTCTCCGAATGGGGCCCCATGCCGGAAGGATACTTTCTCTACGGGGAAGAAGCGGATTGGTGCCTGGGGATCGCGCGGCGGGGCTACCCCTCGCTCTGCGATCGGAACCTTCGCGTCCTCCACCACGAGGGCCTCAGCACCGGGCTCCGGCGCCGCAATCCCCGAACGACGAGGCTCCTCTTTCGCTCGCACCTTTGGCTCTTCCGAAAATACTACCCGGCCTTCCGGCCGAACCTGATCCTCAGCCTTCTCGCCCGCGCCGCCTTCTACGCGCTTCGCGGACGACGGGAAGAAGCGGCGGCGCTCGTGCAACTCGTCAAAGACGATCTCGCGGGCCGCTCGCTCGCGGTCCCCGGGCTGCCGGACTCGGTCGGCGTTAAGGGATATCCCTGATGCTTACCGTCAGCGCCCCCGAAGCCGTGTAGTTGCCGCTGCCGTCGCGAACCGTATAGGTCACCCACCCCTTCGGAGAAGTATAGGTGCGGGCGCTGACCTGCAAGGCGCAAACGAAGCCGTCGCACGTGCAAGTGGCCCCGTACAAGTTCGAACTCGTCGCGAGCACGACGCAGCTTCCGGAGTTCGGGTCTTTCGGCGGGTAGTAACGATCGATCGTCGACGCGTCGCCGAGACGACCGGCCCCGTTGCCGCCCCAACACTTCGGCTTGCCGCCCGAGAGCACGCAGTTGTGGTAGTAGCCCGTGTCGATAAAATCGATGGACGGGAGAATCTCGACGGGCGTCGCATGACTCGTCGTCGTGCCGTCGCCCACCTGACCGAATCCGTTCACGCCCCAACAGAAGAGACGTCCGTCGTTCTTGCGCGCGCAGGAATGGTGCGCGCCCGAAGAGATCGAAGCGTAGCCGCTGCCGACGAGCCCCGGCGTGCGGCGCGAGGTCGTCGTGCCGTTGCAGACTTGGCCGAAAGCGTTGTAACCCCAGCAACGTACCTGACCGCTCGAGAGACGTACGCAGGTGTGG
>ERZ761607.1433-NODE-1433-length-29887-cov-4.845468_pt1 | contig 29887 bp, 22 predicted proteins | sample MGYA00511164_ERZ761607 | MGnify/ENA primary metagenome ERZ761607 (study PRJEB28899, sample SAMN02445080) | bioreactor sludge metagenome | biome: EBPR sludge | place: Australia: Brisbane, Thorneside Wastewater Treatment Plant | collected 2011-06-22 ... | reverse complement strand
GATCAGCGGCCCCATGCCCTCGTCGCGCAGGCCGTGCGCGAGGCGGATCTCCCGTTCGAGGAAGAGGTCATCCCGCTCGACACCCAAGCCGCGACGACGCGGTTGCCGGAGGTGAGCCCGAGCGGTCGCGTGCCCGCGCTCGAGGTCGACGAGACGTTGACCATCTGGGACTCGCTCGCGATCGCGGAGTGGGTGACGGAGACGACCGACGTCGGTTGGCCGCGCGATCCGACCCGGCGCGCGATCGCGCGCAGCGCGTGTGCCGAGATGCACTCGGGTTTCTCGGCGCTGCGCCGCGCGATGCCGATGGACCTGCACGGCCGGCATCCCACCCCGCCGATCGAAGGTGAGCTGTCGCGCGACATCCGTCGTGTCCTCTCGCTCTGGGAGAGCCTGCGCGCACGCGCCGCGTCCGGCCCCTACCTGCTCGGCGAGTGGACCCACGTCGACAGCTTCTTCGCCCCGGTCGTCACGCGCTTCGTCACCTACGGCGTCGACCTGCCCGACTTCGCGCGCGCCTACTCCGACCTCGTCCTCGCGCGTCCGAGCGTGCAGGTCTGGTTCGCCGACGCGAAGGCCGATCCCTGGCGCCTCTGATCGCGACGGTCGTCGTGTGCCTGGTCGCGATCGGGGTCGTGACAGAGCGTGGTCGTGAGCGTGAACGGCAACGGCAACGGCAACGGCGACGATGCGCTCCGATCGTCGCGTCGAACTGTTCTCGTGCACTTCGTCGCCACGTCGCCGACCACGTCGACGACCACGTCAACGTTTGTCGCGCACGAGCACCGCACTTCGATACCCTCGCCGCGATGCGCCTCTCGTCGCTCGTGCTCGTCGTCGTCGCCTCTCTCTTCGCCTGCGGGCCCACGCTGCCGCCACGCTACGTCGTCGAGCGCGACGTCGGAGAGCTCGCGTACCGGCGCTACCAGCACGTGCTCGACGTCGAGATGCCGCTCGAAGGCAATGCCGCCGAAGGGCACACCGCGACCTACCTGCGTCGGCGCGAAGGCGAGCAGGTCGGGCTCGCGACCGCGTTCGTCACCGTCTACGCGCAGGCTCCGTCGCTGGCCGAAGAGATCTTCGATCGCCTCGAAGAGCTCGCGAGCTACGAGCTGTCGACGGTGAAGGTCGAAGGCGAGTGGGTCTGGCGCCTCGCCGGCGACGAAGCGACGTGGTTCCTCTGGGTCAGCGGGCGGCACCTCGTGAAGCTCGGCGTGCCGGCCCTGCGCGAGCTGCCGGAGGAGCTCGCGGAGACCTACCTCGACCTCTACCCGAGCGACCTCGGAGAGAACGGGCGGGCGCGCGAAGGGACCGCGAGCGCGGGCGCGAGCGCGACGCGTCGCGAAGAAGAGTCGAGCGAGACGGAGATGCCGTCGAGCCTGCGCGAGGGCGCCCCGCGCTGAGTCGACGCCGTCGCGCTTCCCTGCGCTCGAAGCTCACGCTGCACGATCTCCGCGCTCCGTGCTTGCGCCCGCCACGCACCGATCTCTCGCTCGCTTCGTGTGAACGACATACGCCGAGGCCCACGCACGAGCAGCACGCCGAGCGCAGAAGCGCTGCGCACCGACGAACGACTCAACCCGCGCGATGCGTCGTCATCCAGCGCGCGTAGTCGCCGTCGTAGCCGACCGCCGCCCAGCGCTCCCGCACGAGCGCGTCGATCGACGTGAGGTCGGCGTGACCCGCCCCCGCGAGCGCGGCGTCGAGCACCCGCTCCGCATTCTCGTGCGCCTCGTGATGCGCGTCGTCCGCCACCTTCGAGAGCGCGGGATCGTCACGCTCGCGCGTGCCGACGAGCCGCTCGGCCACCAGCTTCGCGTTCTCTCGGCTGTCGCGGATGTTCCCGCGCCCCGTGAGCACGTTGCCGAGCCCGTACACGCGGTCGAGCCCCCGCAGCGCGCCCGTCTCGAAGTCCGCGAAGTCGTAGAGCTCACCCCGCATCGGCACGCCCGCGATCGGCTCCGGGATGCTCCCGATGCTGCTCACCACGAGCTCGCTCGCGACGACGTGGTCGCTACCCGGCTTCTCGCGCACGCGTCCCTCCACGAGCTCCGTCTCGCGCAGCACGAGCCCGCGCAGCCGATCGTCCACGACCTCCATGCCCACCGGCGCGCGCTTCGGGAGGAACGCCACGTGGTAGCGCTCCATCACGCGCTCCAGGATCCTCCGTCGCGCGACGCGTGTCTTCGCGCGTTGCTCTTCCGTCGCGCCCTCCGCGAAGTCCGCCAGCGGCATGTCCTCCGCATCGCGTCGGTACACCAGCGTCGGCGGACGGATCGGCATCGTTCGCGGATCGACACCGTTCGCCTCGCAGAAGGCGGGAATCCCGCGATGTTCGAGCGAGACCACGTCCGCGTCGATCCCTCGCGCGCGCAGCGCCTTCGACCACGCCTCGAGCGAGAGCAGCTTCACCACGTCGATCGACGCGAGCCCTCCGCCCACCACGAGCGCCCCCTCCGCGAGCTCGAGCTGCGGCCCCGCGTAGCCCGGCTCCTCGTGGTGGTTGAACCAGTGCACGAGCGGGTTCTGGTAGTAGAGCCCGCGGCCCACGAACGCGTCGATGCCCTCGATCGGCAACGAACGATCGCGCCACGCACCGTTGGCCAGGATCGCCGCGGAGAAGCCACACGACCGCAGCCGCTCGAAGCTCAAGTCCTCGCCGATCGCGGTGCGCGGCACGAAGCGCACCTCCGGTCGATTCAAGCTCGCGTCGATGCGCGCGTACTCCTTGTCGCGTAGCTTCGCGTGCCAGCGCGGCAGACCGTCTTCGATCTTTCCGTAGGGCCGCGCGCCCCGTTCGAAGACCACCGCGTGCACACCGCGCTCGGCACAGACCAACGCGGCCTCCGACCCCGCCACCGCTCCCCCGACGATCGCCACGAGCATCATGTCGGAACCCTACCCCGTCGCGCTTCCAGCCGCGACGCTTCACGACGTACGCTGCCGCGCATGAGCGACGCCAAGAAGAACGTGTACCTCGCGCTGGCCGCGGTCGGCTGGGCGGACGGGAACCTCGACGCGGACGAAGCGGACGCGATCGCGAAGCTCGCCCTCGAGGACGGCCTCGATCTCGAAGAGGTCGGCGCGCTCGAGAACGTGATCGGCAAGCCGATCGCCATCGACGCGATCGATCTCTCGACCCTCGCGGCGAAGGATCGTCGCTTCGTCTACGCGGTGGCGGCGTGGCTCGCGCCCCTCGACGGCGAGCTCGCCGACGAAGAGAGCGCGACCCTCGCGGTGATCGCGCAGCAGCTCGAGCTCGACGAGGACCACACGAACGATCTGCAGATCCTCGTGCGGCAGGTCGCGTACGAGAGCGGGAGCGACAAGCCCTTCGAATACGACCTCGCGACGCTCCGCGCGAAGGCGGAGACGGTCGCGTGAACCCCACGAACGCCCCCACGAAGGCTCGGTCGTGAAGGTCCTCGTCGCTGGCTGTGGCTGGCTCGGCACCGCGCTCGGCGAGCGTCTCGCCGCCGAAGGACACGAGGTGCTGGGGCTGCGCCGCGATCCCTCGAAGCTGCCCAGCGCGATCGTGCCGATCGCGGCGGACCTCGGCGACGCCGCGTCGATCGCGCGCGCGCTCGCACCCCACGCATCCACGATCGACACCCTCGTGTACGCCGCCGGCTCGAACGGTCGCGACGACGCGAGCTACGCGCTGGCCTACGACGACGGAGTCGCGCGCACGATCGACGCGCTGCGCGACGCCCCGATCACGCGCGCGCTCTTCACGTCGAGCACCGCGGTCTACGCCGAGAGCGACGGTGAAGTCGACGAAGACACGCCGCCAACCGAAGAAGGCCACGCACGTTTCCTCCTCGCGGGCGAACGTCGGGTCCGCGCATTGCCCCGCGGCGTCGCGTTCCGGCTCGCGGGCCTGTACGGCCCCGGCCGCAACCGGCTCGTGCAGAGCGTGCACGAAGGCACCCTCGGTCGCGATGGGCGCGCGGCACATCAGGCGGGCGCCCCCGGAGGCCGCGATCGTTTCACCAACCGCATCCACCGCGACGACGCCGCACGCGCGATCGAACATGTGCTCGCGCTCGACGCGCCGCCGCCCGTCGTGGTCGGCGTCGACGAAGACGTCGCGCCGCTCTCCGAGGTCGCGGCCTTCCTCGCCGCCCAGCTCGGCGTCGACGCCCCGAAGCTCGAAGGCCCCCCGCGCGGCAAACGCTGCACGAGCCGTCGCCTGCGCGAGTCCGGCTTCGCGTTCACCTACCCGAGCTTTCGCGACGCGTACCCCACGATCGTCGAGGAGTACCTCGCGACACGCTGACCGCGTCTCGAACGCGTTCCGTCGCCACCGAGTCCGCGATGCGCCGCGAGCCCGCCCTGCTCCACTTTCTGCTCTTCGTCGGTCTCGCTCCCCTCGCGTGGCCGGCGACCGTCGTCGCCGCGATCGTCGCGACGAAGCAGCAGTCCGAGCACCGACGACGCTTCGTCGCGCTCGCGATCGTCGACGGCTTCGTTCTGCTCTCGCTCGTCGCGCTCTTCTTCGGCGCCCGCGCGCCCGAGCTCGGCGCCGCGCCGCCCGAACGTCCGCCCGTGATCGGTGTGCGCCTCGACGACGCGCCCGGAGGCGGCGCGGTGGTCGAACCGGTCGAAGGAAGCCCCGCCGATCGCGCGGGGGTGCGCGCAGGCGACGTCGTGATCGCGGTCGACGACGATCCGATCCGCGACGGAGACGCGCTCGGAGAAGCGATCCGTCAGGGCCCGCTCGCGCCACGCCGACTCTCGATCCGACGCGACGACACCACGATCACGATCGAGGTCACGCCCGAGCGCGGCACCCTCCGCGGCACGCTGCGCCCCGGTCGCACCGGCTTGTTCGCGCCGACTCACCCACGCGCCGAGCCTCGTTGTTTCGAGGTCGAGCTCGCGGCGCCCGCCTTCGCGTCGAGCGCGCTCTTCGCGATCGCGTTCGGCCTCGCGCTCGGTCTGCTCTTCGCGGCGCGCCGCGCCGGTGTCCCCGCGCTCGGCTTCTGGCTCGCATTCGGCGGCGCCTTCGTGCTCGCGACCCTCGCCGCCCAGCTCACGCGCAGCGCCGCGTGCACCGCGTTCGGCGGTCACGGCCCCGGCGGCTTGCTCCTCGGCCTCGTCGCCCAAGGCCTCGTGCTCGCCGGCCTCGGTCGGCTGCTGCTCGCTCGACAACCGAAGGTCGGTCCGATCCTCACGCCGCTCCCACGCAGCCGCGTGTACGCGCAGTCGATGTTCTACGCGCTCGTCGGTCTCCCGCGCGCGGCCGTGATCGCCTTCGCGCTCCAGGGCGCGTCGCTCGCGCTCGGACGCCTGCAGACCGGCACGCCGATCGACACCTTCGCCGACGCCGAGCTCGGCTTGCTCGGGAGCGCGTTGCTCCTCTTCGCGGGCGCGGTGCTCGCGCCCTACGCCGAAGAGGTCCTCTTTCGCGGCGCGCTCTTCTCGCACCTGGCGAAGGTCCTGAGCCCCTGGGGCACCATCCTCGCGAGCGCTGCCCTCTTCGGCGCGATGCACGTGCACCACGGCGTCTCCGTCGTCGGCCCGCTCGTGATGGGCGTGGTGCTCGGCTGGGCCCGCGCGCGCACCGGAGGCCTGCTCGTCCCCATCGCGCTCCACGCGACCTTCAACGCGGCGAGCCTGATCGCGGGGGTGATCCTGCGTTGACCGCCATCGCGCTCCACGCGACCTTCGACGCCGCGAGCCGGATCGCCGGTGTGATCCTGCGGTGACGCCGACTCTTGCAGTCGCCGCGCGGCTCGCCGAACCTTTCGCGCAGCCGCGTGCCCGCGGCGTCGAAGGAGTGGGAATCGTGCGTACCCGTCGTCTCGCGTCGTGCCTCGTCCTGTGCCTCGTCGTCGCGCTCGGCGCGTGCGGTCAGGATGGACCGCCGCCGCCGCCGCCCGCGACCAACGCGCCGGTCACCGCGGTGCCGCAGCCGGTCGGGGTCGCGGTCCCGCAGCCGGTCGGCGTCGGTGTTCCCCAACCGGTCGGCGTCCCGAACGCGGGCGGCAGCAACTTCGGCACGATCTCGCTCGCGCCCGGCTTCGTCCCCGACCCCCACACCGCGCGCGGCACCTCGGGCGGCGCGATCGACGCCAGCACGCTCAACGCGACCTGCCGCGGCTGGATCAGCCAGCAGCCCGATCACCTCTTCGTCGCGCAGGGCCCCTTCGCGAACGTGCGACTGATGGTCAACGGCGCGGGCCAAGACACCACGCTCGTCGTCCAGCGCGCCGATGGAAGCTACGTCTGCGACGATGACACCGAAGGTCGCGATCCGGTCGTGGCAGGCGGCTTCGCGCCCGGCATCTACAAGATCTGGGTCGGCTCCTATTCGCGTGGCCAGAGCATCCCCTACACGCTCGGGGTCAGCGAGCTCTCGACCGCGATGCCGTCGACGCTCGGTGGTGGCGCGGGCGCGATGGTCGCGGGCGCGGGAGCCGCTGCGCTCGACACCACGGGCGGCGAAGCGAACTTCGGCACCGTGTCGCTGCAGCCCGGCTTCACCCCCGACCCGAGCATCCACAGCGGAACCTCGGGCGGCGCGGTCGCCGCCAACGGCGTGAACCCCGCGTGCGCCGGCTACGTCTCGGCGCGCCCCGATCACCTCTTCAACGCCGCGGGCGCGTTCACGAACCTCCGCATCCTCGTCAACAGCAGCGCCGACACGACCCTCGTCGTGCGCCGCCCCGACGGCACGTTCATGTGCAACGACGACACCGACGGCACCAACCCCGCCGTCGCGGGTGTCTTCCCGCCCGGCCAGTACCGCATCTGGGTCGGCTCGTATCAGCAGGGCCAGAACGCGCCCTACAAGCTCGGCTTCACCGAGCTCGGCTCGGTGACGTCCGCGCAGCTCGGTCTTTGATCGAAGAAGGGTCGCTCTTGCCGCGTTTCGAGCGGATCGCGCGCGCAAGCGCGTGGACGTCGTCGTTGACGTGGTCGTGGTCGTGGTCGTAGACGTGAACGGCGACGGCGACGTGAACGACGAAGTCGTGGCCTGAGACTCTCGAGATCTCGCCGCTCACGACGACCACCCCGACGACGGCGACGTGAACGACGAAGTCGTGGCCTTCGATTCTCGAGGTCTCGCCGTCCACGACCGACCACGACCACGACGCCCGCTCCACCGATCGCTTGCGCTCCTTCCGCCGCAGCCCCACGCCTTCGCCGATGGACGTGCACGTCGTGATGGGCCTCTCGGACGTCGACCCACACGAGTGGGACGCCCTCACCGGCGACGACGATCCCTTCGCCGAGCACGCGTTCCTCCACACGCTCGAGCAGAGCGGAAGCGTCGGCGAAGACTCCGGCTGGATCCCGCTGCACCTGCTCGTGCGCGAGGAAGGCCGTTTGATCGGCGCGCTGCCGCTCTACCTGAAGGAGCACAGCTACGGCGAGTACGTGTTCGACTGGGGCTGGGCCGACGGCGCCGCGCGCCTGCGCATCCCGTACTATCCGAAGCTCGTCTCGATGGCGCCGCTCACGCCCGCGACCGGACGTCGCGTGCTGATCCATCCGAGCGCCGACGCCGAACGCGTCACCTCCGCGCTGGTCGGCGGTCTGCACGCGGTCGCGGATCGAACCGAGGCTTCGTCGATTCACCTGCTCTACCTCGCCCCCGAAGAGCGCGACGCGTTGATGCGCGCGTCACGCGAGCTCGGCGACGACACCGCGTTCGAGCCACGCGTGTCGATGCAGTACCACTGGCACACGCAGGGCGACGCGAGCTTCGACGCCTTCCTCGCGCGCTTCCGATCGAGCGAGCGCAAGAAGGTCCGCAAGGAGCGCCGCGCGGTGCAGGAGTCCGGCCTCACGATCCGCACGCGTCCCGGCGCCGAGCTCGACGCGCGCGACTGGGCTCACCTCCGCCGCTTCTACCACGACACCTGCGCGAAGAAAGGAAGCCACCCGTACCTCACGGACCGCTTCTTCGATCTCGCCGCCACGAACCTGTCGCCGCGCGCGCTCGCGGTCTTCGCCTACCGCGACGACGTGCCCGTCGCGGCCACCCTGAGCTTCGAGAAGGGCGCGCACCTCTACGGCCGCTACTGGGGCTGCCGCGAGGACTACGAGATGCTGCACTTCGAGCTCTGCTACTACCGCCTCATCGAGCGCGCGATCGAGCGCGGCGTGACGCGTTTCGAAGCAGGCGCCCAAGGTGGTCACAAGCTCAAGCGCGGCTTGTTGCCCGCGGAGGTCCACTCGCTCCACTGGATCCGCGATCCGCGCCTACGCCTCGCGGTGTCCGACTTCCTCCAACGCGAAGCTTCGACGACGCGTCGGCACATCGCCCAGCTCGCGGAGCACGGGCCGTTTCACCGCGAGTGAGCCGCTACTCCGAGCCACGCAGGATGCTCGACAGCTTCTTCCCGCGCGCGAGCTCGTCGACCAACTTGTCGAGGTAGCGGATCTTCTGCATCAGCGGATCCTCCACGTCCTCCACGCGCACGCCACACACGACACCCGTGATTTGCCCGACGTTCGGGTTCAACCGCGGCGCCTGAGCGAAGAAGGTCTCGAAGTCCACGCGGTCCTCGAGCGCGCGACCGAGCCCGGCGTCGTCGTAGCCCGTGAGCCACGCGACGATCGCGTCCACCTCGGCCTTCGTGCGCCCCTTCTTCTCCGCCTTCTGCACGTAGAGCGGGTACACGCTCGCGAACGTGGTCGTGAAGATTCGGTGCTTCTTCGTGGCCATCGGGGACGACTACCACCGCGCGTCGACCGACGCACGAAGCGGAAGCGCACACGCTCGATCCGCGCGACGGAAAGCGCGAGGGCGCACCCCGACCGAGCGCGCCCTCGAGCGATCGCGAGCTCCGATCAGCCGCCGCAGCTCGCCGGCTGATATCCCGCGCACATCCGCGCCGCGTCGGTGCTGTCGTTCAGACAGCCCATCCCCGGGCACCAACCGCAGAACCCGTTGCGCACGCAGGTGTCGCACGAGCCGTAGCCCGAGCAGTCGGGGCAGCTGTTGGGCTCGTCGAGCCACTCGCCGCACTCGCCGCGCCGCGAGTCGCTCGTGCACTGGCCGCTGCTCCGACAGAAGCCGCAGCCTTCGGCCCGGTTGCAGGTCTCACAGGTCGTGTGCACCGCGCAGGGATCCGTCACGCCACCGTCGCCCGGCACGCCCGCGTCGCCGCCGCTCATGCCGGCGTCGCGCCCGCCCGCGTCGACCACGCCGCCGTCCTCGCACCACGGGAAGGTACCGTCGCCGCTCCAGATCTCGCCGCTGAAGAGATCGAGATCGAAGTCGACCTCGAGCAGCGAGATGTCGAAGACCGGCACCTCGAGCTTCGGCGCGAGCGAGGCCGTGAAGCCTCCCGTGACCGTGCCTTCCCACGTGCAGAGCGAGGCCGTGAGCTCCCCTTCGACGTTCGGGCGCAGCGCGATCTGCGGGCCCGCCGCGTCGTAGATCTTGAGCAGGTACGAGACGCCCGGCTGGAACTTCGCGGTCACCGTCGCGGTGGCCTGCTCGGTCAGCTCGAGGTTCGCGCTCCCGAACTTGTTCGCGGTGCCGATGGGGCTCCAGCCGGAGCCCTGCTCGTAGAGCACACCCACGCGGAAGCCGAAGCCGCCCTCCGCGGTGCCCGTGACCTCGCCCGCCGACACGCTCGCGCCGGCCTCGAACTTCACCTCCGTCTGGATCGTGTGCGTGACGATCACGGGCACGAAGCCGACGAAGAAGGTGTTCACGAACTCGCGCGAAGGCAGGCGCTCGGCCGGGATCTCGAACTCGCAGTTGATCCCGATGCCTGCGCCGCTCTTCGCTTCGACGGAGACCTTCACGTCGCCGCCGACCTCCACGCGCACGCGCCGCTGGGTGCGGCGGAAGACGTCGATCTCGGCGTCGAAGCGCGGCGTGAGCTCCACCTTCACCTCGAGGTTCTGACCCGGCGCGATCCCGCACTGCTCGCTGATCGGGAGGTCGTCGATGAGGTTGAAGGTCGCGCCGAGCGCGTCGCTGCGCGCGCCGACGGTGCCGGTTTCGACCCACGAGCCGCGCTCGGGCTCGAAGCGCGCGCGGAAGTGCACGTCCTCGAAGAGGTCGACGAGCTGCGCCGGCTCGGTCGTGAGCGTGAAGCGAACGTCGGAGAGGCTCTCGACCGCGGTCACGCGTCGCAGGTAGCCGCCGTCCTCCACGCCCGCGACCACCGCGCCGACCGAAGGCACGGTCGCGTTCGGACGGTCGTAGGTGAAGACGAGCGAGCCTTCGAGCACGTCGACGTCGATCAGGCTCGCGTCCTGCTCGGGCAACACCGCCGCCTCGGTCAGCACCGGCGGCCTCAGCACCTCGAGGATGGTCTCGTCACCCGGCGGTGGGACCGCCGGAGGATCGCTCTTGCATCCGAGCGCCGCGAGCGCGACGACCACGAGCCAGATCTTCGTCTGCATCCCTGTCTCCCTCTCCCGAAACTTCCGTCCGCGCGCGTGGTGTCCCGCGGGCGAAGACATGTACGTGCCCGAGCACGCACTGGATCCCTCTCGGCTCGCTCGTCTCGAGTCTCTTCGACTCGGACCTCGGCTCCATCGGCTCGGGCGAGTCAGCAAGCCGGGTGCCGACGTCTGCATCGAGCGAAAAGACCGCAGATACCGCAAAGAACGACGACGTCACGAGCTCATCGTGACGGCAGGTCTCGATCGACCGTACGCGTGGAGACTCGAGTCGCCAGTGTCTGCTCGCCACCGCTCGACCGGTCTCGACCCATGCCGGATCAATCTCCGAGGTGATTGATCTGAGTGGTGGAATCCCGCACGTGGTACTCCACCGATTCCCCGAACTGTTTCCACGCCACGATCGCGATCACCGCGATCAAGACGAGGATGATGATGTACTCGACCGTGCTCAGCCCGCGCTCGTCGCGTCGGAGCGACATCGTCGAGTCGGAGCGGTTGGAACGGCGGTCGAACGACACCCCGACATGGTGACGACCGTTCGCGCGCGATGCCGTCACAAGATTCGCTCGACACGCGCCAATCTCGTCCATTTCGCGCGGTGCCTTGGAACCCGGAGTCCTCGCTGGCGGCTCCGAGAGTAGGCTCGCCCGCGTCTCCGCCGACGTTCGGGGAGCAGGAGCGAGGGCACGTGGACGCGAGCGAGACGCGCAGGCGGCGGGTGCTGATCGTCGGGGGTGGCTTCGGAGGCTTGAAGGCCGCCAAGAGCCTGCGGGACGTCGACGTCGACGTGACGATCGTCGACCGTGAGAACCACCATCTGTTTCAGCCGCTGCTCTACCAGGTGGCGACCGCGAGCTTGTCGCCCGGATCCATCGCGGTACCGATCCGCGGGGTGCTCGGACGCGAGCCGAACGTCTCCGTGGTGCTCGGAGAGGTCGTCGGCGCGGATCTCGAGCGACGACGCGCGAAGCTCCGCGACGGCACCGAGCTCGACTACGACTGGATGATCGTCGCGTGCGGCGCGCGCACGAGCTACTTCGGACACGACGAGTGGGCCGCACACGCGCACGGGCTCAAGGATCTGCGCGACGCGATCCGCATCCGCGAGCGCGTGTTGCTCGCCTTCGAGGAGGCGGAGCGCGCGACCGACGAAGCGACGCGCCGTCGACTGCTCACCTTCGTGGTCGTCGGCGGTGGTCCCACCGGCGTGGAGATGGCGGGCGCGATCAGCGAGCTCGGACGTCAGGTGCTCGTCGGCGACTACAAACGCATCGCGCCCTCGGACGTCCGCGTGCTGCTCGTCGAGCGCGCGGACCGTGTGCTGACGCCTTTCGATCGCGACCTCTCGTACTCCGCGGCCGATCAGCTCCGAGAGCTCGGGGTGGAGCTCCGCTTCGGGACCAGCGTCGCGTCGGTGCGCGAAGGTGCGATCGAGCTCGTGCACGACGGAGTCTCGGAGACGATCGCGGCGGAGGTCGTGGTCTGGGGCGCGGGCGTGGAGCCGGTGCCGCTCGCCAAGGCCCTCGGGGTCACGCTCGATCGGCGCGGGCGGATCGTCGTCGACGGAAGCTGCGCGGCGCTCGGGCAGACCGAGGTCTTCGCGATCGGGGACGTCGCGGCGTTCGTACCCGAGGGCGCGACCGAAGCGTTGCCCGGAGTCGCGCCAGTCGCGATGCAACAAGGGCGCTTCGTGGCGGAGCAGATCGCGCGTGATCTACGCCGACTTCCGCGCAAGACCTTTCGCTACGTCGACAAAGGCATCATGGCCACCATCGGCCGCTCGCGCGCGGTGGTTCAAGGCGGAGTCAAGCTCACCGGGCTGCTCGCTTGGCTGGCTTGGTGCTTCATCCACGTGCTCTATCTGATCGGATTTCGGAACCGCTTCATCGTGATGTTCAACTGGTTCTGGTCCTACGTGACCTTCAAGCGTGGCGCGCGCCTCATCACCGCCCGGTACGACCGCGCCCCCGACGCGCTCCCACCACCCCTGGCCCCGCGCAGCTCCTTGCCCCCGCCGGCGCCTGCGGCCTCGCCGTCGGCGTCGACCAAGTCCTGAACGGTCGTCGCACCGCGCGGGTCGAGTGTCGCCAGGCTCGCGCATCGTAGTTTCGAGCACTTGCGACACAGGAGGTTGGGTAGACGCGACAACTCGTCACGATCCTGGCCCCGACGACTCTGGTATGCGGGTTGCGATTCCATCCGGCATGACGCGCCTCCCCTCGGCCCGCTCGTTCCCGCTCTTCCTCGCCGTGTCGCTCCTCGTCGGCGCGTGCACCGCGGACACCCCGCCCATCGACTGGCAGGACGCCCCCGAAGAGGTCGGCTCGGTCCATTCGCTCCTCACCGCGGCCGAGCGCCGGGTGCGCGCCGGACAGATTCGTGATGCAGCCGCCGCCAACGGGATCACCCAAGGCTGGCTGCTCGCGGGCATCGCGGACGCCGAAACGCGAATGAGCCACTGCTGGTCGGAGCTCACTTGGGCGTGTCAGGGGCCCAACAGCGCCGATTGTGGTGGCGGCCCGGTGGTCGCCGGCGCGGGCGACGGCCCGTGCTCGATCCGCCAGGGTGGCCTCGGCATGTTCCAGTTCGACGCGGGCACCTTCGAGGACACCCTGCGCCGCGAGGGCAACCGCATCCTCTCCATCGCGGGCAACGTCGCGGCCGCGGTCGACTTCACGACCGCGATGGTGGTGCGCTCCGCCTACGTGCCGGGCGTCGACAACCGCGAGCAGGCGATCGCGTGGATGAACGGCGTGCGGATCGGCAACGACCGCTGGGACGCGTGGATTCGCACCGTCACGCACTACTACAACGGCTGCGCGCCGAGCTACTCGTGCTTCACCCAGCGCTACGCGCACTACCGCGACAACACCACCGGCGTGTACGGCGAGATGGGCGCGGAGTTCTGGAACGTCGGCCCCGGCGCCGGGCTCTCCGCCGCGTACGTCGCGCAGAGCTTCCCGCTCGCGCGCGATCCCTTCGAGCTCGAGCCCGGGCAAGAGGTCGCGGGCTACCTCGAGATGCGCAACACCGGCACCGAGACGTGGCGTCCGGGCGAGGTCTTCCTCGGCACCACCGAGCCGCGCGACGTCGCGAGCCCGCTCGCCGGTCCGGACTGGGTGGCCGCCAACCGCGCGGCGACGATCGATCGTGTGGTCGCGCCGGGTGAGAGCGGCCGCTTCAACTTCACGGTGCGCGGCCCGGCTGCGGTGGGCGACTACCCACAGTTCTTCAACCTCGTGCGCGAGGGCGTGGCGTGGTTCGCGATGCCGGGCGACGCGCAGCTCCAGATCCGCGTGACGGTGGTGCCCGCGGAGTGCCCGGCCGGGCTCGGCGAGGCCTGGACGTGCGACGGCTCGGCACGCACACGCTGCGTGGGTGGATCCGTGGAGCGCGAGGCGTGTGCGTCGAGCTGCGCCGACGGCGTGTGCGTGGACGGCCCGGTCGACGCGGACGGCGACGGCCACAACACGAGCGTGGACTGCGACGACACCGACGCGTTGATCCATCCGGGCGCGGAGGACGTGTGCGAGGACGGCGTCGACCAAGACTGCGACGGCGTGGATCCCGCGTGCGACGGGACGACCCCGACCACGCCGACCGATCCCATGGATCCCACGGACCCGACGGATCCGGATCCGATCGACCGCACGACGGTGAGCGGTGGTTGCGCGGCGGGCGGCACGAGCGGCGCGGGCGCGCTGCCCTTGCTCGGGCTGCTCTGGATCCGCGCGCGCCGCCGCCGCTGACGAGGGCTTCGAGGGGCACGACGTCGGAACGCGCGGCTCCGGTTGCAGAGCGCGCGGCACAGGCGTGCGGAGCGCGCGGCTCCGGTTGCGGAGCGCGCGGCTCAGGCGTGCGAAGCGCACGGCTCAGGCGTGCGAAGCGCACGGCTCAGGCGTGCGAAGCGCACGGCGTCGGTCTGCGAAGCGGCTCGGGTGACCCGTGCGAAGTCCGAGCGAGCCGGAGCTCGAAGGGTGCTTCGCCGAAAACTGGACGCCCCCGTTCGTTTCGGATCCTCTCGGGGGTATGAACACCGTGCCCACCGTCCCCAGCGCGACGCCGAGCGGCGCGGCGCGCTTCTACCTCGAAGGTGTCGCTTCGCCCGTGCGCGCGCAGGTCGCGCACGAAGATCGCAGCGGCCTCACGCTCCGACAGGAGCTCCCGTTCCTGCGCCTCGATCGACGCCTGCGCGACGAGCGCGGCCGCACCGCGACCCTCGCGAGCGTCGGCGTCTGTCTGCGCGACGGCACCCCGAGCCTCGTGCTCGACTTCCGCTACGAAGGCCGCGACGACGAGCCCACCTCGGCGTTCACGACCGAAGCGGTCGACGTCGTGGAGGCGAGCGCGCGTCCCGAACGACGCGACTCGACGCTCCCCTACGCCTTCGAGGTCTCGCGCTCGGTCGAGCTCCCGATCGACGGCATCGACGGGCTCGCCGCGACGGTCGACGCCTCTGCGCCTGCGACTCCGCCTTCGCTTCCCGCCCCGACGCCCCGCAAGCCGTGGCACCTCGCGCTCTGGGAAGGCGTCCGGTCCGCGTTCGCCGCCTTGTAGTGCGAGCCTCGGGCGAGCCGTAGTGCGAGCCACTGGGTGAGCGATCGTGGGCGAGCGGTCGTGGGCGAGCGGTCGTGGGCGAGCCATCGCTCCGAGCCGGCAGCCGTCGTCGGCGAACCCTCGCGACGACGACGCGTTCGAACACTCAGTCGTCGAAGTCGCCCCGTGGTGCTCGCACGCGGGGCCGCGGTCCACCCGTGAGCCCGAGCTCGAACTCGCGCGGATCGAGCGGAGCCTCTCCGCCGCGCTGTTGTTGGACGAAGTCCTCCAGCTCGCTCGCGAGCAGCTCCGCCAGCCCGAGCTCCACCACGGACGGCGCTTCCTTCTCACGATCGCGCCGCGCCACGTGCAGGCTCACGAGCAGCGCCACGTCGCGCGCGCTCACTCCGTCGCCGTGCCGTCGGACCAGCGCCCCGAGCGCGTCCGCCATCCCTTCGGCGTGAGGGCGCGCCTCCGGATCGGCGGCCAGACACGCACGCACGAAACGATCGACCTCCTCCGGCACGTCGTCGCGGATCGCGCGCAGCGACGGCACCTCGCAGCGCGCCACGTTGCGCACGGTCTCGCCGTCGTCGCGCCCTTGGAAGAGACGTCGCCCGGCGAGCATCTCCCACAGACAGATCGCGGCCGCGAAGGTGTCGATGCGCTGATCGGTGCGCCGCTGGAGCACGATCTCGGGCGCGAGGTACCCGAGCTTTCCCCCGATGAGATCGGGCGATCGCGCAGAGCTTCCGTGCGCGTCGGCGAGCCCGAAGTCGGTGAGCTTCACGCCGCCGTCGCGTCCGAGCAGCAGGTTGTGAGGCGACACGTCGCGGTGGACGATGCCGAGGTGCGTGCCCTGATCGTCGCGGCACGTGTGGATGTACGCGAGGGCCGCCGCGAGCTCGCGCGCGACGTGGAGCGCCGACGGAATCGGCATGCCGACCCCTCGCGCCCACGCCGGCTCGAGGAGCCCCTTGAGCGTATCCCCGTCGACGAGCTCCATGACCATGATGAAGGTCCCGCCGACGTCGCGCGCGTCGTACACGCGCACGACGTTGTCGTGCCGCAGGATCATGCCGAGCCGGGCTTCGTCCTCGAACATCGCGCGGAACATCGCGCGCTCCGACGCCGAGCCGCCGCCGAGCTCGGGGAGCACACGCTTGATCGCGACCGGGTGCGCGCTCCCGTCCTCGAAGATCGCGTCCGCGCGCCACACCTCGGCCATGCCGCCGAACGCGAGCCGCGCGACCGGCCGGTAGCGCGTGGGCGCGCGCCGAAACTGCGTGCTGATGCGAGCGTCGCGCGAGCCCATGCGGTCGGCAGCATCCGAGAGCCCCGAATCGCCGTCAATGCGTCCTCGCGTCGGAGAGCCGAGCCGCGTCGCCCTCCGTGACCGACCCCTCGTATCGCTCGGGCACGATGCCGCAGGTCGTGCGGCGTCGGGCGTGAGCGGCGCTCACCAGGGCCACGCCTGACAGCGCCTCCGAACGGGAAGAGCGAGCTGCTAGGTTGCGCCGCGAATGCTGGGCCTGGGCGACCGCGTGGACGGGCGGTTCGAGCTGTTGCGACGTACCGCGGTCGGGGGCACGGCCACGGTGTTCCGCGCGCTCGATCACGCGACCGGTTCCGAGGTCGCGCTCAAGATCCTCCGGGCCGCGACCTCCGCGGACCACGCACGCGCGGAACGCGAAGCCCGTTGGCTCGCCGCCACCCACGACCCGCACGTGGTGGCGTTCGTCGCCGCGGGCGCCCTCGGTCCCGACCAGCGCTACCTCGCGATGGAGTGGATCGCCGGCGAGACGCTCGCCGAGCGCTTCACGCGGCAAGAGCTGCAGCCTCGCGAGGCACTCGACGTCGCGATCGCGATCGCGCGTGGCCTCGAGGCGCTGCACGTACTCGGCGCGGTGCATCGCGACGTGAAGCCCTCGAACGTGATGCTCCCGGCCGGCGCCCTCGACGCCGCGAAGCTCCTCGACTTCGGCATCGCGCGCAGCGAGCGCGAGGTCGTCACCGCGACCGGCGCGCTCGTCGGCACGCCGGGCTACATGGCGCCCGAGCAGATCCGCGGGGAGCCCGTGACGCCTGCCACCGACGTGTTCGCGCTCGGCTGCCTGCTCTACCGCTGCCTCGCCGGTCGCGCGCCCTTCAGCGGCGGACCGAGCGCGAGCGCGCTCACCCGCACCCTGCACGGCCTGGCGGTGCCCCTCGACGAGCTGCGCCCCGATCTCGACGCGACGCTCGTCGCGCTCGTCGCTCGCGCGATGCACGTCACGCCGAGCGAACGATTCGCCGACGCCCGCGCGCTCCGCACCGCGCTCGAAGCGATCGATCGCGATCGCCTCGGCGGCTCGGCGCGCGGCCTCGGACTCTCGGAGCGTGCGCTCGCCTCACGCGTGCTGGTGCGGGGTCTCCCCCTCGTCGCCCCGCTCGACCCCGACGCCACGCAAGCGGCCGACGACGAAGCGCTGCGCGAGCTCGGAGCCCTCGCGCGGACGTGGGGCGGTGTCGCGAGCCGTCGTTCCGACGGAGCGCTCGAAGCGCGCATCGAAGGCCTCGACGCGAGCGAGCTCGTGGCCGCCGCGGCGCGCCTCGCGCACGAGGTGGTCGCGCGATGGCCCGAGGCGCGCGTCCGCCTCTCGACTGGGGTCGCGGTCCACGACGAGCCCGAGGCGTCGCAGGCCGACGAGCTCGCGACCGACACCTCCGGCGTGCGCGCTCGGGTGCGTCTCGATGCGACGAGCGCACGTCTGCTCGACGAACGTTTCGCCATCACCCGCGTCGATCACACGCTCCTCCTCGGCCCCGAGCACACCACGACGACGGTCGTGACGCCGCGAGGTCCGTTCGAGGGGCGCGCACGCGAGCTGATGCTCCTCGACGGTGTTCTCGCGCGCCACGAGGACGGCACCGCGAGCGCCGCCGTGATCCTCGGTCCCGTGGGCGTCGGAAAGACCCGACTGCTCCGCGAAGCGCTCGTGCGGAGCGTTCCGCCGCGGGTGCTCCACGCACGCGCGGACGCGCTCGCTCGGCGCGCGCCGTTCGGGGTCGCGGCCGATCTCGCGCGTGCGCTGCTGGGGCTCGGCCTCGAGAGCTCCGCCGAGCTGCGCCGCCAGCGCGTCGACGACTGGGTCGGCCGACGCGCCCCCGCCGAGCTCTCGCTCCGCGTCCACCTCGGACACCTCGTCGGCGCCGCACCGACCCACGACGCGAGCGCACGAGACCTCGTCGCTTCGCCTCGAACGACCCCGCTTCAGTTCGCGAACGACGACCCCGCGCGCTTCGCGGACGCCCAGCGCGACGCGTTCGTGGCGCTGCTCGAAGGCGAGACGCGCGACGGACCGCTCTGGCTCGTGATCGACGATCTGCAGTGGGCCGATGCCGCGTCGATGCGCGCGCTGCACGACGCCCTCCATCGACTCGCGGAGCGTCCGCTCGGAGTGCTCGCCGCGGGCCGCCCCGAAGCCCGCACGCTGCTCGAGCCTCCGTGGCCGAACGCGATCCAGATCACGCTGCACGAGCTCCCGGAGCGCGCGGCGTCCGAGCTGGTGCGACGTCTGTGGCCCGAAGCCACCGAGACGCAGCACGCGCGCATCGTCGCGCACGCGGGCGGCAATCCGCTCTTCCTCCACGAGCTCGTCGACGCCGCGCGCCGCGGTGACGAAGGCTTGCCCACGTCCGTGCTCGCGATCGCGCAGGCGCGCTTGCTGCGGCTCGCCCCCGACGCACGGCGCGTCGCGCGCGGTCTCTCCATCCTCGCCACCGAGTCCCCCGTCGAAGCGTTGGAGCGTGTGCTCGCCGCATCGCCGGGCGCGCTCGACGCCCCGCTCGACGTGCTCGAGCACGCGGGCGTCGTGCAGCGACGTGGATTCGGAGACGACGCGCGCGTCGCGTTCTCGGGCCCCGTCCTCCAAGAAGCCGCGTACGCGATGCTCGACGACGACGATCGTCGCGCAGGTCATCGCGTCGCGGCCGAGTGGCACGCTGCGCGCCCCGACACGCCCGCGCTCCGTTTGGCCGAGCATTGGCTGCGCGCCGAAGAAGCCGAGCCCGCGCTCGACGCCTGCGTCCGCGCGGCCTCGGACGCGCTCCGCGCCGCCGACTGGGACGCTCCCGTCGAGCTCCTCGCCCGCGCACGCGCCCTCGGCGTCGAGCCCGCGCGGCTCGTTCCGCTCGAGCTCGTCGTGCACGAAGCCCTCGCGTGGCGCGGTGATCACGCAGAGCTGGTCGCGCTGAGCGAGCACCTACTGGAGGTGGTTCCCCGCGGAGGCGAGGCGTGGAGCCGCGTCGCCGCGGGTCTGCTCACGAGCGGAGGTCCCTCGCTCGGCATGGGGCGCGCGCTCGAGCTCCTGCGTGCGATCGCGAGCACGCCGCTCCCGCACCCGCCGACCCTCGCGCACGTGCGCGCGCACGCGTGGGCTTCGATGGTCTGCTTTCGCGCGGGCGGCACCGACATCGCGTGTGTGCTCCTCGATCAGCTCCTCGCGACGCGCGAAGACCTCGGCGACGATCCCGCGCGACTCGGCTGGCTCGAGCTCGCGGCGCTCTACCGACCGCGCTTCGTCGAGCGCGACGCGGCAGCCGCGCTCCGACACGTCGAGGCGGCAGCCCTCGCGTTCGAACGCTCCGGCGAACGTTTCGGCCTCGCGATCGCGCTCGCGGAGATCGGCTACGAGTTGCTCGCGCTCGGCCGCCCCGACGCCGCGCTCGCCCGCCTCGTCGACGCGTGGCGCGTGGCCGCCGACGCCCGCTCCCGCACCGTGTTGGCCTACGCCGCCGCCGTCACGACGCTCGCGCTCGCACGCGTCGGTCGCACCGACGAAGCTGCAGGCGCCGCGGAGCGCGCGGTCGAGCTCGCGGACGCGACCCAGGGCCTCGTCGCGCGCATCTACGCGCGTCACCTCGCGGCGATGAGCGCGCTCGAAGCAGGTCGCGCCGACGCCGCCGCGAGTTGGATGGACGCCGCACGCGCGCTCGGAGAGGCGCCGCTCCCGCATCGCCCGTGGATGGATGCGACCGAAGCCCGCGCGCGCCTCGCGCTCGGCGAGCTCGACACCGCCGTTCGGCTCGCGACACACGCCGCACGGAACCTCGACGCCGCGCACGTGCCCGATCTCGCAGAGCTCTGGATCCTCGGCGCGCACGCGCTCGCGCTGCGCGAAGCCGAACACCCCGACGCCGACCACGCGCTCGCCACGCTGCGTGATCGCGTCGCCACGCGCCTCGCGGAGCTCCCCGAAGCGCTCGCTGCCAGCTACCGCACGCGCCCCGAGCTCCGCCCGTTCGACCTCACGTGATCAGCCGCCGCTCATCCGAGCTCCGCGAGCTGCGCTTCCACCCACGCGTCCGCCTCCGCGCGCGCGTCCCGCAGCGCGCTCGGCGCGTTCAGGTCCCAATGCCCCACGCTCTCGATCACGTCGTCGACGGCGCCCGCGTCCGTCCCGAGGAACGCGCGCGCGAGCCGCTCTCCGATCGCCACGCTCCGGGCGCTCGGAGGTGGAATCCACGGCAGCTCCTGCGAGAGCCGATCCGCGAAGCGCTCGCGGTACGCGCGCGCCACGAGCCAGGTCGCCGCGTGCAGCAAGAGCCCACGCGCACCGAACGATCCCGCGAGCTCGTGCCCGAGCGACGTGAGGTTCTCCGCACCGTCTGGCCCGTGCGTCGGGAACGCGCGGCTCCGACACGACGAGCGCGACGAGAGGAAGCAGTTGTCGACCGCGACGTCGACGATCGCCACGTGATTCCACGCGCGCGTCCCACGATCCTTGCGCACCGTCACGAGCGAGAGCTCCGACCGCGCCACCGCCGCGAGCAGATCCGGGCGCGGCCGATGACAGAGCGCGGGCAACGCCGCGAGCCAGCGGCGATCGAAGGGTCGATACGCGATCGGCACGAGCCACGTCGCGCCCTCCGGATCGGCCCGCAGCGCCTCGGTCACCGCACGCCGCGCGCGCTCCGGATCGAAGTGCTCGCGCGCCCCGATCGCGACGCGCGGATCGTCGAGCCCGAGCGCGAAGGTCTGCACGCGCGCCACGAGCGCGTCGCGGTCGCGATCGACCACGAGCGCGTCGCGGTTGGTCTGGATCCCTTCGCGATGAAACGGCACGAGCGCGTCGAGCGGATGCCAGCCCTCCGGCCACACGCGCGCCCCGCCGCGACTCGGTCGCCACACCCCGAGCGCATCCACCGGCTCGAAGCGCAGCGACCCACCGAGCGCGGCGAGCTTCTCCTCGCGCGTCCCCCGCAAGGTCGCGACCTCCACGCGAAGGCTGGCCCGCTCCGCGCGCTCACCGCGATCGTCACGCTCGCGCTCTCCCAAACGCTCGCGTCGCGCCTGCTCGATCCCGTCCTGCTCCCGCGGCGTGTGGTCCGCGCCACGCGACGCGATCGTCACCGCCACCGACGGCCGCACCCCGAACACGTTCTCGTCGCGCTCCCCGCTCGCCCGCGCCACGAGCGCGCTCCCTCCGAGATCGACCACACGCACGCGCCGATGCCACCCCGCGAGCGCCGCGCGCATCCCACGATGCACGGGCCCGTCGAGGAAGCTCGCGTTCGTCACGAGCCCGAGCACGCCTCCACCCGGCGCGCGCCGCACGAGCTCCGCGCTCCAGCGCACGAAGCGCACGTACGCATCCGAGAGAACACCGATCTTCTTCTCCCGCAGCGGCTGCCCCTCCGCGTCTTTGCGGAAGTCCTCCAGCAGCGCGTCGAGCAGCGGCGTGCGGCTCTCCGAGCGTCCCGCCCACGGCGGGTTCCCGATCACCGCCACGACGTCGATCGTCTCCTCCGGCAGCGTCGCGAGGGTGTCCCCCGCCCGCAGCACGATCGACCCGTCGTTCGGCAAGAGCGCGCGCGCCTGCGCGAGCGCCTTCGGATCACGATCGAGCCCCACGATCGCCGCCGGTCGCGTCGCGCGTCCCGCCACACACGCGAGGCTCGCCGCGAGGAACGCGCCCGGCCCACACGCGGGGTCGACGATCGTCACCCGCGGGCTCGCGAGCCCCTCCGGCAGACCCAGCGCTCGCAGCTCCACGTCGACCGCTTCGACGACGAAGCGCGCGAGCTCGGCTGGCGTGTGCACCACCCCGTGCGCGCGCCGCTCCTTCGCGTCCACGCGCTCGTCACGTTCGCGCCCCGCCGTTGCGGTCGCCCGCTCGAGCTCGCTGAGACGGCGTGTGGACACGGCCCGCGACGGTAGCACTGGAGGTCGCGACGGTCGGCAGCTCGGTGGTCACACACGGCGCGCGACGTCGGGACGTTTGGCGCGGCGGGCTCTGGCGAGCCCCCTTCACGGACGCTTCGCGTGACCTGCCTCACTCGCGCACCACGAGAAGGTGAAGAGAACCCCGAGATCGGTTAGGTTTCGCCGGCCTTGTGGGCGTTTTCCGTTCGGCCTCCTCCGCGAGCTCGTCGGCCTTCGCCCACTCCACCTCCCGCGCTGCCTTCCGCGCCTCGGAGAACTTCATGCGTCACCTCGGGCTTTTCTTCTTCGCCGCGTTCGTCGCCGTCGGATGCGGCCGCTCCTCCCTCACCACCGACGTGGACGACGGAGGCACGGCGCCGCCCGACGTGATCGTCTTCCCCGACGTCCCGGGTGACTTCTGCGGCAACGCGATCTGCGGCCCCGCGGAGTCGTGCGAGACGTGCCCCGGCGACTGCGGGCGCTGCCCCGACGAATGCGGCGACGGGTTGTGCTCGGACGCCGAAGACTGCCGCCTCTGCCCCGAAGACTGCGGCTTCTGCGTCGAGTGTGGCGACGGCGCATGCGACCCCGACCTCGGCGAGCGCTGCGAGACCTGCCCCGCCGACTGCGGCGAGTGCCCCGGCTGCGGCGACGGCATGTGCGGCGCCGGCGAGACCTGCGCGAGCTGCGCGGCCGACTGCGGCGCCTGCGAGACCTGCGGCGACGGCACCTGCAGCGACCGCGAGAGCTGCTCGACCTGCCCGGCCGACTGTGGCTTCTGCGAGACCTGCGGCAACGGCATGTGCGATGCCGGCGAGAGCTGCTCGACCTGCCCGACCGACTGCGGCCTCTGCGAGTCGTGCGGCAACGGGCGGTGCGGCGGCGGCGAGAACTGCGCGACCTGCCCCACCGACTGCGGCCGCTGCGTCACCTGCGGCGACGGCACCTGCTCGCCCACCGAGAACTGCACGAGCTGCCCCGCCGACTGCGGCCGCTGCGTGACCTGCGGCGATCGCACCTGCTCCCCGAGCGAGAACTGCACGAGCTGCCCCGAGGACTGCGGCCTCTGCGAGACCTGCGGCAACGGCCGCTGCGCGACGAGCGAGGACTGCTCGACCTGCCCGGTCGACTGCGGCCTCTGCGAGACCTGCGGCAACCGCCGCTGCGATCCCACCGAGAGCTGCAGCAGCTGCCCGGGCGACTGCGGCGCGTGCGTGACCTGCGGCGACGGCTTCTGCCGCGCGACCGACGGCGAGGACTGCCTCACCTGCGCCTCCGACTGCGGCGCCTGCCCGGCCTGTGGCGACGGCACCTGCACCCCCGGCATCGAGAACTGCTCGACCTGCCCGGCCGACTGCGGGATCTGCGAAGGCTGCGGCGACGGTCGCTGCCGCCGTCCGGAAGATTGCGCGAGCTGCGCGCGCGACTGCGGCGTCTGCAGCGTCTGCGGCAACATGCGCTGCGAGCCTCCCTTCGAGAGCTGCACCAACTGCCCCGGTGACTGCGGCACCTGCCCCGGCGTGACCTGCATCGAGGTCGCGACGTGCATCTTCGGCTGCATCAGCTTCGACGGGACCATCCCGCCCGACTTCTCCTTCAGCTGCATCGGCGACTGCACCGCGCGCGCGTGCGCCGACGTCCGCTTCTTCGTGGACCAGGTCATCAACTGCGCGGTGGAGCAGATCTTCACGTGCGGCGATCTCTCGTGCGTGATGCGTGAGTGCCGCAACGAGCTCGCGGCCTGCATCGGCGCCCCGCGCTGCCCGCCCGGCGGCTGAGCCCCGCGGACCCCTCTCGAGATGACGCCCTGGCCTCGGCCGGGGCGTTTTCCGTTGGGGCCTCTTTGGCGGTGTTCTGCACCGCCGCGCGCGTGGTCTTCTGAATCGACGGCCGCGTCGGCCGTGCGCAGACCTCAGGCTCGGCGTGGAGCGACCGCAGGTGACGTAACGATCGGTGCCGAGGCCCCGGGACGCAGCGTTCCCCTGGTGCGACTGTTGAGCTTTCGTGAAGTTGTTGGACGAAAGCTCAATGATTTCCATGAAGAGCCGCGTAGGGGACTGGTCAAATGGACCGAGCGGTCCAAAATGGTCGTTGACGCGCTCGAAGGTTCGAGCCAGGTTCTAGACCAGTTGGTCCAAAACGATTCGCGGAGCCGACGCTCCCGACCCGGACCCTCGAGGAAGCCGCCATGACGACCGCCACGCTCGACGCCGCCACGATCCGTGAGATGGAGCCCACGCTGCTGCGCTACGCCCGCCTCCGCGTGGGCCGCGAGGACGTCGCGCGCGACTTGGTCCAGGAGACCTGGGTCGCCGCCTTCGGCGGCATCTCGAGCTTCGCGGGCCGCTCGTCCCTCAAGACGTGGCTCGTCTCGATCCTCCGCCGGAAGATCGTCGACATGCACCGCCGCAGCCGGCCGCAGGTGATGTTCGAGGAGCACCACACGCCGCCCGCCGACACCCGCCGCGAGCGCCTCGACGACGAAGCCGCGATGGATCTCGTGCAGGCGGAGCTCGAAGCCCTCCCGCGCCGCGAGCGCCAGGCGGTCGAGCTGGTCGACGTGCAGGGTGTCGATCGCGACGAAGCAGCCGATCGCATGGGCGTCAGCCGCGGCGCGCTGCGCGTGATGCTCCACCGCGGACGCGCGCGCCTGAAGGACAAGCTCGAGGCAGCCGAGCTCGGCGTCTGAGCTTCGGGTCCTCGGAGACCGATCGAAGGGCACGTGGCGACGCGTGCCCTTCGGCGTTCCGTCGTCTCGGGCGATCCGTCGACGACCGCGACCGGATGCTCAACCGAGGATCGTGATCGTGATCCGTCGTCGATGCGGCTCGCGGCGATGCTCCCACAAGAACACGCCCTGCCACGTCCCGAGATCGGCGCGCCCTCGCACGACCGGCACGTTCAACGAGGTCGCGGTGAGCGCGACCTTCACGTGCGCGGGCATGTCGTCCGGCCCCTCCGCGACGTGCTCGAAGAGCCGATCGCCGTCCGGCACCAACCGATCGAGGAACGCGTCGAGATCGCGGCGCACCTCGGGGTCGGCGTTCTCGTTGATGATCAGCGAGGCGCTCGTGTGGTGCACGAAGATCGTGGCGAGTCCCTTGGCGATCCCGGACCCCGCGACGACGCGCTGCAGCTCGCGCGTGAGCTCGTAGGTCCCGCGCCCCTGCGTCTCGATCGTCAGCTCTTCCTGGTGAATCACGGAGCCGCCTTTCCGGACGTGACGTGGCGGACGTGACGCCTCGCGATCATGGGGAGCACGCGTTCGTTCACTCGCTCGTCTCCGGGATCGGCGTGTCCCCGTCGACGAGGAGCCACATCGCGGCCTGATCGCTCTCGTAGACCGGCTTGCCGGCCTGCGTGAAGCGGAAGTCGTAGCGGCAGAAGATCTGTTTGGCGCCGCGGCGCATGCGGGTCGCGCGGCCTTCGAGGATCAGCGGCTCGCCCGGCTTCGCGAGCGCGAGGTAGCGCGCCTGGTAGATGCGACCGCCGTAGCCGATCCACCCCTCGGCGTGGCGCAGCCCGAGCACGTAGTACGCGTGCACGAAGCCCACCATGCCCGTCATGTGGACCATCAAGCCGCCGCTCACGTGGCGCGGGTGGAAGATCGGATGCGCGCGCTGCTCGCGCGTGAGCGGGAGCTCGTCGTGCGTGGGCATGCGGACCACCACGCGGCTCGCTTCGGAGTCGACCTCGAGGAGCTCGTCGAGGAGGAGACCGCCGGGGCCGTAAGGGCAATCGGCGACGAACGCGGGATCGAGCGGCATCGGCGCGACGATGCCAGGGAACGCGCGATCGGCAAGCGCGCCCGAGCGCCACCAAGCGGGACCACACCAGCACGACCGCTGACGAGCGCGACCGCACTCACGACGAAAACGGAACGAAACATGACCGAGCGCGCACGAACCTCCGCGGCGAGCTCGCGGACGTCCCTCGGACGTGGTCGTTGCTCTTCTTCGCGTGGGGCACGAGAGTCGCGCCGTGCTCCCGCTCCTCGTCGTCTTCCTCGCCGCCGCCGTCGTCGCCGTCACCGTCTTCCGACGCCTCGGCCTCGGCACCGTGCTCGGCTACCTAGCCGCCGGCGTGCTCGTCGGTCCCTCCGTCCTCGGCTTCGCGAAAGACGTCGAGGCAACCCTGCACTTCGCGGAGCTCGGCGTGGTGCTCTTGCTCTTCCTCATCGGGCTCGAGCTGCAGCCGAGCCGCCTGTGGAAGATGCGCGGCGCAGTCTTCGGCGTGGGCACGGTCCAAGTCGTCGCGACCGGCACGATCGTCGGCGGGCTCGCGTTCGCGCTCGGCGCCACGCCCGCGGAGGCCGGCATCGTCGGCGCGGCCCTCGCGCTCTCCTCGACCGCGTTCGCGATGCAGACCCTCGCGGAGAAGAACGAGCTCACGCGCCCGCACGGCCGCGCGGCGTTCGGCATCTTGCTCTTCCAAGACGTCGCGACGATCCCGTTGCTCGCAGTGGTGCCCCTGCTGAGCGACGCCGAGTCCTCGCACGACGGGGAGAACGTCTGGCTGCAGACCGGCCTCGTCGCGGGCGTGATCGTCGGCCTCGTGCTCGCGGGCCGCTTCCTCCTCCGGCCGCTGCTCCGCTTCGTCGCGCAGGCGCGCAGCCACGAGCTCTCCACCGCGTCGACGCTGCTGGTCGTCTGCGGGACCGCGCTCTTGATGGAGCACATCGAGATCTCGATGGCGCTCGGCGCCTTCCTCGCCGGCGTGCTCCTCGCGGACTCCGAGTTCCGCCACGAGCTCGAAGCGAACATCGAACCCTTCAAGGGTCTCTTGCTCGGGCTCTTCTTCATGGCGGTCGGCATGAGCGCGGATCTCTCCGTGCTCTTCGCGAGTCCGATCGTGGTGCTCGCGCTCGCCCTCGCGCTCGTCGCGCTCAAGATCGCGATCCTCTACGGCATCGGGCGCTGGCAGAAGCTCACGAACCGCGAGTCGGCGAGCCTCGCGATCGCGATCTCGCAAGGCGGTGAGTTCGCGTTCGTGATCTTCGGCGTCGCCGTCGACTCCACCGTGATGCGCCCCGAGGTGCGCGATCTGCTCGTGCTGATGGTCACGCTCTCGATGGTGACCACGCCGCTGCTCTTCGTGGCGCGCGACGCCATCTGCCGACGGCTCGACGGCTCGGGCCCGCAGCGCGACTTCGATCCGATGCCCGACCGCGAGACGCGCGTGATCATCGCGGGCTTCGGGCGCTTCGGTCAGATCATCGGCCGCATCCTGCGCACCAAGCGCATCCCCTTCACCGCGCTCGATGCCAACGCGGAGCACATCGACTTCCTGCGCCGCTTCGGCAACGAGACCTATTACGGCGACGCGTCGCGCGTGGACCTCCTGCGCACCGCGAAGGCCGACGAAGCCGAGGTGCTCGTGCTCGCGGTCGACGAGTTCGAGACGTCGATGAAGATCCTCGAGACGGTGCAGCACCACTTCCCGCACCTGAAGGTCGTGGCGCGCGCGCGAAACCGTCAGCACGCCTACGCGCTCTTCGGCGCGGGCGTGGACGCCGTCTTCCGCGAGACCTTCGAGAGCAGCCTGAGCGCCGCCCAGCGCACCCTCGAAGAGCTCGGCATGCCGAGCGGCGAAGCGCGTGAGGTGGCGCGGCGCTTCGGCGAGTACGACGAGGCGCAGGTTCGCGCGACCCACCACCTCCGCGACGACCCGAAGGCGCTCGTGGAGTCGGCGAAGAAGTACTCCGCGGAGCTCGAGCGCATCTTCAACTTGGACGAGCGCGAAGCGGCGGAATAGCTGGGGAGATCACTCCTCGGAGGTCGATGTGGGCTCGCTCGGAACCGCGTCCACGAGCACGGTGAGCGGTCCGTCGGTCGGGGCTTCGATCGCGAGGTGGTGCACGCCGGGCGCGAGGTCGATCTCGAGCTGCGGGCCGACCGCCACGCACGTCGACGGATCGGGCGTGGCGCCGAGCACGTGCACGTGCGGCTCCGCGCCTTCGCGCGCGAAGGCCGCGATCCAGAGGCGCATCGGTCGATCGATCTGCACGCGGTACACCCGCTCGCCGCCGGGCGAGGGACGCGCGCCTTCGCAAGCGTAACCGTCGAGCTCGCGCGAGAGCGCGTCCGAGCGCTCGCCGAACGGAACCTCGACGAGCCGCCGCGGCGCGGTCGCGGAGCCCGGGCCCGACGCGACCTCGACCGCGTCGTCGAGCGGCCCGTTCGCGAGCCCACGGCGCAGACGATCGAGCACCTCGAGGGTGCGGAGGTTGCGTTGGTTCTGACCGCGCTCGAGCCCCGCCTCGGTCAGATCGCACGCACGCGAGCGACCACCGTCGAGCAGCACGTTGGGATGAACGCCGTCGCCCGCGAGCCCGCGACCAGGCAGCCCTTCGACCGCCGCGTAGAAGTCGACGTACGGCAAACCCCACGCGCGCGCGAGCGTGCGGCTCACGCGGTTGTAGCGGCGAGCGACCTCGTCCATCTCCGGCTCGTCACCGCGCGGCATCACCGCGCCGAGGATCGGGATCACCCCGCGCGACGTGAGCAGCTCGAGGAGCTGCTCCATGCGCCGCCCGAACTCGCGCGGGTCGCGTCCCTGCACGTCGTTGCCCCCGAAGAAGGCGAGCGCGTAGCGCGCGTCGATCGCGCGCACCTCTTCGAGCACGCGCGGCGGACGCCCCGTGAGGCCGTGGCGCACCGACCAGCCGACCTTCGTCGCGAGGCTCTCGCGTCGAAAAGGATCGCGACCGCCCGCGTTGCCGGCGCGGAAGTATTCGAGCGACTCCGAGAGCGCGCCGTGCGCGCCGAGCTCGACGTGGTCGCCGCGCCCGAAGCAGTGGAGGAACGCGTGGCTCTCGATGCTCGAGCCGCCCATCTTCGCGAAGACGTCGTCGCGGTGGCTCGCGCGCGCGGCGATCGCGCGCAGGTGCTCGAGCTCGGCTTCGCCGAGAACGGAGTGGACGCGCGGCGGCGCGACGCGGAGGGGGACCTCGGGGGGTGGCTCGGGCGCCGGCGGATCGTCGTTCGGAGCCTCCGCCTGCGCGGCGCGTGAGCCCACGTCGTTCGACGTCACCACCTCGCCCCCGGTCGGCGTCGGCGTGGGCGGGACCTCACTGGAAGAGCCACCGCAAGGTGCGAGCGCGACCGCGAGAGCGACGACGAGAGCGAGGTTCGACACCGCTCCGGTGTGTACCCGGACGCGGGGCGCACGTCGAGATCGGTGCCTGGCGCTCGCCACCTCGGCGTCCCTACCACGCCCCCACTCGATGACGATCGCTAGACGCGAACGCAAATTCACAATCAACATCCAACACTTACACGATGACAGAAAAGTGACCGAGGGGTGATTGCGCAAACCACGTACAGCGCGGACACTAAGCGACCATGCGCCCTGGCACCCTCCCCCGTGCGCTGCTGTTGTTGGCCTTCGGCGTCGTCGGCGCCGCGGCTCCGGCGACCGCATCCCCCGACGACGACGTGCTCGCGATGAGGGTCGAGCCGCCATCGCGTGTCGGCGCACGGCGAGCGGAGCCGAGTCGGGAGCGAGAGGTCACGCCCGAGCTGGACCAAGACGTCGACGCGGAGCTGCCGCGCGCGACCTCGACGGGCTGGCCTTGGCGCGGTCGACTGCTCGACGCGGTGCGGCTCCAAGCCTCGGACCGCGTGCACTTGGTCGATGCGGATCTGCCCGCAGGTCGGCACTACGGGACCATGGAGCTGGTGGGCTTGATCGCGCGTGTCGCGGCGCGGGTCGATCACGCGGTGCCGGGCGCGAAGCTCCAGGTCGGTGAGCTCAGCGGCCCGAGCGGGGGCAACATCCCCGGGC
>ERZ761607.1431-NODE-1431-length-29913-cov-65.922634_pt1 | contig 29913 bp, 21 predicted proteins | sample MGYA00511164_ERZ761607 | MGnify/ENA primary metagenome ERZ761607 (study PRJEB28899, sample SAMN02445080) | bioreactor sludge metagenome | biome: EBPR sludge | place: Australia: Brisbane, Thorneside Wastewater Treatment Plant | collected 2011-06-22 ... | reverse complement strand
GCTCACTCCAAAAAGCGAGAATGTACATAATTTTGTCATTTGTGAACAGACCCTAAATGGCCGTGCCGCCATTAGCGCTGATCTGGCCTATCGGCTGGAACTGGCGGGCTTGGGCAGTGCGAGCCAGTATCTGAAAGAACAGATCGCCTACGACCTGTGGCAGGCTCGGCAGCGGCCACATCCGCCGATCAAGCGTCTGCAGACACAGTGAAAGCGGTGGATGAGTGCGCCAGCCCTTGGTAACAGAGGCTTGCCGCAGTGCTTGACTCCGACTATGGGGCCGTCACTGCCCGCCGCAGTGACGGCCCGGCGAACTGCAGCAACAATACGGGTTGGCGCGGTACCGCATTGATTGCTGCGCACATGATGATGCCCCGGCATACTGGCCTTGCAATGACCTGCCGGTGGGTATGAACACCGGAACCTTGGCGCAGGGCAGTAAGCGCCACATGGAGCGTCGCCATGCTTTCCATGCCGTTCCCACACGGTTGTCCCGATAGCGCAGGTTCCTGCAAGCGCTGATCCGGTTTGCCGGAAGGAACCCTCCCAGGCACACTCCAGGCTCGATTGGTGTGCCGCCCTACCCACGGGTAGAGCCTTCCTCATCTTCGGCGTGGTTCATCCCGCCAATCCTTGTCGTCCAGTGCCAGTTGGCGCTTTGCCATACACGACGTTTATTGCCGGTCGTCCCGACCTGGCACGACATGCCTGCGCCCTTTTTCCATCACTCCACAGGAGATATTCATCCCAGCACATCGCGTCGTCGTCCCTTGCAACTCCTCCGCCTGGCCTTCCTGCAGGAGGCACGGCGGATGCCTCATTCGAGGCCACAGGTGAACTGAGCACCTGGCCCTTGCCCCGACGGGGATCTCGCCTTGGCGATTTGGCACAAACACTGACCCTTGTATCTCAGCCCCAATAACCGACAACCGATGGAGGGACGCTCCGATGGATGACCTGACCTATACCCTGCGCCAGCTCTGCCTGCGCAACCGCGACGGCAGTCACGCCACCCAGGCCGACCGGCAGCGCTCGCTGAGCCTGGCCGCTTGCCAATTGCGCGAGGCAGGCTTCCGCCAAATGCGCGCTACCTCGTTGAAAGGCAAGCATGTCGAGGCTCTGCTGCAACGCTGGCAAGCCGAAGGCCTGTCCGCCGGTACGTTGAAGAACCGTATGGCGCATCTGCGCTGGTGGGCCGAGAAGGTTGGCAAAGCAGGCATCTTGCCGGCAGACAACGCCAAGCTGGGCATTCCCGAACGGCGTTATGTGACCAATGAAAGCAAGGCCAAGGAATTGGGCGACAGGTTGGACAGGGTCACTGACCTTCATGTCCGCATGAGCCTGCGTTTGCAGGCGGCCTTCGGCTTGCGGCGGGAAGAGTCCATCAAGTTCCAACCCCGCTATGCCGACCGTGGCGACCATATCGCCATCAAGGGATCATGGGCAAAAGGCGGGCGCGATCGGACGGTGCCGATCACGACGCCGGAACAGCGTGCGGTGCTGAATGAGGTTCATCGCCTGGCAGGCCTGGGATCATTGGTTCCGTCGCACAAGACTTACATCCAGCAGCGGCATGTCTACGACGGGCAGTGCAAGGCGGCCGGGTTGAGCAATATGCATGGACTGCGGCATCGGTATGCGCAGATGCGGTATGAGGTGCTTACGGGATGGAAGGCGCCGGCTGCTGGCGGGCAACAGCAGGAAATGCTGTCCGCCAATCAGCAGTTACAAGACCTGCAGGCACGACAAAGGATCAGCCGGGAACTTGGGCACGAACGGACGTCGATCACCGCAATCTACCTGGGGAGATGACGTCCGACGCTTCGGTTCAGGCTGGGCTGCCTCCTTCCGCAGTGTCCTTGACTTCAAACCGCAGGTAGTCGGACAGGCGTTTGTCTTCCGTGACCTCATCGTGGGGAACCACAAGGTAGCGCCAGGGCTTGCCGCCGACTTCAGCCGCATGTTCACTGGCGTGCCGACACCACCGAGAGGCGGCAGCGCTCTTGGCCTGAACTTCGGCGGAAGCCAAATCGCCGCGCGCTTTGGTTTCGACCATCAGGATCATGCCATCCAGCTCGGCCACGAAGTCGGGGATATATTCCGGCTGTTCGCTGCCCAGCTTGTAGTAGATCTGGAACTGGCCCTTGGCGGGCTTGAACCATTTGAGGGCGTCACGTTCCAGCAGCAAGGCAAAACGCCGTTCGGTGTCCGAGTCGAACTTCTGCAAGGGGTACAGGCAACGGGTGAACCCACCGAACAGCATCTGTTTGATACGGCTGGTTTCCGTAACGGTTTCCCTCAGGTTATGGGCAGTCTGCCCCTCCGTAGCGGTGTAGTTGCATGGCTTCAGCTCAGTGAAGCCTCTGCTGACCTGAACCTCATGGCCCGCAGCTTTTTCCCAGAAGTGCTCCATCATCTGGGCGCGAATCAGTCGGGCGAGCTCCTTGCTGTAGGTATCGAAAATCTCGTGCAGTTCACTGTCCGAATAGTTCTGCTGCTGGTAATGCTCGACAGCCTGTCCTGCGAGGTCATAGAGCAAGTCGGCCTGCGTGAAGTAGTCGATGTCGTCGAAGTCAATCAGCTTCTTGACGATGTAATCTTCAAAGCGGTTTTCCCGTAGGCCACTTTCACGGTTCAGGGTGAATTGTTCGCTGGTACGCAATGTCTGGCCGACGATCTCGCGCTGCCCTGGCTGGAAGTTGGGCAAGGCCCCCAGGCGGAACGGATGAAAGCCTGTGGTGACTTCGCCGGTAGGCACAACGGCGATACGCGGAATGTCGATGGTCTGCTGAACCAGAATTTCAGTGGTCTTGGCCACGACGGCGGACAGATCCAGCGCTGGTACCTGGTCGTCGGTGCCTTGCAGCAATTGTCCCTGCAGGGGTTTCAGACGTTTTTCCACTTCTGCCAGAATCTCTTGCTGGATTTCCGGCTTCAGCAATGCCGCACTGGTTGGCGCCAAATCGCGTTTCACCTCATAGGTGGCGAGGACTTCCCACACGACATGGGCCGTCTTGAATTCTGCTTCGGTCGTAAAGACCGGCTGAGTCTGTGCCTTGAGTTGTTCGCCACCAACTTCAGTGCCGGCATCCACCGCTGCCAACGCCGGCGGGACATGTGGCGCATGCTCATCGTGCAGCCCCAGGCGGGTCAGCAGAGTGGGCAGCACTTGAACGCTGACCTTTTTGTCCTCGTTACTGGGCGCTTCCAGGATCACCTGCTTGAGACGGATCGGCGAATCGCCACGGTTGGCCTCGTCGATGATCTCCTGGAATTTGTCGTGCGCCACGATGTTGAGCCGATCCACCGCCGCCACGCCTGTGCGTTTGCCATAGGGCAAGCGCAGGCCACGCCCGATGGATTGCTCAATCAGCGTGCGGGCATTGGCGGCACGCAATGGCACGATGGTGTAGAGGTTGGTGACGTCCCAGCCTTCCTTGAGCATGTTGACGTGGATGACGATCTCGGTGGGTTCCTCCGGGTTCTCCACATTCAACAGCACCTCGATCATCTTCTCTTCCTCGGCACCGGTGCGGCTGGAGTCCACCTGGATGACCTTGCCTTGGTAGCGCGCCTCGAAGAATGCCGAGGACTCGATCAATGCCTTCAACTGTCCGGCATGCGTCGTATCGCGTGCGATTACCAGGATGAAGGGTTTGACCACCTTGACGCCGTTCTCGCGGGCATAGGTCAATAGCTCGACCTTGGTGGCCTCGTGCAGGCGAACGCCATCCTCCAGCTTGATCTTCTCGATCTCTTCCGCAGCGTGGTTGCTGGCCTTGAAGTTGCGCTGGGTGACGACGGCCGGCTCTTTGACGAAGCCATCTTCCATGGCGCGTGCCAAGGGATAGTCCATCACCACGTTTTTGAACGGTATGGGGGCCTTGGCGGATTCCACAAAGGGCGTGGCCGTCACCTCCAACCCGAACAGCGGATTCAGTTCGTTGATTGCCCGCATGCCGGCCTGGGCACGATAGCGATGCGATTCGTCCATCAACAACACCAGGTCCGGCAGATTGGCCAGGTGGTTGAAGTAGCTTTCGCCCAGCACCTCGCGCATGCGCTTGATGCGTGGCTCCTTGCCGCCACGCACCTCGGAATTGATCTTGGAGATATTGAAGATGTTGATCCGCACCTCGCCGAACAACTCGCCACCCGCGACGTTCTGCTGGTCGTAGTTATCGCCGGTGATAACCCGGGGCGCGTTGATGGCGAACTCCCCGATGCCCTTGAACACGTACTTGGGCGTGTTCGGCGTGAAATCGGTAATCAGCTTGTTGTAGATGGTGAGGTTCGGGGCCAGCACGAAGAAATTATTGATGCCGTGTGCCAGATGCAGGTAGGCGACAAAAGCCCCCATCAACCGCGTCTTGCCGACCCCGGTAGCCAAGGCGAAGCACAGCGAAGGGAAGTCCCGCTCGAAGTCTTCCAGCGTCGAAAACTCGGCTTTCAGGGTCGCCAGGATCGAGGCAACATCCCTGTCCTTGCCCAGCATTTCAGGCGCGGCTTCCAGTGCGCGTACCAACCGTGCCAGGGATTCAGCTTGCGGCGACCGCAGCGACAATCGGCCAGTGACGTGATTCTGAACACGCGAACTCATGCTTTCCCCTCATTCTTGTTCTGGTTGCTGGCAGCTATTAAGTAATCCTTAATAACTGCTCCAACAAATTGCGCATTGCCGTCGCCCGCTCTTTTCAGGTGCTTCATGAAGCATCTCCCTTTTTCTTCTTCGGCAAGCGTTTGCGTTGCTGCTCCAATTGCTTGGCTGGCTGGGCAATCACCACTTCAAAATCTTTTTCCACCCGGGATGGCAGATTGCGCGCACGTGCCTGATAGTCAATGTATGCCGCCTGTGCTTTTTCCAAAGCGGCCTTGGCAGGCACTTTTCCCGCATGGGTCAGGATGTCCTTGCGCGTCAGGCGCAGAAAATTGTCCAGTTCCGTGGCCCAATCCTGCATGGTCATCGGCTGGCGAGCTTGGGCTTGCAGCTCTGCCACTTCGATATAGGCGGTGACGATGCGATTGAGCGTGTCCAGCTCTGCTTCATTGAGGTAGTTCTTGGCAACCCCTACGTCTGCCTTGCGCACCGGAACACCCTTGGATGCTCCTGGCCAGTTGGTCAAACCGACGTTCGGGGCCTGCGCATTCACCCGCTGCACGATCAACTCGGCAGCCGTATGACCATGTGCAGCCCAGTGCATCTTGTTCTGTACGGTGGCGAAGAACTGTTTCGAGGTTTCCGTGTGTGGGTCGTAGTCCAGACTGGTGGCGTAAATATCCAGCACCTTGCGCCAGAATACCTTTTCCGAGGAGCGGATGTCGCGGATTCGCGCCAGCAGCTCTTCGAAATACTCGGCATCGTCACCTCGCTTGAAGCGCTCGTCATCCAGCAATACGCCCTTGGTCAGGTAAGTTGCCAGTTGCTCTGTGGCCCAACGACGGAATTGGGTACCTCGGTGTGACTTTGCACGGTAGCCAACCCCCAGCACCATTTCCAGGTTGTAGTGCTTCAGGCTGCGGCTGACTTGCCGCCCGCGCTCCAATCGAACTTGTAAGTACGGCTTACAAGTTGCCTCTTCTGTCAGCTCCCCAGACTCGTAGATGGCGCGGATATGCTGGGTGATGTTTTGCGGCGAACACTGATATAAATCAGCCAGTTGTGCCTGCGTAAGCCAGATACCGCCATCCTGAAAACGCACCTGGACACGGGTTTGCGCATCTTCGGTTTGGTAAAGCAGGAACTCGCCCTGCCCACTCAATTGTCCAACAGGCTGTTGGACAATTGAGCCACTAGTATTGGTGTTTTCCTCGTTCATGCCCCTTCCTCACCGCCAAACAGGTCCGTCGTCCGACTATCGCCGGACTTTTTGCCTGATTTGGCAGCCTTCGCAGCGGGTGCTGGCGAGGACGGCTCGGCCAGCGGCAGGTTCGCCACATTCAGGCTGTAGTCGTCATGGCCCCATTCGCAACGGGCCAGTACCATCTTCGGAATCTTCTTCAGTGTCAGGTTCGGCCAGCGCGCAGCGGCCGCTGCCGCGCTGATACCGTGAAAGGCCGAGCAGCACACCAGCAGGCTTTGTTCGGTGCCCACTTCATCCGACAAGGCCTGCAATTGGGCAGCAGACAGGTTTTGCGTGGTGACGTAGAGAAAGTCCCGTTCACTGGAATGCCCTTGCTGCCACCAGCGAGTTTCTGATGGGGCGTAGGTAAAGCCTTCCAGTTTGCACAATGCCTCGGCCAATTGCGCGGCGTTGTACTCCGGGTTGATGACTGGATTGCCCCAGCGATCCTCCACGATCAGGCTGGGGGCGAGACGGTAGTAGCGGAAGCCGCCACCGCCTTGCCAATTCTCTGCCTTGGTGATGCCGCCCGGGTCTTCGCCGTTGATGACCTTCTTCAGGCGCGGAATGATGTGGGTATGACAGTGTTCCCCGAGTTCGACCATGATCCAGCGGCGGCCCATTTTGTGGGCGACTGCGCCGGTGGTGCCGGAACCGGCGAAGGAGTCCAGGACGAGGTCGCCGGGGTTGGTGGCGATATGAATTGCTCTTTCAAGCAAACCTTCCGGCTTAGGATTATCGAAAACGGGTAAATCTGGCAGGAGTTGTAATAGTGCCTTTTTTGCATCATCGTTGGTACCAACATCCTCTGCTGGCCAAATAGTTTCTGGAGTTAGACCTTTGTTTTCGTAGTCTCGGAGGAATTTTTTGGCCCTCGGGGCATTATCACCATTTGCACCAAACCATATATTTCCTGCCGCAACTTCTTGAGCCATCTTTTCTTTTGTATATAACCAGCACCGCCCTTTGGGTGGATCGACTTCTCGACCGGATGGCAGGGTCAGCGTATAAAACTGACTTGGCGTAGCATGCCCGGCTTGCGCATTGACTGAAACTGATTGCCAAGGACCGCGCGGATCATTGTCCGGGTTTTTGTAGCGACTCAGGACTTCTTGATTAAGGCCGAGCGGGTTTCTTACACTTTCAAAGCTTGGTTTATTCTTTCCGTAAATAAGAAGGTGATCATGATTAAAGGAGAAAACCCGACGATTCTCCCTCGATGTCCGCTTCTCCCAAACCGCATTGGCAATAAAATTAGCACGACCAAAAACCTCATCACATAGCACCTTGAGATAGTGCGCCTCGTTGTCATCAATCGTGATCCACAATGAACCATCATCCGATAACAACCGCTTGATGATTTCCAGTCTATCCCGCATCAGCCCCAGCCAGATCGAATGCTCCAGCCCATCGTCATAGTGCGTGAAGGCACTCCCGGTGTTGTAAGGCGGGTCGATAAACACGCACTTCACCTTGCCCGCAAACTCCTGCTCCAGCGCCTTCAACGCCAGCAGGTTATCCCCGAAAATCAGCCGGTTGTCGAAGACGTCACTCTCCGTAACGCGCTGCTTGGCGTGATAAGACTTCTCGGCATCCTCAAGCAGAATGCGCGGCTCCAGCTTGGGACGCTTCCCCTTCCCGATCCAGGTCAGTTCGAGTTTTTGCTTGCCCATAAAAAACCTATGCATTTGTCATTTCTGCGAATCTAACTTCGGGAAGAGCATCTTTCTTAGCCTCCTCCAAGATCCGAAGTAGTTCATCGTTTTTATTTCTACCATTGCTAACGATATCCCTTGCCAACCTGACGCACGCGGCACGCACAAAGGAAACACTAACGGACTCTCGCCCAGACGGAGAAATATTTCTATAACCAGCGTTGTCAAAGATGACTGGGAGAATTTCCACCAACGACTCGGTACTCTCATCGGACAGATATTTTTTGCAGCACATCTGATTAGCAGTCCAAAGAAGCGCCGACAAGCCTGTCATTCGACTTGATCCTATGAGATAAATTAGTCTCAATATCAATCTATCAATGGCAGGTAATTCCTTCTGATCTCTCCAAATCAACAAGGCATATGATGCATATGCCAACTTGTTTGCATCGTCTGATTGAAGATTTTGTCTGATCAACCGTTCCACTTGCTCGATAAAAAAATCGTCTTTAATGGCAAAGTATGGGAAAGCAATCAGCGTCTCTGGTGCCTCGACTTCGGAATAAAAGGCACAAAGCTTTTGAAAGTTTTCCTCTGTGAGATTTTCTGAAGACAATGCAGGAACAACAGAGCGAGCCAACACTTGTCCGACTAGATCAGCGAGTTGACGCTCTTCGTTTTGCACAAACCCGAACATATCGTTGCTGTCTTTATTCGGCCTCCAAATAACCAGTTGCTCGAAGTATTCGGCAGCTTGATCTGCAGACGGAAACTCTTTGATATTTTCTGCTTGCGCGGCGTTGACTATGTCCGTCAACAGCTCCGAACTAAGCAGGCTGGACTTTGGGGCCTCAAATAAATATCGCCGAACAAGAGTCTTGACAGCGGCAGGATCTGGCGAGGGAATTTCAAGTAGCACATATTTGAGCAAACCTGTTTCAGGAACATGGTTTAGATTGGGTTCATTTCCCCATACTTTTTGTACAATTTTCTTGAGTTCTTCGTTCGTTAAAAATTCTTTCTCGATCAACGGAAGAAGACGCATGAGAGCAGAGGCACTTTGAGTTGAGCAGGGTGCGATATGATCTATTATTTCATCTATACGACGATCAAGAGCCGAGTCTTGCTTTCTTTCCCCTGGGTGTTTTACGACTGGATTGGCCCACTCTTTGTGATCACTAATGCTTATTTCAGACTGAAGAGGGAATGACAAGGCATCGAGCAAAACATCATGCTTCTGCGAATCTGGAATGCTCTTGAGAGAGAATTTAGACAGGTGTTTGACTGCATCAAAAAGCCAGAAATGATGAAGTTCAGGTTTCTTACCAAGAGATACCGCCAAGCGGAATATTTGCCTTGCCTGTTCGGGTGTGGCTCTCACTGATACGCGAGCTAATACCTCGATAAAAATCCGCAGGCGATCAATTGCAATGCTTCTATCAGATCCAGACCTCCCAGCCCACTTTGCTGCCCAATAGTTGATCGCCAGAGTGCACTGGTTCAGCAGATAATTCACGCTGTCATCTGAAAAGCATGCAACATGGATTCTTGAGAACACCTTTTTCAAGACGTCTGAAGTATCGCTATTCGCCGAACGAATAGCCAATGCAAAGCGGTGAATATTATCAATCCCATCAAGCTCTGCGATCCTAGCGGCTTGATCAACGAGGAAGCTGACGCTGTTCCAGCGTAGGGGCATCCCGACGATGCCAGAGATGCCTTCCAACAAAAGCAAAGGATGCAATTCATTGCTGAAACTTACGCTATTGGCGTTATCTCGATAACGCCCTGGCTCAAATAGTGGTTCGATTGCATTTTTTTTCTGCTGTTTATCCAGCTCTTTAGAAATTCGCTCTCTAATATGCTCAATGTGATCCCATGGGTCACACTTGGAGTCTCGATAACTGGAGGGGAAGGCTCTGAACTGTTTGTCAAATGATGAAAGATCAATGCCGCGCATTAACCAGTGCGCCCAGGCCAATCGCGAGAGGATATGGATTGAGTTGCGATCAGTTCGATACTGGGTTAGAAGCTCCTTGTATGCCTCTGCTACCAGCTCCTTACCCTTATCAAACTGTCCAAGCTCAGCAAGCAGAGAAGCCTTTCTTAGTTTCCAGACTGGATTGCTGCTGTTAATTTTTTCAACATATTGCTCCAAGGTGGCATAGTCGAACTGATCACGCGCCACGATAGCGCTATGGTAGGCAAGCTCATCGCTGATTTCGGCCCAGTATTTTTTGCCTTTTTCCAATATTACACTTGTCGTCTGAGCAATATTTTCGGAGTCAGGATTATCCATCCAGCGCGTATTTTTCAGCAGCAAAAGTGCAATTTCCAACTGCTGTCTTTTGGATAGCGCACATGACTTGTCGGGATCGCATACAGTAAGCAACTCATTAGTCAGCCAAGATGGCATGACCTCAAAGGTTACTTGGTGATGCCAAGTGATTTCGTACAATAGCTTGGCTTTAGACGTTTCTGCCATTGCAGACAGATTCTTGGAGTTGGGCCAGGGATCGGTTATTTGGCTTTGCAACTGAAATCGCTGTCCATAGGGACAAACCAACCAGTCAGGGTAAGACAACCGATCCTTCTCTAAAAACGGTAGCTTCTCCTCCAGCAATTTAGCCGCATAGCTGACATCTTGATGAGTCTTGGTGCTTTCTGCCCCCGTCGTTATTGTACGATGCAGTTGCGTTGGATCCCACTCCCAAATCTGTTTAGGCTTAAGATCTTGTAAGGCTCGGACGAATATTCTTGTCGCTTCCAGATGCCGAATATCGCGTTCATCGTAATCTGTAACCAGGTCATCCAGGTCGATGGGCGCGACATTGATGGATTCCAGATATTTTCGCTTTGCGGAGTTCAGCTCCAAGGCTCCAACGAGGTAAATACGCCTAGAATGTGTTGCCAAATGATCTCTGACCCATCCAGCCCATTGGAGAAAGTTAGGGTCATCACCGGAAAATCCTAACAAACACAATTCGTTTTCGATGAAAACCTGACGCGAAAAATTGACAAATGCCGCGTACTGCTGTGGATACTTTCGGTAGTCCTCTTGGGTGAAAACCAGGTCTTTTGTTACGTCTATCGTCCCGTGTAACTTGACGATTCTTGGCGCTCTTGCACTGGAAAGATCCTCTTGCTTTGAAACCACACTGTAAATCGGTTGGTGCACCTCGGATGATGCACGCTCCAGCAACGTATCCCAGTTAGTGGTCAGAATTTCTGACCATGGCAATTCCAGCAAGGACTGGTACAACTCGCCAGGTTCCCACGCTGCATCGTTGATTTCTTGCTTTATCAAATCATGCAGAGCTTGCTTGCCAAAATAAGCGCAATATTCTTCTGCCAAGCGTAGCGCGTCGGTGCTGCCTGAACCCAATTCATCGGCAAGTTTGCTGGAAAAATGATTCCAGAGCGGCAGTTTCTTACTAGCATCGCCTGTCGAGGCAGCGCTTCTGCTAAAGCCTGCGCCTACCATGATGGCTGCGCCATGGTAAGAGTTGTCCTGCTGCCAAAGCGCAGATGCGAGTTTTTTTAATGCAGCGTAATCGGGAAGAGAAGAGATATCTTTCATCATTGCAGCACCCACTCCACGTTGAACAGCACCTGTTCCTGAATCCGCTGTTCCAGTTGCTTTTCAAGCTGTTCGATCAGCGTATTGCGTTGCATTTCGATATCATCCTGTCTAGCGAACAGTTCCTTCCGCAGTTTGCTGCGCTTGGCTTCCAATTCTCGCTGGCGTTTCTGATGCGCCAGCTTTTCTTCCAACGTGGGCGAGGCGGCGGCAGTGCGACGCACTTCCTTGATTTCGCCGTCGATAGCCTTGATTTCCTGCTCCAGCCCGAGCTTCAGGTCATCGGCCCAAGCATCGAGCTTTTGCACCTCTTGCTCGAAGTAGCCCAGGTTGCGCTGATTGATCTCACGCAGTAGTACGCTTTTCCGGCTTTCGACGTTGGCGACGAGCTCGGCACATACTTCCAGGTGCGCGTCGCCTTCGACTTGCGCAGGCAGGCGCAGCAATTTTTCTGGATCGTCCTCTGGCAGCGCTTCCCCCGCTTGGGTGCAGGCGGAAACAACCAGGTGCTGCTCCTGATCGTTCAGGGTTTTGACGGACAAAAGGGTCACGCTCAACCAGCCGCTCTGGCCGCGCCATTTTTCAAGGCTGACGAGCCGTTTGCCATAGGCGGCGTAGTCGAACGCCAATCGTGCGGGGGCTTGTAGGTCTCTTGCCTTGGCGCGCTCAATGGCCCATTCCGCCAAGGGATGGCCCATACGGTAAAGATGCGCATCGCCGCTGCGTCTGGGCAGTTCATAGCGCCCTGCTGTGATCTTGCCCTCTTCCCCGGCCCCTCTCCCGCTGGCGGGAGAGGGGAGTAGATCCTCGGGCAGGCTGTGCAGGACAAAACCATTGACCTCTTCGGCAGTATCGAAGCGGGCATGATCCCGCAACTCCGTGCGGCTCAAATCCATCAGCAGGCGCTCGTATTTGTTCAACACTGCCTGGCTGTCCTGGCTGTGGATGCGCAGTTTCTCCTGCACCTCCTCGTCGAAATTCTCCAGCAGAAGCTGCCGTGTTCTGAGCATCGCTTCGTCGATCTCGCTGGAAAGCTCGCGCTGGAGGTCTTCGAAGCGGCTGCGGATTTCTTCGGGTTCGCGGCAGTTTTGGTAGATGGCGGCGATCCGCCGTTCGAAATCCACGCCGGAGCCGATGGCTCCCAGCACTTCGTCACTGGCGCCGAATACGCCTTCGAACAGCTTGAACTTCTGCGATAGCAACTGATAGACACGCGCATCCGCCTCGTTGCTGCGGTCCACGAAGTTGACCACCACCACATCGTGCTTTTGCCCGTAACGGTGGCAGCGACCGATGCGCTGCTCGATCCGTTGGGGATTCCACGGCAGATCGTAATTGATGACCAGAGAGCAGAACTGGAGGTTGATGCCTTCCGCGCCTGCCTCCGTCGCGATCATGATGGTGCCGCGCTCCTTGAAGTGCTCAACCAGCGCGGCACGAGTGTCAGCGGTTTTGGAGCCGGTAATGCGGTCGCTGCCTTCATGACGTTGCAGCCAGTCTTTGTAAATGGCCTGCGCTCTGGCATCGCTGTTGGTGCCGTTGAACAGCACAATGCCGTCGCCGTAGGCTGTTTCAGCCAACAGGGAGAGCAGGTAATTCTGGGTGCGCTTGGACTCGGTGAAAATGATGGCTTTCTTGCTGGCGCCTAAACGCACCAGCTCGGCAAAAGCCTTCTCCAGCGCTGTCAACAGCGCCTGCCCTTTGGCATTCTGTCGAATGCCTGTAGCCAATTCCTTGAAGCGCCGGAGTTCGGCTGCTTCGTCGGCAATGGCTGCCCGCTCGTTAGCGCTGGCATCGGCATCATTGGCGGCACTGCCATTCCACTCGTCGGCGCCTTGCTCTTCAACAGCAGTATCCAGTCCTTCGTAGTCGTCATCCAGCGACTCTGTCAGGTCAGGGACATCAGGCAATTCATCCAGTTGTCCTTGAAGACGATTGGCCATGGTCTCCAGCGCCCCGGCAATGGCGTGGCTGGACGAGGCCAGTAGCTTCCATAGCACCAACGAGATCAGTTGACGCTGGCCTTCAGGCAGTGCCTTGAGATTCGGGCGACGCAGGTAATCGGCGACCAGTGCGGAAAGTTGCTGCTCTTCCTGGCTTGGGGTGAATTCTTCGACGATGGCGATACGTGCGGTATAGGGCACGTATTGCTGAACTTGCCGACGCAGCGTGCGTTTGCAAAGTGGTGCCAAACGTTCTCGCAGTGCCCGGTTGGACTGTTCGGTTCTAACGCCAGAGAATTGGGTCCGAAAGCTGTCGATATCGCCAAAGACGCGCTCGTCGATCATGCTCACCAAGCCGTAAAGCTCCAGCAGGGTGTTTTGCAGCGGTGTTGCCGTCAGCAGGACTTTGGCATCGACATGCACCAGCGCGTCACGGATCGTCCGGGCAATGACGTTGCCGTTCTTGTAGACATTGCGCAGACGGTGGGCTTCATCCATGACCACCAGATCCCAATGAATGCGCTTGAGGTCATCGGCCTTGGTTTTGGCAAACTGGTAGGAACAGATGACCGGCCCGCCTGCATGCAGGAAGGGTTGCGTGGCACCTTCCTTGAGCATGGCGTTGTAGTTTTTCGCTTCGAGGATCAGCCCCTGAAGATTGAACTTGTCCTGCAGTTCCTGGTGCCATTGCTTGCGCAGGTTGGCCGGCACGATGATCAACATTTTGCGACGCCGCTCCGCCCAATGTTGGGAAATGACCAACCCGGCTTCGATGGTTTTTCCCAGCCCCACTTCGTCTGCCAGGATCACGCCACGCGATAGCGGGTTGCGACAGGCAAAGAGTGCTGCTTCGACCTGGTGCGGATTCAAATCCACCTGGGAATCCACCAACGCGCTGGCTAGAGATTCCACGCTGTCACTGGCAGCCTGCCGGGTCAGTTGCCAAGCGAAGTACTGACTTTGATGAGGGGTCAGGAAATTCATGGCCATCAATCCAGCATCACCAGAAACTCAGTCGCCAGCGCTGTTGGCTGAACATCCCGAACATTGCGCTGCAGCGAAACCAGTCCGTAATCCGACATCATCCGCAGGGTGCGCGACAGGTTCGGCACCTTGCGGCCGCTGAGTTCGGCCAGTTCGGTCAGGGACTTGGGTTGTTTTTCGTGGATCAGGCGCAGCAGGCGGCGGTTGTCGTCCGACAGCACCGCTGCCAGTGATGCCAGGGACGGAAACCAAATACTGGGCGTTTCGCTTCCCTTCGGTGGCGAACCTTCTGGCTGTCGGATACCCACAATGCAGCGCTTCATGATCGCAAATCCAATGACACGTTGATTCAAAATTGTATCAGTGTCTGATAATCATCGTCGATCACAAATGCCTGCCACAAAGTAAAAGGCAGGGGTAAGGGAGTGGCAATCAAGGGGCAACGGCCCTATCCAGAAAAGGAAAAGGCCATAGTCTTCCCCGGGATGGACTACACCACCAGATTCCCCGACGGGGCCAATCCGTCGATGTAATCCGCCCACGCCTGCAACATCTCCCGCCGCTGCTCGGCGTACTCGGCGCGGTTGTAGACACCGCGCACGCCGCCGATGGTGTGGTTCAGCGCCTTTTCCACCACATCCGAAGGCCAGCCTTGCTCATGCAGCAACGTCGAAGCAGTGCGCCGCAAGTCATGGATGGTGAAGGCGGGGATCTCCTGCCCCTGCAAGGACACCTTCAGCGCCTGGTTCAGCGCATTGTTGGCGAAGGGCTTGGCCGGGGTGCCACGCCCCGGCAGCACCCAGTCGCTGCTGCTGGCGAGCGGCTTGAGTTCCTTGAACAGCGTCTGCGCCTGGGTGGACAGGTAGACGATGTGTGGCTTGCCGGTCTTGGAGTTCTCGACCGGGATGTGCCATTCGCCTTCGTCCAGGTGCACGTCCTTCCACTGCGCCAACATCAGCTCGGACTTGCGCACCAGGGTCATCAGGATCAGTTGGAAGGCGATCTTGAATTGGCGGCGGATGTTGGAGGTCTGCATGGCACGCAGGAACTGCCGGATCTCGTCCGGCGTCAGCGCCCGGTCGCGGGCGGCGGCGCGGTAGACGTGCCGCATCGGCAAGGCCACGACCGGGTTGGCCTGGATCAGGCCGCAGGTCAGTGCGTAGTCGAACATACGTTTGAGCAGGCCGCGCACCTGGCCAGCAGCGGCGTCGAAGCCTTGTTCCTTCTTGCGCCAGATGACGCCGCGTACGTCCTCGGCGGTAATGTCCCGAACCGGTTTGCTACCGATGTGCGGCAGGATGTCCTTTTCCAGGTAGCGGCGGGGCATGGTCACATCCTTGCGGTCGCGTGCTTGGATGTCCTTGAAGAAGCGCTCGGCGAACTCGGCTAGGGTGGCGTCTTCTGCGCCAGCCACCTTGGCTTGTTGCTTCTTCTTTGCCGGCGATTCGCCCATTGCTACTTGCTGGGCCGCCTCATCCCGTTTCAGGCGAGCATTCTTCAGCGTCAGCGCGGGGTATTTGCCCAGCGTCAGCTTCTCGTACTTGCCATTCAGGCGGTAGCGGTAACGCCAGACGATGCCCCCGGTCGGGAACACTTCCACATGAAGCCCCCGGTCGTCGGTGACCGTGTAGGTCTTGTCTCTGGGCTTGAGCGCCTTGAGGGCGTTGTCGGTCAGTGCCATCTCATCCTCCGTATGTCCAAGTAGAGGGAGGAAAGTAATCAACCAGCTACTTGGAACCAAACTTGGACATAAAAATGAGTAGCTTTGACTGTATCACCTATCACCGAATCACTCAGTAGACAAAAATCCCTGTATTTATGCGGTTTACAGGCACATCAGCAGACTTCGGTGGATGTCCTCAGACCCCGTCTCACTTCCCGATGCAGAAGCGCGAGAAAATCACACCCAGCAGATCATCTGCATTGAACTCCCCTGTGATCTCGCCGACGCACTCGTGTGCGAGCCGCAACTCCTCGGCGAACAACTCCAGTTCTGGACTCCGGGCTGCGGCCTCGCGAACATGCGCCAATGCGGCGCGGAGCGACACAAGATGGCGCTCGCGTGCGAGCGGCACCTCATCCTCGGTCGCATGCCACCCGACGATACGCAGCAATTCGTCGCGCAGCAGATCGAGGCCGAGCCGTCGCTTGACCGACACGTGCAAGGTGGCGACACCTGCCTCCACCGACCGGGCGGGCGGCGCGCCGAGCAAGTCGATCTTGTTGAACACGGCGATGCGCGGAATACGCTCGGGCAGTTGCCGGTCGATCTCGTCGGCCGCGGCGAGCATTCCGAACTGCGCATCGGCCAGACGCACGATCACGTCGGCACGCTCGATCTCGCGCCAGGTGCGCTCCACCCCGATGCGTTCGACCGGATCGTCGGTCGCGCGCAGGCCGGCGGTGTCGATCACATGCACCGGAATGCCCTCAAGCTGAATCGTCTCGCGCAGCGCATCACGGGTCGTGCCGGCGATCTCGGTCACGATCGCGCGCTCTTCGCCAGCCAGGGCGTTGAGCAGGCTCGACTTGCCCACGTTGGGTGGACCGACCAGTACCACGTTCATGCCGTTGCGTAGCAACGCCCCCTGCATGGCCCGATCGATCAAGCGCTCGAGGTCGGTGCGAATCTGTGCAAGCCGCTCGAAAGCCCGCGCCTGCTCGAGAAAATCGAGCTCCTCCTCGGGAAAATCCAGCGTCGCTTCGACCAGCATGCGCAGGTCGATCAGTTGGTCGGAAATCAGATGCAGCGCTTTCGAGAACTCGCCCGACAAAGACCGCGCCGCGGAGCGCGCCGCGGCTGCGGTGGTCGCCTCGATCAGGTCGGCCACGGCCTCGGCCTGGGCGAGATCTATCTTGCCGTTGAGGAAGGCCCGGCGCGAGAACTCGCCGGGTTCGGCAAGACGCGCGCCCAGTTCGAGACAGCGCGCCAATAGCAATTGCAGCACCACCGGGCCGCCATGGCCCTGCAGCTCGAGCACGTCCTCGCCGGTGAACGAAGCGGGCGCGGGAAAGAACAGCGCGATGCCTTCGTCGATCACGCCGCCCGCGCCGTCCCTGAAACGGCCGAACCCCGCCATGCGGGGTTCGGGAATCCTGCCGGTGAGCGCCTGCGCAAACGCGGCGAGGCCGCTGCCCGACACCCTGATCACGCCGATGCCGCCACGACCCGGGGCCGTGGCGACGGCGGCAATCGTGTCAGGCAGCCTTGGCGTCGCCTTTCTTTCCACCTTCGATCATCCGGGTAATCTGCCATTGCTGCGCGATCGACAGCAGGTTGTTGACCACCCAGTAGAGCACCAGGCCGGACGGAAACCACAGGAACATGAACGTGAACACGATCGGCAGCGCCATCATCACCTTGGCCTGGATCGGATCCGGCGGGGTCGGGTTGAGCTTCATCTGCACCAGCATCGACGCGCCCATGATGATCGGCAGAATGAAGTATGGGTCTTTCGCCGACAGGTCGTCGATCCACAGGATCCACGGCGCGTGGCGCATATCCACGCTACCGAGCAAGACCCAGTACAGCGCGATGAACACCGGGATCTGCACCAGGATCGGCAGGCAGCCGCCAAGCGGATTGATCTTCTCCTTGCGGTACATGTCCATCATTTCCTGCTGCATGCGCTGCTTGTCGTGGCCGTAGAGCTCCTTCAGCCGCTGCATGCGCGGACCGAGCACGCGCATCTTCGCCATCGACTTGTAACTGGCTGCCGACAGCGGGAAGAACAAGGCCTTGAGCGCCACCGTCACCAGCACGATCGCCCAGCCCCAGTTGCCGGTGAGTTTATAGAACCACGACAGCACCCAGAACAGCGGCGTCGCGATCACCGTCAGCCAGCCATAGTCGACCACCAGTTGCAGCCCCGGCGCGATCTCCTCGAGCTTGCCCTGCTCTTGCGGCCCGGCGTAGAGGCGCGTTGCGACCTGGCTGCTCTTGCCCGGCTCGACCGCGTTCACCGGCACGATCACACCCGACGAATACAGATCGTGGCCGACCTTGCGCGCGAAGAACTCACGCTGCACGCCGTCTTCCGGCAGCCACGCGCCGACGAAGTAATGCTGGACCATTGCCAGCCAGCCATCGTTCGCATACTGCGCGAACTTGGCCTTGCCCTTCTCGATCTCGTCGAAATGGATCTTCTGGAACTTCTCGGCATCGGTGAACACCGCCGGGCCGGTAAATGTATTCACCCCGAAGAGCTGCACCGCCTCGGCCGCCTGCCCATCACGCGTGAACTGGAAGTACGCATGCGGCTGCAGCGTGGTTTCACCATTGTTGGTGATCTCGTACGCCACGTCGATCAGATAGCTGCCACGGTGAAAGGTCAGCAGTTTCGCCACCTTCACGCCGTTCTGCTCCGGCGCCTCGAGCCTGAGGGTCAGCGTATCCTCGCCGTCCTTCATCACATGCTCGCCCGCCGGCAGCGCGAACAAGGTCTTGTGATTGGGCATGCCGTCGCCGATGATGCCCGACTGCGCCGCATAAAAATGATTCTTGCCGTCGTCGAACAACTGGAAACCACGGCTGCGATCGGTATTCGATTCGTGCGCGATCAGCTCGAGGTTGACGATGTCGCCCCCCTGGGCCGACACCTCGGCCACCATCAGGTCGGTACGGACCACCGCCCGCGGCGCCGCCGCAGCCGCAGCCCCGCTACCCGGCACACCGTCCGGCGTCGCCGTGGCCGCGGCCAGCCCCGCACCCGGTGTCGGCACCGAGGCGCCGTCCGGCTGAGCGCTGACGCCCTGGGCGACAACCGGATCCGCCGGTGGCTGGTTGTGCCGAAGCCAGCCATCCCACAGCATCACAACGGAAAAGGAGAAGATAAGAAACAGGAAGATGCGGCGCTGATCCATCGGGCTATTGGTCTTTCTGCAAAGGTTCAGGGACGGGATCATACCCGCCGGGATGGAAAGGGTGGCATCGGCCGACACGCTTGAGTGCCAGCCAGCCGCCCCGCACGGCTCCATGTTGCTCGACCGCCTCCAGGGCGTACTCCGAGCAAGTCGGATGAAAACGACAGTTTCGCCCCATGAGCGGACTGATCGCGTAACGGTAAAAGCCTATCAGACCGAGAAGAAACTTCTTCGCGATCATTTCAAACGGCCAAGCAACTGCAGCAAGTCTGCATTGATCATCGCTCGCGTGGCATCCGAGACCCGGGCATGCAAGCGAATCACCATGTCGAGCGCTGGCAACTCGGCGCGGCGCAGGCGAAACTGCTCGCGCGCAATTCGCTTGACCAGATTGCGCACATTGGCCCGCTTGGCCAGTTTCTTGGCCACCACCACGCCCATGCGCGCCGTCTCGCCTTCGTTGGGGCGATAGTGGACCATGAAGAAACGGCCCTTGACCGCCCGCCGGAAAGCAAAAACGGATGAAAATTCATCCGTTTTGCGTAATCTGTAGGCGTCGAGAAATCGTTGATCAACGCCTGGCAGGCGCATCACCTCAGACAGCGAGACGGTGACGACCCTTGGCGCGGCGGGCACGGATGACCGCGCGACCACCACGTGTCTTCATGCGAACCAGAAAGCCATGGGTGCGCTTGCGACGGACGACGGAAGGTTGATAAGTGCGTTTCATTTTGTTATGCCAATGTTTGAGTCAAACGCGGCATTTAATTTCATAATGCTCTGTTTGTCAAGAACTATTTTTGTCCTTTCCTGTGGATAAGTCGGGCTGGCGGCGGTAGAATCGGGTCTGCTGTTTTCGCCACCAGACTCCCCACTGGTGTTCGGCGCCTCTGGGTAATCGTGCCGGCTAGAGCACGATATTCAAGTTATTCAAACAATTGCACATCCATCCGGAATTTCGCCTATCTTGTGTGGCGCGCCGGAAGCATGGTAAACAATTTTGCCGCAAACACAAATCGCCCAACCCGTGACTCAAGAAATCTGGTCCTTTTGCCTGTCCCGACTGGAGAGTGAGCTGCCCCCTCAGCAGTTCAACACCTGGATCAAGGCCCTGACTGCCGACTGCGGCGCCCCCCCCGACGAGGCCTCGCTACGCCTGCTCGCGCCCAATCGTTTCGTGCTCCAGTGGGTACGCGAACGCTACCTGCGCCGCATCGGCGAGCTGGGCGAGGAATTCCTCGGCGTGCCGATGCAGCTCGAACTGTCGATCCCGGCGGCGGGCGCCACCACAGTCCGGGCGACCAGCACCCTGGCCGCGAGCCCCAGGGCGGCGCAAGCGCCGGAAGCGGCAACGGAGGACGACAGCGACGAAGCCCCGGCGAACACGCCGGTCGCAGCCACAGCGGCGCAAGCGGTATCGCATGGCACGGTCTCCGACGTCACCTACGAGAAGACCCGGCTCAATGCCGACTTCACTTTCGACACCCTCGTCACGGGGCGCGCCAACGATCTCGCCCGCGCGGCCGCGATGCAAGTCGCGCAAAACCCGGGCACGTCCTACAACCCGCTGTTCATCTATGGCGGCGTCGGCCTCGGCAAGACCCACCTGGTGCAGGCCATCGGCAACGCCGTCTACCGCCACAATCCGCGCGCGGTGATCCGCTATGTGCATGTCGAAGACTATTACGCCGACGTCGTGCGCGCCTACCAGCAAAAGAGCTTCGATGCCTTCAAGCGCTACTATCGCTCGCTGGATCTGCTGATCATCGACGACATCCAGTTCTTCAACAACAAGAACCGCACCCAGGAAGAGTTCTTCCACGCCTTCAACGCGCTCACCGAGGCCAAGAAGCAGATCATCATCACCTGCGACACCTATCCCAAGGATATCCAGGGACTCGAAGACCGCCTGATCTCGCGCTTCGACTGGGGCCTGACCGTGCAGATCGAGCCCCCCGAACTCGAAATGCGCGTCGCGATCCTCAAGAAAAAGGCCGAAGTGCTGGGCGTGGCCCTCACCGACGATGTCGCGTTCCTGATCGCCAAGAACCTGCGCTCGAACGTGCGCGAGCTCGAAGGCGCGCTCAACAAAGTGGTCGCCTTCGCGCGCTTTCACGCCCGCACGATCTCGCTCGAGGTCGCCAAGGACGCGCTCAAGGACCTGCTCAACGCCCACAACCGCCAGCTGACCATCGAGCATATCCAGAAAACCGTCGCCGACTACTACAAGATCAAGATCGCCGACATGCACTCCAAGAAGCGCACCCGCGTGATCGCGCGCCCGCGCCAGGTGGCGATGTGGCTCGCCAAGGATCTCACCCCGATGTCGCTGCCGGCCATCGGCGAGGCCTTCGGCGGGCGCGATCACACCACGGTGCTGCACGCATGTCGTACGATTGCGGACTTGCGCCTCGCCGACCACCAGCTCAACCACGACGTCCATGTGCTTACCCAGGTGTTGCGCGGGTGAAGCCGACCACCGCCCGGCTGCGCGACACCGCAGTGCCGACCCACTCACTCTGACTGATAGCAAACGCTCGCCATGCACCTGCTCACCATTCCCCGCGATGCCATCCTTGCCCCGCTGCAATCGGTTGCCGGCATTGTCGAGAAGCGCCACACCCTGCCGATCCTCTCGAACGTGCTGATCGAAAAGCGCGGCAGCCAGCTCACGCTGCTGGCCACCGACATCGAAATCCAGGTGCGCACCCTCAGCACCGGCGATTTCGGTGGCGAAGACGCCGCGATCACCGTCGCCGCCAAAAAACTCCACGACATCCTGCGTGCCCTGCCCGACACCGCCGAGATCACCGTCAATATCGACGACAAGCGCATGACCGTGAAGGCCGGCAAGAGCCGCTTCGCGCTCCAGACCCTGCCCGCCGCCGACTACCCGACCATGAACTTGCCGGAAGGCGAAGGCACCCGCTTCTCGATCAGCCAGAAGGTGTTCAAGCGCCAGCTCGCCCAGGTCGCGTATGCGATGGCCCAGCAAGACATCCGCTACTACCTCAACGGCTTGCTGCTGATCGCCGAAGGCGACCAGTTGCGCATGGTCGCGACCGACGGCCATCGCCTCGCCTACGCCTCCAACCCGCTCGAAGCCGCGATCACGCGCACCGAGGTGATCCTGCCGCGCAAGACCGTGATGGAGCTCAACCGCCAGCTCGCCGACACCGACGACACCCTCGAAGTCACGCTCGCCGGCAACCAGGCCGTGTTCCGCTTCGGCTCGATCGAGCTCGTCACCAAGCTCATCGACGGCAAGTTCCCCGACTACGAGCGTGTCATTCCCCAGCACCACCCCAGGATGCTCGCGTTCGACCGGGCGCAGTTGCTGTCGTGCCTCAACCGCGTCGCGATCCTCACCAACGACAAGTTCCGCGGCGTGCGCATGGTGCTCGACGACGGACGCCTCAAGATCGTCAGCACCAACAACGAGCAGGAAGAGGCCCAAGAAGAAATCGAGATCGACTACCACGACGACGCGCTCGACATCGGCTTCAACGTCACCTACCTGCTCGACGTGCTCAACAACATCGGCACCGATACCGTCGAGTGGCGCTTCAACGACGGCAATTCCAGCGCACTCATCACCCTGCCGGGCAACGACACCTTCAAATATGTCGTGATGCCGATGCGCATCTAGGAAGCTTGCGCATAAGCCTGCTGCGCCCGCCCATCCCGCCCCTGCGGAGCCCGCCATAAAAGTATGGCTGTACCGCTCGGGCCGGCCAGAACCGGTTCGCTGCGGCTTCCGTGCATCTTCCTGCAGCAGCCCTGTTTTTCCAGCAGCAAGCGTTCTTTGCGAATCACCGAGATGACCATGTCCGAAACACCGCACACCCCGCAACGCCCCCCCGCCGACGCCTACGACGAAACCAGCATCCAGCAGCTCGAAGGCCTCGAAGCCGTGCGCAAGCGCCCCGGCATGTACATCGGCGACACCTCCGACGGCACCGGCCTGCACCACATGGTGTTCGAGGTCGTCGACAACGCCATCGACGAAGCGCTGGCCGGCCACTGCGACGACATCGTCATCACCATCCATGCCGACAACTCGATCTCGGTCAGCGACAACGGGCGCGGCATCCCGGTCGGGGTCAAGATGGACGACAAGCACGAGCCCAAGCGCTCGGCCGCCGAGATCGTCATGTGCGTGCTCCATGCCGGCGGCAAGTTCAACCAGAACAGCTACAAGGTGTCGGGCGGCCTGCACGGCGTGGGCGTCTCGTGCGTCAACGCGCTGTCGAAATGGCTGCGCCTCACCGTGCGCCGCGACGGGCGCAAGCACATGATGGAGTTCCACCGCGGCTTTCCCCAGGACCGGGTCATCGAAGTCATCGACGGCGTCGAAACCAGCCCGATGCGCATCGTCGGCGACACCAGCAAGCGCGGCACCGAAGTGCACTACCTCGCCGACGACGAGATCTTCGGCAACATCGAGTACCACTACGACATTCTTGCCAAACGCCTGCGCGAGCTGTCCTTCCTCAACAACGGCGTCAAGATCCGCCTGATCGACCAGCGCTTCGGCAAGGAAGAGAACTTCGCCTTCGCCGGCGGCGTGCGCGGCTTCGTCGAATACATCAACCGCTCCAAGACCGCCCTGCACCCCGGCGTGTTCTACGCCGCCGGCACCACCCGCATCCCCACCGGCGCCGGCCATGACGCCGAGCTCACGGTCGAGGTCGCGATGCAGTGGAACGACTCCTACGCCGAGCAGGTGCTGTGCTTCACCAACAACATCCCGCAGGCCGACGGCGGCACCCACCTCACCGGCCTGCGCGCCGCGATGACCCGCGTCATCAACAAGTACATCGAAGAACACGAGATCGCCAAAAAGGCCAAGGTCGAAATCAGCGGCGATGACATGCGCGAAGGCCTCGCCTGCGTGCTGTCGGTAAAGATGCCCGACCCCAAGTTCGCCAGCCAGACCAAGATGAAGCTGGTCTCGAGCGAAGCCCGCCCGGCGGTCGAAGAAGTCGTCGCCAACAAGCTCGGCGACTTTCTGCAGGAAAGCCCGCTCGACGCCAAAACCATCTGCGGCAAGATCGTCGAAGCCGCGCGCGCCCGCGACGCCGCGCGCAAGGCCCGCGAGATGACCCGCCGCAAAGGCCTGCTCGACGGCGTCGGCCTGCCCGGCAAGCTCGCCGACTGCCAGGAAAAAGACCCCGCGCTGTGCGAAATCTACCTGGTCGAGGGCGACTCCGCCGGCGGCTCCGCCAAGCAGGGCCGCGACCGCAAGTTTCAGGCGATCCTCCCGCTCAAGGGCAAGATCCTCAACGTCGAAAAAGCGCGCTTCGACAAACTGCTGCAGAGCCAGGAGATCGCCACCATGATCACCGCGCTCGGCACCGGCATCGGCAAGGAAGAATACAAACCCGAAAAACTGCGCTACCACCGCATCATCATCATGACCGACGCCGACGTGGACGGCGCCCACATCCGCACCCTGCTGCTCACCTTCTTCTATCGCCAGATGCCCGAGCTGGTCGAACGCGGCCACATCTACATCGCCCAGCCGCCGCTCTACAAGATCAAGCACGGCAAGCACGAGATGTACATCAAGGACGACAACGAACTCAACCAGCACCTGCTCAAGCTCGCGCTCGACGGCGCCGCCCTCGTTCCCGCCGCCGACGCCACCCCGATCGTCGAAGAAGCCCTGGCCGGACTCGCGCGCAGCTACCTGCTCGCCCAGGCCATCATCAACCGCCTCGCCAGCTACGTCGACAGCAGCGTGCTGCATGCGATGCTCGCCCACGACATCGAAATCAGCCTCTCCAGCGAAGAGGCCGCGCGCGCCTCCGCGCGCAGCCTCCAGCCCCACCTGCCCGACGGCGTCGCGGTGTCGGCCGAATACAACGACGAAGCCGAAGCCTGGCGCCTCACCATCGAGCGCATGCACCACGGCAACCGCAAGTTCGGCTGGCTTGAAGAAGACTTCCTGCTCTCGGGCGACTACGCCAACATCCGCACCGCCGCCCAGGCCATTTCCGGCCTCATCGGCACCGGCGCCGAAATGCGCCGCGGCGACAAGCGCCAGCCCATCACCCGCTTCGCCGAAGGCATCCGCTGGCTCCTCGCCGAAGTCGAACGCAACCTCGGCAAGCAACGCTACAAAGGCCTCGGCGAAATGAACCCCGAGCAGCTGTGGGAAACCACCATGGACCCCGCCGTCCGCCGCCTGCTACGCGTGCAGATCGACGACGCGATCGCAGCGGACGAGATCTTCACGACGCTGATGGGTGACAACGTGGAGCCGAGAAGGGCGTTCATCGAGGGGAATGCGCTGTATGCGCAGAATATCGATGTGTAGGATTGTCGGGTGACAAAATTAATGAAATTCTTGCCAAGATAGTGAAATATTGGTGACAGAGATAATGAAAAAAGCTCCCGAGGGAGCTTTTTTCATTATCGATTTGTAATGTCAGACAAAAGACAAGCAGGTCACCAGATTAAGTTTATTCAGAACTAGCGACCTTCCTCTCCACGTCTCGGTCGCTGCGACTATTACCCACTGCGATATTTACATGAGTGTGAGCGGAACTATGTACGGAGTTTTTTGTGAGTTCGTAGGAACGTTTCCATTCAGGCCACTTCTCCGAAAGAGTACGAGCTCGTTCAAAATTACTACTACTGAATTTCATCGTTTTTCTCCTGGGAACTGACAACCAAAGAAAGTTCAGTGACGAGGCTGATCTCTGCCTCTAAATAAGAAAGGGGAGCCATCGGGACGCGAAGCTCGGCAGTCTCCCTAGACCACTCGATCAAGCGGCTATTTTGCTTTCTTGTTATGTTTCGTCCGCTGCTTAAGCTCATAGAAAATAGATCAACGAACCGACGCGGGCCAATCCCAACAAACGGTTCGAATCTGACTTTGTCAGTGCCACCTTCACCATTCGACTCGATCGAGTCACTATGCATCTTTGTAGCGTAGCTCTTCGGGTAAGGCTCAACGAATTTGACCTTTTTTATTCCGGCCGCCACGATGTGCTTAGCACAGTTGTGACACGGATAGGTCGTTGTATAAAGAGTACCGCCCCGGATAGCAATCCCATTTCGGGCGGCCGAAAGCAAGGCTTCCATTTCGGCATGAACAGCCCTTCCATACTCAGTGATACCGAGAAGTCCAGTATCCTTGAGTACTTTTAGGCCTTCCGCCAGTAGCTCTTCGTCTGCAACGGTAGAGTCTGGCTTCAGCTTTTTCATAATCCGGAGTGTGATGTCTCGCTTTTCTTTTTCGTTGTAGTCCTCTTTCCGTACATAGTCACGTTGATCATTTCTACCAGGCCAGTAAAGACCACCGCCGAACTTAGGAACATCATTTGCCCCAGTTGAGACGATGTCATTCTTTTTGTTGGCAATCACAGCACCAACCTGCCTTGAGAGATCAGCAGACCGTAGTGAGGCTGCATAAGCAAGAAACATGGCATACTCGTCGGCTGTAGGGGGGACTACGGGAGCCGAAAAAAGCAGATCCAGTATCCTGGACAATTGATCCGAGAGCCGTTCGACATCATCGGTCGTTATGAAAGCGTCCGACATCTGGAAGACATCCCTAGTTCTCTGGCCAAAATCGCCGGCCTCACGGTCATCACGGTCAATGAGACGTTCCAACTCTGCCTCGGGAATGCCTTTCACATTCTTGAGGTAGTGTCTGCGTGTCTTAACACTTGAGGAGACGCCGAGCAAGAAAAAACCATCCCCGTAAGCGCGCCGCAGCGTCTCAACTTCGTCGGGGTGCTTCAATGATCGAATGACATGCGCAGTCCTTGGTCGCGGTTCGATTGGCGTACCAGTACGTCCTTCATTAATCGCATTTATGGCAAGAAGGGCGAAGAAGTCTCCTCTTTGGAACCGCTCCCGGCAGCTCTTCCCACTATTCATTCCCCTATCAAGCCGTTCCAGTTCGGAGCGAGGAGCTTCAGATTGGCCAGCGACGACGTATGACTCGCAGAGATTACTGAGGTGAATCCAGTTCATCGTATAACGAAACTGACCGAACAAGGACTCAAGACGATTCTTCACGTCGTCCAGATTGACCCCGATGGGGGCCACGAGACCAATGACAAGCTCACAATCTTTAGAATGCTGCGTAATGCTCATTTTTAGTTCATCTCGGATGGGCGAGATATCCTGAGTTATGTCCTCTGTAGATGAACAGGGGCAGTCGCTACGGAATCCGCTCTATGATCTCATGAACTACCGAAGCTTGGATCATCGCTCAACTTTCGCGTGCGAAAGTTCATCAGCCTGCTTGTAGGCTGATGGTCCGTCTAAGTTCCTGAAAGCCTACCGCCTTCTCAGAGATGTACTATTGACCGTCAATAGTTTTAATAAAATCAATAGCTTATTTCTTGACTGATGGCTCGTAGGAACGTACCGTATGAGTCATCCCACCCACGATCTACGGCGCCATGAGCCCCTTCGCCCACCACCTCCACGAGTTGCGGATGCGCCATGGCATCCGACAGAACGAACTCGCGGAACTGATCGGGTACGACCAGACCTACATCTCCGCTCTGGAGGTGGGGCTCAAGGGGCCGCCGACTCCGGAGTTCGTCGACAAGCTGGTCGAAGGGCTTGCTTTGTCCCGCACCGAAGAGGCTGCCCTGCGCAGCGCAGCCGAGGTCTCTGACCGCAAGCTGGTGCTCGACGCCGACTCCCATCCCGAGATTTACCTGATGCTGGCCACCCTGAAGCGGCGACTCCGTGAGCTTCATCCGGCTCAGGCCCGCATGATTCGGGAACTCGTGGACCTGCCGGATACCGTCCGGCAACAGGAGCAGGAGCCCGTGAAGCGCTTGCGGCGGCGCAAGACTGAGGAGGGCGCCAGAATGTAAAAACGGGCCAAACCTTTCGGTCTGACCCGCCTTTACCGGGCTCTCGCGAGCCGCTCTGACAAGCAAAGTATCGCGATCCCTTCTAGGCACGTCAAGCCGACTCCACGCTTATCCCTGGTTTTCCAAAGGCACTTGACCTGAGGAAGGGCGATTTTTTGCCCAAAACCGGGCATATCGAACCACATCGATGGTGCCGGTACGGGCTCTCACGCCCTTACGCCGGCACTGGAAGGAATCGCGATGACTTTACTTTCATGGAAGGGCATATGGTACGGCCTCGCGCCCGATGGCCTGCCTCACCAACGCGCCCGGACCATCCTCCGTCACACCGGCAGTATCGTCCGGGGCAAGTTCCCCAGCCGCAAAACCGGTCGCATGATCCACCACGAGGGTTTGCTCGAAGCGGATGCGATCTACCACTTCGAGAGTTCTCCTCTCATCTCGGCTTACACGGAGTAACCGGAAACCATTCAGTACTCGGATGGCAATCGCCTGCGCCGCTACACACCGGACTTCGAGCTGATCCTGGCCGATGGTTCATCAGTGCTTGTGGAAATCAAACCGGCGGAGCTTGCCGCCAAGGACGAGACCAAACACAAGTTCGAACGCGTTGCCGAGCACTTCACCCGGATTGGTCGCGTGTTTGTCGTCCTGACCGACCGGCAACTCCGCGTTGAGCCTCGTCTGGGCAGCCTGCGCTGGATCTATCACCAAGCCCCTCGTCTCCGTCCGTCCCTTCTGAAGTGTGATGTCACTCTGGAGCGGCTGGCCATGCATTTTCCGGCATCCATTCGAGTGGCCAAGGAACTGCTCACCTCAGTTGGTTTGGACCCGTACACATTACTGATGGCGGGACGGCTCAACTGCGACCTGGACCACCCTGTGGACTTCGACACCCAACTACATCTTGCCCAGGAGAACGGCCATGCGTGGTTTCGCCTTTCGGACGGGTTTGGCTTTTGATTGGGACGAGACTGCTCACCGGATCGAACGTCTCGGGACGGGTGACCAGGTCGTGCTGGAACGTCTGAGCGACGGGCAGACTGTGCTGAGCTCCCAGCAGGAGCTTTTGGCTGCTTTCGGTGCAGGACGATTGCGCATGCCCGGCACAGACGCCGCTCCCCCTGGTGAGGTATATCATCGGCGCCCGCTGGCAGACCTTCCGAACCACATTCAGTCGAAGGTGTGCAGGAGCATGGCCTATCTGGATGCAGTCCATGAAGCTTGGCCGATCCCGTTGACCAAATATCACCTCTCTCCGTTGATTGCCGAAGTCGCCAAGCGCATCAATGACCCGCATCCTCCGTCAGCAGTCACCATCTATCGGTGGCACCGAGCCCATCGACCGCATGAGGACGCGCGGGCATTAATTCCACGGTTTGATCGGCGAGGTGGCGCAGGAACGCGGCAATCAGATCGGGTTCGTGAGCTCTTCGGGGAGGCAGCCGAGGAAGCCTTTCAAGCAAGTCCATCTGCAACCATCAAATCGATCTTCACCCGCCTCGAAGGCAAGATCCGCGCTGAAAACGTCAGCCGTCTCCCGGGTGACCCGCTCCGCCTGCCCTCGCTACGAACGGTCTATCGTTTATTCGGGCATTTGGAAGCCTATGACCAGACACGGCTTACCGAAGGGAGGCATGTTGCTGATCGCCGGTACCGAGTTGTCAAAGCTGGACCCGTTGTTGACGGCATTCTGCAGCGCGTAGAGGTCGATCACACGCCACTCGACCTATTCCTGATCGACGAGATCACGGGCCTACCCTTTGGTAGACCTGTCCTGACACTGTTCATTGACGTGTATAGCCGCTTCCCAGTCGGCTACTACCTCAGCTTTGGTGGCACCTCCGCCGCCGCTGTTGTCGGTGGTCTGCGCCACGCCATCCTGCCCAAGGCGTTGGTCAAGGAAGTCATACCCGATCTGCCGGTGGAGCACACGTGGCCTTGTTACGGCTTGATCGCATCCTTGGTCGTCGACAACGGTCTGGAGTTTTACTCCACATCCTTGGACAGCGTGGCCATGGACCTCGGTATCCGCATCCAGTACTGCCCCAAAAGACAGCCGTGGTTCAAAGGCACCATCGAGCGCTTCCTCAAGACGATCAATTACTTCCTGACCCACCAACTGCCAGGCACCAGCCTGGCCAGACTAGGGTGTGTTCACAATTGAGGTGATCCGCGTCAAGCCAACCAGATATAGGC
>ERZ761607.1430-NODE-1430-length-29926-cov-7.847042_pt1 | contig 29926 bp, 30 predicted proteins | sample MGYA00511164_ERZ761607 | MGnify/ENA primary metagenome ERZ761607 (study PRJEB28899, sample SAMN02445080) | bioreactor sludge metagenome | biome: EBPR sludge | place: Australia: Brisbane, Thorneside Wastewater Treatment Plant | collected 2011-06-22 ... | reverse complement strand
GCTGTGCGTGGAGGTCTGCCCGGCCAAGAGCAAGGAAAAGGTCGGCCACAAGGCCATCAACATGGCGCTCAAGGAGCCGGTGCTGGACAACGAACGCGCCAATATCGGCTTCTTTGAGGGCTTGCCGGAAGTGGATCGCGGCCGGGTCGATTTTTCGACCGTGCGCGGCGTGCAGTTCCTGCCGCCGCTGTTCGAGTTCTCCGGCGCGTGTTCCGGCTGCGGCGAGACGCCCTACGTCAAGCTGCTGTCGCAGCTGTTCGGCGATCGGCTGCTGGTCGCCAACGCCACCGGCTGCTCCTCGATCTACGGCGGCAACCAGCCGACGACGCCCTGGTCGATCAACAGCGAAGGGCGGGGGCCGGCCTGGTCTAACTCGCTGTTCGAGGACAACGCCGAATTCGGCTTGGGCTTCCGGCTGACCGCCGACATGCACCTCAGCTACGCGCGTGATTTGTTGAACGCGCTGGTTTCCGGCATCGGCCAGGAATTGATAGACGATCTGCTAGAGGCCGAACAGCTCACCGAAATCGACATCCGCCGCCAGCGCGGCCGGGTGGCGGAACTCAAGCAACGCTTAAAGGAAATCCAGGACCCGCGCGCCGCGCGGTTGCTGGCTGTCGCCGACCAATTGGTCCGGCGCAGCATCTGGATCGTCGGCGGCGACGGCTGGGCTTACGACATCGGCTCCTCCGGCGTCGATCACGTGCTGGCCAGCGGCCGCGACGTGAATATCCTGGTGATGGACACCGAGGTCTACTCCAACACCGGCGGTCAGATGTCGAAATCCACCCCGCTCGGGGCGGTCGCCAAATTCGCGGCGGCCGGCAAGACGGTGGGCAAGAAGGATCTGGCCTTGCAGGCGATTTCCTACGGCAACGTCTATGTGGCCCGCATCGCGCTGGGAGCCAACCCGCAGCAGGCTCTGTTGGCCTTCCGGGAGGCCGAGGCTTATCGCGGCCCCTCGCTGATTCTGGCCTACAGCCACTGCATCGCCCACGGCATCAACATGCAGCGCGGTTTGGACCAGCAGCATCTGGCGGTGGAAAGCGGCCATTGGCCGTTGGTCCGCTACAATCCGGCGGTGCGCGAATCCGGCAACAATCCGTTCGTGCTCGATTCGGCCCGTCCCCGGATTCCGCTGAAGAAATACGCCTACAACGAGGTGCGCTATAAGGTGCTGGCCTATACCAATCCCAAGGAAGCCGAGCATCTCATGGAGTTGGGCCAGCAGGCGATCAACCAGCGTTGGTCCGTCTACGAAGAAATGGCGGGCCGTAGCGGCGCGGCGTTCCAGCCGACCTTCAAACAATAAGAGGCGCGTCCTCCCGACACCCCGACCGTTGCTCCCCGCCCGCGCCGGGCGGGGCGCGCGGCTTCGGCGCTGGCCGGCCGAGGGTTCGGACGACGATCCACCGACATCTTGCACGCAGAAGGAATCACCATGGATTTACGAACCACTTACATGGGGATGGAGCTGAAGCATCCTATCGTGGCTTCAGCTTCGCCGCTGGCGGGAACCTTGGCCAATATCAAGCGCCTGGAAGACGCCGGCGCGTCGGCCGTGGTCATGTTTTCACTGTTCGAGGAACAGTTGAAACACGAGAGCGCCGCGCTCGAATATCTGATGACCGCGAATACCGAAAGCTATGCCGAGTCGCTCAATTACTTCCCGGAAGTCGATGATTACACCGTCGGCCCGGACAGCTATCTCGACCTGCTGCGGCGGGCTTCCGAGGCGGTCGACATCCCCATCATGGGCAGCCTGAACGGCATCACCAATACTGGCTGGATCGAATACGCTCAGTTGATGCAGCAAGCCGGGGCCAAGGGGATCGAGCTGAACATCTACTACATCCCCGCCGATCTCACTACCAACGGCCGCCAGGTCGAGGAGCGCTACATCGAGATCGTCAAGGCGGTGAAAGCGGCGGTCACGGTGCCGGTGGCGGTGAAATTGAGTCCGTTTTTCAGCGCGATCGGGTCGATGACCAAGGCGCTGGATGAGGCCGGAGCGGACGCGCTGGTGCTGTTCAACCGCTTTTATCAACCGGATTTCGATCTGGATAAATTGGATGTGGCGCCCAATCTCAATTTGAGTTCGCCCGATGAAATCCGCCTGCCGCTGTTGTGGATCGCGGTGTTGTACGGCCGCTTGCGGGCTTCCTTGGGCGCGACCCGCGGCGTGCATACCCCGGTGGAGGTGGTGAAGTATTTGATGGCGGGCGCGGATGTGGTGATGACCACCTCAGCCTTGCTGAAAAACGGCATCGATTACATGACCACGCTGCGCGATGGTTTGCAGACCTGGATGGAGATGCACAACTATGCGTCGGTGGCGCAGATGAAAGGCTCGATGAGCCAGCAAAACGTGGCCGATCCGACCGCTTTCGAGCGCGCCAATTACATCAAGACCCTCGAAAGCTTCAAGGGTGATTATATTTAACTTGACCTTCTCTCTTTCGCTTGGAGGTCTTATGGGGATCGCGGAAGCGATCCCTTTTTTTGATAGGGCGCTTATCAGAACATCCACAGGCACGAGCAGTGGAAATGGCTGCTCTATCAAGTTCGATTTTGAGGGAGCAGCCAGTCTGAGGATTAAGTAATGACCGTCGGCGCTTCGCGGCCGGTACGCTCGCGGATGCCGGCCAGACTATTCGCGATGTCGATCAATTCCGCCAGCGCTTTCTGGGTATCCAGGTCGTGCTTGGCCGCATCGGGCTCGTAGGCTTCGATGTAAACCCGCAGGGTCGCGCCTTCGGTGCCGGTGCCGGACAGCCGGTAGACGATCCGCGAGCCGCCCTTGAAGCCGATCCGAATCCCTTGTTTGTCGCTCACGCTGTCGTCGATCGGATCGACATAGCGGAAGTCGTCGGCGTAATCCACGGTATACGAGCCCAAGCGCTGGCCCGGCAGGCTGGCGGATTGAGCGCGCAGGGCTCCAACCAAGCCGTCGGCGGCTTTGCTGTCGACCGCTTCGTAGTCGTGTCGGGTGTAGTAGTTGCGGCCGTAGATTTTCCAATGCTCGCGCACGATATCGGCGACCGACTGCTGGCGCGCGGCCAGGATGTTCAGCCAAAACAGCACCGCCCACAGTCCGTCTTTTTCGCGCACGTGATCGGAGCCGGTGCCGAAACTTTCCTCGCCGCACAAGGTGATCCGGCCGGCGTCCAGCAGATTGCCGAAGAATTTCCAGCCGGTCGGCGTTTCGTAGCAGTTGAGACCGAGCTTGGCCGCCACCCGATCCGCCGCTTGACTGGTGGGCATCGAGCGGGCGACGCCGGTCAGGCGGCTGCGATAGCCGGGGACCAGTTTGGCGTTGGCCAGGATCACCGCCAGACTGTCGCTGGGAGTGACGAAGAAATGCCGGCCCAACACCATGTTGCGGTCGCCGTCGCCGTCCGAGGCCGCCCCGAAATCCGGCGCGTCGGAACCGAACAGGTAATCGGCCAGTTCCTTGGCGTAGACCAGATTGGGATCGGGATGGCCGTGGCCGAAATCTTCCAGCGGCACGCCGTTGATCACCGTGCCCGCCCCCGCGCCCAGCCGGTTTTCCAGAATTTCGCGGGCGTAGGGGCCGGTCACCGCGTGCATGGCGTCGAAGCGCATCCGGAAGCCGGATTTGAATAAGGCGCGGATTTGCTCGAAGTCGAATAAATGCTCCATCAAATCCGCGTAATCGCTGACCGAATCGACGATGTCGACCCGCATGTCGCCGATCACGGTCGTACCGAGTTTGTCCAAATCGATGTCGGGGGTGTTCAGACGGTGATAGCGCGTCATGTGCTGGGTGGCGGCGAAGATCGCTTCGGTGACTTTTTCCGGAGCCGGCCCGCCGTTGGGGGTATTGAATTTGATCCCGAAGTCTTCATCCGGCCCGCCGGGATTGTGGCTAGCCGAGAGGATGATCCCGCCTCGGGCGTCGTGCTTGCGGATCATGTGCGAAACCGCCGGCGTCGAAAAAATGCCGCCTTGGCCGAGCAGCACGCGAGTGCAGCCGTTGGCGGCCGCGATCCGCAGAATGATCTGAATCGCCTGCCGGTTGTAATAACGGCCGTCGCCGCCGACCACCAGCGGGGAGTTCTCGCCCTCGCGCTGGGTGTCGAAAATGGCCTGGACGAAGTTTTCCAGGTAGTTTGGCCGCTGGAATACCTTGACCTTTTTGCGAAGCCCCGAAGTGCCGGGTTTCTGATCTTGAAACGGTTGAGTGGAAATGGTTTCAACAGTCATGCTGGGGTACCCCTTTCGGCGTTTTATAGGTGGGTCGTCAAGATTATGCACCGGTTGGACGCGGGATAGAACAGGGCGGCGATCCGCGCGGCCTTGAGGATCGTTCAAAAGCAGGGGATCGGGCGAGAGCTCATGGCGGCAGGGCAAGGCGTCAGGATCTCCGATGACGGCGCGGGCGACGGTCCAGATTTCGACCTCGGACGCGCCTTCAGCCCGTAAGGCGCGGGCGCATTCCTCGGCGGTGCTGGCGGTTGTCATCACATCATCCACGAGCGCGACCCGTCGGCCGGCGAACGGTTGCGTTGCGATAAAAGCGCCTTGAAGATTGATCTGGCGCTGGCGGGCGTCCAAAGCCGTTTGCGGGATAGTCGGCCGCGCGCGGCGCAAACCCTCGATCAGTAGCGGGAGCTGAATGCGGCGAGCCGAGGGGCGGGCCAGTTCGACCGCTTGATTGAAACCGCGCTCGCGCAGTCGCGAAGGATGGAGCGGCACCGGGACGATGCAATCGGGTCGAGGCGCGCCGCGATTGTCGAGCGTATCGGCCAGCAATTCGCCCAGCAGCCGGGCGTGGCTCAACCGCTGGTTATATTTCAAGCCTTGAATCAGATAGTCCATCGGCGGTCTATAGAGGAAGGGAGCGAACGCGCGCTCGAAACCCGGCGGCCGGGATCGACAGTGCCGGCACTGCCCCTCATGCCCATCGGCCAGTGGAAGGGCGCATTGCCAGCAGGCGGTCTCATTGGCCGGCAGATCTGCGGCGCAGCCGGCGCACAGATCGCGACCGGGCGTTCCGGCCGCCCCGCACAGCAGGCAAACAGGCGGCAGCAACAGGTTTTCGAACCGCTTCCACCACTGGCGAAACGACGGGTTTCGCAGCCGGTTGACAAGGGGGTGGGGGTTCGAGAACATGCGGTTATTGCCCAGCATTTTTCAGCGGCATTACAACAACGAGTCAGGTCATGTCAAGTACAGCTTCGGTCATGCACATTCTGGAGTCGAGCGAGAACACGGCCATCGGCAAGATCGCGCGCGGTTCGTCGGCCAAGCGCGCCGCCACCGTGATGAATTACGGCAACATCATCGCGATCCTCGTGCCGTTCCCGCTGCTCATTTTTTGGTTTGGCGCTTCGATGTTGGTTTACGCGATGAACCGCCACCATCCCGACCCCAAGGTCGGGCATTACACCCAGCAAGCGGCCTACCGCTTTTATGGCGTCACTGGCTTTTTCGTGGTGATCGCCACGTTCTTTCCGGGCAACGGCTGGACGTGGCACTTGGTCTCCTGGATTTTGGCGTTTTTGATTTTGGTGCCGTGGTCGATCATCGATTTGCGACGCATTTACCGGGATCAATGGATCGATATTCCATTGGATGATGAAGGCCATCCCTTGTCCGACGCGGTGGTGGCGTGAACCTGCCGCGCCAGCCGGACGGCCGCCCGACAGACCGTTAGCGCCGGCCGCGATGTCGCGCTCGATTGAAGCGCTTGAGGGCGGTTGGCCCGAAGCCCGGAAAGCCCCCGAATCCTCGCTTTACAGCCACGCCTTGGGGCACGGCTCGGAGGTGGTGTTGCTGCACGGGTGGGGGATGCATTCCGGCGTGTGGGAGGATGTGGCCGAAGCGCTGTACGATCACCACCGCGTGACCGTGGTGGATTTGCCGGGCCACGGTTTCAGCCGTGCTTGGGATGGTCGCCACGATCTCGACGCGCTGTGCCGGGCGGTGGCGGCCGCCACGCCGGCGACGGCGGCCTGGGTCGGTTGGTCGCTGGGGGGGCTTGTCGCGCAGCGGCTGGCCGTCAGCGCGCCGGCGCGGGTCAACCGTCTGGTCTTGGTCAACAGTTCTCCCTGTTTCACCCGACGGCCCGATTGGCCGCACGCCATCGCATTGCCGGTGTTGCACCAATTTGCCCAGGATCTCCGCCGGGACCACCGCGCCGTGCTCAAGCGTTTTATCGCGCTGGAAGTGCACGGCAGCGAACGGGCCAGCGCCCAGCTGCACCGGCTTAAAGGCATGTTGTTCCAGCACGGCGAGCCGGCCTTGGCCGCGCTGGAAAGCGGTCTGACGATCTTGGAAACCGCCGATCTGCGTCCGGATTGGCCGCGCATCGCGTGTCCGACGCTGCTGTTGATGGGCCAGCGCGATCAATTGGTTCCCGCCCAGGCCGGCGCGGAGCTGGTGGAACGCTTGCCGGACGGTCGCCTGAAGGTCTTCGAGCGAGCCGGACACGCCCCATTTTTTTCCCATCCGGGGGAATTTGTCGCCGAACTGCGGACTTTTCTCGATGCGGGATCGTGAAAACGCGGTTTTCGAATTGGATCGGCGAGCGCTTCGACGGGCCTTCGAACGGGCCGCCGTCGGCTACGATCAGGCGGCGGTGGCGCAGCGTGAAGTCGGCCAGCGCTTGCTGGAACGCTTGGATCAGATCAAGCTCGATCCGGCGGTGATTCTGGATGTGGGTTGCGCGACCGGCGCGACCACGGCCTTATTGTTTAAAAAGTACCGTCGGGCGCGGATTGTCGGGTTGGAACGGGCGGTCGGGATGGTGGCGGTCGCCCGCAAGCGCGCGCCGTGGCTGCGGACCTTGTACGGCGCGGTCGGCGAACCTGAAACCTTGCCGCTGGCCGACGCCAGTTGCGATTTGATTTTTTCCAATTTGGCCTTGCCGTGGTGTTTTGATCTAGATCGGGCTTTTTCGGAATTCCGACGGGTGCTCAAGCCGGGCGGCGCTTTGTTGTTCAGCACGCTGGGGCCGGACACCTTGGTTGAGCTGCGCCGCGCGTGGCACAGCGCCGACTCCCATCCACACGTGCACGCTTTTCTGGATCTGCACGATGTCGGTGACGCCTTGCTGCGAGCCGGTTTGACCGAGCCAGTTATGGATGTCGAACGGCTGAATTTCACCTATTCCGAGCTGGATGGCTTGCTGCGCGACTTAAAAGCGCTCGGCGCGGGCAATCTGAACGCCGGCCGACCGCGCGGCTTGACCGGTAAAGATCGCTGGCGGGCGATGCGCGCGGCTTACGAGCAATGGCGCGCGCCGGATGGAACCTTGCCCGCCACCTGCGAAGTGGTGTACGGCCATGCCTGGGGATCGGTTGGCGAGCGGGTTCGCCGGCCCGCGGCCGGTCCGGCGGTTTTTCCCCTCAAGCGCTTGCGCCGCTCGCGTCCGGACCGGGAATAGCAGGAACCGCCGCCTCAAATTCCTTGTTTTTGTCGGCTGATCTAGGAAATAAATCCTTAGTGGTACGAAAGGGTATTGACAAGTTTCCTGTCTGTCGTTACTTGTTAAATAAGCAAGGCAAAGAATGGGGGCTTTCAAGTCATGGTCGCAGTGGAATATGCCCTGAATGAGTGCCAATATTGTTATGTCCTGCGCCCCAACCGTTCGATGTCATGGCGGCAGAATCTGGTGTTTTTCGGCAGTCTGTGCGGGGTGACCTTGATCGGGATAGCCCCTTTGGTCGCCATGGGCTTTTGGCCGGTGCTGCCGTTCGCGGGCCTGGAACTGTTGGTGGTGGGCGTCGCCCTGTATCGGGTCATCTGCCGCTGCCACGAATGCGAGGTCATTTGCGTGGCCGAGGATAGCATCCGGATCGAGCGCGGGCGGCGCGGACCCCGACAGAGTTGGGTGTTGACGCGGCCGTGGGCTCGGGTCGTTTTGAAGGACTGTCCCCGGCAGTGGTATCCAAGCCGGCTGCTGATCCACGCTCACGGACGATCCGTGGAAGTCGGCCGGTTTTTGGTCGAGGAAGAACGAAAACAACTCGCGCGGGATTTGACCCTTTGCTTGCGGGGGCTATCCTGAAGCAGCGATTCGGATTCGCGCCTGAAAAGGCCCCCGGGTCGGTGAATGAATGTTTTATTCCATTTAGGCGTCTTGGCCATTAGAGGCGCGATCAACCATCGGGAGCGGAGGAGTATGGGAATCAGCCACTTTATAACGCGAGGCGGCGCCGGTCTTGGCGGTGCGCTGCTGCTGGCCTGGAGCGCGGGGGGGCGCGCCGAAATGGCGCTCAACATGCCTCGGGGCGTCACCGCCATCAGCCGGGAGGTCTACGACCTGCACATGCTGATTTTCTGGATCTGCGTGGTGATCGGCGTGGTGGTGTTCGGCGTGATGTTCTGGTCGATCTTCCACCACCGCAAGTCGCGCGGCGCGGTGCCGGCCCAGTTTCATGAAAGCACCTTGGTCGAAATCGTCTGGACCATCGTTCCGATGCTGATTTTGATCGGCATGGCGGTGCCGGCCACCAAGACGCTGGTCAAGATGTACGACGCCCGCGAGGCCGAACTGACCGTCAAGGTCACCGGTTATCAGTGGCGTTGGCAATACGATTATCTTGATCAGGACGTCGGTTTTTTCAGCGTGCTTTCCACCCCCGCGACCCAGATTCGCAACGTCGCCGCCAAGGGCGAGCATTATCTGCTGGAGGTCGATAATCCGCTGGTGCTGCCGGTCGGCAAAAAAGTCCGCATCCTGACCACCGCCGCCGATGTGATCCACTCCTGGTGGGTGCCGGATTTGGGCTGGAAGCGCGACGCCATTCCCGGTTTCATCAACGAAAATTGGACCCTGATCGAGAAGCCTGGCGTTTATCGGGGTCAGTGCGCCGAATTGTGCGGCAAGGATCACGGTTATATGCCGATCGTGGTCAAGGCTGTACCCGAGGCCGAATTCAACGAGTGGCTCGCCCAGATGAAGGCCAAGGCCAAACCGGGCGCGCAGACCGCGAACAACGCTTCTCCCGTTCAAACCGCTTCTGGAGGCTAAGTTTATGAGCACGGCATCGCACGCTCACGATCACGCGCACGACGATCACGCCCACGGCCCGCGGCGCGGGTTGAGCCGCTGGCTGCTGACCACCAACCACAAGGACATCGGCACTCTGTACCTGCTGTTGGCGCTGCTGATGTTTTTTGTCGGCGGGGCCATGGCCTTGGTGATCCGCGCCGAGCTGTTCCAGCCGGGGCTGCAAATTGTCAACCCGCAGGTTTTCAACGAACTGACCACCGTCCATGCTTTGGTGATGATCTTCGGCGCGGTGATGCCGGCTTTCGTCGGCTTGGCCAACTGGCTGATTCCGATGATGATCGGCGCGCCGGACATGGCGCTGCCGCGCATGAACAACTGGTCGTTCTGGATCATGCCGTTCGCGTTTACCCTCCTGCTGTCTACTCTGTTCATGCCGGGCGGCGGTCCAGCCGGCGGGTGGACGCTTTATCCGCCGTTGGTGTTGCAAACCGGACAGGCGTTTCCGTTCGTGATTTTGGCGATTCACATGATGGGCGTGTCCTCGATCATGGGCGCGATCAACATTATCGCGACGATCTTGAACCTGCGCGCGCCCGGCATGACCCTGATGAAGATGCCGCTGTTCGTCTGGACGTGGCTGATCACCGCTTATCTGTTGATCGCGGTGATGCCGGTGCTGGCGGGCGCGGTGACCATGCTGCTGACCGACAAGTTCTTCGGCACCTCGTTCTTCAACGCCGCCGGCGGCGGCGACCCGGTGATGTTCCAGCACATCTTCTGGTTCTTCGGCCATCCCGAGGTCTACATCATGATCCTGCCGGCGTTCGGGGTGATTTCCATGATCATTCCCACCTTCGCCCGGAAACCGCTGTTCGGCTATGCCTCCATGGTCTACGCCACCGCGTCCATCGCGTTTTTGTCGTTCATCGTCTGGGCGCACCACATGTTCACGGTGGGGATGCCGCTGGCCGGCGAACTGTTCTTCATGTACGCGACCATGTTGATCGCGGTGCCGACCGGCGTGAAGGTGTTCAACTGGATTTCGACCATGTGGCGCGGGGCGATGACCTTCGAAACGCCGATGCTGTTCGCCATCGCCTTCGTGATCCTGTTCACCATCGGCGGTTTCTCCGGCTTGATGCTGGCCATCGCTCCGGCCGATTTCCAGTATCACGACACTTATTTCGTGGTGGCGCACTTCCACTACGTGCTGGTGCCGGGGGCGGTGTTCTCGATCATGGCCGCCGCCTATTATTGGCTGCCGAAGTGGACCGGCCACATGTACGATGAGAAGTTGGGCCAATGGCATTTCTGGTTGTCGGTGGTAGGCGTCAACGTGCTGTTTTTCCCGCAGCATTTTCTGGGATTGGCCGGCATGCCGCGCCGTATCCCGGACTACGCGCTGCAATTTACCGAGTTCAACATGCTCTCGACGGTCGGTGCGTTCATGTTCGGCTTCTCCCAGTTGCTGTTCGCCTATAACGTGATCAAAACCATTCGCGGTGGCGCAAAAGCGACCGATCAGGTTTGGGAAGGGGCGCATGGCCTGGAATGGACCCTGCCATCGCCGCCGCCGTACCACACTTTCACCACCGCTCCTGAGGTCAAATGAACCTTGGAAGCCAAATAACGGTGGCGGATGGGGACAAGCCGGATGCCGGATCGACGCCGGCGCGCCGCGCCGTTGGGGCAAGGCGCACGGTGATCGCGCTGGCGATCTTGGCCGTGACGATTTACTTCGGTTTTATTCTGATGATGATGTGGCGGTGAACGATGGATATTTATGACGCGGCAGCGGCGACCGACCCGACGAGGGCCTCGGCCAACCGGCGGTTGGTGCGGCGCTTGTTGTGGTTGACCGCCGGCATGTTCGGCTTCGGGTTCGCGATGGTGCCGCTCTACGACGTGCTCTGTCAGATTACCGGTCTCAACGGCAAGACCGGCGGGAGGATGGCGGTGGTGGAGCCGGTCGCGGTGGACGAGTCGCGGACGGTGACCGTGGAATTCGTCGCCAGCCTGAACGTGGGCGCGCCTTGGGAGTTCGCGCCCAAGGTCGCGAAGATGCAGGTGCATCCGGGCCAGTTTTATCAAACCCAATTTTGGGCTAAAAATCTGGCGGATCAGCCGATGACCGGCCAGGCCATCCCCAGCGTTTCGCCGGGCTTGGCCGCCACTCATTTTCAAAAGATCGAGTGTTTTTGCTTCAACCGGCAACTGTTCAAGGCGGGGGAGGGCAAGGATATGCCGGTGACGTTTAGGATCGATCCCAAGTTGCCGGCGGACGTGCGCACCGTCACGTTGTCCTATACTTTCTTCAGACTCGACGACGCGGGCAGTTAGAGCGCCTGACCGGGGCTCGATCCGCTCCTTCTAGCCAACCAACACCATCAGAGGGGAGATTCATGTCGCACGCGGACCATGCGCCGGCGCATCCGAATCCAGAGCATTACTACGTGCCGGATCACAGTTACTGGCCCATCATCGCGTCTGTCAGCTTGTTTACGCTGATGTTCGGCGGGGCCACGCTGCTCAACGGCGGCAGCGCCATGCTGTTAGTGATCGGGCTGACCATGATGCTGATCACGATTTTCGGCTGGTTTGGGACGGTGATTCGCGAAAGCGAAAAAGGGTTTTACAACGAACAGATGGATCGCTCGTTCCGCTGGGGAATGGTCTGGTTCATTTTTTCGGAAGTCATGTTTTTCGCCGCGTTTTTCGGGGCGCTTTTTTACGCGCGGGTTTATTCCGTGCCATGGCTGGGCGGCGAGACGGATCATGGGCTTCTGACTCAAAGCCTGCTGTGGCCCAAATATGAAGCCGCGTGGCCGACCAACGGTCCCGACGCCATCGGCGGCTTTTTCGCGCCGATGCACGCTTGGGGGTTGCCCGCCCTCAATACTTTGATTCTGCTCAGCAGCGGCGTGACCATCACTTGGGCGCACTGGGGGCTGGTGGAAGGCAAACGCCCGCAGTTGATCAAGGGGTTGGCCGCGACGGTTGCCTTAGGCGTGCTGTTTTTGATCTTACAGTATGTCGAGTATCACGAGGCGTACAAGGAGCTGAACCTGACCCTCAATAGTGGGATCTACGGCTCCACCTTTTTCATGCTGACCGGATTTCACGGCATGCACGTGACCATCGGCGCGATCATTCTAACGGTGATTTTATTCCGGAGCATCGCCGGCCATTTTGGCCCGCACAAGCATTTCGCCTTTGAAGCGGCCGCTTGGTATTGGCACTTCGTGGATGTGGTGTGGTTGGGCTTGTTTATCTTCGTCTACTGGATGTGATCCGCGCTTACAGGCCGTGCGGCTTGATCAAGCCGGTGGCGTAAGCCAGCATCAAAAGCAGAAACAGGGCGACCGACAGTCCGATGCGTAGGGTGAGCGCCTTGACCGTGCGGCGGTTCTGGCCCCGGTCGCTGATCAAGAAGAACAGGCCGGAACCCAGGCTGCCGAGAATCAGCACCAGCATGATGACGACGATGACCTTCATAGAGGGCGATAAGTCCTGGCAAATGGCGAGGATGAGCGCGAGTATAGCCCAATTCGGTCCGGCGTAGCCGGTTCGGATTGGGGGCGCTCCAATCGATGCGCGCGCGACTGGGCGATTGGGTTTTCGAGCCCGGCTGGGCCTCGACGTTCGCCTGTTTGTTGTTGTTGCCCTTGTTGTTGGCCTTGGGGTTTTGGCAATCGGATCGCGCCCGCCAGAAAGCGGAGTTGCAAGCGGTTTTCGCCGAGCGCTTCGAACAGCCGCCCGTGGCCTTGGCCCAGGTCGATCCCTCCGCTCCCAACCACCGTTATCTTCGAGTCGTCGCCTCCGGCCGCTATGATGGGGCGCATCAGTTTTTGTTGGACAATCAGGTGCGCGACGGCCGGCCGGGTTATCATGTCTTGACGCCGTTGCGCGTGGGCGAGGGTGGAGCCATTCTGATCAACCGAGGCTGGGTGCCGCTCGGAGCCTCACGGCAAACCTTGCCCGACATCGCTGTTGACGATCGATCAATAATCCTGCGGGGTTGGCTGGCGCAACCGGCCAATCCGGGTTTGCGGTGGGGCGAGGCCACGGGAGCGGCGTCAAGTTGGCCGCGCGTGATCCCTTACGTCGACTATTCTCGGCTGGCGGAGTTGTTGAATTATCCGCTCGATGCCGCCTTGATTTTGCTGGAGCCGGGGGAGGCGGCCGGCTACTGGCGCGACTGGCAGCCCCGCTTCGGCGGGATCGGCCCGGAGCGCCACCGGGGTTACGCCGCGCAGTGGTTCGGCTTGGCGGTTGCGTTAGTAATCTTGTACCTGGCGGTCAATATCCGGCGGTCGCCGCGTCAACCATGATTTAAGAGATGAACGTTCGCTCGATGTCCTCCGATCCTGCTTCGGTGCCCGCCGCGTGGCGGCAGCGTTTGGTGCTCTTGGCGATCATCGCCTGTTTCGTGCTGCCGCTGGCGGCGGCGTGGCTATCGGTCGGCCACTGGCGTCCTGACGGCTCGGTCCAGCACGGCGAACTGTTAAATCCGGCTCGCCCTCTGGAGTTGCGTTTCGAGCCGGCCTCTGAGGCGGATTCAATCGGCGGGGAACGGCTGCGCGGGCGCTGGGTGCTGGTCTATGTCGGATCGGCCGACGCCTGCGACGCGCGCTGCCGCACCGGCTTGTACGACATGCGCCAAGTCCGCTTGGCCTTGGGCAAGGACATCGACCGGATCAAAACTTTGCTGCTGTTGGATGCCCGACCTACGCCCGAATGGCGGCAATGGTTGAGCGCTGAACATCCCGCCACGGTAGTCGGCATCGCTGACCACACCCAGCGGACGGCTTTGCTGAGCGCTTTTCCCCGGTCGGGCCAGGCCGGCGATTGGGTGTATTTGCTAGACCCGTTGGGGAATTTGTTGATGCGTTATCCGGTCGAGGTCGAGCCGAGCGGGATCTTGAAAGACCTGAAACGGTTATTGAAATGGTCGAAAATCGGATGACGGCAGTCCGCGCCAGCGCGTTTCATCGTTTGGCGTGGGCCGCGCTGGCGCTCACCTTCGCCGTAGTGGTGCTGGGCGCTTACGTGCGCTTATCCGACGCCGGTTTGGGCTGTCCGGATTGGCCGGGCTGCTACGGCCAGCTGGATGTGCCTGACGAGCCCCATCAGATCGTCGAGGCGAATCAAAACTTCCCGCACCGTCCGGTGGAGCCGGCCAAAGCTTGGAAGGAGATGGTGCATCGCTATTTCGCCGGAGCTTTGGGGCTGTTGGTGCTAGCGCTGGCGGTGCTGGCGTGGCGGCGGCGCGGCCGGCCCGGCCAGCCGGTGGCCTTGCCTTTGGGGTTGCTGGCGCTAATCGTTTTTCAGGCGCTGCTGGGCATGTGGACCGTGACTTGGCAGTTGAAGCCGGTGGTGGTGATGGCGCATTTGCTCGGCGGGTTGACCACGCTCGGCTTGCTGGCGTGGCTGGTGCTCGGTCAGGGCCGCTACGGCGCGCGGGATGCCGCGCTTGACGGGCGGACGTTGCGCGGCTACGCGCTGCTGGGTTTGGTGTTGCTGGTGGCGCAAATCGCGCTGGGCGGTTGGACCAGCGCCAATTACGCCGCCCTGTCGTGCCCGGATTTCCCGACCTGTCAGGGCCACTGGTGGCCGCCGACCGATTTTGGCGAAGCTTTTACCTTGTGGCGCGGCCTCGGAATTTCTTACGAAGGGGGAGTGCTGGGCAACGAAGCGCGGATGACCATCCATTGGGCGCACCGTTTGGGCGCTCTGGCGGTAGCGCTGTATCTGGGTTGGTTGAGCTGGCGGCTGTTGCAAGGTGGCCCCAGCCGCGCCGTCCGGCTGGCCGGCGGGGTCTTGGCCGCGCTGCTGCTCGCGCAACTGGCGCTGGGTGTCGCCAACGTGCTGTTGCGCCTGCCGCTGCCGGTCGCGGTCGCCCACAGCGGCGTCGCGGCGCTGTTGTTACTGGCCTTGGTCGCGCTCAACCACCTGTTGCGCCGGCCGGAAACCGATCCATGATGGCGGCCACGCTCCAAACGCTGCGCGCCAGTTTTCGCCGCCATGGCCGGGACTACTTGGAATTGACCAAGCCCAGAGTGGTCGCGCTGATCACCTTTACCGGGATGGTCGGGATGTTGCTCGCCACGCCGGGCATGGTGTCGTGGGACATTTTGTTGTTCGGCTCGCTGGGCATTGCGTTGATGGCCGGTTCCGCCGCCGCGATCAATCATTTGGTGGATCGCAAGGCCGATGCGATCATGGCCCGAACCCGGCACCGGCCGCTGCCCAGCGGGCATCTGGAATCCTGGCAGGTGTTGAGTTTCGCCCTGATTATCGGGATCTGCGGGTTCGGCTTGTTGCTGGTTTTCACCAATCCGCTGACGGCGGTATTAACCTTTGCCTCGCTGATCGGCTACGCCGTGATTTATACCCTGTTTCTCAAGCGGGCGACGCCGCAGAATATCGTTATCGGCGGCGCGGCCGGCGCCGCGCCGCCCTTGCTCGGCTGGACGGCGGTGACCGGCCAGATCGATTCCGGGGCGTTGTTGCTGTTCCTGATTATCTATATCTGGACGCCGCCTCATTTTTGGGCGCTGGCCATCCATCGCCGCCACGATTACGCCAACGCCGATATTCCCATGTTGCCGGTGACCCACGGCGTGGCCTTCACCCGCTTGCACATTCTGCTTTATACCATCTTGTTGTTTCTGGTCACGTTGCTGCCGTTTCTAACCGGCATGAGCGGTTGGATCTATTTGATCGGCGCGGTGGTGTTGGGCGTGCGTTTTCTCAGTTTCGCCACGCGCTTGTATGCGACTGGCGACGACCGTCTGGCGATGCCGACGTTTGGCTTCTCCATCGTCTATCTGTTTGGGCTGTTCGCCGCGTTGATACTCGATCATTACGCGCTGCGGCTCCTCTGAAGTTTTCAAGCTTTCTAATACCTTGGCTTGAGGCAGTTGCGGCGTTGCCCTCTCTCAGTAGTCGCCGATGCTGATTGAGAAAACCCGGCGAATACTAGTAGAATAAACCACCGTCCCACCCACCGGATGCTTGATCGCCCCGATAAGCATCGGCTGCGACGAGCACGCTTCTTATCCGCGGTCTGCAAAAGAGGCTTCAACATGGCCCAAAGCTCAGCATTGCCGGTCGAGCAATATAATTTCGATATCGTCCGCCGCTTTATGATCGTGTCGATGGTTTACGGGATCATCGGCATGAGTGTCGGCGTTTACATCGCCTGCGAATTGGCTTGGCCCTTTTTAAATTTCGATATTCCCGCGCTCACGTTCGGGCGGCTGCGTCCGGTTCACACCAGTTTGGTGATCTTCGGGTTCGGCGGCAGCGCGCTGTTCGCCACCGCCTACTACATCGTGCAACGCACCTGTCAAGCGCGGTTGGCCTTTCCCTGGTTGGCCGAATTTACCTTCTGGGGCTGGACCGCCGGCGTGGCCTTGGGCGTGATCACCTACATGGCGGGCTTTTCCCAAGGTCGGGAATACGCCGAATTCGAATGGCCGCTGGATATCGCCATCACCCTGGTCTGGGTCGCGTATATCGTGGTGTATGTCGAGACCCTGCGGCGGCGCACCCAGCCGCACATTTACGTGGCCAACTGGTTCTTCCTGGCCTTCTTGTTGGCGGTGGCGCTGTTGCATATTTTTAACAACTTGGCGGTCCCTTCCGGATTGCTCAAATCCTATAGCCTGTTCGCCGGCGTCCAAGACGCCATGACGCAGTGGTGGTACGGCCACAACGCGGTGGGCTTTTTCCTGACCGCCGCCTTCCTCGGCATGATGTACTATTTCGTGCCCAAGCAGGCCGGTCGGCCGGTGTACTCTTACCGGCTGTCGATCATCCACTTCTGGGCGTTGATCTTCCTGTATATGTGGGCCGGCGGTCACCACTTGCACTGGACCGCGCTGCCCGATTGGGTGTCCAGCCTGTCGGCCACCTTCTCCATCCTGCTGCTGATGCCCTCCTGGGGCGGCATGATCAACGGCATCATGACCTTGTCCGGCGCTTGGGACAAACTGCGTTCCGATCCGATCATGTTGTTTTTGATCACCTCGCTGTCGTTCTACGGCATGTCCACCTTCGAGGGTCCGTTGATGTCGCTGAAAAGCGTCAACGCGCTGTCGCACTACACCGACTGGACCATCGGCCACGTCCATTCCGGCGCGCTGGGCTGGGTGGCGCTGGTGAGCTTCGGCTCCTTCTATCACCTGATGCCGCGATTGTATGAAACCAAGCTGTATAGCCAGACCTTGGTGTACGTGCACTTCTGGCTCGCCACCATCGGCATCGTGCTCTACATCACTTCGATGTGGGTGGCCGGGATCGGTCAAGGCCTGATGCTGCGAAGCTTCGACGACTACGGCAATCTGGCCTACACCTTTATCGAAACCGTCGAGTTCATGCACACCCCGTATGTGTGGCGGGCGCTGGGCGGCGCGTTCTTCGTGGCCGGCGTGCTGGTGATGGCCTACAACATGGTGATGACCGTGCGGGCGTCGCAGCGCGAGCGGGCGGCGTTGGAAGCCAAACTGGCGGCCAAGTTGGCCAAGGCGTGAAGGCGCGTTTTCTGGAGGTCTGATTGCCATGCGACACGAACACATCGAAACCAATTCCGCCTTGATGCTGCTGCTGATCTTGGTCGTGATCAGCATCGGCGGCTTGGTGGAAATCGTCCCGCTGTTTTACATCAACGAAACCATCGAAAAGGTGGACGGCGTACGGCCCTATACGCCCTTGGAATCGCGCGGGCGGGACATCTACGTGCGGGAGGGCTGCTATCTGTGCCATTCCCAGCAGATCCGACCGTTTCGCGATGAATGGCTGCGCTACGGCCATTATTCGCTGGCGGCCGAATCGCAATACGACCATCCGTTTCAGTGGGGGTCCCGGCGCACCGGTCCCGATCTGGCGCGGGTGGGGGGCAAATACTCCAATCAGTGGCAGGTGCAACACCTGAAGGACCCACAGTCGGTCGTGCCGCAGTCGATCATGCCGCGCTATCCGTGGCTGTTGGACAACGATCTGGATTATTCCGATGTCGCCGACCGGCTGCGGGCGCAGCGGGCGGTGGGCGTTCCTTATTCGTTGACCCAGCAGGAATACGAAGCCAACATCGCCAAATTCGGCAAGGAAATCGCCGATCAACTGGATATCAATCAAGCCCAGGATAGCCTTCTCAAGCAGGCGCGCGAGAAGAATTTCGACGGCATTCCCAATAAGGTCACCGAAATGGAAGCGCTGGTGGCATATTTGCAAGTGCTGGGCACCATGGTCGATTTCACCAAATACGACGAAGGCTATTTCGCCCAGTTCCGCTAAATCCGTAATACCGAATCGCCTCCTCCCGTTAGGGGGCGGTTGGAGTGGGCTCCGATGTTGGATTGGTTTTCGTGGTTTACCCATATGGAAAATTCCAAACCGCTGGCCTTGTTGCTGTTTTTCGGAGCCTTCTGCGGCGTCATGCTTTATGTCTTTACCGGGAAGCAACGCGCCAAGCGCCTGGAATCCTACAAATACATTCCGTTCGATGACGAGCCGCCTGAAAACTTGCGATCCGAACAACGATCCCAATCCCCGCAAGGTGATGGACAATGAGCGAACAAACAAGCGAAAAACAAACAACCGGAGCCGTTCAGACGACCGGGCACGCCTGGGACGGCGATTTACAGGAATATAACAATCCGCTCCCGCGTTGGTGGCTGTGGTGTTTCTACGGCACGGCGGTATTTTCGGTGCTGTATTGGTTCATCTATCCGTCCTGGCCGGTCGGGCAAACGTGGCTTAAAGGCTTTGGCAGCGTGAGCTACACCGTCGCCGACAAGGCCACCGGCAAGGAGAAAGAGCAAGAATTCCGCTGGAATACTCGCTCGCTGTTGCTGGAAGACCTCAGCGACGCCGCCAACAACCAGCAGCGCAAGGACATGTTGGCCAAGGTGCAGGCGGCCCAGTACGATCAGATCCTCAAGGATCCCAAAATGATGGAGTTCGTGCGCTCGGTCGGCAAGGGTTTGTTCGGCGACAACTGCGCCGCTTGCCACGGTCGGGGCGGCCAGGGCGTGGCCGGCATGTATCCGAACCTGACCGACGACGACTGGCTGTGGGGCAGCGACATGGAGCAAATCCATCAAACCTTGGCGCAAGGCCGCAAGGGCTACATGCCGGCGTTCGGCCCGGTGTTGAAGCCGGAGCAACTGGACGATGTCGCCGAGTATGTGTTGGTGCTATCCAGCGAAACCGCGTCGAATGAAGCCTCGGAGCGCGGCAAGGCGATCTTCCACGGTCAAGTCGGCGGCTGTTACTACTGCCACGGCGCCGACGCCAAGGGCGTGCCGTCGCAAGGCGCGGCCAATCTGACCGACCGGATTTGGGCGATTGCCGATGTGCCGGGGCAAAAGAACCTGCAAGACAAAAAGAACGTAGTCAAGAATTTCATCGCGACCGGGGTGAACAACACTCGGATCATGCCGCCCTGGAAAGATCGTTTGTCTCCCACCGATATCAAGTTGCTGGCGGTTTATGTCCGTCAACTAGGCGGCGGCAAACAGTAGCTTCGCCTGTTCCCACCGGGGCTTCAGTCTGTTCGAGCGCCACGCTCACCCCCCGCTTGGGGGGTGAGTCGTTTATATTCATCAATATTAATATTTGCTAATATTCTAGGTGCGGGTGACACTTGCCGTTGGTTGCCGCCTTTCAACCCAGCGCTCGCCGGAGAAATCGAGCACGGGCCTCAGTAAGCCTTGCCCCAAGCCTTTACACCATTCGATAGTTATCTAGAGTGGATCATGTCCGACGAATCAGTGCAGCTTTATCAAAAGCGCGTCCAAATTTACCCCCGTTCGGTCAAGGGTCGGTTTCGCAATCTCAAAACCGGCGCGCTGGTTTTAGCCTACCTCATTTATTACCTGCTGCCCTGGCTGCGCTGGGATCGACCCAACGCGCCCGATCAAGCGGTGCTTTACGACCTGCCGGGCCGGCATTTCTACATTTTTGGCTTGACGATCCAGGTTCAGGACATCTTTTGGTTGGCCGGGGCCTTGATCATTTTCGCGATCTTGCTCTTTTTCGTCACCGGCTTGGCCGGGCGGGTTTGGTGCGGCTACTTCTGCTTTCAAACGCTGTGGACCGATCTGTTCATCATGGTCGAGCATTGGATGCAGGGCGAGCGGCCGGCGCGGATACGGCTCGATAAAGCGCCGTGGACCCGTGAGAAGCTGATCAAAAAGGGCGGCACCTACGCGATATGGCTGCTGATTGCCTTCTGGACCGGCCTGACTTTTACCATGTATTGGGCCGACGCTCCCACGCTGGTCGTGGATATGCTGTTGGGTCGCGCGCCGTATCCCGCCTATTTCACGACTTTTTTTCTGACCGCGACCACCTTCGTGATGGCCGGCCTGGCGCGCGAGCAGGTGTGCACCTATATGTGTCCCTACGCGCGCTTTCAAAGCGCCATGTTCGATCATGACACGCTGATCGTGTCCTACGATCGACGACGGGGCGAGGGCGATCGGGGTCGGAGCAAATTGGCCAAGGGGCTCAAAACCCGCGAGGAACGTCACGCGCAAGGCGTCGGCGACTGCGTCGATTGCGGTTTTTGCGTGCAGGTGTGCCCGGTCGGCATCGACATCCGCAACGGCCTGCAATACCAATGCATTTCCTGCGCGTTGTGCATCGACGCCTGCGACGCCATCATGGACAATCTGCAATGGCCGCGCGGGCTGATCCGCTACACCTCGGAAAACGCCCTCAACGGTAAAAAAACCCATCTGATCAAGCCCAAGACCGTCGGCTACGGGGTGATTCTGGTGGCGGCGATCAGCTTGCTGACCTGGAGCATCTTAACGCGCGCCCCCTATAACGCCACGGTCGAGCAGGTCCGCCAGCCGCTATATTCGCAACTGAGCGACGGCAGCATTCGCAATACCTACGAAATCAAGCTGAACAACAAGCTGACCGCCCCGGTGACCGTCAGTATTAGCCTCGAAGGGGCGACCGGCGCGATTCTGGACATGGATGGAATGGAGCGGCTGGTGCTGGAACCGCAAGAGCGGATCAAGCTGCTGGCGCGGGTCCAGATCGCGCCCGATCCGACCGGACCGCATCACGGCGTCGAGTACATCACCTTCGTCGTCAAATCCCTGGAGGGCGCGACCGCCGAGCCGATCCGTCGCAAAGTGCCCTTTTCCATGCCCGATAGCGCATCATGACCGACTGGTTGCTCGGCCTCGCCGCCGGCGCGGGCTCAGTGTTGCTGATCAATCTGGCCTTGGTGTTCGGACTGCGCGCCAGCGCCAAGCAAGCCGCCGCCGTGACGGCCTTGGCGACGGTCGGACTTTACGTGCCCTACAGCATCCTGCGCTGGCCGGGCGGCGATGTCTTCGCCATTCATCTGGGCATCTATCTGTTGGTGTCGTTCGCCTGCGGCCTGTTGTTGGAGGTTCGGGCGAGCGGCAAGGGCCTGCACTGGGGGCCGGCCGCGATCATCGGCTTTTTCATTTTCGTCGCGGTGTCGGGCGCGTTTTTCGTCGCCATCGCCGAGCGCGGCTTGAGCCCCTCGGTTTGGGCGCGGTGGCTGCCGGCCGCCGGTAGCGGCCGGGAGGTGAGCTCATTGTTTCCCGGCGTGATCTCGCACGATTTTCATAAAAAGGAAGCGCTCTACAACCAATACCTGCAAAAGGTGGAACGGCAACGGCAGCGGGGCTGGCAGGTTCAGAAAGGCTGGATCGGCGACGCGGTGGCGGCCCGACCGACTGAGTTTCGCGTGGCGGTCCGCACCCGAGAGGGCGAACAGGTGACGGGCGCGACCGTCACCGGACGCTTCTTGCGTCCTTCAAATAGCCAACAGGATATCGATTTCACCTTGGCCGAGCTAAGTCCTGGCGTGTATCAGTCCGCCGTGAGCTTGCCGTTGGCGGGGGCTTGGAATCTGGTCTTGCAAATTCGCAAAGCGGAGGATTTGCACGAGATTCGCGCGGTCACACAAGTAGCGGACCGTTAGCGCGGTCGGATCACCCCAGCGCACCAGAGCGTTACCCCGACATGGCCATCACCACTGAAGCGCTGCTCGAGCAACCCTCCGCCGCCGTCGATCAGCCGTGTTTTCACTGCGGGTTGCCGGTACCGGCGGGGGCGCGTTATGCGGCGGTGATCGACGGACGCCGCCAGCCGATGTGCTGTCGCGGCTGCGAGGCGGTGGCGGAGGCCATCGCCGCCGCCGGATTGACCGATTTTTACCGCCATCGCACCGCCCCATCGCGCCGCGCCGAGGATTTGATCCCGGAACCGCTGCGCGGGCTGGAGCTATACGACCGCCCGGATTTACAGCAGGGTTTCGTGCGCGTCGAAAGCGAGCACGCGCGCGACGCCGCGCTGATCATTGAGGGCATCGTGTGCGCCGCCTGCGTCTGGTTGAACGAACGTCACGTCAGCCGCTTGCCGGGGGTGTTGGAATTTCGGATCAATTATTCCACCCATCGCGCCAGCGTGCGCTGGGACCCGCGCCAAATCCGGCTCAGCGAAATCCTCGCCGCCGTCGCCGCCATCGGCTATATCGCCCATCCTTTCGATCCCCGCCGCCAGGAAGCCCTGCAACAGCGCGAACGCACCGTGGCCTTGCGCCGGCTGGCGGTGGCCGGGTTGGGTTCCATGCAAGTGATGATGTTGGCGGTCGGTTTGTACGCCGGCGATTTTTACGGCATGGACGAGTGGGTTAGGGCCTTTTTGCGCTGGACCTGTTTGATTTTGACCGTCCCGGTGGTCGCATACTCGGCGCGGCCGTTTTATCAAGGCGCGTGGCGCGATCTGCGCCGCCAGCAATTAGGGATGGATGTGCCGGTGACGTTGGCGATCGTGACGGCGTTCGCCGCCAGCGTTTGGTATAGCTGGAAGGGCGGGGGCGAGGTCTATTACGACTCGGTCACCATGTTCGTGTTTTTTTTGCTGGCGGGCCGCTTTCTGGAAATGACCGCGCGCCATCGAGCGGGACAGATTTCCGAGGCGTTGGTGCGGATGCTGCCCGCTTCCGCGACCCGTTTGGACGACGAGGGCCGCGAACAGATCGTGCCGGTCGCCGAACTCGCGCCAGGCGACCGGGTGGTGGTGCGGCCGGGCGAGACCCTTCCGGCCGACGGGCGAGTGGTGGAGGGCGCGAGCAGCGTGGATGAGTCGCTGTTGACCGGCGAGAGCCTGCCGCTGCCGCGAGGCGCGGGCGATTTGCTGGTGGGCGGCGCGGTCAACGTGGAAAGCCCGCTGCTGATGCGGGTCGAAAAGGTCGGTTCCGATACCGTGCTATCCGCCATCGCGCGGCTGCTGGATCGCGCGCAGAGCGAAAAACCGCGTCTGGCCCTGTTGGCCGACCGCATCGCCGGCGGCTTCGTCGCCGCGGTGTTGCTGGTGGCGACGGCGGTGTTGGCGGCGTGGTGGTCGGTGAGCGACTTCGACACCGCGTTTCGGATTAGCCTGTCGGTGTTGGTGGTCACGTGTCCTTGCGCGCTGTCCTTGGCCACTCCCACCGCGATCGTGGCGGCGACCGGGGCGCTGACCCGGCTCGGGGTGTTGACCACGCGCGGTCATGCCCTGGAAACGCTGGCGCGGGCGGACCATGTGATTTTCGATAAAACCGGAACCCTGACCTACGGCCGGCTTCAGTTAGCGGCGGTGGAGCCGGTGGCCGGCTTGAGCGGCCAAGGTTGTCTGGAACTGGCGGCGGCGCTGGAACGGGGTTCCGAGCATCCGGTAGGGCGGGCGTTGCTGGAAGCCTGCCCCTGTGCGCCGGGCGCGACCGATTTGAAAAATACCCCTGGCAGCGGCGTCGAAGGCTGGATTGAGGGTCGCCAGTACCGTTTGGGCCGCGCTGAGTTCGCGGCGGGGGCCAGCGCGGCGGCGTCGCGCGGAGCGAGCGATGCCGACGCCGCCAGCACCTGGGTGGCGCTGGGCGACGACTCCGGATTGTTGGCGTGGTTTCGGCTGGCCGATACCGTGCGTCCGGACGCGGCGGCGGCGGTGGCGAAGCTGCGCGCCAGGAATCTTAGCGTGGAGCTGCTCAGCGGAGATCGACCGGAAACGGTTGCCCATATTGCCCGAGAACTCGCCATCGCTGAAGCGCGCGGCGGAATGACGCCGCAGGCCAAATTGGAGCGGCTGCGCGAATTACAGGGACAAGGTAAAGTGGTGGCGATGGTCGGCGATGGCGTCAACGACGCGCCGGTGCTGGCGGCCGCTCAGGTATCATTGGCGATGGGTAGCGGAACCCAGTTAGCGCACGCCACGGCCGATATGATTCTATTGTCCGAACGGTTGGAGCACTTGGTCAGCGGCGTTGACGGAGCCCGAAAAACCTTGCGGATCATGCGCGAGAATTTCGCCTGGGCCATCGGATATAATCTGATCGCGTTACCCTTGGCCGCCGGCGGCTGGCTGACGCCCTGGATGTCGGCGCTCGGGATGTCGTTCAGTTCGTTGTTGGTGGTGGTGAACGCGCTGCGGTTGCGGCAACCCTGAGGCGGAGGTGAGCTCATGCGGATTTTGTTTCTGCTGATTCCGATGGCGCTGGGTGTTGCTGGGGTAGCGCTGTGGGCGTTTTTGTGGGCGGTGCGAACCGGCCAGTTCGACGATTTGGAAGGCCCGGCCCACCGGATTCTGATGGATGACGACGATCCGCGTCTGCCCGGACATCTCCGGAGTCGGGATGACGATAAATCATTGAACGACTAGGGCAAAAAAGTTAATATGCCAGTATAAATAACAAGGAGAACGCGATGTTTACCTTCCAAAATTTACCTTTGGTCATCATCGTTATCTTAGTGGTGATGTCGTATCTCAGCTTCTTTTCAGCGGTGCCTTGGGGTTCGCTGTTCTAGCATCGTTTAGGGCTTCGGCCGAGCCGCGCGCCATCTCGCCGGCTCTCGGTGATCGAGTTTTTCCGCCGCAACCGCCTACTTCCAGCGAAGGGGCGGTTGCGGCGTTTTGATGTTGAGCGATTGAAGCGATGAGCGAGACATTGAGCCGATTGGATCGGGCGCGCATTCTGGCGGGCCTTTCGGATGCCGGCCGCGCGGCCTTGAGCCGGCTGGAGGTCATCCCCGTTTTGGATTCCACCAACAGCTACTTGTCGGCGGGCGCGAACGCGGGCTGGCCCGGCGGCGCGGTATGCCTGACCGAACAGCAGACCGCCGGGCGGGGCCGACAGGGGCGGCAGTGGCTGACGCCGTTTGGCGCCAGCTTGGCCTTTTCGCTGCTGTGGCGTTTCAACCGCCCGCCCGAAGCGCTCAGCGGCCTGAGTCTGGTGACCGGCATTGCGGTGGCGAGGGCCTTGCAAAACCAACAAGTGCAGGGAATCGGGTTAAAGTGGCCGAACGACCTTCGATGGCGCGGGCGCAAGCTGGGGGGGATTTTGTTGGAATCCGGCGGCGTCGGCGAGCGGTTTCATGTGGTGGCGGGAGTGGGCTTGAACGTAGCGCTGCCACCGAAGGCTGGCGAACAAATCGACCAACCTTGGGTGGATTTGCGGGAAATCACCGGAAACTCCGAACTGGATCGCAGTCAATGGGCCGCTGGAATGATCGATGAATTAATTCGGACCTTCATCCGCTTCGAGGCCGAAGGCTTTGGCGGTTTTGTCGAGGACTGGAACGGTTTCGATCAGGTGCGCGACCGGCGTGTCCGGTTACTGCTGCCGAACGGAGCGGCATCGGGTCTGGCCCGAGGCGTCGATGAGACCGGCGCGTTGTTGCTGGAAGCTGCGGACGGCCGAATCACGCCGTATCTGGGTGGAGAAATCAGCCTGAGGCTTGAGTCATGATCCTGCTGGTGGACATCGGCAACAGCCGCTTGAAGTGGGTGATGCTCGAACGGGGCGAATTGCAGGCGCGCGGCCACGCCCATCACGGCAAGGAAGGTTGGGAGGCGCTCGCCAAGCAACAGTGGGGAGGACAGCCGACGCCGCCGGAGCGGGTGCTGGTCGTCAGCGTGGCGGGTTCCGAAGCCAGAATCGCTCTGACCGACTGGTGCCACTCCGCTTGGGGAATCGAGCCGCAATTTGTGACCTCGACGGCGAGTGCCGGGGGCGTCCGCAACGCCTACCGCGAGCATCCGGAGCGCTTGGGCGCGGATCGTTGGGTGGCGCTGATCGCGGCGCGCGCGCTGACCCAGCAGGCTTGCTACGTGGTGGATTGCGGCACGGCCTTAACCGTCGACGCGCTGGCGGCGGACGGCCAGCATCTGGGTGGGGTGATCGTGCCCGGCGTGCGTTTGATGCGGGAGGCTTTGTATCGGAATACCCGGCAGATTCCGCCCGAAGGCGGCAGTCCGCAACTGTTCGGACGCACCACGCGGGATTGCGTTTGGGGGGGCGCGGTGCACGCCGTCGCCGCCGCCATCGACGGCATCACCGAGCGGATGGAGGCAGCGGGCGGCGTGGGTTTGCGTTTGCTGACCGGCGGCTATGGCGAAATGATTTTGCCGTATCTATCGGGGTGCTATCAGTTGGAACCCGATCTGATTTTTCAAGGCTTGCGAACGCTCGCCGAAGCCGGTTGAGGCTACTCAGCGCGTCAAACATCATCGCGCCAAACAAAAACCCCGCTCGCGCGGGGTTTGTTCAAACGCCAAAGACTCGGCGCGATCAATCGTCGGACATCACGCCCAGGATGTGCAGCAGGCTTGTGAACAGATTGAAGAGGCTGATATACAAGCTGACGGTGGCCATGATGTAGTTGGTTTCACCGCCGTGAATGATATCGCTGGTCTGCCACAGGATCATGCCGGACATCAGCAGAATCATCATCGCCGAAACCGCCAGCGACAGCGCCGGCAGGCTGAACAGCACGGCGGCAAGGCTGGCCAGGACCGCCACCAGAAGGCCGACCATCAAAAAACCCGCCATGAAGCTGAAATCCTTGCGGCTGACCAGCGCGTAAGCAGACAGCGCCAGGAAGATCACGCCGGTGCCGCCCAAGGCGGTCATCACCACTTGCGAGCCGTTGGGCAGACTCAGGTACAAGCTCAGAATCGGCCCCAACGTATAACCGAGGAAGCCGGTCAGGGCGAATACCGCCGCCAGACCCCACGCGCTATTGCGCAATTTGGTCACGGCAAACAGGAAACCGAAATAGCCGCCCAAGGTGATCAGCCAATGCAGGGGCTGGGCCTTGGTCGCGATGGCTACACCCGCCGTCAGGGCGCTGAACAGCAGGGTCATGGCCAACAGCATATAGGTGTTGCGCAAAACCTTGTTGCTGCTCAGCGACTTTTCGAGCGTCAGCGTAACCGGCGCTTTACTCAGAACGTCATTGGATTGCATGGTAAAAATCCTCGGGAGGTGGTTGAGCTGATCATATCGACCACGCGCGGCCGGGAGGGTTCATTACCAACCGCGCAGGTGAGTTTTTAATTTTATACACAATTTTTTGGCGTTTGGCACGCCTTCGGAGCTATTCGGATTCCGGTCTTTCGCGGCCCTTAAGGTAAAAAGGGTCAACCCGCGATCTCAAGTAGCAGGAAGCCGAGCGGAAATAAAGGCGAAGAGGGCGGGGACATCGGATCGTTAGCCCTTTTTGAGAGGCGGTTTGGCGAATGCCGCGCCTTCATGGCTCAGTAAGAAGGTTTTCGCGGCTAATCCGCCGGCAAAACCGGTGAGACCGCCGTCGCTGCCGATCACGCGATGGCAAGGGATCACGATGGGCAAGGGGTTTTTGCCGTTCGCGGCTCCCACGGCGCGCACCGCCCGCGCGCGGCCCACGCCAGCGGCGATTTGAGCGTAACTGCGCGTTTGTCCGAACGGAATGGTTTGCAGGATTTGCCAAACCTGTCGTTGGAAGGGGGTGCCTTGCGGGGCTAGCGGCAAGTGGAAGTGTTGTAAATGGCCGGCGAAATAGGTATCGAGCTGCCGGCGCGCCTCGCCTAACACCGGATTGTCACCGGCGCTCCAACTTGGGTCGGGCTCGGCCACACAACGGTCTTTCGGAAATTCGATATGGCGCAAGGCGCGGGTGTCGGCGGCGAGCAGCAATGGACCCAGGGGCGAATCATGTTCTTGAAAAATGATCATGGCTTGGCCTTCATGCGGTTAGACGTGGCGTCTCGCCACAGATGGAGTGCGGCATAACCGCGCCAGGGACGACAGGATTCGGCCCACGCGGCCAGCGCGCGCGCGGTGAGGCGCGTTTCATCGGCGGATGCGGCCCGTTGCAGCACTAAATCGTGCGCCGGGAAGGCATCGGGGTGGCCGAGCGCGCGTAGGGCAAGGTAGTGCGCGGTCCACGGGCCGATACCGGGCAACGCGGTCCAACGGGCGACAAATTCATCGAGAGTGCGGTCGCGGCGAAAGTCCACGCGCCCGTCCAGCAGCGCGCGGGCCATCCGGCGCACGGTATCGGCGCGCGCGCGGATCAGACCGAGAAACGTCAGATCGGCTTCGGCCAAGCGCTCAGGCGTGGGGAATAGCCTGTTCAATCCTGGAGCCAAGGCGTTCGGCAACACCGAGCCGTAGCGTTGCGCGATCCGCGCGACCACCGTTCGCGCCGCCGCCACGCTGATTTGCTGGCCGACGATGGCGCGCACCGCCGTCTCGAATCCGTCCCAACCGCTGGGGATGCGCAGCCCCGGCGCGCGCGCCAGCAGCGGCCGCAAGCGCGGGACGGCCTCAAGCGTGCCGGCGATGGCGTTCGGATCGGCGTCCAAATCGAACATGCGGCGCACCCGGCTCACGGTGTCGAGCAAAGCGGCGGGTGCGACCTCGTGGAGTTCGAGCTTCAACGCGGGACTGCCATCGGGCCACGGCGAGACTCGAAGCCAACCGATTTTGTCCGCGTGGCCGATCAAGCGAGCGTAACTGTGCTCATCCGCGATTTCGACGCCGGGCAAGGCCCGACCGCGCAGGAAGTCGAGCAACGCCGGCCAGTCATACGGCGGGCGATAGGCCAGGCGCAGCGTCAGCGGGCCATCGGCGACAGTTGTGGCTTCGGTCTTTCGCAACAGCGTGGGCGCTAAGCGATAGGTTTCGCTGAAGGCTGTATTGAAGCGGCGCAAGCTGCCGAAGCCGGCGGCCAACGCCACGTCGGTCACCGACAGCGCGGTTTCGGTCAGCAGTTGCTTGGCGAAGAGCAGGCGGCGGGTGGTGTGCACGCGCAGCGGAGGCGCGCCCAAACGCTCCACGAACAAGCGCCGCAATTGCCGCTCGCCGAGGTGGACGCGCTCGGCCAGCGCGTTGAGCGGTTGTTCGGTCAAAAAGCCTTCACTGATCAGCGCCAGCGCGCGGGCCAGCGCCGCATCGCCCCGCCGCCATGCGCCTGCGGGCGATAGTTCCGGCCGGCAGCGCAAGCAGGGGCGAAACCCCGCGCTTTCCGCCGCCGCCGCGTGGGCAAAATAGCGCACGTTATCGGGCTTCGGCGGCGGCGCGGGGCAGACCGGGCGGCAATAGACACCGGTGGTGATGACGGCGGTAAAAAATAATCCATCGAAGCGCGAATCGCGGCTTAAGCGGGCTTGCTCGCACACCGCCCAGGGCGGTAACGCGGAATCGTGACGGGCTTGTTGCGGGTTTTGCGGGTTTGGCATGGGCCGATAGTAGCCATGCGCCGCAAGCGATGCACGCCGGATTCGGACATCATTGATTGGATCGACCGCCTTGCTGATTTCGTTGGTTGTAGCGCAGACGCAAACACCAACGGGCGACTGAAGATAATTCGGCCGTGGGATCGGTCAATTCGTCGATTCTAGCCAGCGCCTGATTTATCTTGGGCTTTGCTGCTGGATTAGCGCCATCACCATAGCGGATTTTTGCGGCGATATAGTCCGCGATCAGACCATTAACTTGCTGCCATATCTTGCGACGCGCTTCAGTCAACGCGACATGCTCGTTAAGTTTCAAGCGTTTGACGGTTTCTCGTACCCGTTCCTGCTCCCACTCTGATGCGTCCGGCCTTGGAACGACCTTTCCTTCTTCATCGAACATGATCAGCGTTA
>ERZ761607.1429-NODE-1429-length-29958-cov-5.267030_pt1 | contig 29958 bp, 20 predicted proteins | sample MGYA00511164_ERZ761607 | MGnify/ENA primary metagenome ERZ761607 (study PRJEB28899, sample SAMN02445080) | bioreactor sludge metagenome | biome: EBPR sludge | place: Australia: Brisbane, Thorneside Wastewater Treatment Plant | collected 2011-06-22 ... | reverse complement strand
GGGCCGTTCGTCTTTTGAATCTATCGCGGACTACGAGCGATCGAAGCTCTGACGGGGGCCCTTCTTCCACGGACCGCGCGGGCCCGAGGGACGGGGGCCGCGCTCGTCGCGACCTTGAAAGCTGCGACGTTCATCGCGGGCTTGGAAGCCACCTTCGCGCGGGCCTTGGAACTCGCGATCACGGGGCGGGCCCTGGAATCCACCGCCGCCTTCGCGGGGCTGGAAGCCGCCGTCACGGTCGAGGGCTTGGTAGCCACCGCGATCCTTGTTGAAGCCGCCGCGGTCCTGGAAGTCCCGCTTAGGACGGAAGGGGCGATCGCCGCCGCGTTGGTCGCGGTAGGGGCGCGCCGGGCGACGGGGCTCCTCGGAATGGCCCGAGAAGACTTTCTTTTCCGGCTCGGCCAAAGCTTCCGGCACGAGCATCGAGAGAAAGCGCGCCGCGAGCTCTTCGGGCGGCATCGTTTCGATGATCTTTTTCCATTCGTCGCCCAGGAGCTCGGCCGCGCGCGCGTGTTGCGCTTGCGCCTCGAAGCGCGGCAGCACGGCCGCGACTTTCTTCATGCCGATTTCCTTGTTCGAGGGAATCTTGCCCTGGGTCATGCGGCTCTTCGTCACGAACTCGATGCGTTCGACGAGACGGCGCGTGGCCGGCGTCACGAGGCTCATGGCCACGCCGGACTTGCCGCTACGCGCGGTACGGCCGATGCGGTGGACGTAGCTGTCGAGCTCGCGCGGGATCGAGTAGTTCACGACGTGCGTGATGTCCTTCACGTCGAGGCCGCGCGCGGCAACGTCCGTGCAAACGAGCATCTGGACCTTGCGGTCGCGGAAAGCTTGCATCGTGCGCTCGCGTCCGCGTTGGTCCTTGTCGCCGTGCAGGCAGTCGACCTTGTAGCCGCGACCGTTCAGGTAGTCGGTGAGGTCCATGACGAGGGCCTTCGTTTGGCAGAAAATGATGCCGTAGAAGTCTTCGGCCGCGTCGATGAGCTTGCACAGGATCTCGGGCTTGTTGGATTCCTGCGTGACGTAATAGAGCTGCTCGACGTTCTCCGAGAGCATCTCTTTCTTGTTGATCTGCACTTGCTTGGGCGCGCGCAGGTAGGTGTCGGCGACGCGGCGGACTTCGCGGCTCATCGTGGCGGAGAAGAGCCATGTGTTGGCTTCTTCGCGCGGGACGCGACCGAGGATCGCTTCGAGCTCGTCCTTGAATCCCATCGAGATCATCTCGTCGGCTTCGTCGAGGATGAGCGTGCGCACGCCGTCGAGCGCGAGGGTGCCGCGGTCCAAGTGATCGATGACTCGACCGGGCGTGCCCACGACGATCGTCGGGTTCTGTTTCAGCGCGAAGACTTGGTCGCCGAAGCTCGAGCCGCCATAGACGGCCGCGCTGCGCAGACCTTTGTACTTACCGAGTAAGTTGATTTGACCCGAGACCTGCAGCGCGAGCTCGCGGGTGGGGCAGAGCACGAGGGCTTGCACCTTCTTCGAGGTCGCGTCGATGCGCTCGAGAAGCGGGATCGAGAAGGCGGCGGTTTTGCCGGTACCGGTTCCGGCGAGGCCGAGGAAGTCGGTCTTCTCGCCCGTCAGGATCGGGAGGGTTTGCGCTTGAATGGGGCTCGGCGTTTCGAAGCCGAGTTCTTGAATGGCGCGTTGGATTTCGGGGCTTAAAGAGAGGTCGCTAAAGCTTTGCACCGGATCGCTATAGACTATAGACGCGGCGCTTCAAAGCTTTAAATTTCGAAAACTAAGAACATGAAAAGGGCTGTTACCTTTTTGAGGTAACGCTATGTTCCCCGAATTCTTGACTCACTGCGCAGGGGTCGGGCACATATACCCACCATGAGTCCCCAGATCGATTACCGCCGCTGGCTGATGACGGGCTTCTCGGCCCGCCGCCGCCGGAATTCGGCGTACAGCCTGCGGGCCTTTGCCCGGGATCTGGGCACCACCGCGACCACCCTGAGCGAGGTCCTGAACCGAAAACGGGGGCTTTCGGACGTCCTCGCGACCCGTTTCGCCAAGGGTTTAGGCCTGAGCGACTCCGAAGCAACGCTCTTCCGGGCCCTCGTGAAGGCCGAACACGCCCGCGGTCGGGCCGAGCGCGCCCAGGCCCAAAAAGAGATCGTGGCCTGGCAGGAAGGCGGCGGCGCCCTCGTCGGCGGCGAGTACCGCGAAATGACGTCGGATTTCTTCGACGTCGTCGCCGATTGGCAGCACTTCGCCGCGCTCGAGCTTTTCGAGACGAAGGGTTTTTCGGGCGAGGCCACCGAAGTCGCCGCGCGTCTGAACCTGAGCGAAGTCGAGGCCCGCGCGACGCTCGCGCGCCTCGAAAAGGTGGGACTGCTGGAGCGGGTCGGCGAGCGGCTGCGGCCGAGCGAGGACTTTACGGCCTCGACTTCGGGCATCCCGTCCGAGGCCATCCGCCGCAACCATCGCCAGATCCTGGGCAAAGCCCTCGACGCGCTCGAAACCCAAAGCGTCGAGGAGCGCGACTTCGGCCAGATCACGCTCGCGATCGACCCGGCGGATCTGCCCAAGGCCAAGGAACTCCTCAAAAAATTCCGCCGCGAGCTCGGCGAGACGCTCGGCCTCGGGCCGCAAAAGTCCCGCGTTTACTGCCTCGCGATGCAACTCTTCGCCCTGGACGGGGCGGCCTCGAATTCTTCCACGGACGAAAGGAAACCCGTATGAAACAGATCCCCGCCCTCGGCCGCGCGTTCCTCGCGCTCGGCTTTTTCGCGCTCGCGCGGCCGGCCCCCGCCGTCGTGCGCGAGGTCGGTAACGGCGGCGACACGATCTCGATCGAGTTCGTGCGGGTCGCCTACGACGTGCTGACGATCCTCGACTCGAACCCGGCCTACCTGCGCGAGATCGACCGCGATCGGCTGGCCCAAGTCATGTCGCGGATGAACGTGGACGCCGAGGACGAAATCCTCCTGCGCGACCCCGTCACGGGCAAGCTCCAGCCCAAGGACGCCACGAACCACCCCGAGATGTCGCCGCCGCAGATCTACGTCTCGCGCAAGTTCTGGCGCGATCCGCGGGTGGGGTACACGAGTCGACTCGCGCTCGCGCTCCACGAAGTCTTGGGGCTGCTCGGCATGGACCTCGAGCGCTACGACTTTACGCGCGGCTTTCTCGAGGCCGATCTCGCGCGTCTCTCCGAGACGAAGGCCCTCGAGCCCATCGAGCTCTACACCTACCGCGTGCAAGGGCGCGCGGGACTCGATCGCGGCGAAGTCACCCGCCTCTGTCGCCAGTACCGGGAGCGCTACGGCCAGACCTACTACCAGGTCCTCTGCCACGTGCACGAGCGGGGCTGGAGCGAAGTCGAGACCTCGACGGCCTGGCGTTACCAAGCGGTCGTGCTCGGCTACGCGGTCTCGAGCGGGACTTCTTCGAGCTCGAGCTACGGGTCGTCGAGCGGTTCGGCGGGCGTCGACGTTTCGCTGACGCGTTCGAGCTTCACCCGTCGCGGCTACCAGCGCGTCGGCGCCGCGGCGAGCGCCTACGCGAGCCGCTCCGCGGAGTGGGGATCGTCTTCGAGCTCTTCGTACTACAGCTCGCGTCCCGTCTGGACCTGGGAGCTGGTGCCCGAGACGGTGTACAACACGCGTGACTACTCGGTCTACGGCGTGAGCATCGTCGGCGTCGGTGACCGCCGCTACCTCCCTTGGAAGAGCGCCTTCCGGAGCGACTACCAAGTGGGCGGGATCGTGAGCCGGCGCTTCCAAGACGAAGGCGACGCGCGTCTCGCGTGCCTGGGTCGACTGCGCGACTTCCGGCTCGGCCCCGACGGGGATCTCTTCGACAAGGGTCGCTGCCGCGTTTTTGAGACCGGCGAGGACTCGGGTCCCTACGCTTACGAGATCCAAACCCAGAATCCCGGCCTCATCGTCGCCCCCTAAAGAGAAGCGGAGTTTTTATGAAAAGAAAGCTGACGATCGCCCTGACTTTGCTCGCGAGCCTCGGCGCGGCGCCCGTGCGTGCATTGACCTACCAGACGACGATGAAACCCAAGCTCTGGCGAATGAGCGAACGGGTTCGCTACGGATTCAACGGAGGGCCGACCGACGTCAAGGCGGGTCTCCACTACGGGCTCTTCAGCCTCCGAAGCACGAGGTGGGACGAGAATCGTCCGCGCGCGGAAAGCGACACCAAGCTTAGCCTCGAGATTCGGCAGCTGGCGGCGGACGGCTCCGCGTGGGAGCTCGAGCTGACTTACCAAAATCCCGCGTTTCGCTCGATGCTCGTCTCCAAGCGGGATTTCTTGAAGGTGAGAATCCCGGCCCGGGCTTGGCATTGCGATGGACAGTCGCTGGTCGCTTCGGAGGCCCGCTTCAGCGGCGACATCGCGTCGATCATCGCGAGTTTCCGGGAGTTCCGTCCCTCGGACTTCTACACCTGCAACTTCCTCCTCGAGCACGAAAAGACGGTCCTGAGCGATTTGGCCGCCGAGGGCTGGGAGCTCTTCCGTTTGGAAGACGAGAAGTACTTCGTGCTGACGACCTTCGGTACCGGAGAACTCGGGCTCGCGCTTCCCCAACGGCTTCGTAGCCAGCCGGGCAAGTACGAGGAGCTTCCGACCTATCCCCTCTTCCACTTTCCGGTGCCGAAGGCAGCCGCTTCCGCGGAGGCCCGGGCCAAGGCGCGCGAGAAGGCCGTCCGGGCCACGGAACGCTTTGCCCAATCGCTCAAGGGCCACGCCCGCACGATCCTCGAGCTCGCGCTCTCCGAGGCGAGCGCCGAGGCCATCGCCCGCGCCGCCGAAGATTCCGTCGCCACGCGCCAACCGGAGCTCGTCAAGGCGCTCGGGGAAATCAACGAGGTCTTTCCTTCCTTGAACTTTCTCGACCAAATCAACGTGACCTATTCCATCAACACGGTCTACGAAGCCGTGCGCAAAGCGGAGCTCGACAAGCTGCGCCTCTTCGAACGTCGCGCGCGCATGGACTTGGGCGACACGCTCATTAAACGCTACGAATAAAAAGCTAAGACCAGGAAAGGTGACGAAATGATGCGTCGTATCCGTGCAGAGATTATCTTGGGACTTTCCCTTTTGGCCATGGCCCCGGCCAACGCGAACACGAACACGGGCCTGGCTTACGAGGCCAACTTCCTTCCGCATTGGGCCTATTCCGATACGTACGGAAGCGAGCGCTTTCAGTACCACATCGCGCTGGGGCCCGTGAAACTCAAGCAGCATTATTGGACCTCGATGCCGTCGGCGAATTTGTCGGTCGGCGAGGCGGTCCGCCAAGTGACGGGCGCCGCGCCGCGCCCGGGGCTCCGGAATGTGAACGAGTCTTGCCGGTCATTCGTGGCTTGGGACGGTTTGAGGAAAGAGTTCCGGAATTCGCTTTCGGAAGCCTATCCGGATCCGAAGCCGCCCGTAACTTCGTTCGCGCGGGCCGATCACGAAAAGAAAGTCGTGCAGCTTCGGGCTCAACGCGCGAGTCTTTTCGAAAGGGTCGAGAGCGTCTGCGCGGAAAAAACGAAGATACCGGTCCCGAAGATCGCTTCCCGCACCAAGGCCTCGTTGGCCATCCGCAGTCTCTCGCCGAACGGCTCGTCGTGGGAGATCGAGCTGACGTACCAGAACGAAGCGTTTCGTTCGCTGCTCATGTCGAAGCGGGACTTCCTCAAGATCCGATTCCCGGTCCGCATCCGGGATTGCGACGGCCAGGCGCTCGTCTCGCCGGTTGCGCGCCTGGATGGCGACGTCGCTCGCATCATCGAAAGCTTTCGCGAACTTCGCCCGTCGGATTTCTACATGTGCACCTTCTTGGTCGAACACGATCGGATCGTGATCGGCGACAAGGCGGCGGAAGGCTGGATCCTGGAGACGGAGGACTTCTACGGTCACGGCTATTTGCTGACCTTGTTGGAAACGGGCGACTTGAGCTTCGCCCGGCCGGAGGATCGTCGGGGCGACCATCCCGTCATGTTGTTCAAGGCGCCGAAGCCCGCGAACTTGCAGGCGGCCCGCGAGAAGGCCGTGCGCGCGACGAAGGTCTTTACGAACTCGCTCAAGGCGCACGCGCAGACCTTGCTCGAGCTCGCGCTCTCGGAGGCGAGCCTCGAGGCGATCCAGGCGGCCTCGCAAGACTCCATCGCGGATCGCCGCGAGGGTTTGCTGAAGGCGCTCGGCGAGATCAACGAGGCTTTTCCGATGCTGAGCTTCCTCGATAAGCTGAACGTGACCTATTCCATCAACACGGTCTACGAGGCCGTGCGCCGGGCCGAGATCGATAAGCTGCGGCTCTTCGAGCGTCGCGCGCGCATGGACCTGGGCGACACGCTCATCCGCGACCGCGACTAGCTCCGCGTTACGCGAAGTCGGCGAGCAGCGGCAGATGGTCGGAGAGGCCCTTCCAGGCCTGGCCGCTGCCGTGCTCGCAGGATTGGAGCGCGAGGTTTCGGAAGTAGATTCGGTCGAGCGGCAGCAAAGGGTAGGGTGCGGGGAAGGTTCGCGCGTGGCGGCCGTAGAACTCGAGAAAGGCTTCTTGGAGTCCGAGCCGCTCCGCGAAAACGGGCGTCACGCGGCGCTGCCAGTCGTTGAAGTCGCCCGCCACGATGAGCGGGGCATCGCTCGGGATCTCGCGCTCGACGTAGTCGCAAAGCCGTCGAGTCTGCGCGCGACGCTCGGTCTCGACGAGTCCGATGTGCACGCTCAGCGCGTGGATCGGCGCGCGTCCGGGCGGGTTCACCCGCACGTGCAGGGCGCCGCGGGGCGCGCGTTTGAAGTGGGTCAGGTCGACGTTGCGCTCGAAATCCACGGGGTAGCGGCTGATGAGCGCGTTGCCGTGGTGACCGGCCGGGTAGCTGACGTTCTTGCCGTAGCGCGCGTGGCAAAGGTCACCCGCGCAAAAGTATTCGTGCTGCGCGAGCTCGGGCCATTCCTTGAAGCGGGCCTTGTGCTTGGCGTTCTCGCCGACGACTTCCTGCAGGAAGATGAGGTCGGGATGCGCGGAATGGATAGCTTCCTTGATGGGGGCCGCGACAAGCGACTTGGCCGTCCACCCGAAGCCCTTGTGGATGTTGTACGAAAAGACTCGGATCATGCGCGTCGTTCCTTTCCGGGGGTGAGCCCGCGCAGGGCGAGAATCCCCGCGAGCGAGAACAAGAGGATCGAAGCCCGTTCGCGGCCGCCCTGGGCGTAGAGAGCTTCCGTCGCGATCTGGAGGAGGACGAACGCACCCACGATCGAGAGCGTGCTGCACGCACTGTAGAGCATGAAGGGCACGATCGGCATGCGCGTGGCGCCCGAAACGAGGTTCAAAATCGTGAGCGGAGCCATCGAGAGCGCGCGCCGGAGACCACGCGGCAAGACGCGGGCGCGTAAGATCCCGACGAAGAGCTTGGGGCGGCGTCCGCGCAGGGACGCGCGGATGCGCTCGAACGAAAAAAACATGCCGATGCCGTACTGGATGAGGCAAGCCGCCACGAGTCCCGGCCAACCGAAGACGAGTCCGCGTTCGGGCCCCCAGAGGAAAATCGCGGCGCCGAGGAGCAAGAGCGGGGTCGCCATGAAGAACCCGCCCACGCCAAAAAGCAGCGCGGCGTAGGGAAGGGTTTCCGCGAAGGGCAGCAGCCGCAGGGGCGCGAGCGTCGGCGGACGCCATTCCCAAAGCAGGGCGAGCGTCGCGAAGAAGGCGGCGAGCAGGAGTGAGCCGACGCGAAAGCGCGGGCGCGGCAGGGCCCGCTCGATGCGGAACCAGTCGCTCACGAGTTGTTCGCGCGCCGTCGCGCGGTCCGGGTCGAAAATGGGCTTGGCCCAAGTCATCCAGCGCAAAAAGAGGGAGGGGCGTTTTTTGAGCGGCCGGAGCGTACGCGGATGCTCGGCCCGGAGACGGATAAGCCCGTGCAAGGGGCGCGCGGCGTCGAGCTCGGACTCGACGGTTTCGGGCCGCATGCCAAGGTGCTCGCCGAGCAGCCGCGCGCGGAAAGCGCGGATGGCCGCGCGCACGTCTTCGCGACCTTCGGCGGCCAGGCTCAGGTCGCATTCCGTGTCGAGGCCCATCGAGCGGTTGTTGAGGTTCGCGGAGCCGATGCGCAGGAACTCGTCGTCCACGACAAGGACCTTCGAGTGCACGATGATACGTTCCTTGCCCAAGTTCGGCGCGGCGGGAAAGTAGGCGCCGAAGCGCCCGTGGCGGTCGGCGCGCCGGAGTTTCTTGAGCAGTCGGAACTGAAGCCCCCCCGTCGTGCTTTCTTCCAACACCGAGGCCGAGCGCTCGGGCAGCACGCAGGCGATCTGGGGACCCTGGCCTTCGCGTAGCGAAGCGAGCAAGGCTTGCCCGATGCTTTTCGAGGTGAGGAACTGGTTCTCGATGTACACGAGCGATCGTGCCCGCCGCAGGGCGAGTTTCGTCTGCGCTTCGATCTCGCGGACTTCGGGCCCTTCCGCGAAGGCGGGGAAGGTGCGCGAGATCGCGACCGGGACGTTCTCGAGGTCGACGGGCACGCGGGCCGGCCACTCGAGATCGGAGCGGGGAGGGGCGGCCTCGAGCGACTCGCCCGTGGCGCGGCGCCAGCGTTCCCGCGCGAGTTCCGCGAGCGAGGCCGCGACGGGCCCCTGGACCATCATCTGGACGTCGTGGAAGGGCGAGTAAGGGTCGCCCGCGAGATCCCGCCTCCGCGGGTCGTCCGCAAGGTGTTCGCAGGTATCCCAACGTCCGTGGCAAACGTCGAAGCCCCCGCTGAACGCAAGGTCCTCGTCCACGACGATAATCTTTTGGTGGTGGGAGGCGCCGACGGGATGGACGTCGTCGCGATGAACCACGAGCCGATCGCTCGTCTCCCACTCGCCGTTCAAGAAGGGGGATTCGCGCCCCGGCGCGTAGACGAGCGGGGAGTCCCACACGAGCACGCGCACCGTGAGCTCGGGGTGCGCACGCACGAGTTCGGCGAGCAGCTCGCCCAATCGCGTGGGCGTGTCGCCTTTTTCGAGCTCGACTTTGGCGCCGATGTCCCAGGCGAGGATAAAGATGGATCGTCGCGCTCGGCGAAAGGCCTCGGCGAGCGCGGCGAAGTAGGTCTCGCCGTCGATGAGAAAGGCGACCTTGCGCGCATCTTCCCGACGCCAGTAGGTGCCCGGCTCGAAAAAGGAAGTTTCGGACTCCGGCGCGCGCATACGATGCTTTTAGTCGACGGGCGTGCCTTCGCGGAAGTACCAGCGTCGATTCAATCGTCGAAAGACGGAATGTTCGTGGTGGACTTGCACGAGGCCCTTGCTCTCGAAGGTCGCCTTGAATTCGACCTCGCCGCGGGTGCCTTGTTCGCTCGAGTCCAGAATCTCGAGCTTGAGGAATTTTGCCTCAAGCGCCCATTCCCGATTGGCGTCGTGGTCGATTTTGGCCCGACGTTCGGGGTCCGTGCTGCGGACGAGATAGTCGAAGTCGTGACGGCGGTAGGCCGTATAGCGCGAACGCATGAGGGCTTCGGGGCCGGAGGCTTCGCTTCGGCCCGAAAGGATCGCTCCGCAGCACGCCGCGAAGTCCGCGCCCGATCCGCAATCACAAGGGTTCATGGGGCGACTAGGCCTGGATCGAGAGGGCCTTCACGACGTCGAGGGTGTGCCCCTTGAGCTTGCGAAGTCCCACGATGAGGTCGGTGAAGATCATGCCCGCGATCGGCGTGCAGTTGCGCGTCTCGAGGCGCTGGCGGTGTTGATCGCGTAGGCGATTGCCTTCGTGGGCGAGCGCCTCTTTCTCGCGTTCGAAGTGACGCTGGTCGAGCGGCTCGCCCTTCTGGAGCGCGGCGAGTAGCTCGCGGTAGTTCCCCATGACGGCGCGCGTGTAGCTGTGCAGATCGGCCAGGGCGGGTTCCGTGAACGCTTCGCCGCCCTGGTTCAGCCGCGAGAGGGCGCGCGCGAGCCCGGCGCAGTAATCCGCCACGCTCTCGAGCTCATCGGCGGCCTGGATGATGGAGTGGGCGAGCAGCGTCTGGTCGGGGGCGAGCGGGGCCTGCTGAATGCGACAGAGGAACACGGTGATCTCTTTTTGGATCGCGTCGGTGACCTCTTCGTAGTGGTGAATCTTGTCGTAGGCCTTCTGGTCGAAGTGCTTGGCGAGGAGGAGCTTCTCGGTCGCGTCGACCGCGCGGCCCGTGATGTCGGCCAGGTTCAAGAGTTCCCGCTCGGCCATCGCGAGGCCGAGCGCCGGCGCTTGCAGGTCCACCGAGGGCGTGAGGTAGAGCAAGTGGGGCGTTTCCTTGACCGGCGCGTCCGGCGTGATCCAGATCACGAAGCGCTCCAGGGTCTTGAGGAAGGGCAAGAAGACGATCGTCGCGATGACGTTGAAGAAGGTCTGCGACGCGGCGATGTGCGCGGCCATCCACGGGCGCTCGTGCGCGTCGTTGAAGGCGTTCGGGTCGCCGCCCACGATCTTGTCGATGAAATCCACGTAGAGCCAAAAGCAGGAGGCCAGCAGCAGCACGCCGACGATATTGAAGACGGCGTGGGCGCGCGCCGCGCGCTTGGCGTTCGTGCTCGTGCCGATGCTCGCCATGATGGCCGTGATCGTCGTGCCGATCTCGCCGCCCAGCATGAGCGCGACCGAGGTTTGGAAGCTGATGTTGCCCGCCATCGCGAGGGCCATCGTGATGGCCACGACGGCGGCGCTCGAGTGGATGAGCATCGTGAGCACGGCGCCCGTGCCGATGCACGCGAGGAGCGAAAGCCAGTCGTTCGCCGCGAAGTGCGAGAGGATCTGCGCGAAGCCCTCGGATTCGCGCAGCGGCTTGAAGGCGCCCGTCATGATCTGGATGCCCATGAAGACGAGACCCAGCGACAGGATGAGGTGACCGATCTGCTTGATGACCCGGTGCTTGGCCATGAGCAGCGGCAGCACGCCCACGCCGATGAAGAGCAGGCCGTAGCTTCCCACCTTGATCGCGATGAGCCAGCCCGTGACCGTCGTGCCGATGTTCGCGCCGAAGATGATGCCGATGGCCTGCGCGAGGCTCATGAGCTGCGCGTTGACGAGGCTCACGATCATGACCGTCGTGAGCGTACTGGACTGCAGGAGCGCCGTGATCGCGATCCCCACGAGCACGCCCATGATGCGGTTGTCCGTGACGGAGCGGATGACCCGGCGGACGAAGTCGCCCGAGATGGATTGCAAAGCCTCGGAGAGGATCTTCATCCCGTAGAAGAAGAGTCCCATGCCGCCCAGGAAGGTGTAGGTCAGCTCAAACCACATGTTTCGCGCTTATAGGGAGGCTCGGGGCGGGATGGCGACGCCGAATTCGGGGACAGCTTCCGAATTGGCTCGCTGAGTCATTGACGCGTTTCCCCCCTGCTTTCCTTTGGCGGCCTTCCGGGGTCTGCAATAGGCTTTGGAACATGTCGAAACTCCTCGAGCCCCTTCGCGTCGGTGATCTCCTGCTTCCCAATCGCGTCGTCATGGCGCCGCTGACCCGGTGTCGGGCGGACGGCGGCGGCCGGGTGCCGAACGCGCTCATGCGGGAGTACTACGTGCAGCGCGCGACGGCCGGGATGATCCTGACCGAAGCGACCTCGATCAATCCGCAAGGCGTCGGCTATCCCGACACGCCGGGAATCTGGTCCGAGGCGCAGGTCGCGGGTTGGCGCCAGGTGACCGAAGGCGTGCACGAGGCGGGGGGGCGCATCTTGCTGCAGCTCTGGCACGTGGGCCGGATCTCCGATCCCTCTTATCACGACGGCGCTTTGCCCGTGGCGCCGAGCGCGATCGCGGCCAAGGGCCATGTCAGTCTCTTGCGCCCGATGCGCGACTACGTCGTCCCGCGCGCCCTCGCGCTCGAAGAGATGCCGGGCGTCGTCGAGGCCTATCGTTTCGCCGCGGAGAACGCCAAGCGCGCGGGCTTCGACGGGGTCGAGATCCACGGCGCGAACGGCTACCTTCTCGATCAATTCCTCCAGGACTCGACGAACAAACGCACGGACGCCTACGGCGGCTCGATCGAGAATCGCGCGCGTCTTATGCTCGAGGTCACGGACGCCGTCGTCTCGGTGTGGGGTGCGGGCCGCGTCGGCATGCACCTCGCTCCGCGCGGCGATTCGCACGACGTCGGCGACTCGAACTTGGCCGCGACCTTCGGCTACGTCGCCGAGCAACTCGGCCGTCGCAAGCTCGCCTTCTTGTGCGCGCGCGAATCGCAGGCCGAGCCGCGGCTGGGTCCCGCGCTCAAGCGCGCTTTCGGCGGGGTTTATATCGCGAACGAAGGGCTCACGCCGGAGACCGGCGAAAAACTGGTCGAGCGCGGCGAGGCCGACGCCGTCGCTTTCGGCAAGAGCTACATCTCGACGCCCGATCTCGTGGGCCGCATCGAGCGGGGCCAACCGCTCAATCGTTGGAACGCCGAGACCTTCTACGCGAAGGGCGCGACGGGCTACACGGACTACCCCGAGTTTTCGGCGCTTTAGCCCCGCCCCGTGTGCCGCTTTGGCCACGAAGTCGCGTCGTCTTAACGCAAGCTTCATCGAGTTTGGGTTGGGGTTCGTCCGATAATGGAGAGGTGAGAGACGCTCGTTTTTTGTTCCGGAATGCCGCGATGGGAATCGTGTTCGGCGCGTGGTCGCCGGCGGTTCTCGCCGTCGGCTACTACGGCGGATCCCACGAGATGATGAAGGCGGCCGAGCAGGCCCAGCGGGCCCACGACGAGCATGCCGCGGTCATGCAGAACGACGCCGCCAAGACGCCCTGTCCCCACGAACTCATTCGCCAGGTCTCCGAGCGCGACGACGGTTGGTCGTGGCTCAACATGGGGGCCAAGCAGCAGTGCGGATTCCTCGAGAGCGCGGCGAAGGCCGACGAGTTGGAGCGGCAGCTCAAGTCCGCCGGTCTGCCGGGGCAGCCGGACGTCAGCATCTCTGGATGTCTCGACAAGCAAGGCGCCCAAAACAGCGGCAACGGCCGCTACGTCGTCGCGAACTACTACTATATCATGAACCGCCTTTCGGGCGCGGCCGCGACGAACGTCGCGGCCATCGCCGACATCGACCGCTTGCGCGGGGCTCCCATCCTTCCCGACGAGGCTAGTCTCAGCCCGGGCGAGAAGGTCCTGCCGGGCGTGGCCGGTATCATCAAGAAGCAGAAAGCCGAAGGCGACCAGTGCGGCGCCGGCGGCACGAGCGGCATGCGCCAGACCGTCGAGAACACGCGCAAGGCGCTCTCCGTTTACGCCGATCTCAAGCGTACGGCGACGGTCGTGACCCGCGACCGCACGCTTGAGGGTCAGAAGAGTTCAAAGGAGAAGCGCGAGAAAGCCGCGGCGTCGTTGCGCCTGATGGAAAGCGTCATGCCTTGGCTTCGCAACCCCGAGTTCCAGCAGATGGCCGACTCCTTCCAAAATCAGCTTCGCGGGTTGAGTCGGGGTCGCTACGCCGGAGCCATCAAGACCAAAACGGCCGAGGAGTTCTTCTCGGAGAGCGATCTCCAGACGAAGATCAACGCGCACTTCGATAAGCTCCGCGCGGGCCTCGTCAAACAGAACCAGGATCTCGCGAAGGCTTCGGTCTGTTTGCACGGTGGCGCCACGGGTTGCTTTTCGAACTTCCGCGAGACCATCAACAAGGCGCCCGAGCCTTCGCACGTGAATTGGTTGAACGCCAAGAGCGACGAAATGGGGGCCTTGCACGCCGCGGCCCGGACGGCCGAGGCGGCCGGACCGATGATGGCGGGACCGGCGGCCGTCTTGCGGCAGGCCCACCAGAACTCCAGTCAGCAGGCGGCCGCCGTCTCGAGCGTCGGGGCGATCGGCGCGTGCTTCCAATCGAGCCGTAACGACCAAGCTCAACTCAGCGAGACCGCGCTTCAGATGGGGCTCGTGCTCGCGACGGCGCCGGCGGGTTTGGTCGGTGCTTTCGCAAAAGGCGCCGGCGCTCTCGTCTCGGGTATTCGCGCCGTCGCGTTCCTGGGGGAAGGCATCACGGGTGGATATGGCGTCGCGGAGGCGCTCGAGAGCTGCATGACTTCTTCGGCGACCCAGGCGAGCGCGGGCGGCTCCGACGGAGGCTCTTGTTCGAAGACGCCGCTTGGCGCCCGCGCCCAGCTGAGCGTGAGCGGCGGGAGCTGCGGATTGAACGTCGCGTTGGGCCTCGCCGGCTTCGCGGGCTCGGCGATCAACGGCCTTAAAGCCGTCGGTGGCCTTTCGAAGGCCCTGGGCGCGGCGGATGAAGCGGCGGACGCCGCGGCCGCCGCGGCGAAACTCGAGAAGGCGGCCGAGGGCGGCGCCGACGTCTTGGCCGCGAGCCAGCTGACGCCCGACCAGATCGCCGCGCAAAAGCGCCTCGTCGACGCTCAGAAGGCGGACTTGGCCAAGGGCGGCGCGGGCGAGAGCCTCGTACAGCGAAACGCGGAGCTGAACAACATCGCGAGCGGCGCGGACCCCGAGGCGGCGGCCGAAGCGGCCGCGCAGATTCGCGCCAACATCAAGCAAGAGCTCGGGGACCTTCGCAAGAAGGCCGGAGTGACGGGCGAGGTTTCCGACGCCGAAGTCGACGCCGTGCTGAAGGCGCACAAAGACATCGCCGTCGAAGTCTACGGCGGTGCTCAGGTCGCGGGCGGGGCCTCGGTCGAGCACGCCAAGAAGCTCGTCGAGAAGAAGAAAATCATGATGGAGCGGGGGCTGAGCGAGCCCGAGGCCGATCTCATGGTGCGCATGGGTTACGCGGGCGACGCGGCTTCGGCCGCGAACGCGGCGCCGACGGACGTTCAAACTTTCGCCAAGAGTATTCGGGAAAAGAGAATCGAGCAGTTTACTGATGACGAGATCAAGAAGGTGCGTGAGTTCCGTGAACGGGAAAGGGCGTTGCACGAGAAGCGCATGAATGGAGGAGGGCTCTCGGAAGCCGAAATGGCCGAACATAAGCAACTGAGAACCCATGGATACAACTTCCCGCGGGATTACGAGTTCGACGAAATGCTGAGGGCGAGATCCGCCGCCGCGAGACCGGCCCCCGTGCCGGAAGTGAAGCCGACGCCTATGGCGGTCAAGCCGGCGTCGGCCGCCGTGCCGAGCGCCGCACGGCCGATCGCGGCTCCTCCCGTGGCGCCCTCGTCGGCCTCTCGGCTGATCCCGGGTGCCCAACCGGCGCCCATGGCGGCTGCGGTGGTCGCTCCGAAGCCGGCCCTCAATCTGAAGGCGAAGGGACCCGGGTACTCTCTCGAAAAAAACGGCACCCTTCTCAAAGTTCAAACCGTCGAAAGTCGGGCTGGCGATTTGGTCGTCGTCGAGCAGAACGGCAAGCAGTGGGCCGCCTCCCTCGTGGAACGAAGCGTGAACTCGCAAGGGGGGCGGGTCGTCGAGGTCGTGATGGATCGCGGGCTCTTAGGCAAGTATAGCTTCGGTCGCTTCGAGCTCGCGAAGGATGGTACGTTGCTCAACGTCCATGGGGTCGAAAATATCCTGGATCCCAGCATCCTAAAAAAGGGGCTCTGATCGCATTGTGATGCCTCGCTAAAGCTTTTCGCCGACGCCGTACTTCGGCGACTTGGCGTAGAGGGCTTGCGCTTCGGCCTGCATCGCTTGAAGCTGCGCGACGCGGTTCGCGTCGGCCGGGTGGGTCGACATCCATTCGGGCGGCTTGCCGCCGCCCGTCGCCTTCGAGAATCGCTGCCAGAAGCGCGGGCCTTCGGCCGGGTCGTAGCCGGCCTGCGCGGCGTACCTCAGCCCAAGCTCGTCGGCCTCGGATTCGTTGCCACGCGAAAAAGGTAGCATGACGCCGAACTGCGCGCCGAGCCCGAGTCCGCCCATGATGAGCGGCTTGTAGCGGTTGTCCTTGAGCACCGTCGCGTCGACGGTCGCGAGTCCGAACTGCAAAAGCAAACCCTGCGAAACGCGCTGCACGCCGTGGCGGGCGACGGCGTGGGCGATCTCGTGGCCCATGACGATGGCCATGCCGCCCTCGGTCTCGAGCGCGGGCAGGATACCCGTGTAGAAGGCGACTTTGCCGCCCGGCAGACAGAAGGCGTTCATGTCCTTGCTCTCGATGAGCGTGAACTGCCAGTCGAAGTCGCTCACCGGTACGACGGCCGCGATGCGTTGCCCGACGCGCTGGAGGATCGCGTTGAGGCGCGCGTCCGTGCTGACTTTCTCTTTGGCCAAGACTTCCTTGTAGGCCTCGTCGCCCATCTGCTTCTCTTGCGCGCGCGGGATGAGATTGAGCCCCTTGCGATTCGTCCCGGGAATGCTCATACAAGCCGAGAGCAAAAACACGGAAGCAAACGAAACGTAACGAAACGTCGAAGTCATACCGCGATCCTAGCCTGACGCCTAGCGTACCGGCAAGCGGGCGAGGATGCGGGCGCCTTCGGGATTCCGGGGGTCGTGGCCGCGGTTCGTGACTTCGAGCTCGCCGTGGTGGGCCGACACGATGGCGCGCATGATGACGCCGCCCAACCCGAGCGAGATGCGTCCGTCGGGGCCGGGCTCGTAGTCGCGCGCGAGGCGTTGCTGGCCGAAGTTCGCGAGAAGCTCGGGGGGCAGGCCGGGGCCGTCGTCCTCGACCGTGATCTCCAGCCGTTTGCCGTCGTCGGCAAGGCCCACGCGCAGCTCGACGCGGTCGCGCGCGTGCGCGAGGGCGTTGTCGAGCGCGTTGCGAACGTAGCGCGTGAGCAAGTGCCGGTCGCCGAAGAAGCGGAAGTCCGGCGGCAAGGCGCTTTGCAGGCGAAGGCTTTTGGTCGGGTGAGTGGCCTCGATGCGACTCGCCTCGTCTTCGAGCAGCGCCGCGAGGTCGAGGGCCTGACCCCGGCTCACGTAACGCGGGTCTTCGACGCGCGCCAAGAAGAGCAGATCCTCGACGATGTGCGCGAGGTAGGCGACCTCCTTGGTCGAGATGTCGAGCAGATCGCGCCGCGTTTCGGCCGCGAGCGCTTCGCCTTTGTTCTGCAGCGTCTCCAGGCAGTTCTTGAGCGAGGCCAGCGGCGTGCGCAAGTCGTGGCCGAGCTCTTCGAGGATGCGCGTGCGGGTTTTCTCGTGCTGCCGCACCCGGTCCACGAGCGCCTCGATCTCGTCGGCCATCGCGTTGAAGCGGCTCATCAGCTGGCCGGCTTCGTCGAGCTTCTTGACGGGGAAACGCGCCTTCAGGTCGCCGCCCCGGATGCGCGACATGACGCTCTCGATGACGGCCGTGTTGCGGCGCAAGTAGTAGAAGAGCACGGCGAAGGAAAGGAACGCCGAAAGCATGGCCGCCACGACGACGAAGATCATGTGCATCGGCAGCATGGGCGGCCGCGGCCGTTTGGGGTCGCGACGCTGGATCGAGACGAGGTAGCGGGGAGAGGCCGTGCCCAAGCGCACGATGACGGAGCCGCGCGGCCCGCCCGGGGGCCCGAAGAGCGACTTCCAAAAACTGCGCTTGGCGTTGGGCGGCTCGAGCAAAACGCTTTCGCCGGGCTCTCCGGGAAGCATGGCCCGGTCGATGCGGTCGAGCCCCTTGGAATCTTCGCGGGTGGCGGCCAAGATGCGGAGCTCGCCATCCAGCACGTAAAGATCCACGGGGCCTTCGAAAGCCCGCGTACTGACGAGGCGTCTCAGCGCGTTCTCGGGCGCTTCGGGATCCAGGTTCTCGAGCAGGTTCGCGAAAAACTGCGTGGGGCCCGGGGCTTCACGCTCGCGCTGCTTGGACTGCATGTAGAGCGGGAAGGCCGCGAAGCCGGCCAGCACGAGCACGATCGTCGCGAGGAGCGAAACGAAGAGCTGCCGCTGCAGGAAGGAAGACTTCTTCACGCTTCCACCTTCTCGAGCCGGTAGCCCACGCCGTAGACCGAAGCGATCTGGACGCCGTGCACCTCGGCCTTTTTGAGACGCGCGCGCAAGTGGCTCACGTGCGAGTCGATCGTGCGGTCGAAGAGGTTGCCTTCACGGTCGATCGACTCGAGCAGCTCCTCGCGGGTGACGACGGCGTCGGCCCTGCGGAGCAAGACGCAGAGCACGTCGAACTCGCGGCGGTTCAGGTCGATTTCCTCGTCGCCGAAGAAGGCGCGGCGTTCGCGCGGCAGCGCGCGCAGCTCGCCGAAGCGGAGCTCCGCCTCGCGTTCGGCGTTCTGGCGAAGGGCCGCGCGGATACGCGCCACGAGCTCGCGCGGGCCGAAGGGCTTGCGCACGAAGTCCTGCGCCCCGCTCTCGAGCGCGGCGATGGCCGATTCCTCGTCCGTGCGGGCCGTCAGGAAGAGGATCGGCGTCGCGAGCTTGGCGTCTTCGCGCAGCCGACGGCAGAGCTCGAGTCCCGTTCCGTCGGGCAGGTTCCAGTCGAACAGCATGAGGTCGAAGTCCCGCGTCGGGGCCAGGCCCTCGGCCGTGCGCACGTCGCGGGCCCATTCGACTTGGTAGCCTTCGAGCTCGAGGCTGATCTTGAGGCTCCGCCCCAGCGCGGCGTCGTCTTCGAGGAGGAGAAGTTTTTCCGTCGCCATATACGTTCTTCCTAGCGTGCCACGTCCCCGGCGCCGACGCCAGGGACGCGGGGTTGCGGGCCCCGGCTTCCTAGTTTTGCGAGGCGTGTCCGCCGCGAGGCCCCCGGCGTTCGCCGCCTTCTCGCGGCCCGCGGCGCGGCGGAGGGGGCAGGCTTTCGAAGAAAGATTTGCAGCCGGCGCTCACGCTTTCCTGGGCCAAGTGGAGGCAGCGCATGAGTTCGCGACCGCTCGCGGTCTGGCACTTGCTTTCGATGTCGCTGCCGCAGGCCGCGTGCAGGCGTTGCTGCATTTCTTCGTGCCGCTTCTTCCTCTCGGCGCGCTGGGCCTCGCTGGGCTCGCTCCGCTCCCCACGCGGCGGTCCGTCCGGGGGCGGCGTCTCGTCGACCTCGGCGCGCGCGCCCAGGGCGGCGAAGCAAAGCGGAAGGACCCAGAGACGGAGGTAGGAAAAGTGTCGGCTCATATCGGCTCCTCTTTCTCGGCGGCTTCAACGCCGCCGTGTCGAGGACCATCATCGCCCGGGAGTGTGGAAGAAAAATGGAAGGAAAGGGCCAAGGATACTCGTCGCTTAGGCGCGACCGCCGGGCGGGCTAGTTGCCGGTCGGCAAGTTGTAGAGCGTCGGGTAGCCGCTCGCCGCGTCCATCACCCAGTAGTCGTCGGTGCCATTCGTCGTTTCGTCGACGAAGTCCCACGCGGCGCCCGTAAAGGTCGCTTGGGTTTTCATGAGCGCGGTCGTCTTGCCGGTGATCTGGTTCGCCGCTTCGGCCGGCGAAGTGCTTTGGCCGGAAGCTTGCTTGTCCCAGAAGTTTTCGGTCAAAGTCACCGAGGGCGTCGTTCCCTGGGCGAATACCGTCGCCGAGAGGCCACCCTTGTTCGAGCCGGCGCTCGAGATCGCGCCGCGGTTGTAGCTCCGTTCGACGATGATCACTGGGCTGGTAGCTGAATAGCTGCTGGCAACGAGGCCGCCAACGTAGTCGGTGCCCGACAGTGCGCCCGCATTGAGAGAGTCGCGAATCGTATAGCCGTTTCCGTTAGCGGCAGTGACCGAGCCGCGCCCGCCGAAAAGGCCACCGACGTAGGTCGATCCGCTGACCGTCGCGAAGTTCGCGCTGCGCATAATCGTTACTTGGAACGCAGGCGTCCCGCCGCTGCCCGAGAGTTTCGTTCCGCCCACCATCCCGCCCGTGGATTGTCCGCCCGAAACGCTGCCGTTGACGACTGTGTTCGTGATACTCGTTGGGGCCTGGCCGACGATACCTCCCGTGTAGCCGGCGCCCGAGATCGAGCCCGAGACGTAGGAATCCGTCACGTTCGTTCCGTCGCCCGCGATGCCGCCGACTTGGTCGACGCCCGAAGCGTTGATCGTGAGGCCCGAGACCCGTGCGCGTTGGACCGTGGGGATCGTCGAGGCGAATCGGCCTCCGATGACGCCGCCGACGCCCGTCGTGCTGCTCGTACCCGCGACGGAGATCGTGACGTTCTCAACGACGGGGTCCGAGAGCGTGATGCCGCTCGCCGTACCGGCGATGCCGCCGACGAGCGAGTTGCCCACGCCGCCGTTGTTGTAGGTGCTTTGGAGCGTGCTGTCGTAGATCTTGAGATTCGCGACGTTGTTCGTCGAGGTGCATCCGAGCATGCCCACGACGCCGCCGACGCCCGTATTGTAGATGCAAGTCGGGTGACGACTGCCCGCCACGACGGGCGCCGTCACGGTCACGCTCGAAACGGTGATGTTCGAGAGGGGCACGTTGACGTCGAAGATGGCTCCGACGGCTCCGCCGAGGGCGCCGTAGTTATAGTAGGTGTAGCTGCTCAGGGTGCTGTTCAGCACGGCCGAGTTTGTGAGTCCCGCACCGCCGAGCTGGCCGACGAGGATCCCGTAGTATTGGTAGTTGTTGCCGCCCGGAGCCCAAGTGAACGCGGCGCTCTTGACGACGATTTTCTGGATCGCGGTCGCGGGGGAGGCGACGCCAAAGAGCCCGGACGAGTTCGCGATGGCCGTCTGACTCATGTTCTCGATCATGTGGTAGTCGCCGTCGAAACCGCCGATAAACGGCGTGCCCGCGTTCCCGACGGCGCCGAAGGTCTGGCCGCTGAAGTCGATGTGGTTGCCGACCTTGAAGTACTTGTTCCAACAGCTCGCCGCGCTCCCGCAGGCGCCCGAGTTGGCCGTCTGGAGCGCGCGCAGCTGGGTCGCGGTGCAAATGAGGTAGGGGTCCATCGAAGTGCCCGTGCCCGCGTGGAAGGGCGCCGCGCCGCCGTCCGCGGCGGCGTCGCAGGGCCGCGCGAGATCGTAGGTGAAGCCTTGCGAAGCTTGGGTGCCGTCCGTGTTCTGCACGACGACCGAGTTGCTGAGGGACTCGCCCACGGGCTTCGCCGGCACCGTGCAGGTCAGGTAGTCCTCGTTGAAGCGCACGAGGTTCGTGCACGCCGCGCCCGCGACTTTCACCGTCACGCCGTAGCCGAAGTTCGAGCCCTTGAGGAGAATCTTGTCGCCGCCGGCGCTGGAGCCGCCCGCGGGGCGCACGACGTCGAAGCTCATGCGCGTGTCGCTCCGCACGGAGGTCGTGCCCTCGACCGAGTTGTTGTTGAGGTCGGTGATCTTGACGAGGTACTTGATGTACTTGACCGCGTTCGACGGCAGCTGGGTGTCCAAGTAGCCTTCCACGCCGTAGCCGTCGTAGACGATGGGGTCCGTGTTCGTGTCGATGGCCTCGACGATCGGCGCGTCGGCCATCTTGCGGTAGACGACGACGCTAAGCTGGGCCTTCGGCGTCGAGTTATCCGACATCGTCCACGTCACGCGGTAGCTCTTGTGGTGGCGGATACGATCGGGTTCGGGCGTGCCCTGGCCGATGCCCTTGAGGCCGAAGCTGCCGAGGGTCGGCGGCGTCGAGTCGGGTCGGGTGTAGGTGCGCATCGCGGCCGCGTCGCAGGTCCGGTTGGCCGATTCGTCGCGGGCGCAGATCAGATAGTAGTAGGTCGTGCCGCCGGCCAGCACGGTGTCCGTGTAGGTGAGCGTCTGGCGGTTCAGCACCATGGCGTCGGCCTGCGTCGACGGGTCCGTGAAGTCCGTGAAGGCCGAGCCGTCGCGGCGGTAGATGTCGTAGAAGATGCGCGAACCGACGTCGGTCTGGTTGTCGGTCGCCGCGCTCCAGGTGAGCGTCGGGGGGCTCGAGCTGCTCACGTTCAGGTTCGAGGTGAAGGAAGGGGGCGTCTTGTCGGGCGCGCGCGCGTCCTTGAAGCTCGTGAGCGGGTTCAGGTAGGTCGTCACGGATCCGGCCGCGTCGTAGGCGCGGACGTGGAAGCGATAGGTCTTGTAGGCGTCGAGGCCCGTGAGCTTCCGCTGGGTCGGGCACGTGATGACGCCCGCGTTGTTCGTGCACACGATGTCCGTGCCGATCTGCGTGAGCGTCGTCGCGTTGTCGACGCGGTAGACCCGCAGGCCCGCGTAGTCGTTCCAGTTGCCGCCCGAAGGGGTGTTCCACTTCAGCAGCACTTCGCCTTGGTTCAACGTGACCGAAGGCGGCGTGCCGATGAGGTCGGGCTCGGCGACCGCGATACCGCCGAAGCCGGGGGGCGGCGTGACGTCGGGCACGGAGAAGCTGCCCGCGTTCGCGTACGCATGGGTCGTGCAGTTGTTCGCGGTGTCGTGGAAGCCCTGCACGAGCGCGTCGTCGCAAGCGTTCACGAGCACGTAGAGGGTCTCGAAGTCGTTGTAGGCGAAGTCCGCGCGCGGGATCTTGAGCGTGTGGGTCGGGTGCGTGACGACGGGCGCCGTATAGAGGTCGACGGGCACGGTCTTCGAGCCGCGCCAGATCTTCACTTCGTAGGTCGCGGCGTCCGTGGAGACCGACGCGGGCCAACGGACCTCGATTTCTTCGTCGTCGTTCACGAAGGCCTCGTAGCCCAGGTCGCCGCTGCCGATGCCCGTGAAGGTCGGCGGCGTCACGTCGAAGGTCTTGTGCCAAAGCGCCTTGCTCGTGGACGACACGTTGCCTGCGAGGTCACGCGCCTTGAGGCAGACGCCGTAGCGCGTGCGCGGCGAGAGGCCCGTCACGTTGAGCTGGTAAGTCTGGCCGGCCGTGTAGGTGGGGAACGCGCTCGTGTCGGTCACCGCGAATTCGGCGTAGCGCACGCCCTGCGTGCAGGCCGTGTTGTTCGAGCCGCTCGGGATGGCCTGGATGTAGACGATGTAGTGCGAGACGCCGGTCGGCGCGGCCGGCTGGGCGGCCACCGCTTCGAGGCTCACCTTGAGCGCGGTGTCGGTCGGCGTTCCCTTGGCGACGCCGAGGAACTTCGACTCGGGGAAGGTCGGCGCCGTCGTGTCGCCCGAGCCCGCCGAAACGAGGCTCGCCGAGTTGTCTTTGACGTTCGCGGCGCCGTCGACGTCGTTCACGTAGAAGTAGTAGGTCGTGTTGTCGACGTAGGGGCCCGGCACGGTGATCGAGGTCGGGACCGCCAAGGGGTCCGCGACCGTCGCGGTGTGCACGAGCGTGAAGGGGCCGCCCGCGCTCGTCGAGGAGTAGACCCGGCGCTCGGTGACCTTGCCGTTCGAGATCGTCCAGGGAGCCGTGATGGCGGCGTCGCCGCCCGCGAAGGCCACGGACGTCGCGCCCGTGGTCGAGGGCGCGTAGGTCGAGTCGTTCAGCGTGATCGTCTTGGCGACGACGTTCGCGTCGCAGTTGTTCGTTTCGGAGCACGCGCGCACGCCGAAGGAGTAGGTCAGGCCGTCGCCCAGGCCCGTGGCGGTGAAGCTCGTCAGCGCGCCGTCGATCTGGTCGTCCAGCGGCGTGCCGTTCCAGTCCACGCTCGAACCCGGGTTGCCGTAGACGACGAAGCGGTCGGTCAGGACGCCGGCGCCCGTGGGGTTCCAGTTCACGCGCACGGAGCGGGGCGTGAGCGCCGTCACGCTCTGCGCGCCTTGGAAGGTGGGCGGGTTGATCGAGAGCGTCTTTTGCGTCGGCTTGTTCGATCCGCGGACGAGCTGGCCGTTGAGCTGCATCTCGCATTCGTAGACGTAGGCCTGGCCCTCGGTCAGGTTGCTCGAGTCGAAGGTCTTCACGGCCGAGTTCGACGAGGTGAAGACGGGGAGACCGTTTTGGTAGATGCGCACGAAGTCCGCCCCGACCGGGTGATCGTAGGTGATGCGGATGATGCTCGTGCTGAGCGCCGCCGTCGCGAGACAGCCGCGGTAGTTCACCACGGCGAAGCTCTGCACGGCCGAAAGCTGCCCGCTCGGGTCTTCGTCGCGCACGAGGAGGTAGTGCGTGCTCGAGTCGAGGCCGGTCACGCTCAGTTCCGTCGGCGGGGCCGCGGGGTCAGCGACGTTGAAGGCGGGCGGATTCCACTCGACGTAGTTGCCGATGAGATTGCCGCCCTGGCCGTTGCCGTGGGTCGAGTCGGAAAGGTACACGCGTCGTTTCGCGATGCCGCCGTCGGCGGGCTGCCAGGGAGCGTGCACGAGCGCGCTCGAGCTCGCGCCGATGTAGGTCGCCGAGACGGCGCCCTGGGTGCGCGGCGCGCCGCCGTCGGCGAGCGTCGCGGTGATCTGCACGACGTTCTCGTCGCAGACGCCGGCCGCCGAGCAGACGCGCACGCCGAAGCTATAGGGCAACTCGTCGCCGAGCCCCGTCAGCGTCGCGCTGCGGATGGAGTAACCCACTTCCTTGGCGTGCGCCCCTTCGAAGTCGACGGCGTTGCCGGGCGTCGCGTAGACGCGCGCCTTGACGGCCGAGACGCCGGCCGGGTTCGGCCACTCGACCCGGACGGAGCTCGGGCTCAGCGGCGTGACGGAGAGCACGCCCGGAAAGGCGACGGGCGTGTTGTTGTCGGAGGGAGTCGTGATCGTCTTGGTGACGGCGCCCATCTTCCGGAACTCGCCCGTCTGCGCCTCGCAGGCGAACTCGTAGGTCGTGCCGGGAGAGAGGCTGCGGTCGGTGTAGGACTTGAAGAAGGAGTTCGAAGACGTGTAGGCGAGGGTGCCGTCGATGTAGACGTTGACCTTCTCGACGCCCACCGGGAATTCGTACTCGACCCGGCCCGAGGTCGTGCTGAGCGCGGTCGCGCTCGTGCAGCCGTTGAAGGCGACGTTCGCGAGCGGATCCTCGGCGGGGAGCGACGGACTGGAACTCGGCGTGGGCGACGCGCTGGGCGTCGGCGCGATCGAGCTGGGGTCAAAGAGACTGGCCGAGTTCAAACAGCCGGCAAGGCCAAGCGCCAGGCCTAAGCCCACGCTCCGGACGAAAGTCCTTCGGCCATAAGTAACGCTGTTTTCCATACTCCCTACTTTTCTCTTCGGATCAGTGTTCCTCGTTTTGAGTCGCCACACTGTTAAGATAGGGTGAAGCGGGCTCGCGAAGCACGGTTTCGCGCCGTCGATCGAGGGAATACCGCGACTTAGGGAAAGGACCTTTTCGGTGAAATCGTTCCAAGGATTGGAATCCCTGCCGCCGCCCCGGCTTCGTTTTCCCGTCCTAAGCGGTCGATATGAGGTCAGCGCGGGGCTTCGTCCCGTGCGCTTCGAGGAAGCCTTGGAATTCGACCAGCTCTGGGCGGAGTACCGCCGGGTTCGCGAGCAGGGTCGACGCGAGCGTCTGGAGAAATACCTTCCACCCCCCGTGGAGACGAGTGCCGAGACCTTGAACGTCATCGCCCACCGTTTGATCGACGTGCTCGTCGAGCGCTGGGGCGATTGCTTCGAGCGGCGTGGCGAGCGGGCTTTGTACTGCGCGCTTTCGGACGAGCTCATCGCGTGGAGCTCGGAAGGCGGTTTGGATCCGGCGCGCTCGCGCTTCACGACGAGCGTCGCTTACCGCGATCTTTGGGACGCGGTGACGGCGCAGACGCAGGAAGACTTCGCCGTTTGGCGACTCGATGCCGAGCGGGAGTGGCTGGGGGCCGCGAGCCTCTTCTTTCCGAATCACTGGGGCGCGGAAGAAAAGATCGGGCGAGGTTTCGCGGCCGTGCACGCGCCGGTCGCCGACTTCGAGCCGCTCGCCCGTCGTGCGCGGCAGTTCGCCGAGATCATGGTGATGAAGGGCCCCTTCGAGCGCTTCGCGTGGGGGCTCGCCACGGATGCTCGCCTGAACCATCACCCCGAGGCTCCCCCCGGGGAAGAAGCCGCCTGGCACGGGCGCGCCTTCGACGTGGCCGCTCCGCGTCTTTACCTGCGCACGGAACGGCAGACTTTGACGCCTTTCGCGGATCGGGGGGCCGGGCTCTTCACGATCCGCACGTCCTTCCGCGACGTCGCGACGCTCACGCGCGAAGAACGCGCGCTCGTCGCGAGCGCCATCGAAGGCATGGGGACCGAGGCGCGCCGATACAAGGGACTCACCCAATCGGGAGCGGATATCCTGGCTTGGCTGGCGTCGCTGCCCTAGGACGCTTCGTGCACGGTGAAGCCGGCGTCGCGCAAGGCCGCGACGGCCTCCGCGAGTCGCTCCTGGCGCAGGAGCAGGTAGTCGGTCTCGTAGGTCGACACGGCGAAGACGCTAAGCCCCGCTTCCGAGAGCGGCTCCGTGAGCGAGCTCAGGATGCCGACGAGCCCGAAATCGAGCGGGCCCCGGACTTTCAGCAGCGACCAGCCGAGCTCGCGGGCGAAGTTCGGCGGGCTCCGGCTCTCTTCGCAGACGACGGAAAGCTCGTCTTTCGTCTTGGTGACGCAAACGAAGTCGCCCGAGAAGAAAGCCTCCGGCAGCGGCGCGTTCGTGGGCCCGCGGCAGATCGCGAAGCTTCCCGGGGTCGTTTCGAGGGTGAGCAGCTCGCGGGGGAACTTCACGGGTGGATCCCGTTCTTGGCGAAGACCGCCACGAGCAAGTCGAGGTCGGGCCGCACCCAGTTGCGGTCTTCTTCGCCGAGCGCGGCGAAGGACGCGCGCGCGGTCGCGAGGGAACGTTGCGCGGGGTCGCGGTTGCCGAGCGAAAGCTCGGCGAGGGCCAAGGCTTCGTGGGCGTAAAAAACCTCGAGGGCATCGGCGCGCTGAACGGCGACGATACGCAAGCAGGCCTGGGCGTGCTCGCGGGATTTTTGGGCGAGGCCGGCTTTGAGGTAGCTCTTCGCGAGGCGGTACTCGGCCCGTTCGACCTCGAGCCAGCCGCCCGCGATTTCCCAGTGGGTCCGGGCCGCGCGCGCCGCGAGGAGCATGAGCTCGGTCTCCGCTTCGTTGCGGCCGTCCTGCGTTTCGAGCGCGTAAGCGATGTTGTTGGCCGTCGTGGCTAAGGTCTTGTGCGCGGGATCTTCCTTCGCGAGGCCCGGCGCGGCCTCGAGGGCCCGCTTGAAGTAGGCCTGCGCGCGGGCCGGGTCGCGCGAGACGAGCGCCGAGGCCGAGGTCAGGAGCACGCGCAGGGCGTCGGCCTGCGGCAGGTCCTCGCCCAGCTCTTCGCGGCCGGCCGAGAGGCTGAGCGAGCGGCGCAGGCGCTCGAGCGCGCGTTCGGAGTCGCCGCCGCGAAGCAGAGCCGCGTGCAGACGAAGGCGAGCCAGAAAATCCAGGCCCTCGTTCCAGCGCCCCAGGTGCTCGCCCCAGACGTGCGTGCCGATCTGGGCGAGGGCCGCCACGTGCGCATCGCTTTCGACGTAGGGGATGAGGGCGCTCAGATCCCGGGCCACGCCTTCCGCGTCGTTCCCGTGACGTCCCCAGGCTTGGCCCAAACGGTCGTCGAAATCCATGCGTCTCCTTGGCGTTCCGTCCGATCCAAAATTCGGAACTCGCTGGTTCGAGCATAAGGGAGGACTCTCTTATTTCAAGGGAGTGTGCCCGCTTAACGAACGAAATCTGTTGCTTAGACGGAGTCTTAGGCTAATCCACTCCCGTGATCAGCACTTCCGGTCTCAGCATCCAATTCGGCGGCCGCAAACTCTTCGAGGACGTGAACGTCAAGTTCCTCCCGGGCAACTGCTACGGCCTCATCGGCGCGAACGGCGCCGGCAAGTCGACCTTCCTCAAGATCCTCTCGGGCGACGTCGAGCCGACGGCGGGGATGGTGCATCGCGAGCCGGGGTCGACGCTCTCGTTCCTGCGGCAGGATCACTTCGCATTCGACGAGATCCCCGTCCTCCAGGTCGTGCTCATGGGGCACGAGCGTCTCTACGCCGTGACCAAAGAGAAGGACGCGCTCTACGCGAAACCCGATTTCTCCGAGGCCGACGGCGTGCGCGCCTCCGAGCTCGAAACGCGCTTCGCCGAGCTGAACGGTTGGGAGGCCGAGTCCGACGCCGCGCTCATGCTCGCGGGCCTGGGCATCGGGACCGGCTACCACGAAAAACTCATGAAGGAGCTGACGGGCGGCGAGAAGGTCAAGGTCCTGCTCGCGCAGGCGCTCTTCGGCCAGCCCGACGTCCTCCTGCTCGACGAACCGACGAACCACCTGGACATCTTCGCGATTCGCTGGCTCGAGGACTTCCTGCAGAACTACGAGCGCACGGTCATCGTCGTTTCGCACGATCGCCACTTCATGAACAAGGTCTGCTCGCACATCGCCGACGTCGATTTCGGCAAGATCACGACGTACACGGGTAACTACGAGTTCTGGAAGCGCTCCTCCGAACTCGCCCAGCGCCTGCGCTCCGACGAGAACAAACGCAACGCCGAGAAGGCCGAGGAGCTCAAGGCCTTCATCGCGCGCTTCAGCGCGAACGCGTCCAAGTCGCGCCAGGCGACTTCGCGCGCCAAGCAGCTCGAGAAGCTCGATCTCTCGGAGCTTCCGGTGTCATCGCGCCGGCAGCCCTTCGTGGGCTTCGAGCCCAAGCGCGAGGCCGGCAAGGACGTGCTCGTCGTGGACGGCCTCACCAAGCGCATCGACGGCGAGCTCCTGCTCAAGGACATCCGTTTCACCGTCAAGAAGGGCGACAAGATCGCGCTCGTCGGCAAGTCCGACCTTGCGCGCACGACGCTCTTCAAGATCCTGAACGGCGAGATGGCGGCCGACGCGGGAACTTTCGCGATCGGCGGCACGATCACGCCGGGCTACTTTCCGGTCGATAACTCGAGCTACTTCGATAACTCCGACGCGAACCTCGTCGATTGGCTGCGCCAGTACTCGCCCGATCCCGACGAGTCTTTCCTGCGCGGTTTCCTGGGCCGCATGCTTTTCAGTCGCGACGAAGTCTTCAAGAAGACGAAGGTTCTCTCGGGAGGGGAACGAGTGCGCTGCATGCTTTCCAAGCTCATGCTCGCGCAGCCGAACCTCTTGTTCCTGGACGAACCCACGAGCCACTTGGACCTCGAGGCGGTGAACGCGCTGAACGACGGTCTCCAGCGCTACAAGGGAACGATCATTTTCACCTCGCACGATCACGAACTCGTGCAGACGGTCGCCGACCGCATCATCGACATCGACGTCACGCTCAAGGCGGACAAGTACATCACGTACGACGATTACATCGAAGAACAGCGCGCGGCTTTGTCTTGAAGAGGAAAAGGGCGTCTCGCCGACGCCCTTTCTTCCCTACTTAGGCAGGAGCTTTTTCCACCACGAGGTCTTCTCGGGCGGGGCCGCTTCTTTCGGGGCCCCCGAGCGTCCGCCGGAAGCCGGCTTCGGGTGCCGAGACTCGCCGCCGCCGTGCGAGCGACGGCCGCCGCCTTGCGCGCCACGGCTCGAACGAGCTTCGCCGCCGCCGCGACCTTGGGGAGTCGACGGGCCGCGCGACCCGTGCTGCGCGCGGGGAGCGTTCGCGGAACCCGAAGCGTTTCCGCTCGGCCGGTGGCCGGGCGCCCGGCCTTCCGTCGCACGTTCGCCTTCCGGGCGATGACCCGGGGCGCGCCCGCGCTCGCCGCCGCGCGGAGAACCGGAGCGGCCTTGGCCGCGGGAACTTTGTTGACGTCCGCCGCCGCGGGGCGGGCGATCTTCGCGCGGGGGAGCCGCCTGGCCGATCGACTCGAAGCCGGGGTAGGGACCGTCGACGACGCGGATCTTGAGTCGGATCAAACGCTCGATGTCGCGAAGGTAAGGGCGCTCGTCCGTCGCGCAGAAGGAGAGGGCGGTGCCCTCGGCGCCGGCGCGGGCCGTGCGGCCGATCCGGTGCACGTAGCTCTCGGGGATGTTCGGCAGGTCGAAGTTCACGACGTGCGTGACGCCGTCGATGTCGATGCCGCGGGCGGCGATGTCGGTCGCCACGAGCACGCGCGTGCGGCCTTCCTTGAAGTTGTTCAAGGCGCGGACGCGGTTGTTCTGCGACTTATTGCCGTGGATAGCTTCGGCGGTGACGCCGGCTTGGTTGAGGAACTTGGCCACCTTGTCGGCGCCGTGCTTCGTACGGGTGAAGACGAGCGCCATCCGAATGCGTTCGTCCTCCATGACGTGCTCGAGCAGGCGGCGCTTGTCGGGGGTCTCCACGAAGAAGAGCGCTTGCTCGATCTTCTCGGCCGTCGACGACACGGGGGTAACCTCGACCTTGACGGGGTCGCTCAGGATGTCGTTCGCGAGACGTTGGATGTCGGGCGGCATCGTCGCCGAGAAGAAGAGCGAGTGCCGCTTGGCGGGCAGGGCTTTCAGCACGCGGCGGACGTCGTGGATGAAGCCCATGTCCAGCATGCGGTCGGCTTCGTCGAGCACGAAGATC
>ERZ761607.1428-NODE-1428-length-29959-cov-5.028926_pt1 | contig 29959 bp, 34 predicted proteins | sample MGYA00511164_ERZ761607 | MGnify/ENA primary metagenome ERZ761607 (study PRJEB28899, sample SAMN02445080) | bioreactor sludge metagenome | biome: EBPR sludge | place: Australia: Brisbane, Thorneside Wastewater Treatment Plant | collected 2011-06-22 ... | reverse complement strand
ACTCGACGAAATCGCCGAGCGAGCGCGCGATGGTGGGCAGATCGTTGATCCAGACGTAGTTGAACCCGTAGAGCGGCCCCAGGTTTCGCTTGCCGAGCGCACGCGCGAGGTAGACGAAATTGATTCGGTTCTGAAAGTAGCCGTGCACGAACACGACGGGGCGACCGCTGCCGCCCGCGAGCTTGCGGCCGATCAGGTAGAACAGCGGCAAGAGCGGCTGGATGACGAGGGCCCACGCCGCCTCGCGCGTGATCTCACGGAGCGACGCGCCGAGCGCTCTCCGCTCGGCGTGCGCGCGCGAGAGAAAGTACGACGACGCCACGTAGACGAAGGTGCCGACCGCGTAAGCGGCCACGACCGATGCCACCGCGAGGACGACCCATTCCACGACGAACCGCAGCGTAGCAGCGAGCGGGCTGCCTGACGTGTAGGCTGGCCGATCATGAGCGTCCTCGAGAGGTTTCGCGTCCCGGGCAAGGTCGCCCTCGTCACCGGCGCCAGCCGAGGCATCGGGCGAGCGTGCGCGCTCGCGCGCGGAAAAAATCGAGTTTCGAAGGATCCAAGCGCAAACTCGGGAAAAACGCGTTGCCGGCATCCACGAGGAAGAGCGGGACTTTCGCTTCGCCGGCCGAGGCCTTGGCTTGCTCGACGTAGTTCCATCGGCGATCGAGGCCCCCTTTGGGGTTCACGGCGCAGCCGCAAGGCTCCGTTTCTCCGTTCACGTTCGCCGAAACCAGCAGGCGAAGGTGGGGCGCGGTCGCGGTTTCCGCCAGCCGATCCGCCTCCGCGAGCTTTTCGGCCTGGAAAGCGGCGCTCGAGACCGAAGAGCTCGAACAAGCCGTCAATCCGCCCAGCGCCGTCGCGAAGGCCCACAAAAAGAGCCGATTCGGATTCCAGTTAACTTGCATCGCTATCCCCCCGATGCTGAATTCTAACCGTGAAGTTCCACAACGGCCAATCCGGAAGCCTCTTCCCCCATCTTAGCCTCCCCGGAAAGAAGTGGTTCCGAACGGGACACCCTTGGCTCTACCGAACCCATCTCGCCTCGGAAACGTCGGGTCCTACGCAAGCGGGCTTCGTTTGGACCGAAGAGGGGGCCTACGCGTTCTCTCCGCTGAGCGAAATTCGCTTGCGGCGGGCCGAAGCGCTCGACGGATTGCGGCCGACGAGTCGCTGGAGCGATGCGGAAAGCGCGCCGATCCCGACCGATGCCAGCGAGGGTTTGAAATCGGCCCTCCGAGATCTCTGGAACCTCAAACGTCGTCTCGTCGATGGCGACGAATGCTTCCGCTGGATTTTTTCCGAGGCCGACGGTTGGCCGGGGCTCGTCGTGGACGTTTTCGGCGACCAAGTCGTCGCCCAAATCCAAACGGCGCCGATGGAAAGTAGTTGGACACTGCTCGCGAAGGTCTTCGTGGAAGCCGCATCGGAGGCCCTGGGCCGACCGGCGACCCTGCGTGAACTTCGCGCGACCCCCGCGCGCAAGCGCGAAGGTCTCGACGTCGTTCCGCTCCCGGCCGCCCAAGAGGGCGAAGGCGAGTGGTACCGTTGGAACGGGCTGGATTGGTGGTTCCATCCCGGCCGCGGCCAGAAGACGGGCGCTTACCTCGACCAACGCTCGAACCACTTGGCGGCGGCGGAATGGGCGCGTCGTTTCGGGGCCCGCGCCGCCTGGGACGTCTTTTCGTTCGAGGGCGGCTTCGGCCTTCACCTGGCCAAGGCCGGACTCAAGGTCGAATGCGTCGACCAATCGTCCTCGGCCCTTGGGGTTCTGGGTAAGAACGCCGAACGCAACGGCCTCGCGCCGCTCGTCACCCGCACGGAAGCCAATGCCTTCGACTGGCTCAAGGCCCGGAGCGAAGCCCGGGCCAAGACGGACCTCGTCGTGCTCGATCCACCGAGCTTCGTGCGAAACCGCAAAGACAAAGAGTCCGCCCTGCGAGGTTTCAAGGAGATCAATCTGCGCGGCTTCCAGGCGCTGAAGCCCGGAGGGATCCTCGTTTCCTGCTCGTGTTCCCATCACATCCGCCCCGAAGACTACGCCCAGATGCTCGCGGCGGCGGCCCACGATGCCAAACGTCGCTGCCGGGTCCTCGAAGTCCGCGGTCCGAGCCCCGACCATTCGCCCCGCTTGGGGTTCGCCGAGTCGGAATACCTCCAGGGCTGGTACGTCGAGGTCCAGTCCGGATGACGATCCGCGTGCGTTTTTACCTCGAAGCCGAAGACCGAACGGTCGAGGCCACGGCCGAGGAAGGGGAACTGCTCATGCAGGTCGCCTATCGTGCCGGGATCATTCTCCAAACGACTTGCGGCGGAAAGGCCTCGTGTTTGGATTGCAAAGTGCGGGTGACCGAGGGACTCGAGAGCGGCTTCGAAAAGGCCGGATTGGACGAAGTCCGGGCCCTCGGAAATGTTTTCCATATTACGCGCGAGAGACTTGCCTGCCAGGCCCTGGTCAAGGGAGACTCCGCCGTGCACGTCGCGAAACGTGAACGAAAAAAGCGAGGGAAATGAGATGGCCGCCAAAAAGAAAATGAAGAAGAAAGCAACCGCCAAGAAGACCGCGAAGAAGCCGATGAAGAAAAAAGCGGCTCCCAAGAAAGCGGCGAAGAAAGTTGCCAAGAAAGCCAAGCCCGCCAAGAAGCTTTCGAAGGCGAAGCCCGCGAAAAAAGCCGTGAAGAAGGTCGCCAAGAAAGTCGCGAAAGCGAAGCCGGCCAAGAAAAGCGCGGCCGCCAAGAAGCCTTCCAGCGCGCTCGCGCAAAACTCCGCTCCCAAGACGCCGAAAGCTCCCAAGGCCGCGGCCGTCGCTCCGACGGAGCACGCCCTCGTCGGTCAGAGCGGGGCCGACATCACGCTCACCAACCAACGCGGTGAAAGCGTGAACGTCGCCGAGCTCGTCCGTTCGCAGCCGAAGGTCGTCCTCTACTTCTACCCCAAGGACGACACCCCGGGTTGCACGGTCGAAGCCTGCAACTTCCGCGACAACATGAACCGCATCCAGTCCAGCGGCATCCTCGTCGTCGGCGTGAGCCCCGACGACGCCGCTAGCCACCAGAAGTTCATCGAGAAGTACGGCCTGAATTTCGATCTCCTTTCGGACGTCGACCACAAACTCGCCGAAGAAATGAAGGTCTGGAAGGAAAAGAACTTCATGGGCCGCAACTACATGGGCGTCGAGCGCAGCACGTTCGCGTTCAAGGACGGCGTCATCTCCCACGGATGGCAGCCCGTGACCGTCGAAGGTCACGTGGACTCCGTTCTTTCCACGATCGAGTAACCCGAAAGCGACCGACGAGCCATGGCGTTCAACTGGAATCTCATCGCGCTCTCCGGCCCTTCCGTGGCCGCGGACGCCTCGCTCGAGTCGTGCAAGGAGTGCGGCTGCCGGGAGTTCTACCGGCAGCCGGACTTTCGGCGCGACATCGGTCTCTGGATCATCGCCCTGGCCTCGGTCGCGACCGTCCTCCTGATGGTCGAAGGTTATAACTGGTTCGTCATCTGGAGCCCGATGCTGGGGGTCGTGATCCTGGATCGTTTCTTCCTGCGCCTCGCCCCGGACGTCGTGATTTGCTACCGCTGCGGCCTCATTCACCGCGGGCTCGACCGAAAGGCCGCCGACCGTTTCGAGGCGTTCGACCTCGAAGTCCACGACCGGCATCAATACGCCGAGTCGCACAAGTCCTAAGGAACCGAGACTTCAGTAACGTCCCTCTTCGGAGTAGAGACGTTTGAGCTCGTTCAGTTCCATGCGGCCCTCGCGCGCCGCACCAAAACGTTCCACTTGCAGGCGAGTCGCGAGGCCTTCCGACGCCTCGCGCGCGACCGGAGGCGGCAACGCCCCTACTTCGGACAACGACGGCCAAAGCTTATCCAGGGTGTCGACGCCAAAGAGGCCGCGACGCGAGGCTTCTTCGAGCGAGCGAAGCAAGCTGCGCGGATTGAAGTCGTAATGCAGAATCAAATCGCGCGCGATCGACCGCACGGCTTGGATCCGGATGAACCCTTTTTCGTAGAGCGCCAAAGCCGCCTGCAAGCTGTTCTCGGTCGCGTAAAGGCGCGAGCCGAAGCGCGAGTAGTAGAGCGGTTGGCTTCCGGTTTCGAGGTTGATGAACACGGCTTCGACGGGCTCGGAAGCGTGCCGCACGTGACGGCTCGCCCAACCCAAACGAAGCGCGTCGTCCCGAAAAACCCCGAGATGCATGAGGAGCTCGGCAAGCGTTCGGCCCTGGACCCGACCCGAGACGACTTGCCGAAAGAGCGAGTAGACGACGGCGTCGCTCTCGCTATCGTCGCCGAAGAGCAGGAGCCGCGAAGAAGCCGGCAACTCCTCCCAGAGCGAGAGGAGCGCGGAAAGTTTGTACCCGACTTGCTCGCGCAGCTTCTTGAAGTTGCCCTTGCGGACGTTGCGCAGCTGGTTCTTGAAGATAATCCCATCGGTCTCGACGCCGTCGAGACTCATCTTGGCCAAGATCTTCTGCTCCATCTGCGGGGGCGAAGCGCTCACGAAAAAAAGCGGATTCCTCAAGGCCTCGTCGCCGCCGCCTCGTCGGAGGGCGCGCAGCAGGATCGAGAAGCCGGGAACGTTCGCCTTTCGCTCGGGCGCCTCGAAAGCGGCCTTGAGCAAACCGCCGAGCGAATCGATCTGCGTGGCCAAGTACGTCTTATCGATGTCGGAGATCACCACGTAACCGGCGTAGTCGCGCGGCAAGTTCGTCGCCGCCTGGGGAACCAAGATGCCGGGGAATTTTGTGGCCATTCTCGATTCATGATAGCGTCGAGCCCGCTATGAGAAAATGGAGTTGCCTCCTCGTCGCCGCCATTATCTTTACGAATTCCGCTTGGGCCGGACTGGGAAGCTCTTTGATGCAGAGCGCGCCGGTCGCCGGGGTCGGGGACTTCGAGTTCAAGATCCATAATGACATTATCTTCAAGCGTGGCGAAATGGGCGGAGGATTTAACCTGCTTCCCCACCTTCGCACGGGCCTCATCGATCCCTTCGTCGACGTCGATATCTTCTTCGGAACCGGCACGACCGACTTCCAAGCCGGTATTCTCGGCAAGTACAACCTGCTGCCCGACGTCGCCGGTCAAGTCGGCCTCTCTTTCCTTTTGGGCGGCTCCTATATCCGCGACGAAGACCTGAACGCCGGGTTGCTTTCCACGGGCCTCGTCGTTTCCAAGTACTTCCCCGTCGCCTTCGGCGGCGTCGAACCCTACGGCGCTTTTCAGGTCGAGTGGTTCATGAATCCGGGCGACGACACCGTTCCCCTGACTCTCATCCTCGGCTCGCGTTGGGCGCCGGTCGAAACCGAACCCTGGCACTTCTACTCCGAGTTCGCGGTCGACTTGAACGACAGCGTCTGGGGCCTGGCGCTGGGCGCCGCGTACCCTTTCTGATCGCGTCAGAAAACACGCGACCACGCGCGTTTCGCGAAGAAGGTCCTCGGTTAGACTTTCGGAATGGCACGCGCGCGCAAACCTAAGGTCGGAATTTGGGCGGGGGCCTCCCCCGGAAAATCGAAAGAGATCTCCGCGGGGCTTCGGCGACTGGGCGAGCTCGGCTTCGAAAGCGTCGTGCCGACCAAGGTTCGCCGTAACTGGACGAAGGCCGAGTCGAAAGCACGCTCTTTCCTGGCGGGAACCGATGCCGACAAAGTCGATTCCTTCGTGGAGCTTTGGCAGGACCCCGCCTTAACGACTCTCTTTCTCGTACGCGGCGGCTACGGAACCCAACGTCTTCTTCCGGCGCTCGAAAAACGCCTTCGACGTCCGGTCGACACGAAGCGAGTGTGGGGATTCTCCGACATCACGAGCTTGCAAAACTGGCTCTGGGGACGTTTCGGAACCCCTTGGGTTCATTCGCCCATGCTGAGTTCGCCGTCTTTCCTAAAGCCCTCCCCCCAAGAGACTCGCCAATGGAACGCCCACCTGGATCCCTTCCGGGAGCAGGAAGTCATGGAACACCCGCTGAAGATCACGCACCGGCCGAAGGAGACGCGCGCTAAGCTTCGCGGACCTTTGCTCGGCGGAAACCTGGCGAGCTTCGTATCGCTCCTCGGCACGCGTTTCGAGCCGAAGCCTCGACGCCCCTACTTCTTCTTCATCGAGGAAGTCGAAGAGTATCCGCGACGCATCGACCGCTGGCTGCAGCAGCTTTCGGCTTCACGCTTTTTCGCGAAGTGCCAAGGCGTCGTGCTCGGCCACCTCACCCATTGCGGGGAGTCGCGCGAGATCGTTCGCCTCTGGGCGAAAGAACACGGCGTCCTCTTGGTGGAAGGACTCAAGGCCGGTCACGAAGCGCCCAACTTCCCCGTGGCGATGGGAATCGACGCCGAGCTCGAGCTCCAAAAAAATGGCGTTGCCCGCCTCGGCGTGCCCATTCTTCCTTTTGAGTGATAGATTTTAAGATCTTATGAGAGTGAAGGTGTATGGCGCGCGCGGATCCTGCCCCGTCGCCGTCAGCCCGGAGCGCGTCGACGAGATCGCGCGCGCCGTCTGGGAATTTTCGCGCGGCAAATCCTTTGCCCGCTGGGAAGAACTTCGAACCGCCTTGCGCTCCGAAAAACCGCGCTCCCACTACCAAGTCTTCGGCGGCCACACGACTTGCCTGGAGATTCGGGACGAACGCTTGCCGATGCCGGTCTTCGTCGACGCCGGCACGGGTCTCACCGCGGCCGCCACCGATCCGGACTCGGGCCTGAACTCGGTCGCGTTCAAGGAAAACCGTGGCGAAGCCGCCTTCTTCTTCACGCATACGCATTGGGACCACATCATCGGGCTGCCGACCGTCGAGCAGATCTTCAAGCCCGGCAACCGCTTCGACGTCTACGGCGTCCACAAGAAGCTCGAAGAGCGGCTTGCCGCGCTCTTCGTGGATGAGCACTTCCCGGTCTCCTTCGAGACCGTCTCGCCCCAGTTCCGCTTTCACCAGATCCCTCTTCACGAAAGCGTGCAACTCGGACCCTTCCGGATCGATCACGTTCCGCAGTCCCATCCGGGCGCGAGCTTCGCGTACCGTTTCTCGGACGGCAAGAAGACCTTCGTCTTTGCCACGGATACCGAGCTCAAGAACATCGACCCTCCGCACATGACGCCCGGTCAGAACGTCTATTCGAACGCGGACGTTCTCATGTTGGATGCCCAGTACTCGCCCGAGGACCTCGAAAGCCGACGCGGCTACGGGCACGCGAGCGTCCATACCGCCGTCGATTTCGCGGTGCGCGAGAAAAGCAAAGTCCTTTACCTTTTCCATCAGAACCCGGCCTATTCCGACGCCGAGATCGACGAGCAGCTCAACCGAGCCCGTCACTATCTAAAGTCGACCCACGCCGCCTCGAAGCTCCGCATCGAGATGACCTTCGAAGGCGCCGAAATCGAGCTTTAGCCGATTCTTTTTCCCTAGACCCGCTTTCGGCGTGCTAAGCCTCCTCCTACGCATAGGAGGAGAGCGTATGAATTTCACCGCATTCAAGTCCGTCGCCCTGGCCTCGACTTTGGTCGCGGGGGCATCGGCCTTCGCCCAAAACGTCGAAAGCCAATCCCAAGACCCTTACTTCGAGATCGGCTCCGTCGAAGTTCGCGAGATCGAAACGGACCTGACGGACCTCGATGAGTCGCGTGCGAAACCCGAAATCAGCGGAATCGTCGGGGAGATCCGCCTTGCCGACGTCATGCTCGGCCGCATCATCAACATGGGTCGCAAGGTCTGGGCCATCGTCGAAGCCGGCCGCCCCGTCGTGGACGTACAAAGCCAAACGGCGAACGCGCTGCCGCAGGGCGCCGACCATTGGAACAAACTGCAAGGTTGGAGTTTGCCCCAGTGGAAGACCTACCAAGCCACCTACCGTAACCTCTACCGAGCCAAAGTCGTCGAGTTCGTCTATCGCGTCGGCTACACGAGCGGCGGCAACGTCGAAGGCAAAGGCCGTTTCCTCACGAACGTGTCCGTAGTTCCCACGACGGTCGACGTCGCCTGGGGATACAACGTCGACGTCGAGGCCTCGGTGCCTTCGGTCGTCAACGCCGGCACGAGCTCCGATCCGATCGGTCAGATGGAACTTCTCGTCAAATGGACGGTAAAAACCGTCATGAAACATTCCGAAAACTCGATGGGCTACGCCATCCGCGGCGACGGCCAGTTCATCGAGATGCAGTAGGGACGTCCCGTGGCCGGCGTGACCGAAATCAACGACTCGAACTTCGAGGCTTCACTCGCCGCGCGGGAATTCTGCGTCGTCGACGTTTTCGCCTCGTGGTGCGGGTCTTGCCGAATGCTCGCGCCGACCTTCGCCGAAATCGCGGCGGCGAACCAAAACGTCGCCGCGTTCTACAAGATCGACGGCGAAGAAAATCCGAAATTCTGCGACGTCGTACCGATCGACAACCTGCCCTTCATCGCCGTCTTCCATAACGGAAAGTACGTGGGCGGCAAGAGTCTCACGAAGCGCGAAGCGCTCGAGGAGATCGTCGCCATGATCCCCAAACGGTCCGCTCCATGAAGATGCCCATCATCCGCGAACTCGCCTCGAAACACGCGAAGGTCGATCTGGAAGCCGCCGCCGAGGCCCTCGAAAGCAAGGGCGAGAACGTGCTCGGCGTCGAAGGCGACGGCATCGCCGAACAGCTCACCCACCTCCTGATGGCCGCGAAGATCCGCGGCAAAATGGACAAGGGAATGAGCCTGCCCGAAGCCCTTCGCGAACAATCCCAATCCGTCCGCAAAATCCTCACGGGTTTGAAAAATAATTCATGATGGCCCGCCCCAAAGCTCGACTCGTCGTTCCCTCTTTCTTTCCCGAGGCCAGGAAGCTGCGCGGCGAGTTCGAGGACCTTTACTCCGACCCGGGCCGCGTCGATCCGCGGCGTTTCCGCTGGGATCTCTTTCACGTCGAAGGCCAATACAGCCACCTTCGCACACCGGCCTATCTGTTCTTCTCGGAATCCCTCTACCGCCGTTTCCACGAGCGCCTCGTCGATTGGGGTCGCCGCACCCTGGGCTGTCACGATGTCTCGCCGACTTGGCTGAGCCTGTACCTGGATGGCAACGAGCAAAGACTCCACGCCGACGTCCCGCACGGACCCTGGGCCTTCGTCTATTCGCTCACCCTTCCTTCGCCCCGGCGCAAAGGAGGGGAAACCCTTTTTCTCTCCGAAGAGACTTTGGACTTCTGGCGCTCTTTCGCCTCGGGCGATCGTTTCGAGGAGAGCCGTATCGTCGAAAGCGTGGAACCTCGCTTCGGGCAGCTCCTGGCCTTCGACGGACGTATTCCCCACGGCGTCCGCCAAGTCGAAGGAACGCGCGATCCGCTCCACGGAAGGCTCGTCATTCACGGTTGGTTCGTGGAACCCCGTCCCTTCATCGAAGGCCCGCACCGACGCGATCAGGTTTCGCGCGCGGTCGAGGCCTTCTCCGAGGGTATCGAAGCTTGGATGCCCCCGAGCGCACGTCTGCACGGAACGATGTCGGTACGGCTGAACATCGCCAAAGACGGAAAAATTTCGAAGATCCAGAAGCTCGCCTCGACCCTGCGAGATCTCGAAGGGGCGAGCGCGGATGGAATCGAGCGCAAGGCCCTCCGCGCGCTCGCCGAGATCAACTACGGCAAGGCCAAGGGCGCCTCGATCCTCACCCTTCCGCTTCTCTTCCGCTGAGAAAAAAAGGCCGGAAGCGACACGCGCTCCCGGCCCTTCATCGCGCGTCTTCGACGCCTGAATTTACTTTTTCGCGGTCAGGTCAACGTCCACGGTGAAGTTGTCGTCGATGAACTTGTCGCCCACCGCGCCGGCCAAGGTCGAGCCGAACTTCACGTCGTGCTTCGTGCGGTCGATCTTGAGGGTGCCTTTCGCCTTGAGGACATCCTTCGTGACCGAAATGGTCGCGGGGAAGGAAATCGCGTTCGGCTTATCCTTGATCGTGATGGTGCCCGAAACCGTGTGGGTCGAACCCGGCGTCGTGGATTTCTCGACCTTCGTGATGACGAGGCTAGCGGTTGGGTACTTCGGCTTGCCGAGCGTACCCTTCGGGGCGTCCTTGGCGGGCGCTTCGTAGACTTCGAAGAAATCGCCGCTCATCAGGTGACCTTTGAGACCTTGCGCCTTGTCGCCCTTCAGGTCGGTCACTTCGAGCGTCGTCATGTCGATCTCGACGTTGCCGCTCGTGACCTCGTCGTTCTTCACGACGAGCGCGCCGCTCTTGACCTTGATCGTGCCTTCGTGGCCCGATCCGGCGACGGCCGGCTTGTGGCCTTTCCACACGAGATTGGTGGCGGCGGTATCGACGTTGAAAGTCGCCGCGACGGCTTCGGCCTTCGTGGGCGCCGCTTTCTTGTTCTTGTCGTGCTTGTCGGCGTGTGCCACCGACAAAGCGAGGATGGAGGACAAAATGACGGAGGACTTCGAGATCACCGAGAACATGATAAGAGAACTCCTTTCAATCGGGCGAAGGCCCGTAGATACCTCCACGTTAGTGGGTAGGCCGTCAAAGACAAGTCGCCTTCGCGTGAGACTTTGCCACCTTTCGGCTTTCTGAAGCGGCGCGTGGCGCCCTACAATGAGCGAAGTGGGGAAGCACAACGACAAACTCCTGCTCGGAGGCTGCCTGGCCGCGGCGGCGACCCTCGTTCTTGGCCTCGAGCGTCTGCTTGAGCGGAGCTCCCTCCCCACGGCCCAAGGAAACCGCGTTCCCGCGTCGATCCCCAAACGAAAACCCGCTTATGTTCCCGTGAAGTTAAACCCCCAAAGCGCCTTCGCTTCGGTGCCCGGCCCTTCGCCGGATCCGCCGGAAGTCGTGGGCAAGTTCTGGTCGGGTTGCCTGCAAGGGGCGAGCGAACTCCCGACCGAAGGTCCCGGATTCCAAAGGATGCGCCTTTCGAGGAAGCGCGGCTTCGGTCACCCCAAGCTCACCGAAGTCGTTCGCGAGATCGCCGAGCGAACGAAACGTGAAGGTTACGGAGATCTCTTGGTCGGCGATCTTTCGCAAGCCCGCGGCGGACCCATGATCGGCGGTCATCGTTCCCACCAAAGCGGCCTCGATGCCGATCTTTGGTTCGCGACGTCGCGCGATTTCGGCGCGCGACGTCTCAGCCTGGGCGAACGCGAATCGCTGTCCGCCGTCGACATGGTCTCGCGAGACGGCCGGTCGCTGACGCCCGCGTTCGGAAGCGCGCAAAGGCGCCTCTTGGAATGGGCGGCGCGCGACGAGCGCGTCCAGCGCATTTTCGTGAATCCGCGCATCAAGAAGGCTCTTTGTCAGGAACCCCGCTACCAACGAGTCTACTGGATGCGGAAGATACGCCCGGCCTTCGGGCACAACTACCACTTTCACGTGCGGCTCGCTTGCCCGGCGGGAGATCGGCGCTGCTTCGACCAGCCGGAAACCGCGCGTTTCGAAAACGGCTGCGACGCCGAACTCGATTCGTGGTTCACGGCCGATGGCCGCCTGAAAGCTCCGCCGCCCGCCAAGGAAAGCCCCGACTTTTACGTCCCGCGTGAATGCCTCGCCCTGCTCAAGGCCGAGCGCTGAGCTTCACGAGCTCTTAACTCGCGTCCCCGCCGTCGATCGCGGTAGATTCGGTAGATCCGCGCATCCAGCCTGTAGTCTCCCGGCGCGAACGACGTAGCCTCGGAGGCGACATGATCCTCGATCCCCGCGAATCCCAGGCTCTCGTGAAACGCGCCTGCGAATCGAGGGATATTCCCACGCTGGCGCCGGTGCTCGGGCAAGCCAGACGTTTGCTCGGGGACAACCGCGCGAGCGCGCGGCAAATCGCGGATGCGCTTCGCCGCGACCAGGTCCTTTCCGCCAAGATTCTTCGCCTCGCGAACTCGAGTCACTACGCCTTCAGCGCCCCCGTGACCGACGTTCGGCGGGCGCTCCAGTTCGTCGGCGACGACACGCTACGAACGCTCCTGCTCGGGACCGGCGCCTTCGCCGACGCGCCTCCCCGCCTCGACCGCTTCGACGTGCGCGGTTTCTGGAAGCACAGCCTCGCGACCGCCCTTCTCGCGGAAAACCTCGCTCGACGCGCCGGATTCGCCGAAGCCGAAACTCATTTCACTTGCGGCCTCCTGCACGACATCGGGAAGCTCGCCCTCTACCGAAGCGCGCCGGAGGTCGTCGACGAAGTCGTGAGATTCGCGTTCTACGAACACGTTTCCTTCCTCGAGGCCGAGCAGAAGATCGGGCTTCCCGGCCATACCCTGGTCGGGGAACGCATCGCCGCCGCGTGGGGTCTGCCCGCCGTCATCCGTCGGACTTTACGTTACCACCATCGGAGCCCGCAGAGTTTTCGGGACTTCGACGACGTTTCGCGGCGATGCTTACTCACGACCGTCGTGGCGAATCGAGCGGTCAACCGGTCGGAGATCGGGTTTTCGGGAAACCCCAAACGTGAAGACCACGACCCGCTCGATCTCGATGCCTTGGCCGTCACGGTCGACGAGCTTCGCGAACTCGCACGCGAGGCGGCCCTTCAGGTCGAAGGCATCGAGTCGGAGCTTCGTCCCTTCTCGATGGCCGCCTGAACCTCGTCTACTTCTGCTTGAGCAGCAAAGACTTGATCTTCGCGGCGATGGTTTGCAGCGAGCGCAGCTTACGACCCTCGATACGGTAGACGAGCGTCAAGCGATCCTTGAAGGCCGGAGCGTCGGGCAGGCGAACGATGCCTTCGGACGGCGTTCGGGTGGCCACTCGCCCCGGTAAGAGTCCCACCCCCGCGCCGGCCGCCACGAGCGACGTGATGACTTCGAGGCTCGAGCTATGGATGACACGACGAAACTTCAATCCGGCGCGGGACATACTTTTCAGGAGGTGCTGCGTCTGCAAAAGATCCGGGTCGCAAATCAAAACGGCGTCGTCCCCCGTGACGTCTTGATGGCGCGTCGGCTTCCGCAAGGTCCAGAACGTCACTTCGTCGTCGAACAAAGGCTGGATGACGAGATCCGGATGCTCGACCGGATTGATGACCAGGCCCAGATCCAAGCGAAGGCTAATGACATCTTCCGCGATCCGGCGCGAAAGATCGTGCGCCAGCGAAACGTCCAGCTCCGGAAACTCCTTCAGCAGTTCGGGAAGCACGAAGGGCAAAGTGTAGAGCGCGACCGAAGCATGGCACCCGAGGCGATAACGCCCCGTGACCTCGTCCTGGTCCCGGCGCGCGGAAGAGGCTAACTGCCCCCACTCCTCGAGAAGACTCCTCGCTCCCCCGAGCAGCTTCTTGCCCGCGGGAGTCAGTACGACGCCTTTCGTGGACCGAACGAAGAGGGAAATTCCGACACTTTCTTCGAGTCGCTTGAGCGAAAGCGACAAGGTCGGCTGCGAAACGCCGAGCCGCTCGGCCGCCCTGGACAAATTCAAAGTTTGGGCAACTTCAATAAAGTAGAGGAGGTCTCCTGAAGCCGGAAGCATGAAAGCAATGTATCACGTTCTCGACTAGGAAAGTCGTTTTGCAGGGGCTAGTCTCCCCCGTCTCAATGGAAGAATCTGCACGATCCCGACCGAAAACGCCCGCCGAGCTCGTAAGGGAAGCCTTGCTGCGCGCGTCGATCGCGATCGGAATCGTCATCCTCGTCATTTCCGCCATCGGTTACCGCGTCGGCAGCGAGGTCACCCAATCCTCTTACCGCGAAACCTTGAGCGTCTACATCGCCGAACGCGCGGCGCGCGAACGATCTTTCTTTTCGCGCGCCGAGATCCAGCTCGAAGTCCTTCGCGAGAAATTCCTCGAGAATTACGACGCTCGCGTCGACGACGCCCATTGGCGACGTATCGCGCACCGGACCAAAGAAGGCGCTTGGCGGCCGCCGTTAGATTTCGATGCGAAATCGCGCTCGGGAGTTTTCGTCGCTTCGTTCGCCAAACTGACGCCGGAACTTCGGGCGAAGGTCTCGACCGCCGAGAGGGTCACGAGCCAACTCGGACCCCTCCTGCTGAACCCTTTCGCGAACGCCTATATTTCCTTCGCCGAGGGCGCGACCGTCGGCTTCTGGCCGATCGTCCCGCACTGGACGCAGACGATTCCGCACGACCATGATCTCGCCCGGGACCCCTACTTCGCCGCCGCGAGTCCCGCGAATAATCCTCAACGCAAGCTCGTCTGGACGGGAGCTTACAAGGATCCCGGCGTTCAACGCTGGATGCTTTCCGCCCTCCTTCCCATCTACGACGCGAAGGATCTTTTCGTCGGAGTGATCGGGCAGGATTTCTACCTGACGGATATGCTTCAGCGCATCGTCACCGAGAGTTTGCCCGGGGCTTACAACGTGCTGGTCCGTTCCGACGGCGAGATCCTCGCCCACCCCGGCTTCGGCGAGGATCCCGATGCCACGACGGGTCCGCTCGTGGTTCGGGCGGCGGACCACGAAGAAGTCGCCGAAGCGCTGGCCGCCATCCTGAAGGACGGCAGGCCCCAGGGGACCGTGGCTTTGAGCGATTCGCAGGCCGTCGGCGGCTTTGCGCGTCTCGATGAGGTCGGCGCCTACGTCGTTACCGTGATTCCGGCGAAGCAGATCGCTCGCCACGCTCAGCCCCAAGCTTGGATCGTCCTCATTTTCGGGATCCTCAGCTTGATCGTCGAACTCTGGATTCTTCGCCGACTCATGCTGCCGCTGGCCAAGCTCGTCGACCAACGAACGGAAGAGCTCCGATCGGCCAAGGCCAAAGGACTCGAAGCGGGTCGGCTCGCGACGGTCGGCGTCGTCGCGGAAGGGTTGGCCCACGACATCATCCCGCCCCTCTCCGATCTTCGGAGCGAGACGGACCGCATCGATGCCCGACTGGCGGCTCCCCAGTCCTCGATCGACGTCACGGGACTGCGGGACGCGCTTCGCCGCAACCAAGATTCGCTCGATCGTCTTTCGAAGGTCGTTGGCGGCTTTCAGAATTTTTCGCGACCCTCGACCGAGGCGCCGCTCGAGTTCGTCGCGGTGAAGGACATCGTGCGGGAAACGCTGGATCTCTGCCGAACTCGCTTCGAGAAATCCGGCGTCTTGCTCGAATACCCCACGCTTTCGAACCTCGATCTTTCGATTCGCTGCCGTCGTAGCCAACTGACGCAGGCCCTCGTGAACCTGCTCAACAACGGACTCGATGCCGTCGCCAACACAACGGATCCGTGGGTACTCCTCGAGGTCGAAGAGAGCGTGAATCGCGTTTATTTCAAGGTCATCGATAGCGGGCTCGGCGTGGCGCAAGAAATCCGGGCGAGCATCTTCGAGCCTTTCTTCACGACGAAAAATCGGCAAGGCACGGGTCTAGGGCTCGCGATCGCCCGTAATCTCGTCGAGTCCCAAGGCGGGCAAGTCTGGCTGAACGAAAACTCGCCGAACACCTGCTTCGTGATCGAAATTCCGAAGGTCGAGACCACGGCCTAAGCGCGTTCGAGCAGGTCCTCGAAGAAAGCGCCGAATTCTCCCGACTCGTGCCGCACGAGGATCTCCAAGATCCACAGTCCCGACGTCGGTACCTCCGTAAAGTCGAGCAGCTTTCCCTTGTGATGAAGCGCGTGCGGAAAATCCCCGACGCGGTGACCGCTCATCCGGGTGTCGAGCCCGAAACCCGGGAAGCGCTTCACGTAGTTCGCCGCGAACTCGTAAAGGCGAACACCATCCAGCCCGTCGCGAAGCCACGCTTCCGCCGTCGCCCGAAAGACCGCTTCGGCCACGCCACCGGCCTCGCGCATGGGCGCCGGGGGCGACCCCACGACGAAAGTACGACCGTAGTCCCCTTCGAAGCCCCCGAAGACGGGGCCGATGTCGACGAAAAAAATGTCGTCTTCCCGCAGCGTGACGTCGGGATCGGAGATCTCCCGAAAACTCTTCGTGGTGTTCCGCCCAAAGCGGAGTTTCTGGGGATGCCAGAAATTCTCGGCGCCCGCGCGCTCGAGGTGTTCCTTGAGCATCCGATGCCCATCTTCTTCGCGGCAGCCGGGTTTCAGGGATCGCGCGAACGCTTCGACGGCCTCGCGCGTAAGGGCTTGCGCGCGTCGGTGCCCCTCTTTCGTGTAAAGCGGCCCGACGCCTTCCGGACGCGGGGTTCCTAGTGAACCGCCAGTCCCCACCGGCCCTCCGACTTGGGCGTCAGTCCCTCGAAGCGGATGTTCAAGGCCACCCAATGGACCTTACCTAAAATCGCGGCCGATGAAACGAAGCCCCACACCCGACTATCCGCGCTGTTCATGCGGTTGTCGCCCATCACGAAGTACTTCTCGTCCTCGACGACGAACTCGCCGTCACCGAGCGTCGGCCCTTTCACGGCGGGCCAGCTACGCACTTCGCCGTTCACGAAAAGTTGTCCTTCGCGGATCGAGACGCGATCGCCGGGCACCGCGACGATCCGCTTCACGAAAGTCGTCGAAGGATCGACCGGGTACTCGAACACGATGATGTCGCCGGCCGCGGGCTTCGAGAGATCGAAGAGCGTCACGTTCGTGAACGGAAAGCGAACGCGGTACTGGCTTTTCGAAACCACGATGCGGTCACCCACGAGCAGGGTCGGCAGCATCGATTCGGAGGGAACGTGGTACCAGTCGAGCGCCAAAGATCGGAAAACGAGGAGCCCCAAAAGGGCCAGCAAAAATTTCCATTCCTTGGAGAACCATTCCTTGAGCTTATCCATCGAGGTTGAACACTAGGGGTCCCTCCTTGACTTTTCAAACGCCGCTCCCAGGTTTTTATCTGTAGAGACCACAAGCCTATTTAAGGAGGTGCTATGTCGAACTCTCTCGAATTCTGGGGCGGCCTGTCGCCGTTCCGCGCCCAAAGTCCGCTCGGTCGTCTCGTCGACGATTTCTTCGTTGCGTCCGATCAGGCCGCGCCGGCGCGCTTCGCGCCCTTGGCCGACGTCAAAGAGAACAAAGAAGCTTTCTTGCTTAGCTTCGACGTTCCGGGACTCAGCAAAGATGCGATCAAGATCCATCTCGAAGACGACACCTTGACGGTGTCGGGCGAAAGAAATCTCGCCAAGAAAGAAGACGAAACCAAGGTTCACGTCGCTGAAGTCGCTTACGGAACCTTCTCCCGCGCTTTCCGCTTCCCGACCGCGGTCGACGCGGAACGAACCGAAGCCTCGTACGAAAACGGCGTCCTCACGGTTAAGGTCGCGAAAGCCGCGACCGTTCAGCCTCGCCAGATCTCGGTCCGTTAGTCCCTTCCCCGCGTCCCGCTCCAAACCCTTGGGGCGGGACGCCCCCTTTCGCGCATTCTCAGCATCCATTCACCCCGTGTTTCATGCGCAATTCAACTATATACCGAACTATTACCCATATTTATCCGTATTTCTAATACGTCTTTGGCAATTCCGTTAAAACGGCGTTCGGAGGTTTTATGGTCAAGCAAAGCCGAATTTTCGTGATGCTCCTGGGCTTCCTGGCGGCCCTGCCCGCCCTCGCTCGCGCCCCCCGCCTCGATCAGACGATCGAGATCCCGAATGTCGTCATCCAGAAACTCAGCTGCCGAACCCAGTCGTTGCGCTACCTCGCCCCCCGCAACGCGGCCAAAAATCTGGATATCTGCTTTATCAACGATCTTCCCGACGGCTTCACGAACGGTCTGCGACTCCAGGACGGCCACGCGGACCTTCGCACGACGCTCATGCGTCTGAAGCGAGAGCAAAAGCCCGTTTCGCTCGTCACGGTTCCCGACGACGAACATATCCCGTCGATTTTCGAGGCCCGTACACTTCCGTCGGAAGAGCTCATGGAAATCACGGAGATCAAGAACTAGCATCGTCCGCTTGAGACGCTACGAACTTTACGAAGCCGCCGTTCAAGACGCCCCCTCCGAAGCCGCGCTTCTCGATCGCATCTACCGAGAAGCAAACGGCCGCCCGGCGCGTCGGCTGCGCGAGGATTTTTGTGGAACTTTCTGGCTCGGCTACGAATGGGTGCGCCGGCACAAAGAGAATAGGGCGCTCGGCACCGATTTGGATTTCGACGCGCTGGCCGACGGTTTTCGCCGCCACGCCTCGTCCAGCGGGTTGCAAGGTTCGACACGAACTTCGCTTTACTGCGGCGACGTACGTACTTCGCCCAAGCTCGCCACGGACATCGTCTTCGCGGGCAATTTTTCGTACTTCGTCTTCAAGGAGCGCTCCCAACTGCTCGAGTATTTCCGGAACGCACGTGAATCGCTCGCGCCCTCCGGTCTTTTGATCCTCGATCATTTCGGCGGCGCCGATATACACGAAGCATCGACCGAGCTTTCGCGTCGCGATTCCGATCGCTTCGGCCGCTTCGAGATGAGTTGGCGGCAATCCGCCTTCGACGAGTTCACGGCCAGCTCCCGTTTCACGTTGAAAGCCCGACCCCGAAACGAGAAGCGCTGGACGACCCTGGGCGTCTACGACTGGAGACTCTGGTCTATCCCCGAAATCAAGGACGCGCTGGCGGAATGCGGCTTCACCCGGGTCTCCGTCTACTGGCAGAAAGACAATGGGCACTTCGCCCGACGTGAAAAGAGCGAGGCGAACTGCCTCAAGTGGCTCGCCTACATCGTGGCCGCGCGGAATTAGTCTCGAAGCCTCCAAATAACGCTCTTCGCCAAAGGCACTTTGTCAGGATTTCACGGATCCCGTTAACTTTCTGAACGACTTCCCGATAGGAGTCGAAGTGCCGGGATTAGATTACTTTCTCTATTCGTCGATCCTTATCTGCGTCACGAACGCAGCGGTCGGCCTTTTCACGCTCTACGCGGCGCCCAAGGGTCCGTTGAAAACGACGCTCCTTCTGCTTTTTTCGAGCGTTTCCATCTGGATGTTTTTCTGGTTCCTTTGGCTCAAAGCGGGCACCCTCGAAGAAGCCACTCTCTACTTTTCGCTCCTGTCCGTCGGCTCGAACCTGGGCGGACCCGCGACTTTCCATTTCATCGCCCTCTTCACGAAAAGCCGCGTCCCTAAGTTCGTTCACGTTTTGAACTGGTTCGCGCTTCTGCTCGTCAACATCGTTTCCGTATCGACCGACTGGGTGGCCGATCGCTTCGCCCCCGTCGGCCCCATCCCTTTCTATCCGCGCGCGAACTTTTTCTTACCCGTCGTCATCGCCTGGCATGGTTTGAATTCCAGCTCGGCCTTCTACATGATGTTCCGCGCCTTCAAGCGACCGCAGACCGCCCAAGAACGGCAACAACTCAAATGGGTGGTTACCGGCCTTACGTTCGCGTGGATCTGCGGACTCTTTACCTACGTGGGCTTCTACGATCTTCAGATTCCCCCCTGGCCGATCGTCCTCATCCTCGCCTACCCCGCCTCCTTCGCCTACGCGCTCGTCCGCCATAAGATGCTCGACGTCGAAGTCGTGCTCCGAAAGACGGCCGTCTTCTCGGGGCTCTTTGCCGCAACCGCCGCGATCGTCGGCACCCTCAACTACTGGCTACCGAAAGCGCTCTTCTCGACGCTGGGCATGAACGTGGGTGGTTACTGGTTCACGGTCGTTACCTTCACGGCGACTTTCTACGTCCTGCGGGGAATCCGTGAGCGCCTGATCAATCTGACGGACAACTATCTCTTCCAGAAGCCCGTCGATCACCCCGTCGTCATGACGAACATCGCGCGCATCGCGTTCAAGCTCACGAACACGAACCGACTCGCGGAGTTCATCGTGTCGGAAGTCGGCGCGGGCCTCCGGCTCAAAGGTTGCGCGGTCTACCTCAAGAACCCCAAGAAAAACACTTTCGCGCTCGCGGCCCGTCAAGGGAATCTGGAGGACGAAAGCCCGCCCGAGTTCACGACGAATCCCATCGTGGAATTCCTCGAATCCGCGCAACAAGCCTTCGGCTCGACGCTGCATCCGCCCGCGCGACGCGTGCCGTCTCCTTGCGCGCTCCATCTCGATCGCACCAAAGCCCGTTTCTGCATTCCGCTCCTGAACTTCCACGAGCTGCAGGGCTACCTGCTCCTGGGCGAAAAACAATCCGACGAGATCTACGACCCCGACGACTACGACCAGCTCGTTCCGCTCGGGCGCATGATCTCCGTCACGTTCTCGAACGCCTTCCTGAAGGAAGAGCTGGAGACCGCCCAACGCCAAGTCGAAGAGGCCAAGCACGACAGCCTCACCGGCGTTCTCGTCCGATCCGCTTTCTTCGACCGCTGCGAAATGGAGGCCGTACGCGCGCGCCGCTTCGGCAGTGGCTTCGCCATCCTCATGATCGACCTCGACCACTTCAAAAAGAAGAACGACACGCTCGGCCACCCGGGCGGCGACCAGATCCTGCGCGAAGCGGCTCGTCGCATCGCCGGCAGCTTGCGCGAGCAAGACTTCGTCGGACGCTACGGCGGCGAAGAATTCATCGTCTTCCTCCACGGCGTCTCCATCCAAGACGCCGAAACCGTGGCCGAGCGTATCCGACGGCGCCTCGCCGGCACGCCGATTCTCGTCGACGGCAAGCCGGTCGCGCAAACGGCGTCGATCGGCGGAGCGATTTGCCCGATCCACGCGAGCAAGATGGACGAGCTCATCGAGATCGCCGACCGTTGCCTTTACGAAGCCAAAGAAGGCGGCCGCAACCAGGTCCGCCTGGCCAAAGAAGAAAGCCTCCTTTCTTCGGGCACTTAACGCGCACTTGACCTTCCCACTTGGAGTTCCCATTCTTCCAAAGAGGCATTCCCATGAGCAAAAGCGACCCCGCCGATTCCGAGACCATCGCGATCCGACGCTCCGAAGACGCGCGGAAAATCGCCGACGAAGCCTTCGTCTTGACGGCGTTAAGGGTGCCCTACCGCATCGAGCGGGAAGGCGACGAGCGAAGGATCGAAGTTCGGACGGGAGATCGAGACTTCGCGAACGAGCAGCTCGAACTTTACTCGCGGGAATCGGCGAACTGGCCGCCGCCACGGCCCGAACCGCGTCGAGATTCCGTACCCACGATGACTCTGATCGCCTTCAATCTCTTCATGCTGATGGCTTTCGGGCTTCAAGCCAGACTCGATCGCGGCGGACTCGTCGAAGCCGCGGGCGCCTCGGTCGACATCTTCCGGCAGGGCGAATGGTGGCGAGCCTTCTCCGCGCTTTTCCTGCACGCCGACGAGGCGCATCTCTTCGGAAATCTTCTCGCCGGTTCCTTCTTCCTCGCTTTGCTCGTTCCTCGTCTCGGGCAATGGGGAACTTGGCTGGGGATCGCGCTCGCGGGCTTCGGAGGCAACGCCCTGAACGCTCTCCTCTACGACCGGGTGGGTCGACTTTCGATCGGCTTTTCGACGGCGGTCTTCGGAGCCCTCGGCATCTGGACGGGATTCGAACTCATGTCGCGCAGCCTCTCTTTTTCCGGCGTCGCGCTTTGGCGACGGATCCTCGTTCCCGTCGGCGCGGGCGTCTTCATCTTGGCGTTCTGGGGATCCTCGGAAGAGTCCGACTACATGGCGCACTTCTGGGGCTTTCTCGTCGGCGGCGTCTACGGGTTCCTCGCCGGAATCTGGAATCGTTACCGCGGGCCCGCCCGTGCCGTCGACGTCGCTTCGGGAAAGGTCTAGGATTTCGGAATGTGGTCCGACGATTCCGACGAAGCGGACATTCCCCAGGAGCCGCCCTACCGATATAGCCTCGAGGAAATTCGCGCGGCCGCGGAAATCGTGGTCTACCTCGAACTCGAGCTCGGTCTCGACCCGCGGCGCTTGAGCGTCAGCGTTCGCGAAGGAACCGTTTACATCCAAGGTTCGGTCTCTAGCCCGGAGCTTCGCCAGGAGATCGAGCGTTACATTCCGACCCGACCCGGCGTGAAGGGGCTCGAAAGTTCCCTCACCGTTCGCGAAGACGAGGACGACTGGATCTGAATCTTGTCGTCGCAAGTTGGCCATGGTTTAAGCTTGGCGTGTCGGACGACCAAGCCAAGCTCCGGGAACTTCGCGAACAGATCTACCTTATTCCCTTCATCGAGTTGGAGCCCCACCTCAAACGCGGCGGGGTCATCTTGGTCGACGAGGGCTTGGATCTGGCCGAAACCGGGCTTCTCCTCGCGCGCGACGACAAAGCGGCGGTCGCCAAACTTGTCGAGGAGCACCGGCTCATGAAAGCCTTCCCGCTCGAGCTCGAAACGTGGCGTCGGGAAAAGCGTTTCTTCAATATCTTGATCGTCCAACCCTTCGTGCTCGCGCAGCATTTCGTTTCGCTGGCGCCGCAAGCGGCGAACTAGGGCGCGGCTTCCCCGCGGATCATGGCGAGGACGCGATCACGCACGGCCGACGGGATCTTTCGGTCGCCGCCCTCGGGTTTCTTCAACACGCCGAAGTAGATGTACATCGATCCCTGTTCGTCTCCGCCTTGGGTCGTTCGGATCGCCCCGGGAGGGTACCCGAAGTCCGACCATGGAAAATCACGGAACTTTTTCACGACGTCGATCTTCGACGAGATCTTGATGTGGCCGGACCCGAAGTCCACGAGGCCCATGTTGGCGGTCTCGGGATTCAAAGCGATTTCTTGGAAGAGCAGGCCGGGGTTCGGCAAATGCTCCGCCGTCCCGTCGAACACCACGTGATTCGCCACCCTTTCGAGACGAGGAAGCAACTTCTGCACGGCCTCGATCTCGCCCCTCAGGCGACCGACGTAGTTCCCCTGGGCCTGGAGATCGAAGATCCGGACGAGTCGCATTTCCTCGTCCGAGTAACCCGCGGCCCGCATACCCCCGACGAAGCTTCGATCGTTCAAGGCGATGGCTCGATCGACGCGAGTCGGCGTCCAGCCGATGAGATCCATCAGCTGTTCGAGCGAACTGAGAGCGTTGTAGCGATCGAGATCGCCCCAGACGTGGTGATCGATGATCCGTACTTCAAGCCCGAGCGAACGGATGTGCGTTTCGAGCTCCGGACCGGGATTCTCCACCAGCACGACTTCGCGGATTCCGGCCGGAAGCTCTTTCGGAAAGTCGGCTAACCCGACTCCGGCGCGGCTATTGGCATCCGCCTTCAGGACGTGAGGAGCGTCGACGGCCGCGAGCACTTGCTGGATGCGTAAGGCCTCGCCGTCGTTCTGCGGGATGACGAAGAGCGATCCGCGTACGCGATCCATGTCGACTTTCGCCCGGGCCGTCGAAAGCTCGGCGGCGGAGTAGCGAAAGTAAGGATCCATCGCTTCGCGGGTCGCCGGGATGAGGTCCGTCGCGCCGCCGAGGACCGCACGGAGCGGGTCGAGGCAGAGAGAATCCGCCCGAACGAAATTCATCGTGAGGCTGAGCGCAAGGACTATCGATGAAGCCGAGACTACGGTCGCCAAAGCCGTTCCAGAATAGCCCGGAAGGAACGCGCTCGGGAGGCAGAATTGTGACGTCTAGCGACGAACGTTCAAGAGAAAGGGCGAGCGATTCCCGTCGCAGGCCGCGACGGACGGTGTCTTTTCCTTTCCCCAAGCCAGCGGGTAAAAGAAACAACGGTAGGCCCGCGCGGGATCAAAGACACGTTCGATCTCGGCCAGTCTCTCCGTCGGCGACAGACTCCCGAACCGCGCCTCGAGCTCCGACTGCAGTTCCCCGAAGCGCCAAGCTCCCAGCGGTAGATCACGAACCGTCATGTCGCCTTTGATGACGCCCGAAAGCGCGTTGTAGGCGTAGGATCGAATAATCGCTCCGGCGTGGGCTTCTCGATCCGCTCCTCGCCGAGCGCTGCCCGGCAGCACGAAGTAGCGATCGCAGGATTCCGCGCGCGCGCGTCGCTTGAGCTCGTCCGCGCAAGTTTCGTCTTCGGCCGAGAAGTCGCTCGAGCGTGGCAAGACGTAGAGCGAAGGAATCTGCCGCCACGAAACCGGCAGAAGAAGCGTGAAGTTCAAAGCCACGGGAAGCCCCGCGAAAAGCGCCATCCAACGAGCCCACCTCGCTTCGGCGATGCCCAGAATCAAGAACGGCGCGATCATCGCAAAAGCGTAGAGATTTTTTCTCGCGTAGTAAGATATCCTCGGCAAAGGAAACTCGACTTGGGAGTTCACGACGTAGGAAGTCGCCGCCACCGCCACCACCGCGACGACATAGGCCGCGGCCAAAGCCAACCAAAAGTGCCCGAGTTCGCGCGCGTTCCATACGGCCGCGAGCAAAAACGAAACCGAGATCACGATCTGAATCCACGACGCGCCAGGGAAGCTCACTTGGCCGTGCAAGTGGGTCAGACGCGCTTGCGAGAACAGCAGGACCAACGAAACCGAGAGGGCGGCGAGCAACGCAAAACGGTTCCGCGCGAGGACCGCGAGGGCAGGTCCGACCCATATCGCTTGATCGGGATAGCAGAGGATTCCCAGCGCGAAGAAAAGCGTCGTTCGAAGAGGACGCGCCTTAGCATGGATTCGATCCGCGATGGCGAAAGCCAAAGCCCAAGCGTAGAACGGCCAAGCTACGAGCTGCGGCAGAAAGCCTTTCTCCGTCATCGATCCCGCGTAAAAAAGACCCAGCACGAAGAAAAGCGACGAAGCGATGAAACCGCGGCCGGGCCGACCCAGGACATGGGCCGAGTAGCCGATGCCGGCGGCGGTGCCCAGAACCGAAAAATCTCGTAGAAGCAGCCAAGCCTTCGGGCCATCCATCAGAAGTGACAGCAAGGCTGCCAAGGTGTGCGATAAGAGCATTCCCCGGTAAGGCGGGGGAAACACGTCAAGTTCGCGCATTTTGAAAGCAAGCGCCAAGTGGACACCGTAGTCGGAATCAACCGAAGGAAGACCGGCGTCTTTGTCCAGGAAAACCCGAAACAAGGCGAGGAGGGCCAAGGCCAGCCACGGCCCCAAGCATCGAAGTTTTCCTAAGATGCTCAAAATCAATCTCTCTTCACGCGCTCGAACCCGAAGAACCCGCTCGCTTCGTTTGGACGCCCCGCGATCAGATCGGCAAAGAGACGGGCCGCGATCGCGCTGAAGGTGATTCCGTTCCCACCGAAGCCGCAAGCAAAAAAGACCCGGCGGTAGCGCGGCACCGATCCGAGGTAAGGCAGCGAATCGGGGCTCTCGCCGAAAGTGCCCCCCCAAGCGTAGGCGGGATCGAAAGAGAGATTCGGGAAGAAAGATCGGAAGCGAGCTTCGAGTTCCTTCGCCTTCGCGGGGATCCGGGCATCCCGCAGCTCCGCGTTCGGCGAAACGTCGTCGAGTCCGCCGATGAGGGCACGACCGTCCGCCGTCGTACGGAGATAAAGGTAGGGACGCGCGGTCTCCCATAGCAGAGCTCGGCCGTGCCAACCCTCCCACGACTCCATCGGCTTGCTGACGAGAGCGTAGGAGCTATGCAACTGCACCAAGTTTTCCGGCAGGTAAGCCGCCGCTTCGTAACCGATCGCGAATACGAGGCGGCGGCAGCGGATCCGATGACCGGCGGCCGTCGTTACTTCGAGCGCGTCGGCACCCGTGTCGTCGAAGGCGACGACATTCGTGCGATCGAAAATTCTTAAGCCCGCATTTGAAGCGTGGCGGAGAAGGTCCCCGGTCATTCGGTAAGGGTCCAATTCGAGCGCGTTCGATAAGATCGCGCCCGCACGCCGAAACGGAAAGCGTCGCTCGATCTCCGCCGCATCGATCACGGTGGAAGCGACGCCGAAGCGTCTCCTGAGCGCTACCTCGGCCTCGAAAGCCTGGGCGTCTTCGGGACGGGATGCGAGGTAATAGCTCTCGCGTGGGACGCACGGCCCGTGGCCAACCTCTCGCGCGTAGTCCCGAACGACGTCGAGCGCGGCGTAGGTCGACCGATAGACGCGACCCGCGAAGTCCACGCCGTGCTTCTCCGCGAGGTCCGTCAAACTGAGATCCGTTTCGTACTGAATAAGGGCCGTGCTGCCGCTCGTGCTCCCCGATCCGACGTCGAAGCGCTCGAGCAGTACGGTATCGTGCCCTTGTTTGACGAGCTCATGGGCAATCATGGCGCCCGAAATGCCGCCGCCCACGACGACGACATCGCAGCGGAGGTCACGATGCAAAGTCGGTCGATGATCCAAGGAACCATGATCGATCCGCCAAAAAGCATCGCGAGAGATAAGATCCATGTCCCGGAGCATAGTCCGACTTTGCGACGCACGCTCGGTTCACGTCGAACGGAAATCGATTTGATCTCGATGCGAGCCTTCCCTATCTTTTCGAGATGCCTGAACTCCCGGAAGTCGAAACGGCCCGACGACAGATGCACACTTCCCTTCGCGGAAAGCGGATCGCCCAAGTCGTCGTCGACCGGAATGATCGCATCGCCTTCGACCGCGAAAGTCCCCAACTCGTGCGTAAGGCGCTCTTGGGAGCGACGGTGACCGGCAGCGGACGACGGGGAAAATACTTCTGGCTCGAGCTCGATCGGCGTCCCTGGCCGGTTTTTCACCTGGGGATGTCCGGAAACATCGAAGTTCGAGGCGAAAGCGGCTTCGGCAAGAGCTGGGGAGGCGTCAAGTTGTGGTCCGAACGTAACCTGCCGCAGGACACGTCGGAGCTTCCGCGCTTCTGCCGCCTTCTACTTAAGGCGGAAGACGGGACCGATATCGCCATGACGGACCCTCGACGTTTCGGGCGTATCCGTCTTGCCAAAGACCCCGTGAGCGAAGCGCCGATCTCGTCGCTCGGCCCCGACCCGCTCGAAGAGTTCCCTTCGGTCTCGAAGCTTCGGGAAACGCTGCGATCCAAGCGGTCGCCGATCAAGTCGGTTCTCTTGGACCAAAGCGTATTCGCCGGCGTCGGAAACTGGATCGCCGACGAAATACTCTTCCAGGCTCGCATCTCTCCGCATCGGTCGGCGAGGTCTTTGAGCCCGACCGAGATCAAGCGTCTCCGCACGCGCACCCTCGGCATCATCCGAAAAGCGGTCGACGTGAACGCCGACTACGAGCGTTTTCCGAAGAGCTGGCTCTTCCACGATCGTTGGGGGAAACCGGCGGAGGCCTATACTTCGCGCGGCTTCCAGATTCAGCACGATACGATCGGAGGCCGAACCACCGCCTGGGTACCCGCCCTCCAGAAGTAGTGTGAAGATCGAAGCCGCGGCTCGATATTGCCGGGTGGCCGATCTTGCCCACCCTGGCTAACTTGGCCTTCGCTTTTTCGTGTTTCCGTTCAGCGCACGAATCTGTATCGTGGGATTCTCTGCCCTTTCTTTCTCCGCCTTGTGCACCTCGGTTACGACGCTGGAAGCCCCCAGGCAGAATCGTTGACTGCTTTCGAGGCTCTGCCATCCCGTTTCGCGGGAGAAGTTCCCCGTCAAGCTTTCGAGATCAATTCGGGGCGCATTCGTATCTCGCTCACTCGCCTTGGCACCAACCCCAAGGATCTCAAAGCCGGAAGGAAGTTCAGCCTTCAAATGAACGTCTCGCGGAGCTTTGGCGATAACGGCGGCAGCCGCCAGTTCAGTCCGTCGTAAAGCTCCCTTAGTCGACTTTACTGACGCCCGCGAAAGGCCAAGTCGTGCCATCCTTAGGAGATGACCCGGCTTGCTTTTCTTTTAACCGCAACTTGCTTCTTCCCTCCTGCCTTCGCCCAAGAGCGCATCCTCTTCGTGACCGCCGAGCAAAGCGGCGTCTTCAACACCGGAGGACTCGGGCACACGACTTCCAGTCTCGCTCGCGCCTTGAACGAAGCCGGGGAAAGCGTCGAAGTCGTCATGCCTTACTACTCGACGCTGGATTCCACGCTCAAAGGCATCAAAGACGAGAAGATCCGATATTCTTTCCGTTGGGGGCAAGGCGAAGGAGCGGAGAGTTTTCGCTTTGGCCTTTTCTCAACGACGAACCCACGCACGGGAACGCGGACTTACCTACTTAAGCCCCTCTCCCATCCAGAACTCTTCGAGAACGCACCACCACCGGGCACGCCAACCCGCTACACGAACTATTCATCCGAAGGGAAAGCCTTCGCCGCCTTCAACCAAGCCGCGGCCGAATTTGCCAAAGGACGTGACTATACGCTGGTCAATACCCATGATTGGCACGCGGGGCTCTTTGGTCGCTTCGCGCGAGAAGGCGGTTCCGACGTCAAGATTCTCTTCACGATCAGTAACCTCGGCTATCAGGGGCTCACCGATTTTTCGGCTTTCGGCCCACTCTTCCGGGACTCCGAAAAGTATCCCGGGTCTCCCTACGAGTTTCACGGGCGCTTTAACTTCATGAAGGCCGGCGTCCACGATGCCGACGCCGTCCTGACCGTTTCGCCTGGATACCTGGCCGACATCCAAACCCCGCGCTTCGGCCACGGGCTCGACGGATTCCTGCGAGCCGAGTCCAAACGCAAGCCCCTGCTCGCCATTCTGAACGGTACGGATCTCGCAAACTGGCGGCCGACGGATTTCTCGGCCGAGAGCCTGGACGGCAAACGCACGGGCAAGCTTGAGCTTCAGACCCTCCTTGGGCTCGACGCCGACTCCGAGCGACCGCTGTTTTGCCTAACTTCGCGTCTCGCCCACCAAAAAGGCTACGACTACCTGCCCGGCGCCCTGCGCAAGCTTCTCGACAGCGACAAAAACGCGCAGATCGTCGTCATGGGCGACGGCGACGCCCGCTATGTCGAAGCGATCGAGCGAGTCCGGGCCGATTTTCCCCAACGCTTCATCTACCGACCCTTCTCGGCGGAGCTCGAGATACCGATGACTCGATACTCGGATTTCTTCGTGAACGCCGCCTGGTACGAACCAAGCGGAACGAACCAAATCTTCGCTCTCGCCAACGGCACGCTCCCGCTGCTCTCTCGAACGGGAGGCCTTCCGGACTACGTGATCGAGGGAAAAACGGGTTTTCTCTACGACATTGCTTTCCACGACCACTCGGACTCGATCGACGTTCGCCAAAGCGAAAGGAACGTCGGTGAGGCCCTCATCCAAGCCGCCAAAGATTTTCGCGAGCGTCCCAAAGCCCATTCTGATCGGGTTCGGGCCGCGCTCAGCGTCGACCACAGTTGGAAGGCCCAGATCCCGCGTTACCGAGAAGTATTTCGGATCACCGAAGAATCTCGGCTCAAGCGCTTCGGCGGTAGCGGATGCAAAACGGCCCTAAAGGCCGTATTAGATCTCTGATGTCTTCCTTACCGAAATGTCCGAAATGTCGTTCTGAGCATGCCTACCCGGACCGTGAGCTCTGGATTTGCCCGGAATGCGCGCACGAATGGAGTGCGATCGCCGAGGCCGAAACCCCGGCGGTCGAAGACTCGAGCGTTCGCGACGCGAACGGCAACGTCCTTCAGGACGGAGATACCGTGACCGTTATCAAGGACCTCAAAGTCAAAGGGTCGTCTTCCGTCGTGAAGATCGGAACCAAAGTCAAAAGCATCCGCCTCGTCGACGGCGGCGATGGACATAACATCGCATGCAAGATCGACGGATTCGGACAAATGAATCTCAAGTCCGAGTTCGTCCGCAAAGCGTAGCCCCGCTCAGAACGTGATTTCGATCGAATCCGCGCTTCGATTGGCCGGACCGTGATAGACGGCCTCGACGTTGTTGCCGTCCGGGTCGATCAAGTACGCCGCGTAGTAACCCGGGTGATACTTGCGCATTCCGGGCGCGCCGTTGTCTTTGGCGCCGACTTCCATCCCCGCGCGGTGAAACTTACGAACTTCCTCTTCGCCGTCGGCCTGGAAGGCGAAGTGCATGCGACCCGTGAGCTGACCGCCGGCCGCCGGGCTGTCCGCGGTCGAGACGAAAAGCTCGTCGGCCCAGAAGAATCCCGGTCCCTCGCCACCCATCTCGATCCCGAGCGCGCCCAGCACGGCCGCGTAGAATTTCTTGCTGGCTTCGAGATCCCGCACGATGATCTGAAGGTGATCGATTAAGCGGCCGCGATAGAGCCTGTTCGTTTCCATGCTTTGATCCTAAACTTCTCCGTAGGGTCGTTCAACTCAAGGAGCCTTCGATGGCGGATCTCTCACCACTCACGAAAGCCATCATCGCGGCGATCCGTAGGGTACCGCGCGGACGTATCGCCTTCCCGCTAGAGAGCCTTTCGTTCGAACGACAATGGCAACGACTTCGCCGTGAAGGCGTCGAGGTCGATCCCGCGACCGGCCAAATCGACCTCAAGCGATTTCAGTACGCATCCCATTCTAAGGGCTCG
>ERZ761607.1425-NODE-1425-length-29984-cov-12.610979_pt1 | contig 29984 bp, 27 predicted proteins | sample MGYA00511164_ERZ761607 | MGnify/ENA primary metagenome ERZ761607 (study PRJEB28899, sample SAMN02445080) | bioreactor sludge metagenome | biome: EBPR sludge | place: Australia: Brisbane, Thorneside Wastewater Treatment Plant | collected 2011-06-22 ... | reverse complement strand
CAACGATCGGCGATTCAGCGCTGACCGGGAACTACGGGGTTGCTCGGACGGTTACGGCGCAACGGTCGTGCGCCAAATCTGCCAAGCAATCTGGAACCAAACCAGCGGGGTCGTCGCAGGCTGTAAGAGAATCGCTATTGAAATGCAAATATGCATGGGAGTATTCTTAATAAATGATTCAAGCTGACCTAAAAGCACGTGCCCTTCGTGCGGCTGACTATTGTCGGGCCCGCAGAATCACGCAGGCCGAGATCGCAAGCGCGCTGGGCGCAAGCCAGCCGCAGGTGAGCCGCATCCTCAATGGGGCCGGGCTGCGTCATTCGCGCCTCTACGAGGAGGTATGTCTGTATGTCGAGCGCCTCGCGGGCGGTGTGACGCCGGAGATGGTGCGTGCTAACGACGACCTTGTTTCAGCGTTGGCCGAAACATGGGACGGTTCGGCCTCGCATGCTAAGGCGTTGGCAACTGTCATTCGCTCGCTCTCGGCACTGGGATCTACCCGTTCCGCTACTTCTGCCTCCGCGTAGGAGAGATTCCGATGATTATCCGACCGCTGCCATTACCCGATGAACTGGACCGCGGATTCCTGGGGCGGGTAATAAGGTTAAACGGGTTTAGGGACGAGAAAGAATGTGTGGCGGAGTTGTCCGCTTGGACCGGGCTCTGCGATCGGTACGAGCGCGCCGTACCCGGCGTGATGTTACTGAGCCGTGTAGCCGGGATGGACACCGAGTCATTCACCGTGAGGCATACGACGTTGCCCTTTCGAAGAGGGATTACCTCGTACATGCCGACGCTCATGCACGGCTGCGAGTCAAGTGCTACGATCCTGCGCAATAGTGCAATGCGGCTTGCCCGTCCCGGCGCTTACTTCTGTCGCAAGTGCGCCGAGGCCGATCACGATTTTCATGGGATGACCTACTGGCGCCGAGCGCACCAGATTCCCGGCGCTCTATGGTGCAGCAACCATGCGACACCGTTGAGTTATGTCGAGGACGAACGGGCCTTCCTCGAGCCGCCTGCAGCGTCTTTCGATGAGTGCTTTACCGTTGATCATGCGTTGGCGGAGGCTACAGCGGAGAACTTGGCGGTCCGTCGCTATCTCGAAATCTGTGCGGATCTCCTCGAGCGTCCCGCTCCGCTTGATGTTAAGGACGTAGCGCGCGTGCTGGCTGGTCAGGCACGGCTGCGTGGATTGCAGACGTGGCCGGGTAAGACGGCCGCTCCGTTGCTAAGCGACAAGGTGGTCGACGAGTTTGATGCTAAATGGTTAGCGATTGTGCTTCCGGACCTAGCTGCAAAGGCCAAGGGCCAAATCTTGAGTCGGTTGGATGGTGTGCTCTATCTCAGTAAGTCTGCATCATCTACCGTCGCCTATGTCTTGGCTGCAAGCGTGCTATACGATTCGCCAGATGAGGCGCTTAAAGAGCTACAGTCCGCCGCGCCCCACGTACCATCTTCCGTCGGTCGGCAGGCCTCTCGCAGGCCCCACGATGACGATCTGTACGCAGCATATGTAGCGACAGCCGGAGGCCATGCTGCCGTGGCGAAACTGCTGGGGGCGAACTATGGAGCTGTTTCACCTCGGCTGGATGCAATGGGGCTGCCGAAACTGTTGAGCTTTGGAAAAGGGGGGGTGAGAGTGGCGCTCCGGGCATTCCTGCTAGAAGGCAGATCGGTCAGGGAAAGCGCGGAGATTGGCGAGGTGTCCGTGCTTGAGTTGGAGTCGTCGATCCGTACGGCCTGCAAGCACTTTGTTGAAGCGCTCGAACTGATCGATTCGCAGACGAAGCCGGCCACCCGGCCTTTCGTGAAGACGCGTCAGGCCGCGCCTCATGAGGTCTCTGGCGTTGCAGCCGACCGACCTTGCGGTCGGGGAGTGCACCTGGGCAAGCGCCGAAGGAAAACCGAGGCTCCAAGGTCTCACGGAGTTGTCGCTTGACGTTTGTGAGATCAAGAACGCACGTCCCCTTCATGGGGGGGGCGAGCAGTGAACGCCAATTGCTCAATTGGTTTGGAGCGTTAAGCGAGCCGGAATCTTACGAGACGCTCCAGAACGTCGCCCAGAATGTGTCGTCGGTCGGCATCAGATCTTCGAACTGCATCATTTTTGCTGGGTCTCCGCTCCTGAGCGCAAGCACCGCGGGCTGCACCGGGGCGAGGTAACGGGAGGCAGCCTTCTGAAAGTCATCCAGGCGCAGGGTGTCGTCTGTGCGCTCCAGGGCCACGCGGTGCGCAGCAAACCAGAGTGCAACAATGAGCCGCGGAACGCCGGCGGTGAGTTCGATCATCTGGCTGCGGAGCGCGTCGGGATCTGAGACGGGGTGCTTGACGTACTGGTACCGCTGAAGTTGCCTGAAGAAGAGCTCCTTGAAATCCGGATGATCCGGGCCCTGGAATGGTGGGAGGTGGTGATAGCCGCCGCCGACGATGCGCTGGATGGTACTCAAGCGCTTGGTCAAGGCACCAACTCCATCGGGGGTGCCAGACAGGATGACAGGGATTTCCCACGTGTTGAGCAGGGTGAGAATCCAGCGCAGACATTGGTCCTCGACGATGGCGAGTTCTGCACGTTCATCCGATCTCTTGCTCCTTCGTTGCTTGAGCGTCGCAAGCTTGAAGAAGTTTTGCACCTCATCGAGATGCAGAGCGCCCAAAAAGTGCGAGAGTGCGACCTGCCTCCACTCGTCCAGCATTCTCTGGCCATCTCGTCGCTCGCGCGCGAGGCTGGTTGCGAACCGCATGTATGGGCCGAGGCCGGCCTTCTCCATTGCCGTGTCCCATGCGGTCATCAAGTTAGCGGCCAGATCTGCACTGCGCCCACTTGGAGGTACATCCACGCTTAAAGCGACCATCTGATGATGCGGGCCCTTCAGCCTTGGGAAGCTGTCGTGCGTGATCACCTGTGTCGGGTAGCAGTTCAACGCCCGGAGGATTGCCTCGGTTTTCCCAGTGCCAGAGTGACCAACAACCAGCGCGGCCATTGCCGGCGCGCGCGGAGTCTTGTGGATGTTCGGTTCGCCTGTAAGGTGGCTCCATGTCTTGGGCGCCGCGGGGTTGCGATATCTATAGCCCTGGCGGGTCAAAAGATCGATGCTTTGATGTACCTTGGCCCCCTCCGCGCTCGGGATATGGAGGTCGCGCACGGACAACAGGTGGTGCAGCCTGAGATGTAGGGGAATCTCCCCTGGGTTCCGAGGGGGTGGGGGCAGGTACATTAGGGATTTGTATGCGTCCTCCCGTGTGAGGACAGGGCCGAGGCCTTCGATCAGGACGTTTCCAGCGTAAGGGTCGTGGGGCGAAGAGTTACTCATCATGCCCCTCCGTATTGCTCATCCCTTCCAGAAGCTCGCGCATGGTGTCAAGATAGACGACGTCATAGTTGTCAATCGGGGCGATCTCGTTCGCGACGGATGGTGGGCTTTCGGTTGAGCCGGCTTCTCGCTCCAATGCGCGAGCCTCGGTCATAGTCGGCTCTGGTCCGGATGCCTCCGCAAGCGCTTCCTCCGTGAGACGCTTTGCGGTAGCAACAATCTCGTCTGTCTTTTTTAATGCGGATAGCTTATCCAAATTGGAAGTATGCTCGCGTGCTGCTGCGTCGATCTTGTGGAATGCCTCGGCATCTGCCACCTCGTCCATGGTCAGCTCAGGGGATGCCGTCGAATAATCGGAGAGCTGGAGCTCAAGTAGCCCGGTATCCTCTGGCCTGGGCGTCCAGATGCGCGAAACGGTCCCCGGGAAATAGTTGCAGGGGATGTCCCAGCCGACGAAGGCGCGGGCGCGTGCAGACCACTGGGCTTGCTCGGCGAATTCGGATTGGTAGTGACGACCTGCGAAGAAGATCCCTTTGCGCTGGACACGTGCGGTTGCGCTTGGCAGCAACTCGGTGACCAGATCGGTCTTTGACACAGCTCGCCGAGAACCAATTCCAGCCATGTGCCCCCAGTGCCACAGACCCGCCGGCGAGGGGAAGACCCCCGCCGCGCGCATGTGGGCATCGAGCCGGTGTTCTCGATTTGCAGTGAGGTTGTACTCAGTGAAGATCACATCAAGAAAGTGCACGAACTCGCGGACGGTGAGTGCAGCCGTATTGGGGTTGAAGCGTCTCAGTTCGTACTCAACACGGCGTGCATCGATCGCGCCAGGTATAAAGTGAAATTGTCGATCCTTTGCGATTCGATGCAGAACCTCGACCAGCCCTTTTAGGTCCGGTCGATAAGGGGGTGTGTAGTCTGAGCTTGGCAGCAATTCGATGCCTGTCTGCTTGGCGCGCTTGCATAGGTACTCTCCGCGGTCACAAAGTAAAATGCAAGGTAACGACGGCGCCGGGTCAAGACTAAGAACGGGCTCATATCCCCACAGTGCCCCAATAAGAGTGGGGTCCGAGCCCGCGCAGAAGAGTGCCAGCTTTGCCATATCCCAACTCGGTCCCATCAGGCACACATAAAAGCCGACGATCGCGGTGGACCAGACGTCAACGATGATATATACGATAGGACGGCCGATAATCCATGCTCGATTGATTGACGAGCGCAGATATATGTCACCAACCGTGGAATCGATGGCCCACGTGTGGCCTGGCCCCGCGACGCCTTGCCAACTATATCCACGAAGGCCGCGCAGCGCGCGGTCGTAGTGGCCCTTGGTGGTCGCCTCAAGGACCCGCTGCAACTTCGGGATTTCACGCTCAAGGACGCGACGTATTTGTCGGCGATTAGGGTAGTCCCCAAGCTTCAGGTCAATTGGAACGAGTTTTCCATCGGGATCTTGTCGATATCTGCTGATAAACGAGCTGTCGATTATCCTCATGATCCGCTGAGGCATCGGCGGCTTCGGCGATGTGATCGATCTGTCTGCGGCAAGGATGAGTTCTCGCCAATTCGTGCTCATCCCAGGCTGATCGGATGGAACGATATTCCCGTCGCGTCGGGCAATCCGTTGCTTTGTCGTTTTTCGTCCAGCCTTCTGGCGTCCTCCAGGGTCACAGGGGCGAAGCTGCCCAGGAGCGCCACACCGGTGATGTGCGAGGCTCAGACTGCGTTCAGAGAATCGGTGTTGGCATAGCAGAGAAAATACCTTGTAGATCATCGGGCGGCTCAGCCCGCTTGTTTTAATGGCGTCATGGACTAAGCCGCCAAGCCCCGATGGAGCCAGAAGTCCCGCGCGAAGCGTGGCCAGATTCAAGAAGGTCGCTGCTGCCTTCTGTCGGTTCTGATAGTTGATCTTGGATCTTTCGCTCGTGCCGTGCCTGGGGACATTGAGTACCTCGATCTCAATGTTCCTTGCCAATTGCTTTCGGCCAAGCTCAATCAGCTCGCTCCGGTTGAGCCAGAGTATTTCTGTTGTAAGGGGAGGCTGGGCTTTCTTCCGCTGTCGCCTCGGGGTTTCAACGCGCCGGCGGCCGCCACGCATCGGTATTTCGGCCTCTTTGGGCGGGTCAAGCCTTACTACAGCTGTGCGGTCGAGGGCTGGCTCGTCGAGGATGACCCGGTACATGCCCGCATGTTGCGGCTCCGTGATGCGGATGAGGGCATTGTGGATCAGTTCCATGCTGACCTCCCGCTTGAAACAGGATTGAGCGTCTTGAAGTCGGCCGAACTGATAAGTTGCAGGGGAATATGGGGTCGCCACCCCCGACGCAGGTCCACGGGGATTCTGCCCCACCAGATCCCCTGCCAGAGCGCGCGCTTGGCAAGTTCCGAGTCATGCACCGCTTCTGATATGTGTTGAAGGATGAATGTCAGCGACCGGCCAGGCCAGTCTGTGACTGCACGCTCGGCCGCAGAGAGTGCGCGGTCTGGGGCGGAGGGTGCCAATGCCCAGGGCCACGTCCGCTGCAGGGTCTCGCCCACAGAAGGGTGATAGAGATCGCGACTGAGGAAAAGCCAGCTTGCGTCCCGTTGTGACCAGTACTCCTTTTCAATTGTTAGAAGTTCTCGATCTCGCTTGGGTAGCGCTGAACCGTCCTTGCAGGCGACCGCGAGCAGTGAGCGAGCGCCATCCGCGGCGCACCGCATCTTGAGAAGGTCTGTCGTCATCACCCACGGCGCGCTGCGACCGCTGCCACGGCACTGTGGGTGTCGGATGCCCAGCTGCTTGGCAATATCGAGCGTCCCTGGGCACTCCTGCGCCGCATAACGTGCATCATAGGCTGCGAGTTCATGCGGCGCCGCCTCGAGGGAAAGCGGGAATTGCTCCCGTAGGTCGTCGCCCAAGGCAAGGAGTGGAGTGCAGAATAGAAATGCAAGCAGCTCTCCGTCACTGAGGAGTTCGTAATGGCGCCCTCGCCAGGTGATTAGATGCGAGCGCCCCCGGCTAGCCGGGTCGCTGCGGCTCACCCGATGCCAGGGGATGTACGATTCAAACGTGCCTAGGCCTCTCCCGATGGCCCGATAGCCGTCAAGTACATCTGGTGTGAAACGTTTGGTGGTGCGCATCCTCTGTTCCCCGATTCCAGTCCGAGCGAGCTCCTCGCATGGACCGGTGCGATGAAATAGACGGGAATAGGGGATTGACAGGCGCGAGGCGCGTCCGTAACCTGCAAGACGTGAGATCTACAGGGGCCCTTTCCCGGTGATCAAGAAAGACGCCCGGTTTGCCGACCGGGCGTCTTTTTTTTGGCTTTGTTCTCGCGTTCTTGGTGGTCTGGTCTCCTATCCTGATGTTCTGGGGGCTACTTCACAGCCTCTCGAACCACGGTGAGAAGCTTGCGTACGAATGGGTCTGGAAGCTGGTTAGCGTTTTTGCGCAATTCGTGAACGAGCGCGCGGATCTCGGGTGGTAAGGTCTCATCGGCTTCACTGGACCCGCGCTCTGCTGCAGCGAGCGCCAATAATGTCTGGCGCTCAGCCGCCTCCGCGTTGAGCGCGCCCAGGATTCTCTCGGCGGTCGCGCGTGGTGGAGCCGGGGCGCGGCCTTTCTCTATCTGTGCGACATAAGTTGCTGATATTTCCGCACGCCGCGCAAGCTCGCGCTGACGCATGTTGCGCGTAGCGCGAAGGTCGCGCAGGCGCTGCCCAAAAGTGGGCGTGAGTTGTAGCTCGTCAGCCACGGCCTGATGGGTATTCTCCATAAATCCTCCCAAGGTGTGTGCTGATAGGCTGCCGATGCGTTCTTCGCTAGGCTAGCGTGCAGTTGCGCATAGGCATACGACGAAAACCTAACGCATGGGTCTGAGTTTTGTCATTGACCATCGTGCACGCTGCACCCATCATCGCTCCACTGTCTCCTTTACTCATTCGGGATGCGCTTTGATTGAGGTCCGTTTAAGCATTGCCGCGAATTTTTTGAAGGCTTGTCTGCTGGGCGACCTGAATGTCCCCGGGAGAAGCCAGACTCGGACAGTGCTGGATGAGCTCTACAGGCTAGGCATTTCTGAGAAGGGTGCGTTCAGCACCCGGACGTGGGAGCGATGGTTGTCGCGGCAGGCATGTGTCGATACGCCGCAGATCGGGAAGATTGGTGTAATGGATGAGGCCCATGCACTACTGAGTATGCCTGCGTGGTCGCACCCCCAAGGCTTTCATGAACTCGTGCGAGGTGGGCTTGTGTCCAGTCTTCTTGCTCCAACGCGGGCGAAGAACGTGTGGCCGATCATGATCGAGCGGGCGAAGCTCTATCTCCCTGTCAGCTCCCTGCATTTACACCTTGACGCCCTGGACGTGCTGAGCCTCACGGGAGATTGCTCAGGGGTGCCCGCCGCCAACGTGAGACAACTCGCCGCGGCACGCATTCTCGAGTTGTTACATGGTTCATGGAGTCCCAGGGGTGGCAAGGTATTCAACGATTTTCGCTCTGACTGGAGGCTTCGCTGGGATGCTGCTGATCCAGACGAAAGGGTGAAGATGGAAAAGCGTTGTGAAGCGATTCAGCCAAACCCGATGCAGAAATGGATGGTTGCGGGCGCGTGGCCGGACTGGAGCAAAGTTGCCGTACCAGTCGACGTGGGCAGTGAACACGTTCACAAACTGCTTTTCTGTCTTCCCGCCGATGCCAACTTCCTAGTCAGCGAGCGCCTCAAGCGTTGGGCGCTCGACTCGGTTACGGCACTTCTCGCCTTGTTTTCCCACGCTTGGGCGGACCGGTACGAGAAGTTCGCCGTCAGTTTCTCACCCGAGATGGCCTATTTTATTGCACTCGAAGCTGTTTTCCTGCGTGAAGACCCCGTTGAGGAGCTTCGAGGCGCGTTGCTGCCGGCGATGGAGTGGAGCGACGCTCGATGGACGGCTGCGAGCTGGGCTAAATTCACGGAGGGGCGCGAAGCGTATGCCAACTTCCTGCCCCTCATCGGTCTCTCTGTTGCCGAAGTTGTGGACAGGCTTACGCACCTTCGCGATGTTGAGCCCCTCGTTTTCCGCGGTTGAGGGCCCAGAAGCAGGGCGCTACGTGGCGTCATCCTTCCCGGTGGCTGTCGACCACGCTGGCTGGCGGTACATCGCTGCCGGGCGACTGTGGGGCTGGATGAAAGTAAGCGGGGGGCCGGGAGGACAGACGGTGGAAGTCGCGATTCTAGACTCCGATAGATGAGCAACGTACTGCCGCTTGGGGGGCGGTGGAGGTCTCAGCCCGGCCATCAGCCGTCTGTCAATCTTTGCGTGCCTCGGTCATTCGAGCGTCGGGTTGGCCCGGCAAGCTGCCGCTACGACCAAACCCATACTGCGGGGACCCACGAACCTTGCCTACGTCGCCGTTGGTAGTGTTCCGAGGGATGTGCAGTACCCCGGACGCGCTCTGGATCGTCACACGCCCCCTGTGAGTGAAGAGAAGTGAGTACGCGTGCGAAATCGGCCGTGTTAGGATTCGCGGCCATGCGCCGGCTTCTTGTCCTTTTCGTCACGCTGATTTCCCTGCTTTGCCAGTCGATGGCAGTGGCGCGCGCGGACTCGGCCAGCACTTCGCCATCCGATCTGGAGCACAGCTCGCTGCACTGGCAGGCGACGGGTCACCATCACCACCACGACGGTTCGTTCCACCAGGATCAATCGGACGAATCGCTGCAGCACGTCTCCAGCGACCACATTGGCGGTCACCTCGAGCTGCTGGGTTCGATCTCGCACGCGCTCCCGCCAGCAGGCTCAGTCCTGCCGTCCGAGTGGCACGACGCTGCCGCTCCTGACCCCTTCCCGGACGGCCTGCTCAGGCCGCCCAGTCCCCGTTCCTGAAACCCTGCGTGGCAGGCGTCCGTCCACGGACCCTGCCCCCTGAGCCAGCCAGCTCGCTCCGTCCCGCTTGCCATCGCTGCGGGAGGATTTGCGTGCTCGGCCGCCCCCAACGCAACTTTCAGGATCATCGTGAAACCATCTTTCTGGCTATCTGCCTGCGCCATCGCCGGCAGCATGGTCGGTGGGCCGTGCTGGGCCCAGCCGAGCTCTTCCGTGCAGGACCGCCCCGTGGCGGCCACATCCCCCAAACCTTCCCTCGCGGCCGAGCGTGTGCCGCTGCGTGTCGCACTGGATGCTGCCTGGCAGCGCGCCGTCGTGGCCCGGGAAGCCGAGGGGCAGCTCCGTCGCACCGACGCCGAGCGCCTCGCATCCCAGTCCATTTGGGCAGCCCCTCCGTCGCTCACCTTGAGCCATCGCGACGATCGCCTCCAAAGCAATGATGGCGCCCGCGAGACCGAGCTGGGCGTCGCCTTGCCACTGTGGCTCCCCGGCCAGCGTGATGCGCACCAGGGCGTGACTGCTGCGGCCTCGGCGCAGGCGGCATCTGCCGAGCAGGCGGCGCGACTGCAACTGGCTGGCGAGTTGCGCGAGCTGGCTTGGGCATGGGCCAGCCTGGCGACCGAGGTCGCGCAGGCCGAGGGCCAGGTCCAGTCCCTGCAGCGGCTCGCGGACGACGTCGGGCGCCGGGTGCGCGCCGGCGAACTGGCCCGCGCCGATGCGCTGGCCGCACAGGCCGAGCACCTGGCGGCCGGGACCGCCCTGACCGATGCGCGGCAGCGTTTGGCGCTTGCTCACACACGGTGGGTGCAACTGACCGGCCTCACGGCTGCGCCGGACCTTGTCGCCGACGCCGTGCCTGCGCCGACGGCCGAACCTGCGATGTCTTCGCATCCGGAGCTCCAGTCTGCGACCCAGGCCACCGAGCTGGCGCTGCGGCGGGTCGAGCTGATGCGCCACTCTCGCCGCGACGCGCCGGAGCTGACGATCGGCGTCCGCCAGGACCATGCCGGGTCCGGTGCGGCCTCCGAAGGCAGCGTCGTGGTCGGCCTGCGCCTGCCCTTTGGCGGCGACGCACGTAATCGACCGCTCGAATCGGCGGCACTGGCCGAACTGGATGTCGCACAAACGCGCTTGCAGCGGCTGCGCGAGCGCCTGGAAAGCGACGTCGCCCTGGCGCGCGAGGCCGTCCGCGCCGCAGAGGTGCAGCGCGAGGCCGGGATCACCCGTGCCCGTCTGTTGCGCGAACGTGCCGAGTTGATCGGCAAATCCTTCGATGTCGGCGAAACAGCGCTGCCGGACCTGCTGCGCGCGCTGGGCGCCGCCGCCGAGGCCGATGCCGCGCTCGCTCGCCATACCGCAGCGCTGGGCCTCGCCCGCGCCCGTCTCCAACAAGCTCTCGGATTGCTCCCATGAACCCATCCATCCTCAACCTGCGCTGCCGGCTGCTGGCGGTGCTGACCGTGGCGGCCCTGTCGCCCATGACCGGCCTGGCCGCCCCCGGTGCGCACGGTCCCAACGGCGAGCATCTCGACCAACAGCCGGTGGTCACCGGCGGCGCGAGCCTGCCCCGTATAGAAGCCAGGTCGGAAGGCTACGAGCTGGTCGCCAGCCTCGAGGCTGGCCGGCTCGTCATCCTGGTCGATCGCTACGAAACCAACGAACCCGTCCTCGGTGCCCGGCTGGAGGTGGAGTCCGGCGCGCACAAGGCAGTGGCCGCCTTCCGTCCGGACAGTGGCGACTACGCCGCGACCGATACGGCACTGCTTGAGGCACTCGCCGCGCCGGGCGAGCATGCCCTCATCTTCACGCTGGCCACCGACAACGATGCCGACCTGCTGGACGGCACGCTGGTCACCGGGCCACTTGCCCGCACTGCCCGTGCGGGAGGCGGTCAGGGCGTCGACGACCACGGCCATGCGCATGGTCATGAGTTCGAGCGTGCAGCGCTGATCGGCGGTGGCGCTCTCGTGCTGGGGGCGCTTGCGGGTGCCGCCTGGCGGCGCCGGCGCACCTCGAACCTCGCCACGGGGGTGAAGTGATGACCGCCATCGCCCCCCTTCATCGGCTGCGGGCCGCCTGGCTCGCGGTGGCGGCCTTGCCGGCCTGGATCCTGCTCACGCCGGCCGCCCACGCGGCGCCGGGCGCGCATGGTCCCAACGGCGAACACCTGGACGCGCCCGCTGCCACGGTCAGCCCGTCCGGGCTGGCACGCTTGCCCGACGGCAGCGTCAACGTGCCGAAGGCCGCGCAACGCCGCATGGCGATCCGCACGCTGCTGGCAGCGGAGTCCGAGGCTGCGGCCACGGTCGAGTTGCCGGGGCGGGTGATCGCCGACCCCAATGCCAGCGGCCGCGTGCAGACCGTGCATGGCGGCCGCATCGAGCCCGGTCCCAGGGGGCTGCCGCTCGTGGGGCAGCGGGTGGCGCAAGGCGAGCTGCTGGCCCATGTCCGCCATCACGCCGACCCGTATGCCCAGGCGGGCCAGAAGGCCCAGCTGGCCGAGCTGCGCGCGCAGCGCCAGATTGCCGAGCAGCGCGTCCAGCGCCTCGAAGGCCTCGAGGGTACGGTGCCACGCAAGGACATCGACGCCGCGCGCACCGAAGCCCGCATGCTCGCCGAGCGCGAACGCAGCATCGGCGTCAGCCTGGAGGCGCGCGAGTCACTGGTCGCGTCGGTCTCCGGCGTGATCGCTCGCGCCGACGTCACGGTCGGCCAGGTCGTCGCACCGAACGACGTGCTGTTCGATGTGGTCGACCCGTCACGCATGCTGGTCGAGGCCGTCACCGCCGATTCGGCGCTAGCCGCCAGCGTCGGTGCGGCGTCGCTGCAGGACGTGCCCGAGGCGCGCTTGCAGTTCGTCGGCGGCGCACAGGTGCTGCGCGACGGTGTGCTGCCGCTGATCTTTAACGTGGCACCGGGTGCGCCACTCCCGCTCGCGATCGGCCAGCCGGTGACCGTGATCGCGCAGTCGAACCAGCGCGTCAAGGGCATCGTGCTGCCGGCCCAGGCCGTGGTACGCAACGCGACCAACGAGCCAATCGTCTGGATCAAGTCGGGGGCCGAGCGCTTCATCGCGCAGCCCGTCCGGCTCCAGCCGCTGGATGCGAGCACGGTGGTGATCACCCAGGGCCTCGGTGCGGATAACCGCGTCGTCGTCCAGGGCGCACCGCTGATCGCCCAGATCCGCTGAACGGGAGTCCACCCTCATGTTCAACTGGATCGTTCGCTACAGCCTGCACAACCGGCTGTTCGTGCTTGCCGTGGCCGCGCTGCTGATGGTCTACGGCGCGATGACCGCCTGGCGCACGCCGGTCGACGTCTTCCCCGACCTCAACAAACCCCTCGTCACGGTGCTGACCGAGGCGGGCGGGATGGCGCCCGAGGAGGTGGAGCAGCTGGTCACCTTCCCGCTCGAGACCGCACTCAACGGCATGCCCGGCGTCACCCGCGTACGCAGCACCTCGGGCGTGGGTCTGTCCATCCTCTACGCCGAGTTCGATTGGGGCACCGACATCTACCGCAACCGCCAGCTGGTGGCCGAACGGCTGGCACTGGTGCGCGAGCAGTTGCCCGGCGACATCACGCCCGTCATGGGCCCTGTGTCGTCGATCATGGGCGAGGTCATGCTGATCGCGCTGCCGCTGGGCGCCGGTGACGGCCAGACGCCAGCCGTCAGCCCGATGGCGGCGCGCGAGTATGCCGACTTCGTGCTGCGCCCGCGCCTGCTGTCGATTCCCGGTGTGTCGCAGGTGATCCCGATCGGGGGCGAGGTGCGCACGCTGCGCGTGGCGCCCGACACGGCTCGCATGGCGCAGTTCGACGTGTCGCTCAACCAGCTCGAGAAGGCGCTCGAGGGCTACGCCGGGAACGCGGGTGGTGGCTTCATCGATCTCAACAGTCGCGAGTACCTGATCCGTCACCTGGGGCGCAGCAACCGCATCGAGGACCTGGCCGGCATCGCGGTGGCCTGGAAGGACGGGCGTTCCATCCTGCTCGAGCAGGTGGCAGCCGTTTCGTTCGCGCCCGGGCTCAAGCGCGGCGACGCGGGCTACGGCGGTTTGCCGGCGGTCGTGATCAGCGTGCAGAAGCAGCCGCAGGCCGACACGGTGGCGCTCTCAGCGCAGATCGAGTCGGCGCTGGCCGAGCTCAGGCCCGGCCTGCCCGCAGGCCTCGCCGCGCCCAGGGTGCTCTTCCGTCAGGCCGACTTCATCCAGGCCTCGATCGGCAACGTGGCCGAGGCGCTGCGCGACGGGGCCATCATGGTGGCGATCGTGCTCTTCGCCTTCCTGCTGTCGGCGCGCACCACGGTGATCTCGCTGACCGCGATCCCGCTGTCGCTCGCGGTCACGGCATTGGTGTTCCAGTGGCTCGGGCAGTCGATCAACGTGATGACGCTGGGCGGGCTGGCGATCGCGATCGGTGAGCTGGTCGACGACGCGGTGGTCGATGTCGAGAACATCCTGCGGCGACTGAAGCAGAACCGCGCCGCGCAAGACCGGCTGCCCGTTCTCGAGGTCGTCCGCAGCGCCAGCGTCGAGGTGCGCTCGGGCATCGTCTATGCGACGGTGATCGTCGTGCTGGTCTTCGTGCCCCTGTTCGCGCTGCCGGGCATCGAGGGACGGCTGTTCACGCCGCTGGGCATCGCCTACATCGTGTCGATCGGCGCGTCGATGCTGGTATCGATGACCGTCACGCCGGTGATGTGCTACTACATGCTGCCGACGATGAAACGCCTCGATCACGGCGACAGCCCGCTGGTCGCCTGGCTCAAGCGTCAGGACACGAAGCTGCTGCACTGGTCCTTCGGGCGCGCGAAGCTCTTGATCGTGGTGGCGATGCTGGCGGTGGCGGGCGCGGCCGCGACGGTGCCGTTCTTCCCGCGCGCCTTCCTGCCGGCCTTCAACGAGGGTTCGCTGGTACTGGGCCTGGTGATGCAGCCCGGCACCTCGCTGGCCGAAGCCAACCGGATGGGGCGTGAGGCCGAACTGCTGATCGGCCAGGTTCCCGAGGTGACCCAGGTCGGCCGCCGCACCGGCCGTGCCGAGCTCGACGAGCATGCCGAAGGCGTGCACTCGGCCGAGATCGACGTGGACCTCAAGCGCAGCGGGCGCGACCGCGAGGCCATCATGGCCGACATCCGGGACCGGCTCTCGGTGCTGCCGGCGCAGGTGGCCATCGGCCAACCGATCAGCCACCGCCTCGATCACCTGCTGTCGGGCGTGCGCGCCCAGGTGGCCGTGAAGATATTCGGCGACGACATCGACACGCTGCGCGGCCTGGCCGAACAGATGCGATCCGGGCTGAGCGGGGTGCCCGGCCTGGTCGACCTGACGGTCGAAAAGCAGGTGCTGATTCCGCAGATCACCGTGCGGCTGGACCATCGCAAGGCCGCCCAGCTCGGGCTGTCGCCCGGCGAGGCGATCCGCGTGCTGCAGGCGCTGACCGATGGCGCTCACGGCGCGCAGATCGTGGACGGTCCGCGCCGCTACGAGCTGGTGCTGCGTCTGCCCGATGAGCGGCGCGGCCCGCAGGATCTGGCGCGGATGCTGATCGACACCCCTGCCGGCCGCGTGCCGGTGTCGGCCATCGCCAGCGTCGAGGAGACCGATGGGCCCAACCAGGTCGGACGCGAGAACGGTCGTCGCCGCATCGTCGTCTATGGCAACACCGATGGCAGCAACATGAGCGAGGTGATCGCTGCCGTGCGCGGCGTGATCGCCGGGCAGGCGTTGCCCACCGGCTACTTCATCAGTCTGGAAGGTCAGTTCCAGGCCCAGGAGCAGGCCACGCGCCTGATCGCGGGCCTGTCGGTGGTGTCGCTGGTGATGATCTTTCTGGTGCTGTACTCGCGCTACCAGTCGGCGGTGCTGGCCGGCATCGTGATGGCGAACATCCCGCTGGCCCTGATCGGCTCTGTGCTGGCGATGTGGATCGCCGGGGTACAACTGTCGGTGGCGTCGATGGTGGGCTTCATCACGCTGGCGGGTATCTCCACGCGCAACGGCATCCTCAAGATCAGTCACTACATCAACCTGTGCAAGTTCGAAGGCGAGACTTTCAGCCAGGCCATGATCGTGCGCGGCTCGCTCGAGCGGCTGACGCCGGTGCTGATGACGGCCCTGGTTGCAGCCTTCGCACTGACGCCGCTGCTGCTGGCCGCCGATGCCCCGGGCAAGGAGATCCTGCACCCGGTCGCGGTCGTGATCTTCGGTGGCTTGGTCAGCTCGACGCTGCTCGATACCCTGCTTACCCCGGTCATGTATTGGATGTTCGGTCGCAAGCCGACCGAGCGGCTGCTCGGCGAGGATGCGCAAACGCCGGCAGTGGCCGACGCGCGCGAGGCTTTCTGAGCACGCGCTCGTTAAAGAACCAGGCACTCGCGGTGCCGCCTGCGCCAAGCGCACCGCGTTTCCAAGGAGAGATCACCCATGATCACCAAGTTCCTCGCAGCTGCCATCCTGGCCTGCTCCACCCTTGCATCCGCCCCGGCACTCGCGCATGGCGGTGCCGCCCCCAAGCACGGCGGCGTCGTGCAGACCGCAAGCGACCTGTCGTTCGAACTCGTTGCCGGCGAGGGGGCTGCCATGCTGTATGTCGAGGATCACGGCAAGCCCATGGTCCCGACCGGCATGAGCGGCAAGCTGACTGTGCTCAACGGCACCGAGAAATCGGAAGCCCCGCTGGTCGTGAGCGGCGACAAGCTCGAAGCCAGGGGCGTCACGATCGCCAAGGGGGCAAAGGTGGTGGCCGCAATCAACACCGCCGACCAGAAGGCCATTACCGTGCGTTTCACCGTGCGCTGAGCGCTCAGCGCGCCGGCAGTCGCAGCGGAGGGGGGCGGCGGCGACACCCCCACCGCTGGGGAGTCGCGCAGCGCCCAGACGCCTTGCCGGCCAACGGGCTGGCGGCGCGTCAAGCGCAGGCCAGTGCATGAGTTTGACCGGCCCGCAGAGTGACGCGGTAAAATCCCACTCATCCATCTGCCTGCGGCCGCAATTCGAATGAAGGATCACAAGTGAGCGACCCGAAGCAGAAGCACTGGCACCATCTGACCGGCGAACAGGTGCTGAGACTGCTTGCCACGAATGGGCAGACAGGCCTGGATCGGGTTGCGGTAGAAGAGCGACAACATCAACATGGACCAAACTCGCTGGCCAGGCGAGTTGGCGATGGACCCTTGTTGAGGTTTCTGCTGCAGTTCAATCAGGCGCTGGTCTACATTCTGCTTATTGCAGTGATCATCAAGCTCTCTTTGGGGGCCTTCGTCGATGCAGCGGTGATCTTCGGCGTGGTGCTGCTCAACTCGATCATCGGATTCGTGCAGGAGGGTAAGGCGCTCAATGCGCTCGAGGCGCTGTCGCGCACCTTGAAGATGGAGACCACCGTATTGCGGGCCGGAGAAAAGCAGCGCATCGACGCAGCCGGGCTCGTACCAGGTGACATCGTCCTTCTCGCCTCCGGCGATAAGGTGCCCGCAGACCTGTTTCTGTTGCGCAGCCGCAGCCTGCAAATCGATGAGTCGGCTCTGACTGGTGAATCAGTGCCGGTGGACAAGTTCCCTGGCATTCTGGAACTCGAGACGCCACTCGCCGACCGCACGAACCTGGCATATTCCTCAACCCTGGTCACTTACGGTACAGGGGTCGGCGTCGTTGTCGCCACCGGGGACAGCACCGAGATCGGCCGCATTTCGGAGCTCATAGCCAGCGCCGAGGTAATCGCCACACCGCTGACGCGCAAGATCGCCCACTTCAGCAGGCTGCTACTCTACGCGATCCTGGGGCTGGCTGGCCTGACCTTTGCCGTGGGCCTGTGGCATGGGCAGTATTGGGTGGACCTCTTCATGGCCGCCGTTGCCTTGTCGGTTGCGATGATCCCGGAGGGGCTGCCCGCAGTGCTCACCATCACACTTGCCATTGGCGTAGCGCGCATGGCAAAACGCAACGCGATCATCCGTCGCCTGCCTGCGGTCGAGACGCTCGGCAGCACTACCGTGGTGTGCTCGGACAAGACAGGAACAATTACTCGCAATGAGATGACGGTCCAGCGACTCTGGGTCGACGGACAGTCGTTCGAGCTCAGCGGCATCGGCTACGCGCCGGAGGGCGAGTTGCGACTTGATGGCGAGCGTCACTCAGCCGCCGAGCACGGGGTTGTGCGCGAGTTGCTGCGTGCCGGCCTCCTCTGTAATGACGCGGTGCTCAAGCGTGACGGTGATGCCTGGCGAATCGAGGGTGACCCCACCGAGGGGGCGCTGCTGGTCGCGGCCAGCAAGGCCGGTCTCGATGCTAGGACCGAAAACGCTCGTGCCGCCAGGCTGGAGACGATTCCGTTCGAATCGCAACATCAATACATGGTCACCCTGCACGGCGGCGACAACCCGGTCGTCTATCTCAAGGGGTCGGTTGAAAAGATCCTCGAGCGTTGCACGGTCATGCTCGGAGTAGACGGTTCGGTGGGCGCGCTCGACGCTGATGAGGTCCTTCGTCAGGTCAATGCAATGGCCGGTCACGGACTACGGGTGCTGGCGTTTGCCCGGATGGCCGTAGCGCGCGGGACTACCGACATCGATCATCAGGATGTCTGCGACGGCCTCACCTTTCTGGGTCTGCAGGGCATGATCGATCCGCCACGCGAGGAGGCGATCCACGCAGTGCGAGCCTGCCAGGAAGCGGGGATCAAGGTCAAGATGATCACGGGCGATCACGCCGCGACCGCCGCTGCCATTGCCGGCCAGATAGGCTTGTTGCACACCTCGGGACATGCGGGGGTACTCACTGGGCGCGCGCTCGAAGAGATCCCTGATGCCGACTTGATCGACGTTGCCGCGCACACGGCGGTGTTTGCACGCGTGACGCCCGAACAGAAGCTGCGCTTGGTCGAGGCCTTGCAGGCACGCGGGGAGGTGGTCGCGATGACCGGCGATGGCGTAAACGACGCGCCGGCGCTGCGAAGGGCCGACATTGGTGTCGCGATGGGCATCACCGGCACGGATGTCTCGAAGGAGGCCGCGGACATGGTGCTCACCGATGACAATTTCGCCACCATCGAAGCTGCTGTAGAAGAGGGCCGCGGCGTATTCGACAACCTGATCAAGTTCATCACCTGGATCTTGCCGACCAACGCCGGTCAGGGACTGGTGATCATCGCTGCGGTGATGGCGGCGCAGCCGCTGCCGGTGCTGCCGGTTCAGGCGCTGTGGATCAACATGACCACGGCCGTGCTACTTGGCCTCACCCTGGCTTTCGAGCCACGGGAGCGGGACATAATGAGTCGCCCGCCAAGGTTGTCCGCGGCACCGATCCTCAACGGCGAATTGATCAAACGCATCCTGCTGGTCGGCCTGCTGCTTCTCGTGGGTAGCTTCGGCCTGTTCGAATGGGCGTTGTATAGCGGGCGCAGCGAGCAGGAGGCGAGGACGATCGCAGTGAACGTCTTCGCGGTCGGGCAATCATTCTATCTGCTCAACTGCCGTTCGCTGCGGTACTCCATGTTCCGTCTCGGGCTGTTCAGTAATCCTTGGATCTGGGCAGGCATCGGGGCGATGATGGCTGTGCAGTTGCTGTTCACCTATATTCCGCTGATGAACAAGCTTTTCCACACGGCGCCGATCGGCTGGATCGACTGGGGGCTGATCGTTGCCGTCGGCCTCGCCATTTATCTGGTGATCGAAGGCGAGAAGGCTTGGAGAAGACGTGGCGCAAGCAGCACGGTAACGCACTGAAACCGGCGGCTCGCGCGGGCCGGCCGAGTAACGGTGCGCACCCCCTTGGAATCAAGTTATTTCACGCAGGCGTAGATGAATACAAGCAACGAGAAGGGCGTTAAGCAAGAGACCATGGGGGGCACGATCCCTTTACTGAACTGGATCATCGGGCGGGTTGCCCGCGTGCTGGCGGTAATCATGGTTCTGGTGATCATCTGGGGAGTCGCCGACGTTCTTTATGTCTTGTATCAGAGGTTGATGTCGCCGCCATTCATGCTGCTCGAGATCAAGGACATACTGGCGACCTTCGGGGCCTTCATGGCGGTTCTGATAGCGATAGAGATCTATCACAACATCATCCTTTACGCCGAGAGTGACAAAAGCCACCACCTTGCGGTGGAGATCGTGCTTGGAACTGCGCTGATGGCGATCTCACGCAAGGTGATCATTCTCGACTTCAACGACGTCGAACCCAGCTATCTCTACGGTACCGCGGCGATCACATTCGCCCTCGCAGTTGGCTACTACCTGATCGTGATCAGACCGAGAAAGCACAAAGTAGTCTGCGGAGAAGGGTGACGCATGCCAATCGATAGCCTCGAGCGCCTCTTCATTGCCATTCCTGGTCAATGGGAGAGGGCGATCGCAACCGTCCTTATGGTTTTGGTGGGCGCCACGCTGACACATCTTTGGGCTCGCTACCTGGCGCGCGGAGAGGTCATCTCCAACGAGAAGCGTCGGGTTCACCTGGTGTGGGTCCGCAACACCATCTGGTTTGTCGTATTGTTCGTGATCATTTCGGTCTGGGCGTCAACGATCGCGGGCTTTGCCTTGTCACTCGCTGCGGTCGCGGGTGCTATGCTGATCGTCAGCAAGGAACTGCTGATGTGTGTGCTCGGCTACCTCTATCTGACACTGGTCCGGCCTTTCAAGGTAGGAGACCTTATTGAATCCAGCCTGTTCAGCGGCCGAGTCGTCGATATCGACATGTTCGCGACCACCTTGGCCGAGTATGGCCATGCAGGGCAAGTCACGGGGAAGGTTGTCGAGTTTCCCAACGGCCTGCTGCTGACCACACCGGTCAAGAATGTATCGCCCACCGGCGAATACGTGCTGCACCTGATGAGGGTTCCCGTTCCGGCTGCGATGGTGTGCGACCTTGTCAGCATCGAAGACACCGCTAGAACGGCTGCAGAACTTGCGACCCGTGAATGGCAGGAGCAGGCTGAAGCGCACTTCCGTAAACTCGCGAACGAGGACTTCATCTCCTACTCGTCAGGCCGGATCAAGGTGCTCTGGGATTTTGTTGATCCTGAGCATCTCATGCTCATCATCCGTATAACCTGCCCGGTCGCAATGCGACTGAAGGTCGAACAGTCGGTGTTCAGAGCGATCTGGCTCGAAGTCAGTCGGCAACGTTCTGATTTAGGGGCAACTGGATGGGCTGCGCCGAGCTTGATGACTGATAACTAGACCACCAGCACGTCGCAGGGGGCGTAATAGGCAAGAAAGCGCGGAACGCTCCCGATCAAGGACTCGCGAATACGGCCTCCCCCGTGTCTGCCAACAACGATCACGTCCGCGCCGAGTGCGCGAGCCGCATCTGGCACGACCGTATTGGGTTTTCCGTGTGAGAGTTCGCTCTCAATGTCGATCCCGACCAGCTCCGGGTCAGCAAGGAGGGCATCGAGGTTGCGCTGGGCAACAAGGAACTCCCTTTCCGCCAGACGCTTGATTTCGGTTTCTGGGAAGCGCTTGTTCCGCAACTTGGCCTCGAATGGCGCAGCGTAGGCATGAAGCAACTTGACCCCGGCGTGCTTCGCCACGATCAAGGCCGCGCGCAACACCGCCTCTGAGCGTGGGCCCAGGTCCACCGCAGCCAATGCACGACGATAGTCTCCTTCGACCGCCCTGCGCGTGACCAGTACCGGACACGAGGCCTTGTTCAGAATGTGCGCTGCTGTACCGCCGAGCAGGAACTGTTGTAACAGACCGCTGCCGTGCGCTCCGATCACCCAAAGGTCTGGGCGAAAGATGTCAGAAGTCTCCGCCAGCACACGACGCGCGGAGCCGGTCAAGATCTCACCGCGAGCACGAGTCGCACCGCAACTTTGCGCCGCTTTGATCTGCGCAGCGAGATTTTCCTCGGCTAGGGCACGCATCCGATCCTGAAGGTCGTGTTCGCCGGCAAAGACGGCGTCAAACGCACTCTGCCGGGGGAGCGCGTGGGTCACCAGCAATTCCGCATCCTCGCGTGCTGCGATGATCGCTGCTCGACGCACTGCTTCGTTACCCAGCTCAGAAAAATCGGTTGCTGCGTGGATCCGTTTTATCGCACTCATCATGATCCCCCCCCCATGAATGCTGTTGTCTGGACAACCCCGTCTCCGAACATTCGGTGCCGATGGGGCATGGTCAGAACTTGTCGAGGCGAATGACCTCTACGTCCTGCACGAATGCGACCATCGCGTAGTTGGCATAATAGTGTTTGTGCAGGAACTCGAGCACGCGTTCGGCAAGTTCGCGAGTGCAAATGACTTCGATTCGGATGTTCGCGGTCTCCCCCCAAGCAGCATCACGCACGCCGCGGTTGCCTTTGCCGCGGGCGTCAGAAATGGTGTAGCCACGAACGCCCAAGCGATCTAGCTCGCGCAGCAAGGGCTGTTCAAGCGTCGCTTCGGTGATCACGGTAAACAGAACGCGTTTTTCGGTTGCCAGAATCACAGGTTAGCTCCATCTGGTTGCGCGGCCTGCCGATCACAGGGGGAGCGGCCGGTCGCAATATGTGGTGGCACAAGCTTCAACTCATCCGGGTGTTTCGCTGCGCACCAGGACGTGAGAGGTCTGCGGTGGTCAGTGTTACTCCAATCCTTCCGTCTTCGAGGCGCTCTATCGCGAACTCAATTTTCTCGTCATCCTTCGTGAATACATGCCTTTCCGCTTCCATTGACGCCGAGAGCACCTCTTGAGTGAAACCTTGCCCGACAAAGCCGGTGCGGTAATGATCAAGTACGGACGCATGGACTGCACGGCCTTCGTAGCGCACTGTAATGCGCGCACCTTCGCGTTGCCACTCTGTGCGGACGAGACCGGGAAAGCGGATCACCGGGCCGATATCGCTCCCCGACACGTCAAGCGCTGGTGTAACGGTGGCGCCGGGGATCACCTCACGCAGGGTCTCGCCGATCCGCGGTGACACCTGCTCGACCTGAGCCGTGACCGACCGCGCAAGCTCCGGGGCGGACCCTATCAGTGGCTGTACCGTTCCCCACATCCAGCCCAAGAGCGCGATTCCCGCCCAGATCAGGAGGGCGAAGACGATCAATCCCCCGCCGGCGAAGCCCATGAACAACCCGCGTCGCCTTCGGAGCAAGCCGGATGCACCGCTTTGAAGCAGTTCAAGCCAGAGCATCTTTTGCATTATCGATCCCCAATCGTCAGTCAGAATCCCCAACCACGAGCGACTCGCGGTCGCGGCGTGCCACGCCCGCGTGCTCACGTAGCTGGGCGAGCCTGCGGTCCAACAGTCGGCCAATGCGCTCTGATGCGCGGTCAATGGCGACGTAGATGTCATCCTGCACGTCCTCGACGATCAGGTCTGCTGCACCTTTCATTCGTACTTCAATCGCGCAACTCTTGTCTACGCCTCCACGCAAACCATTCACATCTGTGAGGCGTACCGATGTGCGCGATACAACATCTTGGCCGTGATTCAACGCGTACGCCAGACGCCGAGTCACATGCGCGCGCAGCGCTTCGGTCAGGGAGAAGTCTTTGGCATGGATCTGAATGTTCATGAAGCCTCCGTCAGGTAAATTGTCAGAGCAAGTGTGAGGCCTGCAAATAATCGCGACAAGCAGATAAAGATCTGGCTTATCATCGAAAAAATCTACGATCTAGAATATGGCATAAGAGTGCTTAACTACAAACATCTTCATTATTTTCAGTGCGTTGCGCGCGCTGGAAGTGTCGTTCGTGCCGCCGAGCGCTTACATTTGACTCCGCAGACACTTTCCGGGCAGCTTTCGCAGTTCGAGGCGCGTCTCGGGATTACCCTGTTTAATCGGGTTGGGCGCCGCTTAGAACTGACGAAGACGGGGCGTCTCGCCCTGTCTTATGCGGAGGAGATTTTTCAGGCTGGCAGTGAACTCGAAGATTTGCTCAAGGGTGGTGCGGAGGAGCGTTTCATCACCTTTCGGGTGGGTATTTCTGATGTGGTGCCGAAGTTCGCGGCTTACCGCTTCCTGTCTCCGGTGTTGTCGCTGCCGGAGCCAGTCCGACTCGTGTGCGAGGAGGATCGGCTCGATCGCTTGCTGGCCGAGTTGGCGATTCATCGTCTCGATATCGTGCTGGCCGACCGTCCGATGCCTCCGGGAACGGAGATTCGGGGCTTCAGTCACCCGCTCGGTGAGTCGGGGGTCGCCTTCCTCGCCGCACCCGCCCTTGCGGCGGAACTTGCCCCAGGCTTTCCGAAAAGCCTCGATGGCGCGCCTCTGTTGCTTCCGGGGCGGGACAGCGCGCTTCACGTGGCCTTGCCACGCTGGCTCGAGCGGCAAGGGCTTCGCGTTCATGTCGTCGGCGAGTTCGCTGACAGCGCCTTGATGAAGGCCTTTGGAGAGGCTGGTGCAGGGGTTTTCCCTGTGCCTGCTTCCGGCGTCGCCGATGTGATTGAGCACTATCGCCTTGATTACGTCGGCGAGACGGCCGAGATTCGCGAGCGCTTCTTTCTGATCTCCGCCGAACGGCGCCTGTCGCATCCCGCGGCGCGGGCGGTAAGCGAATACGCGCGCTCGGTGTTCCCCCCGGCCGCCCGATGATCCACTTTGGCCAGGGGTCGTGCCTTCGTCCCCAAGCCGCTCGGATTCGTGAAGGCATTTTTCGCGCAGCCCGAAGCTCGGAATGGTGCAGTGCATTGGGCGACGCCAGGATGACGACGGCGCTGCTGGATCGGCCGTGTGGCTCGGAAGGACCTCGACTGCGATCGGGCCCCGTCACTCGCACACAATAGGCCAATGACCATCTGCGGGTTATCGCGCTTACCGTCGCGAAAATTCTCCTGCGGCAGCCAACGGGCAACAGCGCGGGGTCAGCCAGATAGCGGGTCCGCTCGCGAGGGAACGGGTTCGTCGGGATAGAGATGGATCTCGATCGTCGAATGGGCGATTTCCTCGTGCACCGACAAACGGCGCCGCACGCGCTCTGGCGTGAGCGTCGGGTCGCGAGTCACCACCGACAGCGCACACGAATACGACTGCTTGCCGACCCGCCAGACGTGCAGGTCGACGAGCCGGGTATCGCCTGAAGCGCTCGCGCCCTCGACGACGTCACGGATCTCGTCGACCACCGGGTGATCCATCTCGCGGTCGAGCAGCACCTTGCTGGTGGCGATGATCAGGCCTTTGGCCCAGATGGCGACCAGCACCGCACCGACGATCCCCATGGCCGGATCCAGCCATCCCCAGCCGTACATCCAGCCGCCGAGCAGGGCGACGATGGCCAGTATCGAAGTCGCCGCATCGGCGATGACATGAAGATAGGCGGATTTCAGGTTGAGATCGTGATGATCGTCGTGATCATGTGCGTGGTCCTGACCCTGGTCGTGCGAATGACCGTGATCGTGATGGTGCGCCTTGCCGAGAATCAGTGCGCACACCACATTCACCGCCAGCCCGAGGATGGCGACCAGGATCGCCTCGCGGTACTGGATGGGTTGCGGCGAGAAGATGCGCTCTACCGACCCGACCACCATCATCACCGCGACGCCGAGCAGGAAGATGGCGCTTGCGAAGCCGCCCAGGATCTCGATCTTCCAGGTGCCGAACGCGAAGCGTGGATCGGTCGCGTAACGCCGGGCGGCAGCGTAGGCCAGCGCGGAGGCGCCGATCGCGAAGGCGTGCGAACTCATGTGCCAACCATCGGCCAGCAAGGCCATGGAGTTGAACCACCAGCCCGCACCGATCTCGATCACCATCGTCACCGCAGTGATCCACATCACGAGCCACGTACTGCGTTCGGCAGCAGCGTTGCCGTTATCGAAGACGTGCTCATGAGTCCAGTTGGACAGGTTCTCCAGATGCATGGCGGTTCTCATTTGATGTAGGTGCGCAGCACGGCGATCAGTTCCTCGGCCCCCAGCATCCGCGCTGCGTCGCTGGTGATCGCGGGGTCGGCGACGTGAGTGCGGACGTGCTCCTCGAGGACTTCCGCCATCAGTCCGTTGATGGCGCCGCGTACCGCAGCAATCTGGTGCAGGATCTCGGCGCACCCCTTCTCGGCCTGGAGCGCGCGCTCGAGCGCCTCCATCTGCCCGCTCATGCGGCGGACCCGCGCGAGCAGCTTCGATTTGTCACGAACGGTATGGCTCATGGCTTTTCGCTAAATACAATAGGGGGGTAGGGTATATCGCAGATGAAAGAGACGCAACCCGTCTGGGGCATGACTGAGCTCGACGCCCGTCGTTCGGTCCGTGCTGCGACAGGCTAGAGAGCTCCTTGGTCGTGTTTGCCCTCGCGGGACGCTGCCTCGGATCGCCGAAACGTACGCCACAGCATCAGGTCATAGGCGATCTTGAGCAGCCCGCAGGCCACCAGCGGTGTCGCAAGCCATCCGGCGTCGAAAAGCGCGCCACCGATCGCCGGGCTCGCCGCAGCCGCGAGACTCCTGGGCACGGCAGTGAAGCTTGCGGCCGCAGCGCGCTCCTGCGGTGTGACGACAGCCATGACGAAGGCCGAGCGCGTCGGCACGTCCATCTGCGACAGGGCGCTGCGCACGAACAGCAGCGCGAGCGCCGTCGGCAGGCTCTCGGCGAAGGCCGCCAGAATCAGGCAGACGCTCGACGGGATGTGGGTGAACACCATCGTGTTGATCAGGCCGATTTGCCGTGCCACCCAGGGCGCGGCCAGTTGCGAGGCCGCCGAGAGCAGCCCCGCCCAGAAAAAGAACTGGCCGGCGGCGGCGAGCGAGAGCTCGAAGCGTTCGAACAGCCAGAGCGCGAGCAAGGTATTGACGATCAAGCCGCCGGCGAAGGCGTCAACCGAGAACAGCGCCGCCAGCTTGATCACGACGCCGCGCGACGGCCCCAGGGCTGCGGGCGGTCCGGCCTGGTCTTGTCCGGATGAATCCGGCAATGCGCGATACAGGAAGAAGATCGCCACGCCGGCGAGCCCGTAGGCGACGAACATGAGGCGCAGCGCGTCGAGCTGGGATACGCCGGCCGTTGTCAGGACCTCGGGGAAAGCCGTCGCCAGCGAACCCAGGGCCGCACAGCACGCGCCAACGAAGGTGTAGCGTGCGAAGAGGAAGGTGCACGCCTCCCCCTGCGCCGAGGCCGCCAGCCGGGCATGCTCCAGCGGCAGGAACACGCTGACATCGCCGGAGCTGGGGTTCATCGTGCCGACGAAGGCGACGATCAGCAGCGGCCAGAATGCGCCAATGCCACCCATGCCACCGAGACCGGCCAGCACGAGGCCGGTCGCGGTCATCAGTCCGGCAGCAGCCAGCAACAAGCGGCGCTGGATGAAGCGATGGCCCCACTGTCCGATCGCCAGGGTCGCGAGCGCGGATCCGAGCAAGGTGGCCGAACTGATCAGCCCGACTTCCCACTTGCCGAGCCCGAGCGCGAGCAGATAGACCGGCAGCAGGATGGCGACGAAGCCGTCGGTGAACGCCCGCAGCGCCCGCCCGAGCAGCAACAGGCGCGCCTCGGGCGCGGCGCCGGCGGGGAGCAGCATCACTGTCTGTCCTCCAGCCTTGGGAAGTTGCTGAAGCCGTCAGCGCAGATAGGTGAAGACAAGGCCGATGGCGCCGCAGGCAGCGATCACCTTCATGATGTCCTGCTTGTACTTCCACAGCGCGATGAAGGCCGCCAAGGAGATCAGCGCGTAGAACCACTCGAAGCCACCGGCGAACGGCGCGGCTTCGGTTGCCCTCGGAAAGATGACGTGCCAGCCGAAGAACAGGGCCAGGTTGAGCACCACGCCCACCACGGCGGCGGTGATGCCGGTGAGCGGCGCAGTGAACTTCAGGTCGCCGTGGGTGGATTCCACCAGCGGGGCGCCTGCCAGGATGAACACGAAACTGGGGAGGAAGGTGAAGAAGGTGGCCACCGTGGCACCGGCCATGCCGGCGAGCGCCAGCGCATCCGCCCCGAAGATCTCCTTGGTCCAGGCGCCGACGAAGCCGACGAAGGACACCACCATGATCAGCGGCCCCGGCGTGGTCTCACCGAGCGCCAGGCCGTCGATCATCTGCGTGCCGGTCAGCCAGCCGTAGGTTTCCACGCCGCCCTGATAGACGTAGGGCAGCACGGCGTAGGCACCGCCGAAGGTCAGCAGCGCTGCCTTGGTGAAGAACTCGCCCATGTCGCGCAGCACGGGATCCTCCAGCATCGCCATGGCCCCGACCCAGAGTGCCAGGGCCGCAATCAGCAGCGTGACGAGGTAGGACCAGCGGAACCGGGTGTGGGCCATCGGCGGGGTGTCGTCGTCGATGAGCGCCGGGCCGTAGTCCTTGTCGCTGGCCCCGTGCCCGCCGCCCGCCCGGAACTTGTCCGGCATCACCCGGCCGCCGATGTAGCCCAGGATGCCGGCTACGAGCACGATGTAGGGGAAGGGGACGCCGAAGACAAAGATGGCGACGAAGGACGCTGCCGCCAGCGCCCAGAGCACATTGTTCTTCAAGGCCCGCGAGCCAATTCGCCAGGCGGCGAAGACGACGATGGCCACCACCGCCGGCTTGATGCCGTTGAACACCCCCTGCACGAAGGTCAGGTCGCCGAAAGCCAGATAGACGTAGGTGAGCGCCGCGAGGATGAAAAGCGAGGGCAGCACGAACAGGACGCCGGCGACGATGCCGCCCCAGGTGCGATGCAGCAGCCAGCCGATGTAGATGGCGAGCTGCTGCGCCTCGGGACCGGGCAGCAGCATGCAGTAGTTGAGCGCATGCAGGAAACGGTGCTCGGAAATCCAGCGCCGTTTTTCCACCAGCTCCTGGTGCATGATCGCGATCTGCCCGGCGGGGCCGCCGAAGCTGATGAAGCCGAGCGTGAGCCAGTAGAGGAAGGCCTCGCGGAAAGAGGGGTGGGCAGGTCGCGCCTGGGTTGGGGGCGAGGTGTTCACGTGGTCTTGTCCTTGTAGTTCTGCAGCAGCCAGTCGAAGATCTCGCACGCACGGCCGAGCAGCACGTCGTCGTCGGGCTCGGATGCCCGCAAGCCGGCGAGCAGCGCTTCGATGCCTGGCGCCTCCGGCACCGGCAGCCCGCCGGCGTCCAGGCAATGCACCAGCTCGCCCAGCCGCAGCAGCGCGGGCTCCGCCTCCAGCCCGAAGCTGGCCAGCAAGGTCTCGAATGTGACCCGGGCGCCCACGTGGCTGAACGTCGCGCCGTCGAAATCGAAGCCGAGCCAGTCGGCCTGGCAGTCGCGGGGACTCGCCAGCCAGACGATGCGGGCCTTCGGGTCGATGAAGCGGCGGATGAGCCAGGCCGTGGCCAGCCGGTCCACCCACGGACGTGCGCGCGTGGCCCAGATGCGGCCCTGATAGTCGGCGCGTGCGCGTCTTGGAATGTCGGCCTGGCGGGCAGTCGGTTCGTCGGGAGCCATGCGGCGGATGAGCGTATCGCGCAGATCGTCGAGCAGGCTCAGGGTCTGGCGCTGCGCCTCGCCGGGGAAGAAATCGATATGCGTCAATTGCTCGAAGCGGCGCACGAGCGCCTGGAGCTTACGCGCTGCGACGGCGCCGTCGAGCGATGCCTGGATCCGCCCGAGGTCCTTGATCTCCCCGGCGATGTTGGCGTACTCCTCGCCCCGGTCGAACAGGGCGCGCAGCGCGTCTTCTCTTGCCTCGTCGCACCCCGACAGACGGTAAATCTCGCCGCTCCCCCCGGCCGCCACCGCTTGCCCGGCCACCTCGTCCAGCACCGCAGCGCTGTCGGCCGAGTCCGGTAGCAGATACACCCCGTCGCGCAGCGTCGCGCAGCCCAAGGCCTTGACCGAACGCCAGACCCGCATACGGTCGGTCGCGGCCTTGGTGGGCAGGCTGACGAAAAGGGCGAGATAGCTCAAAGGCAGACTTCCTGGGCTGAGCGGGGATGCCGTAGCGTCTGAACTGTAACCTGACGTTTGAACTACTACAAAGCGCTGTGTGCGATCCATCCCCGGCGTCCGAACGGGGTTGCGCTCACCCGCTGCTGCACGCTTTCACTGGCGCGCTGCTCTACATGTTCCCTACCGCGCGCGCACGCCCATGGCGTGGCCGAGGGCGACAAGGACTACATCCAGGAGATCTCGTGCACTCACCTGCAGCCCTTCACCGACCTTGGCGCCAAGCACATGGTCACCGGCTACGACCATCTGCTGTTCCTGGCAGGTGTGATCTTCATTCTCTACCAGCTCAAGGGCATCGCGCTCTACGTCAGCCTGTTCGCGGTCGGGCACTCGGTCACCATGGTTTATAGCGTCTGCGCCGGGTTGAACGTCAATGCCTACCCATGACGAACACCACCAGCACGAACTCGACTTCGCCTGGAACAGTAAAGAGCCACATGAACATCGGCACCGCCACGAGGCACTGGCCTACAGGCACCCGCACTTTCCGGACATCCACCACCGGCATTTACATTGATTGAACGAAGCACCAACTTCGCCTCCCGAATACCTCATGCGAGGCGGCGGCTTCACTCGGTTACTTGCCATTCGAACCACGAAGTGCCCAACGGCTGGTGTGGGTCGTAAGCGGAAGTCCATGGTGAGTTCGCCCGGCCAGGCCAAGAAAGCAAACTGGGGTGCTCGGCCAGCGGTTCCGGATACTGCGAAAGGGCTGTTTTCGACTATATTGTTCAAGACCCGCGCAAGCCTGCCTCATCGCTTGCTCTTGTTTTCGACTTTTCCCGTGACTAACGTTGCGTGAGGTGGCGATGGAGTCCTCGTCGGGGCTGAAGCGAAGTTTTCGACTTTAATTGCGCGGAACAGCGGGGGTGTTCTCTGACTGTGGGTGACATCGGTGGCCGGCGGGTGGTCGGCCTGATCACCAACGGCAGCTACTGAGCACTCAGCCCGACCTCACACATTCGGCCATCACGAGACGTAGCGACTGGGAAATTTCCGCCAACGCGAACGACGGATA
>ERZ761607.1424-NODE-1424-length-30004-cov-7.244683_pt1 | contig 30004 bp, 30 predicted proteins | sample MGYA00511164_ERZ761607 | MGnify/ENA primary metagenome ERZ761607 (study PRJEB28899, sample SAMN02445080) | bioreactor sludge metagenome | biome: EBPR sludge | place: Australia: Brisbane, Thorneside Wastewater Treatment Plant | collected 2011-06-22 ... | reverse complement strand
CGACCACACCGATCCGCAACCAATGCAGGAGAGCGCCATGAGCGATCAAAAGAAGCTGACCACCGCCGCCGGATGCCCCGTCGCCCACAACCAGAACGTGATGACCGCCGGACCGCGCGGCCCGCAACTGCTGCAAGATGTCTGGTTCCTGGAAAAACTCGCCCACTTCGACCGCGAAGTCATCCCCGAGCGACGGATGCACGCCAAAGGCTCCGGCGCTTACGGCACCTTCACCGTCACCGGCGACATCACCAAATACACGCGGGCGAAAATCTTTGCCCAAGTCGGCAAGAAAACCGAGCTGTTCGCCCGCTTCACCACCGTGGCCGGCGAGCGCGGCGCGGCGGATGCCGAGCGCGACATCCGCGGCTTCGCGGTGAAGTTCTACACCGAGGAAGGCAACTGGGACATGGTCGGCAACAACACGCCGGTGTTCTTCCTGCGCGATCCGCTCAAGTTCCCCGACCTCAACCACGCGGTCAAGCGCGATCCGCGCACCAACCTGCGCAGCGCCAAGAACAACTGGGATTTCTGGACCTCGCTGCCGGAGGCTCTGCACCAGATCACCATCGTCATGTCGGATCGGGGCATTCCGGCGACCTACCGCCACATGCACGGCTTCGGCAGCCACACCTTCAGCTTTATCAACGCGAAAAACGAGCGCTACTGGGTCAAGTTCCACTTCAAGTCGCAGCAGGGGATCAAGAACCTGACCGACGCCGAAGCCGAAGCGATCATCGGAAAAGACCGGGAGAGCCACCAGCGCGACCTGTACGACAGCATCGAACGGGGCGATTTCCCGAAATGGACGCTCAAGGTGCAGATCATGCCGGAAGCCGATGCCGCGAAAGTGCCCTACCATCCCTTCGACCTGACCAAGATCTGGCCCCACAAGGATTATCCGCTGATCGAAGTCGGCGTGATGGAACTGAACCGCAACCCGGAAAACTTTTTCGCGGAAGTGGAACAGTCGGCCTTCAATCCCGCCAACGTGGTGCCCGGCATCGGCTTCTCGCCGGACAAGATGTTGCAGGGACGGCTGTTCTCCTACGGCGACGCCCAACGCTATCGGCTGGGCGTGAATCACCATCTCATTCCGGTCAACGCGCCGCGCTGCCCGGTCCACAGCTATCACCGCGACGGCCTGATGCGAGTCGACGGCAATCACGGCGGCACCCTGGGCTACGAGCCGAACGACCAGGGCGAATGGGCCGAGCAGCCGGATTTCGCCGAGCCACCGCTGAGCCTGGAAGGCGCGGCCGACCACTGGAACCATAGGGAGGACGCGGATTACCACTCGCAACCGGGCGCGCTGTTCCGCCTGATGAATCCGGCCCAGCAGCAGGAACTGTTCGATAATACCGCGCGGTCCATCGGTGATGCACCGCGCGAGATCCAGATCCGGCATATCCGTCACTGCCTGAAGGCCGATCCCGCTTACGGCGCGGGTATCGCCAAGGCGCTGGGAATCGACTTGAGCGAAGTTCCCGCCTGAACGAAATCGCGGCCGACCACCGATTGCGGCGGTGGCACGATGGCACCACCGACGCAACCGGGACGACAATAGAGCAACTCGCCCATCCTTCGACTTGCTCGCCGAGCCACGCGCGCCACGGGCGCGGGTAGTAGTACTATTGACGGCCTTGGCCGAACAAATAGACGGGGGCTCGAAGCGGGATGGGGGTAGCCAGTTTAACACCCGAACGGATGACCGTTGGCGAACGCCGGGCGGCGTTCTGGCTGGCGGCCGTCTTTTCGCTGCGGATGCTGGGTTTGTTCATGATTCTGCCGGTGTTCGCGCTGTACGCCGAACACCTGCGCGGCAACACGCCGGCGCTGGCCGGCTTGGCTATCGGCATTTACGGCTTCAGCCAGGCGCTGTTTCAGATTCCGTTCGGCTTCCTGTCCGACCGTTACGGCCGCAAGCGGATGATTTACCTCGGCCTGCTGATCTTCGCCGCGGGTAGCGTGGTCGCGGCGCTGGCCGATTCGATTTACGGCGTGATCCTGGGCCGCGCTCTACAGGGCGGTGGGGCAGTGTCGGCGGCGGTGATGGCGCTGGCCGCCGATCTGACCCGCGAGGATCATCGGATCAAGGTCATGGCGGTGATCGGCGTGACCATCGGCGCCTCGTTCGCGGTCTCGATGATCCTGGGGCCGGTGCTGAACGGCTGGATCGGCGTGCCCGGTATCTTCTGGCTGACCGGCCTGTTCGCCCTGCTGAGCATCGCCGTGGTGCGGTTTCGGGTGCCTGATCCAGTGGAGAGTCGGATTCACCGCGACGCCGAACCCGTCGCTTCCCAATTCGGGCGGGTGCTGTTCGACGGTCAGTTGCTGCGGCTGAACTTCGGCATCTTCATTCTGCATCTGTTGCTGACCGCCACCTTTGTCGCGGTGCCGCTGGCCTTGCGCGACGCCGGCCTGCCGAGCGACCGGCACTGGGAGGTTTATCTCCCGGTGCTGCTGTTCTCGATGATGGTGATAGTTCCGTTCATCATCATCGCCGAAAAATATCGGCAACTGAAAGCGGTTTTCATCGGGGCGATTCTGACCTTGGCCTTGACCGAGTTCGGATTATTGAACCTGCACGACACGGTGTTGGAAATGGCGATGCTGGTGCTGGTCTTCTTTTCCGCGTTCAATCTGCTGGAAGCCACCTTGCCATCCCTGATCGCCAAGATGGCGCCGCCCGACGCCAAGGGCACCGCGATGGGCGTGTATTCCAGCAGCCAGTTTTTGGGGGCGTTCGCCGGTGGCGCGCTGGGCGGCTGGCTGCACGGCTTACTCGGCTTGAAAGGGGTTTTCGCTTTGGCGACTTTCGGCGCGCTGGCGTGGCTTCTCGTGGCCTGGACCATGGCGAATCCGCGCTATCTGAGCAGCTATCTGATCAACGTGGGCGCCATCGACGAAGTGGAGGCGCGACTGCTAGCTCTGCGACTGGGCGAGGTCCGGGGGGTGGCGGAAGCGGTGGTGGTCGCCGCCGAGGGCGTGGCCTATCTCAAGGTGGACCGGCGCGCGCTGGATGAGGCGGCGCTGCGGGCGTGCGCGGCGGTGGCCTGAACGGGCGGGCGCTGGCCGGTGGTCAGCCCCATTCGAAGCTCTGCACCACCACGATTCCCTCCCGCCCGGCCTGTTCCAGCAGTTCTGGGTGGGCGAAATGGGTCACCAGCAGGGGCACGAGCGGCGAGGTTTCCGCCGCCCGCGCCGCGTCCAGCTTGCGCTGAAGCTGAGCCAGCTTGCCGCGATCATCCAGGCGCATCACGCTCTCGCCGACGATCACCACATTCTCGCCGCCGCGCCGCGCCCGGGCGAAGAAGTTGATTTCCTCGCCATTGATCCAGGTTCGCACCAGGCGTTCGCTGATTTCCAGTTGATGCTGGGTCTTCAGGAACGCCGGCAGCATTCGGTAGGCCTCGTTCTCCAGGGCGTAGGCCATGGTGCGCGCCAGTCCGCCCACCTGGCTTCGGGTATTGTCGTGAGCGCGGCTCAGGCTGGCAATTTCCCGGGTGGTTTCCCGCTGCGCCTCGGCCAGTTCCTCCATCCGGACCGCCAGCGTATCCACCCGTTGCTCGGTCCGCTTCTGCGCCTCGGCCAGTTCCTCCATCCGGACCGCCAGGGTATCCACCCGTTGCTCGGTCCGCTTCTGCGCCTCGGCCAATTCCTCCACCCGCTGCTCGGTCCGCTTCTGCGCCTCGGCCAGTTCCTCCATCCGAACCGCCAGGGTATCCACCCGCTGCTCGGTCCGCTTCTGCGCCTCGGCCAGTTCCTCCATCCGAACCGCCAGGGTATCCACCCGCTGCTCGGTCCGCTTCTGCGCCTCGGCTAAATCCCGAACGATTTCCTTGAGTTGATTGAAATCGGTTTTCGTGACCGCAGCTTCCCGCTGCTGCTCGATTTCCTCGAGCAGCAGCCACAGCACCTCCTTAAGGTCCGGCGGGACGCTATCCATCTTGCGTAACAGGGCGACACTGAAGGGCATGGCGTGATTTCCTGATCGGTGGCGGGAACTTATAATGACGAAAGCGACCTCATCGATTGTAATACTCGGATTTTGAAAGATATTCAAGGTTTTTCTTATACCAATTTCTGGTAGGTTTTAGCATGTTCAGGACAAGGCGTAGGGCGGGTCAGCGGAGCGTAACCCGCCGAAACCGTAGCCGAATCGGTGGGTTACGGGCTGACGCCCTAACCCACCCTACGCCTAAGAACCAAGACATCCCTCAACCTACCGTGTTAGCCCCGCTGAAAAATTATGATGCTATACTTGGCTTGAGTTTAAAGGGGGGGATGACGCGATGCCCATCGAGCCGCGCCTTCCAAACAGGGCCAGTGTACCTGTGCTGTCATACCTAAGCGTGGGGCTTCCTTATGAAATCAAGAAACAGGCTTTTTTCCACGTCTTTTCTCGTATCTTTTCTATTGGTCTTCATCGGATTTATTCTGTCGGCCTACCCGCAGATCAGTTCGGCGGCGAATGTTGGCGTCCCGAATGTGGTCGGGCAGACCCAAGCAGCCGCCACAGCCGCGATCACAACAACATGTGGTGACGATGATGACGATCCCCTTACTCCAAACAAATGCTTGAGTGTCACCGTCACCTATGCCTTCAGCGACACCGTTACCGCCGGTAACGTCATCAGCCAGAACCCAACAGGCGGCGCGAGCGTTCCCCCCACCAGTACCGTCACTATCGTCGTCGCTTACCGACTGACGGTTCCCGATGTGGTTGGCCAACCCCAGAACACCGCCACGCTCACCATCAACAATACCTGCGTGGCCGGCAACCCTGCCTTGTGCTTGACGACTGGAACCATTACCCAACAGGCCAGCGCCACCGTTCCCGCTGGCACCGTCATCAGTCAGGACCCAGTCGCCGGTTTTGTGACCTCGGCTGGCTCCAAGGTCAACCTGGTCGTTTCCTCGGGTCCACCTCTCCTGACCGTTCCGAACGTGGTCGGTAAGACGCAATTTGACGCCGAGACCGCGATCAAAACCACCTGCGTGGTCGGCACCACCCAGTGCTTGGTGGTCGGCGCCATCACTTTCCAAACCAGCGAAACCGTCGCCGCCGGTAGCGTCATCAGTCAGGCTCCTCCCTCCGGTACGCAGGTGGGCGTCGGCACCGCCGTCAATCTAGTCATCTCCTCGGGACGGTCGCCCATCGCGGTTCCCAATGTCATCGGCCTCACCCTGGCGACCGCCAGGACCACTATTGAAGGCACATGCAGCGCTGATTCATCCGGCTGTCTCAAGGTCGGCGCCGTCACCCTGGCCGCCAGCGATACCGTCCCCGCCGGCACCGTCATCAGTCAAAATCCGGGTGGCGGCACTTTGGTCGCGCCCGGCACCGCCGTCAATCTCGTCATCTCCTCGGGCAAGGAAGCACCGATCAATCCGCCATTCCCACCAGGCGCCATCGAAGTTCCGAACGTGGTCGGGCTGACCCAGGCCGCCGCCACCAACACCGTTCGCAGCGTGGGCCTGAGTGTCGGCGCGATTCTCAAACAGTACAGCGACACTGTCCCCGCCGGCATCGTCCTTGCCCAAAGCCCAGCGGCCGGCGCCAGGGTAGCCGTGGGCACTCCGGTCACCCTGACCGTCTCGCTGGGTCCCGCCGGGGTCGTCAAGGTTCCAAACGTGAGAGGGTTGCCCGAGGATGTGGCGAAAGCCGTCCTGCAAGACGCTGGACTTACCGTCGGCAGCACCTTGAGGCAGCCGGATCCCACCATGCCAGCCGGCAACGCCATCGGCACCGATCCCGTGGCCGGCACCCAGGTCAAGCTCGGCAGCGCCGTCACCCTGATCGTCTCCGAGGGCTTTTCCCAGCCTCAGGAGGTCGCCGTCCCTGGTGAAGTGATCGGCATGACGGTCGATGACGCCAGGGAAAGTCTGTTCGCGGTCGGTTTGTTCCGCGTCGGTGCCATCACCGTGCAACCTCACGACACGATTCCCGCCGGCCGGGTCTCTGGCCTGAGCCCCACCCCCGGCACGATGGTCGCCTACGGCACCACCATCAATCTGTTCGTGTCCTCGGGTTCGCAACCGCCGGTGAAAACACCCAACGTGGTCGGGTTGACCCTGGCCGACGCCACCGCCACGCTTAACGCGGCCGGCCTGCAACTCGGCTTCGTGTCCCGCCAGACCAACAGCATGGTCGAGGCCGGTCGCGTCATCAGCCAAAACCCGCTGATGACCGCCCTGGTTCCGGTGGGCTGGAAGATCAACCTGGTGGTGTCGCTTGGCCCCGTGCCCCAGGACCCGGGCGCCCGGCCGACCACCCAGGTTCCGGATGTCGCCGGGCTGTCGCTGGCCGCCGCCACCGCCAAGCTGATCAATGCCGGCTTGCAGGTGGGTCTGGTTTCCAACCAGCGCAGCCAGGATGTGCCCGCCGGTCAGGTGATCCGGCAAAATCCACCGCCGGATGTCACGCTGCCGGTCAGCGGCAAGGTCAATTTGATCATTTCCTTCGGGCCGTATGCCTACGGCCTGTTCAGCGGGCCGGCCTACATCACCAACTATGTCGGCGACACGGTGTCGATCATCAACCCCGACATCAACCAAACCGTCGACAATATCCCGGTGGGCGTCAACAACGCCGGTCCCAGCGGCATCGCGGTCCACCCCGATGGGACGCGGCTTTATGTCGCCAATCGTCCCAGGTTCGGCAGGACGGGCGGTACGCTGGTGGTCATCGACCTGACCGAACGCAAGGTGATCGCCGTCATTCCGGTCGGCGCCGCGCCACTGGGCGTCGCCATCAATCCCACGGGCGAGCGGGTGTTCGTGGCCAACGAGGGCAGTTTCAGCCTGTCGGTGATCGACACTGGCGCCAACCAGCCGTTCATCGATATGAACGTCCCCAACCTGGCTAACCACAACATCTCCACCAACCCGTATCCGCGCGGTGTGGCGGCGCATCCCAATCCGCTGATTCCGCTGGTATACGTCACCAATCGCACGGTCAACTCGTTCTCGGACGACGCCGCCAATCCCCATGTGGATCAATGCGACGCGCTGGTGGCGCGGCCGCCGATCAATGTCAATCCCGATCAGTGCGTCGGCTCGCTGTCGATTTTCGACGTGGACCTGAAGACGCAGGTTGGCTCGGTCGCGGTCGGCTGGGCGCCCGAAGGCGTGGCGGTCCACCCCAGCGGCGCGCTGGTGTACGTCGCCAATTCCGGCGACCGGACGGTCTCGGTCATGGAAACCGTCTTCAACCGGGTTGTCGGCGTCATTACCCTGGATGAGTTTGGCGGCGCGCCGCAACCGCTGGTGCCGCGCGGGGTCGCGGTCAGCCCGGACGGCTATCGGGTGTATGTCACCGATGGCGCCGGTGATCGGCTATTCGTGATCGACACCACCGCCAATCATGCCGTGGTCGGCATCGTTCAATTGCGGCTGGACAACAACGCCAGAGTCCCCTACGGCGTATCGGTCAGCCCGGACAACCGGCGGGTCTATGTCGCCAACACTGCCACCAATACGGTGTCGGTGGTCGACAGTCGAAGCAACCAGGTCATCGCCGAGATACCGGTTGGGCTGGGGCCATGGGCCTTCGGGCAGTTCATGGGACCGTTGGCGACAGTGGCGGCCCCATCCTTCGATCCGCCGAGCGGTTTCTATCAGGGCAGCCTGAAGGTGACCATCACCAGCCCGACGGCCGGAGCCTCGATCCGGTACACGATGGATGGCAGCATCCCAACGTCGACATTGGGTACGCTACTCGCCAACGGTCAGTCCATCACCCTGGCGTGCCCGAGCAGTTCCAAGGCCAGCATCATTTATAAGCTGAAAGCCATTGCCTTCAAGGAAGGCTGGGCGGACTCGGAGGTAACGGAGGCGGCCTATACGATCATTGGACAGTAGCCTGCTCTCCGCAGGCATCGAAAGGACAGCTAATTTCGGGCCGCGATTCGCGGCCCTTTTTGTTTCCCAGCGCAACATTCTCAATCGACGTCGTCACTGACAGCTACCCGGCGTCGTTCGTGGTATGTTATGAAAACAGGCCATGGGCGCATCGCGCCGGCGCGAGCGACCTGTCTGGCGCAACCGCCGCATCGCCCACAAATCCTCATGCTCCCCAGCCTCGACCGGTGGATCGCGCGCTTTCACCGTGCCGGCCCAACGCCATGACTACTGTCCGCTCCATCATCCTCGGCATGACCGGCGCGTCCGGGGCCGACTACGGTCTGCGGCTGTTGCAATGCCTGCTGGAAGCGGGCCAGCCGGTGCAACTGCTGCTGTCGAAGGCCGCCAGGATCGTCGTCCACATGGAGACCGAGCTGCGATTGCCAGGCCGGCCGCGTGATATCCAGCGGACCCTGACCGACCATTATCGCTGTGACCCGGAGCAATTGCGGGTTTACGGCCAGGACGAATGGACCGCGCCGCCCGCCAGTGGCTCGGCCCTGGCGCGGGCGATGGTGGTCTGCCCCTGCACCACCGGAGCGCTGGCCGCCATCGCCAACGGCAACAGTGACAACCTGCTTGAGCGGGCCGCCGACGTGACGCTCAAGGAAAGGCGCAAGCTGATTCTGGCCGTGCGGGAAACACCGCTCTCGGTGATTCATCTGGAAAATATGCTCAGACTGGCCCGTGCTGGCGCGGTGATCTTGCCGGCCAGCCCGGGTTTTTATTACCGGCCCGCCACGGTCGCGGAACTGGTGGATTTCATCGTCGCCCGAATTCTCGACCAGTTGGAAATTTCCCATGCGTTGCTGCCGCGCTGGGGCCAGGAACCGGAACCGAGGTGAATCCATGACCGCGACCGCCCTTCAGGAACTGCCGCTGTTCCCGCTCAAGACCGTGCTGTTCCCCGGCGGGATTCTCCCCCTGCGGATTTTCGAAACCCGCTATCTGGACATGGTCAGTCGCTGCATGCGGACCGACAGCGGTTTCGGCGTGGTCACCATTCACCAAGGCAACGAGGCGGGCGACCAACCGGTCAGCATCCACCCGGTCGGCACCCTGGCCCGGATCGTGGACTTCGACCAGACCGACGATGGGTTGCTCGGCATCACTTGCCTGGGAGTGCAACGCCTGCGGGTGATCGATCACCGGATTCAACCCGACCGTCTGTTGTTGGGTCAGGTGTTCTGGTTGCCGGACGATCCAGCGCAGCCGCCCCTACCCAGCCACGAGCCGCTGGCGCGCGTCTTGCGCGACCTGCTGGAAGCAATGGAAAACGGGGAGCCGCGCCGTCACGCCCGGTTTTTCGCCCCGGACTGGGAGAACGCCGCGTGGATCGGCAACCGGCTGGCGGAAATCCTGCCCCTGCCCCTGCACGTTCGCCAGGCGCTGCTGGAAATGACCACGCCCTGGGAGCGGTTGGATATCCTGCTCGCCCTGTTTCAGGAACAACGCATCGCCTGAGAATCCCCATGACCGTGCCCGTCCATCGCCACCGTTTTGATCTTCACGCCGCTGGCCACCGCCTGCACGCCGAACGGCTGTCTCCCCCCCACGCCGTCGCCGGTCCCAGCCTGGTTTTTCTGCACGAGGGTCTGGGCAGCATCGGGCAGTGGCGCCACTTTCCGGCGGAACTGTGCGCCCGAACCGGCCTACCGGGGTTGGTGTACGAACGCTGGGGCCACGGCCAAGCCGAACCGTTGACCGGGCCGCGCCCCGACGGCTATCTGGAACGGGAGGCGCGCGACAGCCTGCCCGAGGTGTTGGCGACTTGCGGCATCGTCGAGCCGCCGATTCTGTTCGGCCACAGCGACGGCGCTTCCATCGCCCTGTTGTTCGCCGCCGCTCATCCGAAACGGGTTCGTGCCGTGATCGGCGAGGCGGCGCATGTGTTCATCGAAAACGTCTGTCTGGACGGTATCCGCCAGGCTGTCGCCGCCTACGAGCAGGGCCCGGTGCGGGACGGGTTGCGACGCTATCACGGCGCGAACACCGAAATCCTGTTTCGGGGCTGGTGCGACACCTGGCTGCGACCCACGCGCCGCCATTGGAACGTCGAAGCGCAGTTGCCCCGCATCGTTTGTCCGACCCTGATCATCCAGGGCGCCGACGACGAATACGCCACCCGCGCCCAGGTGGACGCCATCGCCGTCGGCGTCTCCGGCCCCACCGAAATCCTGTGGCTGCCCGCCTGTGGCCATGTTCCCCACCACCAGGCGCGGGAACCGGTGCTGGACGCCGCCGCGCGTTTTATCGATGGGGTATGCTCTAATAGGTACATTGTCCAACCGTCGACTTGAATCCCACGCCAGGAAACTCTCATGCCCGAACTTGAACTGGTTCCAACCTCCGAACCAGCCGCCGCCCGGCTCAGTCTGTGGCGACGACTGCTCCGCCCGAAGGACATCGGCTTCTACTTGATGATCGTCCTGGCCTGGATCGGCGCCGTCTACACCACCTACGACCTGGATACCAGTCGCTGGTACTGGCATTGGCTGGTTCCGATCTTTGGCCTGATCTGCATCGTGACCCAGTGGAACAACGTCGAGCCGACCCTGAAATCCCGCCTCCTGCTGATCGCGCGCCAGGTTCTGCACTGGGGCGCGGTGCTGGCGCTGGCGTTTCTGCTCTACATGGTCTCCGCCGGTCATAACAACATCATCGATTTGATCGACGACCGGCAGGGCAGCTTCATGATGACCTACACCATCGCCCTGAGCGCCTTCCTGGCCGGCATTTACTACGACTGGCGGTTGTGCGTGGTCGCCGTATTCGTCTTGATGGGTGGAGTCGTCAACGTAGCCTTTTCCAACCTCGCGCCCCTGCTGGCGTGGCTGGGTCTGGGCGTGGTCATCGTCTATTTCGTCGGAGTCTGGATTTATAATCGCTGGCAGGAACGCAAGGCGGCCCAGGTCAGCCCGTAGCAGGACTTCCTTTTCGAACCCATCCCACCTTCCCAAGGAGGATTTCCATGCCGACAAAACGTCGTTTCACCACAGCGCCGTTCGCGCTGGGTCTGGTCGCCGGCCTGGCCGGCTGGCCCACGGCCCAGACCGCCGAAACCGCGCCGCCCGCCGCCAAGCCCGTCGAATCCCAACCGGCCCAATCCGCCGCGCCGGCCCAACAGGAATGGCTGTTCGCCACTGGCGAACACTGGTCCAAAGCCACCGATACCGAGCGACGAGCCTATATACTCGGCATCCTGAACATGGCGATGGTCGAATACCAGTTGACCGGCCCCAAACCCAAGCACCGCACCACCGTTCCCAGGCTGGTCAAGGCCTTGGACGGCATGACCGTGCCGCGGCTCGCGGAAAAGGTGAACGCTTATTACCAGGCCAATCCCGACCAGCAGAAGCGCGCGGTATTCGAAGTGATCTGGTTCGAGCTGGTCGCGCCTGGGACCAGGACTGAAACATCCGGCGCGGCCAAGGCAAAGTAAGGGGATACACCATGAAAAAGATCGGTTACTTGTTCGGGGTTCCCGCCCTCGCCCTCAGTGTCGGCTGCGCCAACATGACCCCCACCGAGCAGAGCACGTTGAGCGGCGCGGCCATCGGCGCGCTGGGCGGCGCGGCCATCGGCGGGTTGAGCGGCGGCAGCGCCGGGACGGGCGCGATCATCGGCGGCGCGGCTGGCGCGGTGATCGGAAATATCTACGGTCGGAACCAGCAACAGCAGCGGTATCGCTACTAGCGCCAAAAAACCACTCCCGCTGGGAACAGCGCCGGCGGGAATGGCTTGCGCTAGGATGGAATCGAACCGAGATCGCGGCGCAGTTCGGCGGCGGCGTCCCGCAACAGCCCGAACAACCGCTTCACGCCGGCGCAGGGATAATCGCGGCGCGGCCATTTGAAGTAGCCGCCGCAACTCGCCAGAAATTCGCAGCCTTGGCACTCGTCCGCCGTGGCCAATATCCGCGCGATCCATTCGCCAAGGTCGGCATCGGTCGCGACCGGGATCTCGACGCCCGCCAATCGGCCTGGCAACGATTCCGCGCCGTCGGCGGCGACGACCCGCAAATACCGAGGATCCGTGTCCAGCACCTCCCACAAGGACATCGGCTCGTCGTGATAGAAGCCCAGCAGCGCGCTGTGAAAGAATTCGACCGGCTGCGCGACGGTCGGCTGACGCAGATAGAACGCCATGACCTCGACCAGTTCCTCGACCAGCGCCGGTTCGGGCTGGCCCGGCTCCAGCCATACCGCGAAATTCAGGGAAATCGCGACCTTGACCGCCTTGGCGAAGCCGGGCCGCGCCGGGACGATCACCCGCGCCGGATGGTGATCGAGCAATTCGACGTGTCGATACAACAGGGGAAACTCGGTGTCGGGATCGGTCATGATCAAATCCACCGGCAGTCCCGGTGCCCAGCCGTGCAACGGCTCGGAATCGGCGGCCAGGGACAGCAGTCGCGCGCCGACGACGCGCTCAAGCTGCTCGTCCGTCAGGGTGGTCGTCAGCACCGCCGGCTCGCGGGCGCGAACGATCAGCCGTTGACCGTGGTGGGCCACGACCCGCTCCACGGAAACTTCGTGGATAAGTTCGCTCATGGGAAGGTCATCGGTTGTACCAGCCATCATACCAGCCCCCACCGTTGTACCAGGGCCGGTTGTGCCAGGGCCGGTCGTACCAACCGTGGTCGCGCCAGTAGGGGCGGTTGTACCAGCGTGGGCGGTTATACCAGTTCCACGGACCTTCGACCCACCCGCCCCAGCCTCGGCCGGAGTTGTACCAAACGCCAGCGCCGCCGCCCGGACCGCCGCTCCATGCCTCGGCCTCCTGTCCGGGAGCCAGCGCGCCACCCAGCAGGGCGCCGCCGATGACCGCCTTCGACCATTTGCCCAGGCTCCGCAAGAACTCCCGCCGCTCGCGCACTTCGATAGCCGCGACTGCCAAGTTGTCGGGCAAGGATTCGGATTGTTTGTCGCTCATGAAGTCACCCCACCGTATCGGCTACTCAAAAGGCTTCCACTCGCATTTTGTCGAACATCCTGACATAAACTTTCTGAATTACCGCTGAATACTGAATGTTCCCACGGACAACCACCCTCGGTTCCATTCCATGCGCAACCACCGAACGCATCTGTCATCCAGGTTGCTTTTCGTTCTTTTCCTGCTCGCTCTGACCGCTCCACCGACTGTTTTCGCCGCCGACGCGCCGGGCCGTCCCCGCGTTGGTCTGGTGCTGGGCGGCGGCGGTGCGCGCGGCATCGCCCATGTCGGCGTACTCAAAATGCTGGAGGAATTGCGCATTCCGGTCGACTGCGTCGCTGGCACCAGCATGGGATCCATTATTGGCGGGTTGTACGCCTCCGGCATGACGCCCGAGCAGATGAGCGAGACCGTGCAACGCATCGACTGGCCGGCGGCGTTCACCGACGGGCCGCCGCGCGCCGATCTGCCGTTTCGCACCAAGCAGGAGCAGCGCGTTTTGCTGACCGACAAGGGGGTTGGCATCAAGGACGGCCAGGTGCGGTTGCCCAAAGGTCTGTTGCAGGGGCAGAACTTGTTGTTGCTGTTGCAGGAACTGTCGTTGCCAGCCGCCCAGGTACGCGACTTCGACCAGCTCAGGATTCCCTACCGGGCCGTGGCGACCGATTTGGCCACCGGCAAGCCGGTGGTGTTGAAATCGGGCTCGCTGGCCAAGGCCATGCGCGCCAGCATGTCCATCCCCAGCGCGCTGACGCCGGTCGAACTCGACGGCAAGCTGCTGGTGGACGGCGGCGTGTCGGACAATGTGCCGGTGGATGTGGCCCGACAACTCTGCCGTCCGGACGTCATCATCGCCGTGGACGTGGGCGCGCCGCTGGCGCCCGCCAGCGAGTTGACCTCGGTGTTGTCCATCACCGAGCAGCTCACCACCATCCTGACCGTGCGCAACGCCCAGGAGCAGATCAAGACCCTGGAGCGCAAGGACATTCTGATCACGCCGGATTTGAAGGACATTTCCAGCGTCGACTTCGACCGTTCCCAGGAGGCGGTCGGCGTCGGCTATGCCGCGGCTCAGGGCAAGCGCGGCGAACTGAGCCGACTGTCGGTGGCGCCGGCCGCCTATCAAGCCTATCTGGCCGCGCGACCGGAATTGCCCGGCAACCTCCACCCCGTCATCGACTTCGTTCGGATCAAGAACAATACCCGCCTGTCCGATCAGGTCATCATAGAACAACTGCGCATCAGGCCGGGCGAGCGGCTCGAGCCGCAAAAACTCAATCGCAATCTCAACATCATCTATGGCATGGGCGATTTCCAGCAGGTCGACTACTCGCTGGTCGAGGAAGACGGCAAGACCGGGCTGATCGTCGAGGCCTCGCAACAGGATATCGGCGCCAATACCCTCAATTTCGGACTTTTCCTCGGCGCCAACCTGAAGGGGGATTCCCTGTTCAACGTCAGCGCCGCCTACACCATGAAGCAACTCAATTCCCTGGGCGGGGAATGGCGCAATTTCATCCAGATCGGCGGCAATATCGACCTGGAGACCGATTTTTACCAGCCGCTCACCGCGGCTCAGGAGTACTTCGTCGATCCCTACCTGAGCTACGAACAGTATGACCTCGACATTCAGGGCAGTTTCCAGGCGCAAAACGCCAGCAACCGTTTCCGGGTTCGTCAATTCCAGGCGGGCGTGGACGTGGGCCGTAACCTGAAACACTGGGGGCGATTGTCGTTGGGTCTGCATTACAAAACCGGCAGCAACGATCTACGCATTGGGCAATCCTATTCCTTTTTCGAAGACTACTCGATCTGTCGCAAGGTGCCAGTTTTGGAGCAAAGCCAAGATGTTCGCCTCCTGTGCTCCGAGGGCGATTTCAACAACAGCGGCTACTCGATCCGCTGGGCGGCGGACACCCTCGACAGTGTCAACTTCCCGACCTCTGGCTATTTCGCCAGTCTTCGCTACAACAGCGCGCTGACCGCGCTGGGCGCCGACCAGGACATCCAAACCCTCAGCCTGGATGCCATCAAGCCCTACACTTGGGGTAAATCCACCCTCATCCCGCGTATCCGGCTGGCTGGAACGCTGTCCGGCGATCCTGGCCCACAGAATCTGTTCGTGCTGGGCGGTTTCCTGAATCTGTCGGGTTATCAATCCGGCCAACTATCGGGTCAATACATCGCCTTGGGGGAACTGGTCTATATGTACCGCCTGGATAACGCCTCGGCGGCGTTCACCATCCCTCTCTACGCCGGCGGTTCGCTGGAACTCGGCGGAGCCTGGAACGATCTCGATGACGTGGCCTTCGATTCGCTGATCCCGGCCGGCAGCCTGTTCCTGGGCGCCGATACTCCCCTTGGACCGCTGTACCTGGGCGCTGGACTCGCCGAAAACAGAGCGGCCGATGATACCAGCGCCTCGCTGTACCTGATGCTGGGCAAGCTGTTCTGAATGGCGCGGCTGATCCTGTTCAACAAGCCTTTTGGCGTGCTCAGCCAGTTCACCGACCCCGGCGGTCGACCCACGCTGGCGGCGTATCTCGCCATTCCCGGCGTGTACGTCGCCGGTCGGCTGGACCGGGACAGCGAGGGGCTGCTGGCGCTGACCGACGACGGCGCGTTGCAGGCCCGTCTCAGTCACCCGCGTCACCGACGACCCAAGACCTACTGGGCCCAGGTGGAGGGCATCCCCAACGTGGCGGCCCTGGAGCGGTTGCGCCAAGGTGTCGAACTGAACGATGGCCCCACCCTGCCCGCCATTGTTCGGCGCATCGCCGAACCGGCGGGTCTTTGGTCGCGCGATCCACCGATTCGGTACCGGGCGGCGATTCCCACCGCCTGGCTGGAACTCACCCTGCGCGAGGGTCGCAATCGTCAGGTTCGGCGGATGACCGCCGCCGTCGGCCATCCGACCCTGCGCCTGGTCCGTTGCCGAATCGGTGACTGGACGCTGGCGGGGCTGGCGCCCGGCCAGTGGCGGGCATTGGCCATAACCCGTCGATACGCCACGGAGGCGGTATGACTTGCCCGGCGAGAGAACGGTTTGGGCCGTCGGATGGCGCCACGGCCGATGGGCGCCGTTCCCAAAGCCGTCGGGCCACAGCGTCAATCTTGCTTGAAACCATCCGCGCGCCGGCCATCGAGGCTCAGCGCCGCCACCGCCACCCCGCCCAGCGCGACCGCGAACCACAGCGTGACGATCCGACACAGCAACGTGATGGCGACCGCCGCCGCGCCGTCCGAGCCGAAGGCGACCAGGAGAACTCCCATCACCGCTTCGGTTCCTCCCAAGCCGCCGGGCAGGAACGACAGCGCGCCGGCCAACACCGCGATGGCGTAGATGCCGATGCCGGCGGCGAGGCTGAGTTCGATCCCAATATCGCGAGTAATCAGATACAAGGAGAGTCCCTCCAACCCCCAGGACAGCACGCCCAGGCCCAATCCAAACAGAAAGTAGCCCGGTCGCAACAGCGACGCCGCCGAATCGAGCAACCGCGCCAGCCGGTCGAACTGATGACCGTAACGATGGCCGTCCCCCCAATCCCGCAACCGGTCGGGCAACCAGGGGCGAGTGACCAGCCAGCCCAGGGCGAGCACCAGCACCCAGGCCACCGCCACCAGCCAGGCGTAATCAGGCCGGGCCAGCAGGATCAGCAGCGCCAGCAGGCTCATCGCCAGCACGTCCAGCAACCGCTCCACGAACAGCGCCGCCAGGCTTTGGGCATAGCTCACGCCGTGCCCGCGCAGATAGAGCGACCGCACCGCCTCGCCAGCCTTGCCGGGCGTCACGGTCAGGGTAAAGCCCGCCAGGTAATAGAGAAAATGTCGCCGCCACGGCAGAACGTGGCCGAACGCGGCGATATAGCGATGCCACCGCCAGAACCGCAGCAGGTAGTTCAACAGCGACAATGCGAAAATCGCCACGAGCACCGGTGAACCGACCCGTCGCAACACCGCCAGCACCGCCGCGCGGTCGACCAGCAGCACGAAAGCGAGATACAGCAGGGCGGCCAGGCCGATGCTCAGGGTCAGGGCGCGGCGATGACGGGGGGACATGGAGGCACCGCTCGCCGAAGTTTCAGCCCGTTCCGCCGCCGACCAGGACGCGGTGCGCGCCATAGGCCAGCAAGCCGCAACCGGCGATGACCATCGCCATGGGCAGCGCCGAGCCGTGGCCGATCAGGCCGACCAGGGTGCTGGACACGGTGGCGATGCCGAAATGCAAGGCGCCGATCAGGGCCGAGGCGCTGCCGGCCCGCGCTCCCTGACGGGCCAGGGCGTTGGCCATGGCGTTCGGCGCGGTGAAACCGAGGCTGACGCTGTAGCCGAACAGCGGGACCAGCAACACGGGCAATCCTCCCCAGCCGCCGACGGCGACCGCCAGCAGTCCCAACCCCAGCAGCGCCGTCGAACGATTCGCCCGCCGCAGGATCGTATCGGCGGAACGATGCAGCAACAGCCGGCGATTGATCTGGGAACTGGCGATTAAACCCAGCGCGTTGAGACCGAACAACCAGCCAAAATTTTGCGCTGGGATACCGTACACCTCGATGAACACATGGGGGGAGCCGGTGATGTAGGCGAACATGCCGGCGTGGGCCAGGCCGCCGCTCAGGACGTAGCCCATGAAGCGTCCGTCGCGCATCAAGTCCAGGTAAACCCGCAGCGCCGCGCCGATGCTGGTGCTGGCGACGGTGTCCGCCGGGCGGGTTTCCGGCAGGCAACGCCAGGCGGCGACCAGGCAGGTCAGCCCAAACAGCGCCAGCACCACGAAAATCACGCGCCAGCCCGCCAACTTCAGAATCCAGCCGCCGGCCAAGGGGGCGAGAATCGGCGCCAACCCCATCACCAGCATCAGCAGGGAAAACACCCGCGCCGAGGTATGCGCGTCGAAACAGTCGCGCACCACCGCGCGGGCGATCACCAACCCGGCGCAGCCGCCCACCGCCTGGGCGAAGCGCAGCGCCGTCAGCGTGACGATGTCGGAAGCAAGCGCGCAGCCGACGGAGGCGATGGTGTACAGCATCAGCCCGGCATATAACGGCGGCTTGCGTCCGTAGCGGTCGGCCAGTGGACCGTGAACTGCTTGCCCCAGCGCCAGGCCGATGAAAAAGCTGGCCAGGGTGTATTGCGCCGCCGCGGTTTCCACGCCGAACTCGGCTGCGATGGTTGGCAGGCCGGGCAGATACATGTCGATGGACATGGGCGCGAACGCCATCAGCGCGCCGAGAACCAGCAGCCAGGACAGGGGGGGATGAGTCAGGGAAAGCTCCAGAAGGGGCGGTGGCGCAAGTAGGGTTCGGTCAAAGGCGCCCACCCGGCAGTAGAGTGGTCAGGACGGTGCGGATCGCCTCCGTTTCCGCCTCGTCCAACTGGCGCATCAGCTTGCCGATGTATTGCAACTGGCGCTTGCGTCCGCCGCGTTGCGCGATGCCTTGCGCCGTCCGCACCGCCGCCAACAATTCGTCCGGCAGCGGGACGCGGCGCAATTGCGCCGGAGTGAGGCTGACCATGCGCTCGCCCAGTTCCCGCAGTGCGGTGGCCTCCCGCTTGCGCTGGCTTTTGCTGGGCGGTGAGGGCGCCGCCGGATCGTGGCGGTCTTCGTCGTCCTGATCCTCGTCACGCATGGCGGAATTCCCTGGCGGGTGCAGAAACGTGACGCCACGCAGCCAAACCCGGCTCGCAGCGGTTCAGTTGCGCGCGGTAGCGGTCGGCCTGCTGGCGCACTCGCCGCGCCCGCTGCATCAACCAGGGTTTTTGCTGGTAGGTTCCCCTGGCGAACCCTTCCTGCCCCTCGTGATAGGCCAGGTACTGGTTGTAGGCATCGCTCTTGGCGATCCGGTTGCGCTGGGCGGTTTGGCTGACGTACCAGCCGATGAAATCCATCGCGTCGCCGAAGTCGTCGCGGTCGGCGCCCCGGTTGCCGGTGGCGGCGATGTAGCGTTCCCAGGTGCCGTCCAGTGCCTGGCTGTAGCCATAGGCGGACGAGGGGCGCGAGCCGGGAATGAAGCCGAGATACCAGCGGCGCGGCGGCTGGGCGTCGGCTCGAAAGGCCGATTCCTGGTGCATGATCGCCAGCAACACCGGCAGCGGTACGCCCCAGCGCTGGCTGGCGGCCCTGGCGTCGGTCGACCAGTCGCCGTATTCGGCAAAGATGGCGCAGGCGTCGTTGACGTTGCGCGGTGGCGCGGTGGCGCAGGAGATCAGCAGCAGCAAACCGCCGCCGAGCAGGGCGATCCACCTGAACCAGTGATGGTTCCAGGCACACGTCCAATCAGGCCATGGCTGGCCAACGAGCCCGGAGAATCGGGCGCGCGGCGCGGAACGCGGTTGAGTTGAGTCTTGGTTCATGCCGTGGTCGCGCGGGTGCATCGGCCCAGGAACAATCCCAGGACAAGCAACCCTACCATCATCGCCACCGCCGGCCAATCCCCGAATCGGGCATAGGGCGTCAATCCATGCAGGGGCTGGACCTCGCCGCGAATCACTTCGGCCTGAAACTGCGGGCCGCGCGCCCGAATCCGGCCACGCTCGTCGACGATCGCCGAAACGCCGGTGTTGGTGGCGCGAACCAGGTAGCGAGCCACTTCCAGGGCGCGCATCCGGGCGATCTGCAAATGTTGATGCGGAGCGGCGGAATCCTTGAACCAGGCGTCGTTGCTGAGGTTGATCAGCCAGGTCGCCTCCGGCAACGCCCGCCGGATTTCTTCACCGAACACCGCCTCGAAGCAGATGGACAGTCCGACCGGCTGGCCACCGGCGCGAAACAGCGGTTGCTCTCGGTCGCCCGGCGTGAAATCGGCCATCGGGATGTCCACCCAGTCGCGAAAGAACAGGAGAAACCCGCGCAGGGGCAAATACTCACCAAACGGCAACAGTCGGTGCTTGTGGTACAACCCCGGCGAGCGGCCGAGGCCGATGATGCTGTTGTGAAAAACGCCGTTCTCCCGTGATCCGGTCGGAATGCCGGTGACGTAATCCACCCCCGCTTGCTGAGCCACGCCGGCCAGCGCGGCGACGAAGGGACGAACCTCGTCCAGCAGGGCCGGGATCGCGGTCTCCGGCCAGATGATCACCTCGCTTCGGCTTTGCTCGGGCAGGCTCAACTGGACATAGTGGGTCAGGGTCTCGTCCAGGGCGTCCGGATCCCACTTTCGCTCCTGACCGACGTTGCCTTGCACGATGGCGACCCGCAACGGCGCTCCCGCCGGCTCGACCCATTCCACCCGCCCCAGCCCCCACGCGCCCAGCCCCAACGCCGCCAGCAATCCCAGCCCGCCCAGCAGCGCTCGCCAATCCTCGCCGCTGAGCAAGGTCCGGAACAGGCTGGCGCTGAACAGCACGGCCCAGCCCACCCCGAACACGCCGACATAAGGCGCGAGCTGACCGAGCGGCGCGTCGGTCTGGCTGTAGCCGATGGCCAGCCAGGGAAAGCCGGTCAGCAGCCAGCTTCGCACCCAGTCCAGCAGGGTCCACAGCGCCGGAAAGACCAGCAGCCAGCGCGCCGGCCCCGGCGGTGGCCCCCAGCGGGCGATCAACCCGCCGAGCGCGGCTGGATACAGCGCCATCGCCAGCACCATGATGAACGTCGCCAAGGCGGCGAACGGCGCCGGAGCGTTGCCGTAATCGTGCAGGCTGATGAAGATCCAGTAGATACCGAACCCATACGCGCCGAGTCCGAACAGCCCACCGCGAACGGCGGCGCGGCGCGGCGTGGCGCCGTCCCAAGTCCATGACAGGATGGCGGGTAACAAGATGGCCAACGGCCAAATGTCGAACGGTGCGAAGGCGAGCGGCAGAAAGGCGCCGGCGATGAAGGCCAGCAGGTCGACGAACAAAGGATGACGCGCGGAAGATGAAGGAAGCACGCAGGCTCAATCGAGGTTGCGGTAAAGCTCGTCGATGGCCAACGCGAAATTCACCGATCGCAACTCCAGCTTTTGGCCAACGGCTTCCCATGGCCGACGGTAACCCAATATTGGAATCAGCATCGCCGCGATCCTACGACGGCTTGATGGTAAACAAGGGTTCCTCGATGAACGTGCCCTTGCAGTTTGGACATTTGCCTGGCTTTTTCGTCTTCTGGCGCGAGTCGAACGCATAGCCGCAACGGGCGCATCGCGCGGGAGTGATTTGCAAAAGACCGGACAACCGCATCTGTTCAAGATGATCATAAATTTCCCGTTCCGATTTTCGAACCCTTTTCGAAAGTGCGCTCGCCGAGATTTTACGGCCGTCGAGGCAGTTGGCCAGTTCCTGGCGGATGGTGGCGTGGCGCGCCTGGGGAATCGTTTCCTGTTTGCCCATCGGCATCAGCCTTCCGGCTGATCGGCGGGTGGCTCCGCTTCCTGGCTGGCGCGCAGGGTCATTTCCAGCAGGTGAATCCGCCGGTTGTCGGCGCGCAACACCTGGAGACGGAATGGACCCAGGTCCACGGTTTCGCCCCCCTTGGGTAGGCGACCCAGTTCCATCATCACCAGCCCGCCGATGGTGTCGGCCCGCTCGTCGCTTAGTTCGACCTTGAAATATTCGTTGAAATCCTCGACCGGAGTGAGCGCCTTGAGAATGAAAGTGTCGCCCTGCGGCCGGATGAACGCGCCGTCGTCGGTATCGTGCTCGTCGTCGATCTCGCCGACGATTTCCTCCAGGACATCCTCGATGGTGATCAGGCCAGCCACACCGCCGTATTCGTCCACCACGATGGCCATGTGCAGGCGGTTGCCGCGAAATTCCTTCAGCAGGACGTTGAGGCGCTTGCTTTCGGGGATGAACTTGGCCGGTCGCAACAGGGCGCGCAGATCGAAATCCTCGCGCCGGTCGAAGGCGTGAGCCAGCAAATCCTTGACGATCAGGATGCCGATGACGTTGTCCTTGCTTTCGTCGATCACGGGAAAGCGGGAGTGGCCCGATTCGACGATTTCGGCGATGAGGCGCTCCAGGCTCCAGTCGCGTTCCAGCACCATCATCTGAGCGCGCGGGATCATGACATCGCGCACCTGGGTTTCCGACACTTGCATGACGCCTTCCATCATCGCCAGGGCGTCGGTATCCAGCAGTTCCCGTTGCCGAGCGTCGCGCAGCAACTCCATCAATTCGTCCCGGTCCTTGGGTTCGCCCATCAGGGCCAGGCCCAAACGTTCCAGCCACGAAGGTTTATGGCTGGGTTCGGCTCGTTCTTCGCTCATCGGTCGCGCGGATCTCCATAAGGATCGGGGTAGCCCAGCGCGGCCAGAATACGGATTTCCAGGGATTCCATGGCCTCGGCCTGGGTTTCATCATGATCATAGCCCAGCAGGTGCAAAACGCCATGGGCGACCAGGTGCGCCCAATGCGCCTCCGGGGTTTTGCCCTGGACGACGGCCTCGCGCAGCACCACCGGCGCGCAGATCACGATGTCGCCCAGCAGCGCGGTTTCGACCGCCGACGGGGCCGCGAACGGGAAGGACAGCACATTGGTCGGTCCCGGCTTGTGGCGGTAGCTTTCGTTGAGCGCGGCGCTTTCGGCTTCGTTGACCATGCGGATGGTCAGTTCGGCGTCCTTGGCGTAACCGGCGCCGGCCAGCGCCGCCTCGGCCCAGCGGCGGAAGTCGGATTCGGCGGGCAGTCCCGGCAGGTCCAGCGCGATTTGCAGGTCCAGGTCCAGGGTCATGAAGGATTGTCCTGTTCGTAACGGGCGTAGGCGTTGACGATTCGCTGCACCAGCGGATGTCGCACCACGTCGCGGGCGTTGAAGAAGGTCATGCTGATGCCCTCCACGTCCTTGAGAACCTGCAACACCTGGCGCAGGCCGGATTGGACATTGCGCGGCAGATCCACCTGCGTCACGTCGCCGGTGACCACCGCCGTCGAGCCGAAGCCGATCCGGGTGAGGAACATCTTCATCTGTTCGACCGTGGTGTTCTGGGCCTCGTCGAGGATGATGAAGGAATCGTTCAGCGAACGACCTCGCATGAAAGCGAGTGGCGCGACCTCGATGATATTACGCTCGATCAGCTTGGCGACCCGCTCGAAACCCAGCATTTCATACAGGGCGTCGTAGAGCGGACGGAGATAGGGATCGATTTTCTGGGCCATGTCGCCGGGCAAAAAGCCCAATCGCTCGCCGGCTTCCACCGCCGGCCGCACCAGCACCAGCCGCCGCGCCGCGTTGCTTTCCAGCGCATCCACCGCGCAGGCCACCGCCAGATAGGTCTTGCCGGTGCCGGCCGGCCCGACCCCGAAATTGAGGTCGTGGTGCTGGATGTTCCACAGATAGCGCTGCTGGTTGGGACCACGCCCGCGAATCAGCCCGCGCCGGGTGCGGATGGTGACCTCATCGGTATCCGGTTCCGCCTCGATCAGTGCATCGGCGCCGGCTTCCTGCAAGAACAGATGGACCTGTGCCGGAGTGAGCGTCTCGTCCTGAGTGGTTCGGTACATCGCTTCCAGCACCGCGACCGCGACCGCGACCGCGTGCGGTTCGCCGATCACCCGGAACTGATGGCCGCGATTGTTGATTTCGACGCCCAGCCGGCGTTCGATCTGGCGCAGATGTTCGTCCAGATTGCCGCACAGGGTGGCCAGCCGGGCGTTGTCGGCCGGTTCCAGCAGCAAGTCCTGAAATTTGGGGGCGGCGTTGGAATTCAGGGCGGAAACGGTGGCGGGCGCGTTCATCAACGGGCCTGTGGCAAGGCCGGCGGTTCCGAGCGGGCGACCAGCCGGCCGCGCAGGGAATTGGGCAACGCCTCGGTGATGACGACATCGGCGAACTGGCCGAGCAAATAGGACGGGCCGTCGAAATTGACCACCCGGTTGTTCTCGGTGCGGCCGGCCAGTTGCCGACCGTCCTTGCGCGCGGGGCGGTCCACCAGCACCCGCTGGGTCGTGCCGACCATCTTGCGGCTGAGGGCGCGCGCACTCTCTTCGATGCGTGTCTGCAACCGGGCCAGCCGCTCCTTCTTGACCGCCAGCGGCGTCGGATCGGGCAGGCTGGCGGCGGGCGTGCCGGGCCGGGGGCTGTAGACAAAGCTGAAGCTGTGGTCGAAGCGGAGGTCTTCAATCAGCGCCATCGTCGCCTCGAAGTCGCGTTCGGTCTCGCCGGGAAAACCCACGATAAAATCCGACGACAGGCTGATGTTGGGACGCACGGCGCGCAACTTGCGAACCTTGGCCTGGTATTCCAGCACCGTATGGCCGCGCTTCATCAAGCTCAGGATGCGGTCGGAGCCGCTTTGCACCGGCAGGTGCAAATGGCCGGCCAGTTGCGGGACACGGGCGTAGACCTCGATCAGCCGGTCGGAGAATTCCACCGGATGCGACGTGGTGTAGCGGATGCGGGCGATGCCGGGAATGGCGGCGACGTGCTCGATCAGCAACGCCAGATCGGCGGTTTCGCCATCGTCCATCGGTCCCCGGTAGGCGTTGACGTTCTGGCCGAGCAGGGTGACCTCGCGCACGCCCTGGGCCGCCAGCGCCGCGACCTCGGCCAGCACGGCGTCGAACGGCCGGCTGACTTCGTTGCCGCGGGTGTAGGGCACCACGCAGAAGGTGCAGTATTTGTCGCAGCCTTCCATGATCGACACGAAGGCGGTGGGGCCTTCGGCGCGCGGTTCCGGCAGACGGTCGAACTTTTCGATTTCCGGGAAGGAGACATCCACCACGGGCCGCCGGTCGGCCCACACCGCCGCCAGCATCTCCGGCAGTCGATGCAGGGTTTGCGGCCCGAACACCAGGTCCACCTGCGGCGCCCGCTCGCGCAGCGCTTCGCCTTCCTGACTGGCGACGCAGCCGCCGACGCCGATGACCACGCCGGGCCGCTGGGTTTTCAGGGCTTTCCAGACCCCCAGTTGCGAGAACACCTTTTCCTGGGCCTTTTCGCGGATCGAGCAGGTATTGAGCAGCAGCACATCGGCCTGTTCGGGATCGTCGGTGCGCTCCAGACCGCAGGCCGCGCGCAACCCATCCGCCATCCGGGCGGAATCGTATTCGTTCATCTGGCAACCGTGGGTCTTGATGTACAGTTTGCGAGTCATTGGTGATTCTTGAACAATAACAAGGCGGAAAACTATAGCATCGCTGTTGGGGGGGCGCCAGGCAAGGAGCGGATCGGCGCCCGCGGTGTTCAGACTTTTCCCTTCAGCACTCTTCCGCTGGGAGGGGGAGTGAACGGTTGGATTTGTAGAAAATATCGGCTTGGAACAGCGGGCGGGGTGAAGGTGGATAAAGCTGCGGAGCAATCAAGGGGGTTGAGCGATGCGCGGACATGAATGGCTGTTGGGACTGGTATTGCTGGGGGTTGGATGGCCGGGACGGGTGGTGGGTCAGGGTGTGGATATGGAGGAGGTACGCCGACGGGCGGAAAAGTACGAGCGGGAGGCAGCGGAAGAGGCGGCGAAGAAAGCGCCCGCGCCTAAGCCCCGACCGAAACCGGAACCGGCGCCCAAACCGCAGCCGAAGCCGGTCCCAACGGTGAATTATGACCACGAAGCCTGGCAATCGGCGGAGCGATGCGGGACAGCGGCGTGTTTTGAGGCTTATCTGGAGGAGTACCCGAAGGGTCGGTACGCGCGAATGGCGCGGGCACGGTTAAAGACGGAGACAGAGCCGATGCCATCGTCAGCGCCGAGTCCGTCCAACCAAGCCGAGGCTGCTGATCTTGCCCGTGCCGCCGCCGCCCGTGCCGAAGCCTATCGTGCCGCCGCCGCCCGTGAAGCCGCCCGTGAAGCCGCCCGTGAAGCCGCTCCTATCGAATTACAGTCGGGGCCGATGACATCCGCGCCCGCACGGGTACCGGTTATTCCAACTACGCCTAACGGCGGCAGCGTGATTGGCAGTTACGCGATGCAAGAAAACGCCAACGCTCTGCGCGACTACTATCGCAGCCAGAAAATCCATGCAGTGGTCGAGGAAGCCATGGTTTACGGCCGACCGATATATCGAGTGCGGATCTGGCGCTGATCACTATTGATCTGGCTCCCACGCTCCGGCGTGGGAGCCAGATCAGACGCTCCAGCGTCTTCCGCTATACCCTCGGACTCTTACCGCTGGAGCGTCGTGGGAACCAGTTACAGCAACGCCCTCATCAAGCATCGCCCAAAACGGCGCTATCCTATCTCCCTAACGCGATAACCGTATCATCCTATTTGCCGAGGGAGATTGTCCCGCATGACCGCGCCATCGGAAGAAACCCGCGCCCAGCCGGTCGAGGTGACCTGTCCGGGCTGTTTTCACCCGCGCGAGTGGGATGTGGCCGGGGTATGCCCGATTTGCCATTACCGCGCCGGCCTGGAAGGGCGTTCCGCAGCGCTGCTGCCGGTCGGGACCCAACTGAAGGGCTACGTGGTCGGGGAAAAGCTGGGCCAGGGCGGGTTCGGGATCACCTATCGCGGCTTCGACGTGACTCTGAAGATGAAGGTGGCGATCAAGGAGTACTACCCGAGTGAACTGGTCGGGCGCTCGACCGACCGCAAGACGGTGGTGCTCAACGCCCATGACCACGAAGAGCTGTTCCACTACGGGCTGCGCACCTTCCTGCAGGAAGCGCAAACGGTGGCGCAGTTGCGCCATCCGCATCTGGTACGGGTGCTCAACTACTTCGAACTGAACGACACCGCCTATCTGGTGATGGACTACTACGAAGGCGAGGATCTGGCGCGGCATCTGAAACCGCCCAAGGGCCAGGCCGGGGTTCAGATCCCGTGGCGGCGGGCGCTCAAGCTGCTGTTGCCGGTGTTGGACGGTTTGCGGAAAGTGCATCAGGCCGGGTTCATGCACCGCGACCTCAAGCCCGGTAACCTGTACCTGACCCAGGATGACGAACTGATCGTGTTGGACTTCGGCTCGGCGCGGCAAGTGACCGGCACCCACACCCGCAGTCTGCTGATCTTTTCCGAAGGCTACGCCCCCTACGAACAATACCTGCAAGGCCACCTGAACCGGCAGGGACCGTGGACCGATGTCTACGGCGCGGCGGCGACGCTGTACCTCATGCTGACCGCGCGGCGGCTGCCGTCGGCGCTGGAGCGGAAACAGAACGAGTTGCTCCGGCAGCCGGATCCGCTGCAACCGGCCCGGCATTGGGTTCCCGACCTACCGCTCGCGCTGGATGCGGCGCTGCGGCGGGCCTTGGCGGTAGAACCGGACCAGCGTTTTCAATCCATGGCGGAATTCAAACAGCCACTGGAAGCGGTGCTGACGGCGGAGGGGCCCACCCGCCCGCTGCCGCCCAAGCCAGCCGTGGCGCCCGAACCGCCGATCAAGCCGCTGCCGACCCCGTCGCCCGAGCCCAAAGTCGCGCCCGAACCGCCGAAGCCGAAACCGGCGCCCGAACCGCCAAAAGCACCGCCCAAACCCAACGCGGTTCCAGAACGGTCTACCCCGCCAAAGCGACGGACCGCGCGGGTGGCGCTTGCGGTGATCGGGTTGGCCGGGCTGGGCGGGTGGCTCTGGTGGAAATCTGGAGTTTCCCCGCCGCCAGTCCCGCCGGTGGTAATAGCCCCGCCCGTAGTCACGCCGCCGGTCGTGCAATCGCCGCCAATCGTCGCGCCGCCCGTCGTGGAGCCGCGCGCCTATCTGACGATCAAGCCGACGCCAGCGACCGCCCAAATCCGGATCATGAACATCGGCCACGCGTATCGGGACGGGATCGAACTGACGCCCGGCGACTTCGATCTGGAAGTGAGCGCCCCCGGTTATCAAACCTACCGTGGGTGGCGCACGCTGGTGGCCGGCGTGCAGGAAGTGGCAATCGTGCTGCAACCGAACCCACCGGTGTCCCTACCCGTCGTGCCCGTCGCGCCGCCGCCGACTGCTGCGGACATCGCCCGCCAGAAGGAACTGGAGCTGCAGCTGGCGGTAGTCAAGAAGCTGCTGGAAGCGCGCAGGATTCCGGCAGCGCGGCGGGCGCTGGAGGATGCGAAGGCGGCGGATCGGGAGGGCCGAGTAGAAACGTTCCGGCGCGAACAAACCACAGTCATGCAAGCCACGGCGCTGCTGTTTTTGGAGCAGGGCCAACCGACGCTGGCCGAGCGGGTGCTGAACGATCTAAAGCAGTGGGACCCGCAGAGTCCTGAATACCAGGCGCTGCGGGAACGGCTGGCGCGCGGGCGATAAAACACCGTTGAAGAAAATAAGGGTAACGACGATGCGAAGCGGGTGGAGTTGGATCGGATGGGGGATGGCGCTGGGGCTAATAGGCTTGGGGGCTTGGGGCGCGGAACCCGACCCGGAAGAAGTGCGCCGGCGGATGGAAATATATATGCGGGAGGAGAAACCAGCCCCAGTCTCAAAGCCCACGCCCAAACCCGCGCCAACGGTGAATTATGACCACGAAGCCTGGAAGTCGGCGGAGAAATGCGGGACGGCGGCGTGTTTTCGGGCGTATCTGGAGGAGTACCCGAAAGGTCGGTACGCGAAAATGGCGCGGGCGCGGCTGGAATCGGAACCTCGGCCGGCAACGGCAATATCTGACATCGATAAGTCACGTCCTGACCCTAGCCGGGCACGCGAGGAGTTAGAGAAGTATTCGCTGGGTTCGCTGAAGATGATGGGGACCGTCCCTATGGGCGGCGAACTGTGGGCTCTGGTTCTAGCTCCCGATAATGTTGTGCATCGGGTTGGGAAAAACAATTACTTGGGCACTAACTACGGCAAGATCATCAGTGTTACAGAGCGGCGGATTGAACTGAAGGAGATCATCTCGGATGGACTCGGACGTTGGCAGGAACGTGATGCGTTTCTATCGCTGACCCAATAGACACAAAAGATCGTTACTGGTCTGGCTCATCTGGCTCCCACGCTCCAGCGTGGGAGCCAGTCCAGACGCTCCAGTGTCCACGTCATGCCCCTGGACTCTTACCGCTGGAGCGGCTCGACGGTATTCTCACGCCGGTGCGTGGGAACGAGAAGTTGACTTCATCGGGCTTTCAGGCGCGGGCGGAGTTCAGACATGTTGCCCGGCCAAAATGCTCTCGGCGGCGATGTACGTCTCGATCTCGGCCCGATGCGCGTCGTAGGATGAACGGACTTGAAAGACTACTGCCGGGATTGTTGCTGGGCGTGGGGTGGCCAAGGATGACCGTCGGCACGGGGGAGCCGGCGGAAACGCATCGGCATGGTGATGGCCAGTTCCCGCCACTGGCCGGGCGCCAGTCCCTCCAGCGTCCAGTCGCCGATCCAGCAGCGGATCAGGCGCAGGGTCGGATGGCCGACGGCGGCGGTCATCCACCGAACCTGACGGAGCGCGTTCAGTTGCGACAGCCTGGCCTCGATGAACCGTTGGATCTTGCGGTACGACGTGGCGTCCGACAAGATCGCCAGAATGCTGAACGACAGCAGGTGCTCCAAGCCATACCGCCGACCTTGAGGACGGCGGTGATCGGGAATCGCGGCGAGAAAGGTCGGCAACAGCGTCGGCCCATCCTACTGTCTGAAATAACCTATAGAATTAATTAGTTGAGAAGCGTTGAACAGCCCTGAGGACGTGGTGGTCGATATTGGGCGGAGAAAACGACATTGAACGGCGCCCGACATCGCGCGAAACTGTCGCGGTTCGAAGCGTGTTCGCGCCCATTTCCCCAGCGGCTCATCGTTCACCCTTCACTCGACAAGCTCCAAGCTCTCATGACCCATCATGCGTAGATTCCCGTCGTTTCCCGCTCGTTCGACCGCGCTGGCGCTGGTCGTGCTGCTGGCGGTTGGTTGCGCCGCCAAGGGCGACCCACCCCCGCCGCCACCCGCCGGTATCCGAGAGGATGGATCATTGGTCCTTGCTCGCGCCGACAACAATCGAATCGCCGAGCTTCGAGTGGGCGAGCGCCTGGTCGTGCGGTTGCCGGAGAATCCCACGACCGGTTACACTTGGGTCATTGACGAGACCGACAGCCGCGTTCTGGCACTGGGTAGCACCGGTTACACTCCGCCCGAGGAGGGATCCATCGGGGTGCGCGGCCAGCGCGCCTTCGTTTTCACCGCCCGCCAACCCGGCGAGGTCGCGCTCAAGCTCAAGTACTGGCGGTTCTGGGAAGGCAACGCCTCGGTGACCGAACGATTCGTCGTCAATCTGCGCGTTCTGCCCTAGAGGCATCCGCGAGATTTGATTACGATACCCAGTTCCGGCGTTTTCCCGATGCCGGCGACTATTGAATCGAACCTTCCATCCCGACCAATCGCAAGCTAATCA
>ERZ761607.1422-NODE-1422-length-30060-cov-5.780503_pt1 | contig 30060 bp, 30 predicted proteins | sample MGYA00511164_ERZ761607 | MGnify/ENA primary metagenome ERZ761607 (study PRJEB28899, sample SAMN02445080) | bioreactor sludge metagenome | biome: EBPR sludge | place: Australia: Brisbane, Thorneside Wastewater Treatment Plant | collected 2011-06-22 ... | reverse complement strand
TCGTGCTGGTGGTCGAGATGGCGCAGATCACGCCGCCGGTGGGCTTCAACCTGTTTGTGCTGCAGGGCATGACGGGGCGCGACCTGCTGTGGATCGCCCGGGTGACGCTGCCGATGTTTGCCCTGATGGTGGGGGCCGTGGTGCTGATCTGGCTGTTCCCGGCCATCGTGACCTGGCTGCCCCAGCAGATGATGCGCTAGGGCCAAGGCCCTACTCGGCGGGACGAAACGGCCGCAGCAGCCGCTGATCGTCCAGCAGGCACCAGGTCTTCAGACCGGTGGCTTCCTCCACGGCCGCGCGGTAGGGCGGCATGTTGGTGCACTCCAGTACCACATCGGTCAGTGACGGCTCGCGCGCCTTCAGCGCCACAGCGGCTGCGACGACATCGGCGCGGGCCTTCTCCAGATCTAGTTCGGGCTGGTTGCCGAGGATACGGGTGGCGAATTCGCCTTTCGGATCCACACCCTGGATCACCACGTCGGCCAGGCGTTCACGCGGCACACCGGCGGCGCGCAGGTGCTCCCGCCCGAGCTTGCCGGCCGCGATGGTCAACACCCCCACACGGCGCTGAATGGCCAGCAGACGCGGCAGTTGCAACAGGCTGGAGGTCTGGACCGGCACCCGGACACCCGCCTGCAGTTCCTTCTGCAAAAGCACAAGGAAGCCGCAACTGGTGGTCACCGCCACGGCGCCCTCGCGCACCAGCGCCTGAACCACCGCGACGAAGGCCTGACCAACCCGCCCGGCGTGCAATCCGGCGGCCGACTGCACCACTTTGTCCGGCCAGATACCGCGTACGACCCGGACATTCACCGGTACCGACCAGGTGGCGGGATTGCCCAGGTCGCCCAGCGGGCGCGGGAAACGGGTGTCGAGCATCACGACCCCCAGGAACGGCGCCTGCCCCGGCCGCAGCAAATGCCGGGAAATCTGCGTCGGCGTCTGCATCACCGGTCCTGTCATGGGCGTGGTTCCTCGAATTGAGCCGGCCTGCCGGAGCGCTGGTCGCCTTGCATACGGACATCTTTCTGCGCACGACGGGCGCCTGCGAGGCACAGCGCCCCGTGCGCCATGGCCTGCCCGAATTGTGCCGTCTGTGTTGATCGCCGATTTTCGGCCGCCGGTGCGGGACGCTGCGGATCCGCCCGCCGGCCGAGCAATGCACAATCACGGCCTCTGCCCAACTTCTGTGTTTGACCGCCTTGTCTGCCCCTTCCATGGCCGCACTTGTCTCGATCTGTGTCGGCGCCAGCGCTGGTGCCTTGCTGCGCTGGCAACTGGGACTGTGGCTCAATACCGGAACGGCTTTCCTGCCCTGGGGCACACTGGCGGCCAACCTCGTCGGCGGCTACCTGATTGGGGTGGCATTGGCGGTTTTTCAGAGTCTGCCGCATCTGGACCCGACATGGCGCCTGGCCTTGGTGACAGGTTTTCTGGGTGCGCTGACCACGTTTTCGAGCTTCAGCGCCGAGGTCGTCTTGCTGCTCAACCAGGCCCGCTACGCGACCGCCCTGATCACCGCCACGCTGCATCTTCTGGGTTCCCTGCTGCTGACCATCGTGGGCCTCAAAACTACCCTGCGACTGCTGGCCTGAGGTGCGGCAGCCCCGCCATGGCGGGCCCGTTACCGGGTGAATCAATCCTGTTTTTATAGCAATAAGCGACCTTTTTATGCTGGGTATTGACTGTTTTTGCTTGAAAACCATCAAACAGGGGCTTGGGGGGGCTGCCGTCGCCGCTCAACCGCCGCCACGCTGGGTCGTCAGGTCAAAGTGGCGCATGAACCGGGTGCGGGACACCTCGTCCACCCCCTCAAAACGAAATTCCACCAGCAGGCGGGGCAGCCGCATCAAGCCCATCACACGCGGCGGTGCCGGTGCCCAGTGAATGTGCAGATCGCCCCCTTCCAGGCTTGCGCGCAGGCGGGCGCCGGTCCGCTCCCAGGCCACGGCCCCCAGGGCACGGGGCAGCCAGCCGAGCCACTCGGCCTCGGTGCAGGCCATGTCGCGCTGGAAGTGCGACGGGTAGCTGCTGCGCACAGTCACGGCAAAGGGGCGGCGACTGGCCCGGTCAGCCGCCGGCAATCGGGGGCCAGATCGCCAGGACATCGCCCTCGACCAGGGTACGGGTCAGGCGATCTGCCGGCTGCACATAAGCGCCATTGACCAGTACCAGATGCACCAGCTTGGGCGGCAGTCCGAAGGGTTCGATGATCCTGGCGATGCTGGCATCGGGCGCAACGTCCAGCGCCAGCACATTGCCGGCCCGTGCGGCCGGAGGCAGGTAGTCGGTCAACGACGCAAACAGCTTGAGCGTGATCTGCATGGGGCCGGTGGAGATTGAGGAAAGGCCGTCATGGCCAGGTGGCAGCCGCCACCCGGCACACGAAACGTCAGGCGCGACGCCGGGCGTCGTGCGCCCCGCTCCAGCCATTCTGGCCCTGCGCACAGGCCAGATAGGCGTCCATCAGGCGGGTCGGATCCTGCAGCAGCGCATCTTTCCACGCACCGAGACGCACCTGTCCTTCGACCAGTCCCCGCATGACACCGACATGCGCGGTCCAGCCGACGCTGTTGCAGCCGACCAGCACGTCGTCCTTGAACTGCAGGCTGAGGTGGCGATGGTTAGCCTGGTCGGTCAATTCGACCTGTTGGCCACCGGGCAGCCCTTCCCAGTTGCCGAAGCTTGCGGAAACGAGGCCCAGCGTGTCCAGCACGTTGATCTGTGTGACCCCACGCAACGCCGTGGTACGGCCGACCATGTTCAGCGCGGCCACCCGGGCCTGCTCGGCCGCATTGGGCTGGATGGCGCTGACGATGGTCTTGCCGCTCACTTTGTCGAAAGCTTCCGCGCAGTCCCCGGCGGCGAAGATGCCCGGCACATTGGTCTGCAGATGCTCGTCGGTCAACACGCCCACCAGACAGCGGACCCCGGAGTTCTCCAGAAAGCCGATATTGGGTCGGACCCCGGTGGCACTGATGACAAGGTCGGCTTCCAGCAACTGGCCGGTGGATAGCCGCACCGTCATGGCCCCGCGGGGCATGGCTGAATTGCCAATCCCCACGACCTCGGCAATTTTGCCCATCAGCCCTGGCGCCGATCCGGTACCGCGCTCGATGGCCTCAACCCGGGCGCCGGTGTAGACCTTCACCCCCTTCGTCTCGCACCACGCCTTGATCATGCCGCCGGCGGCCGGACCCATCATGCGCGGCACCATGCGGTCGCCCATCTCGACCACCGACAGCGCCACACCCCGCTGTTGCAAAGCCTCCATGATGATGCAGCCGATGAACCCGGCCCCCATCTGCAGCACCTTCGCACCGGGCCGGGCCAGATTGGCAATTGCACGGGCGTCGGCCAGCGTCCAGCAGCTGTGCACGCCGGGGCCGTTGATGCCCGGAATCGGCGGGGTCGCTGGCGAGGAGCCGGTTGCGATCAGCAAGGTGTCGAAGCTGATCGTCTTGCCGTCACTGAGCTGGATGGTGCGTTTGGAGGCATCCAGCACCTTGGCCCGGACACCACGGAGAACCGTGATGCCCAGCCCCTCGAAATGCCCGGCCGTATGCCGCAAATGGGTCCCTTCCTCGCCGACCTTGCCGATCAGCAGGTAAGGGATCGCCATGCGCGAATACGGAGCCTCGTTTTCGTCACCGATAACGGTGATGGTGTCCCGCGGGGCGTGCTTGCAGATGGTTTCCGCAGCGATCACGCCGGCCGGGCCGGCGCCGAGGATGACATGGTGGGTCATGCCTTACAGACCCAGTCGCGACTTGGTATCGACGGTCGGACGGCCTTCGCTGTCCCAGCCGCGCGCGGCGTAGTACTTGGGCAGCATCTCGGGCAGCTTGCTGACCACGCCTTTGCCGGGGCCGGTCCTGGCGGCCTCGGTCAGCAGGCGCTTGGGCAGGCTGTCGTCCGCCTTGGTAAAGCCGGCTGCGTTGTTGAATTCGCGCTCCATGTTCCAGATGCGTTCGCCAATGTGGGCGAGTTGCTCCATGGAGAACTCTTCGCCGCACGCCGCCTGCACCTGGGGTGCCACGTCGGCCAGGGTCCAGGCGAAACTGGTAAACACACAGATGCCAGCGGAATCGAATGCGGCGGTGGCGTCCTGGAAAGCCTTGACCAGCTCCGGTTTGCCCTCACTTTCGGTAGGCTCGGTCTTGACCGGAATGCCCAGCACTTCCGAGGCGATGGTGTAGCCGCGCAGGTGGCAGGCGCCACGATTGGACGTCGCGTAGGCCAGGCCGATACCCTGAATCACGCGCCCGTCGTAGGCCGGGAACTCCTGGCCTTTGACGCTCATCGACAGGTCCGGGTGGCCATACTTGGCCGTCAGCCGCTTCGAACCCAGGCCAATCTCCTTGCCGAAGCCTTCACCGCGGGCAGTCATCACCGCCAGTTCACACAGGGCCTGGGCCGAGCCGAATGGTGACTCGATACCAATTTGATCCTTGCTCAGCACACCCATTTCATACAGTTCCATCACCGCCCCGACGGTGGCGCCGAAACTGATGGGGTCCATGCCTTCTTCGTTGCAGATGAGGTTGGCGAACTGCAGCGCCTCCAGATCGTTGACGCCGTTGGCCGCGCCGAGCGCCCAGGCGGCTTCGTACTCCAGCCCACCGGACGCGCCCCAGTACTCGGGTTTGTTCTTGACCGAAAAGTGGGATTCATCGATCTTGGAGATCCTCCCGCAGGCGATGGTGCAGCCGAAACAGGCCTGATTGGTGACCAGGTGCTTCTTGCCGTCGGTGGCACGCGGGGTGGCCATGGCTTCGGCAGAAATGTCCTTGGCACCTTCGAACTGCACGTCGCGGTGGTTGCGCGTGGGCAGCGCGCCGACTTCGTTGATCACGTTCATCAGCACCTGGGTGCCATAGGTGGGCAGCCCCTGGCCGGTGACCGCGTTGTCGGCAAGCACCTTCTTGGCGGCTTTGGCGGCGGCCATGAAGGCCTTGGGGTCACGGATGTTGCCCACGCCTTTGGTGCCCCGCACGGCGATGGCCTTGAGGTTCTTGCTGCCCATGACGGTGCCCACACCCGAGCGGCCGGCGGCGCGGTGCAGGTCGTTGACCACCGCCGCATAGAGGCATCCGTTTTCACCGGCCTTGCCAATGCTGCTGATACGCAGCAGCGGGTCCTGCAGGCTGGACTTGAGCGCCGCTTCTGTCTTCCAGACACTCTGGCCCCACAGGTGCGAGGCATCACGCAGCTCGGCCACGTCGTCATTGATGTACAGGTACACCGGCGTGGCGGACTTGCCCTCGAAAATGATCATGTCCCAGCCCGCCATCTTGAGTTCGGCGCCCCAGTACCCGCCTGAGTTGGAGCAGGCAATGGCGCCGGTCAGCGGGCCTTTGGTCGACACGGTATAGCGGCCGCCGGTGGAGGCCATGGTGCCGGTCAGCGGACCGGTGGCCCAGATGATCTTGTTGTCCGGCGAAAGCGGGTCGACCTTCGGATCGATTTCGCTGGTGAGGTATTTGGCCGCAAGACCGCGCGAACCGAGGTAGGCGCGCGCCCACTCCATGTTCAACGGTTCATTGGTGACGGTGCCCGCGCTCAGGTTGACGCGGAGGATTTTTCCAGCCCAGGACATGTTGCTTCTCCTTGTGTTCGCGTCGATCGGTCAGGCAGCGGTCGGCTGGTTGCCCAGCTTGTCGGCCCATTGCTGCATCTTGCCCAGCCCAGTCCAGTTGGCATCGATGAAGGTGATGGCACCGGTCGGGCAGGCTTCCGCGCAGGCCGGTTCACCGCCACACAGGTCGCACTTCTGCACCTTGCCGGTCTCCTGCACGTAGTTGATCGTGCCGAACGGGCAGGCAATGGTGCAGACCTTGCACCCGACACAGGTGGACTCGCTGACCACTTTGGCGCCAGTGAGCTTGTCGACCGTAATCGCCTCGACCGGGCAGGCATGCTGGCACCAGGCTTCGTCACACTGGGTACAGGTATAGGGAACCTTTTTCCCGGTGTGGTGAAAGTCGAACACCTTGATCCGTGATTTGGCAGTGGCATAGGTGCCGTAGTTCTCGAAAGAACAGGCCATCTCGCATTGCATGCACCCGGTGCACTTGTCCGGGTTGATGTGCAAAACCTTTTGCATCGATGTCTCCTTGGGTAACGGCCTATGCACGGCCTTGCCTATGAATGAACAAACATAGCGATGGTGCGGCGGCGCAGCCGGGAAAGCCCTAGTAAAAACCCTTGGTTCCAGCCGTCGCACGTGAGAAATTCTCAGCTTGCGACACTGCCTTCCACTACCATGAGCCTATGCAAGCCGTTTCCAGTCTGCCACCTGAGGAGCGTCTGCCGCTGATCGAGCGGGCGCGCCGGCTGGTGCTGGGCGGTGCGCCCGAGGGCACTCCGGCGCCGGTGGAACACTTCATCCTGAAATCCTGGCAGCGCTGCCTGCAACGTGGCTATAGCCCGGACTCCCCGGTAGCCTTCGACGCCGTCCCCGCTGCGGCCATGCGTCGCGTGCACGACGCCAGTCAGCCCCTGCGCAGCGCGGCCCGCCCGGTCATCGAGCGCCTGGCTCGGGCCATTGCCGGCACCCGCTATTTCGCCATCCTGACGGATGCCACCGGCGTCGTCGTGGACGTCGAAGGCGAAATCGACCGCCAGGACCGCCGCGCCACGGCCCTGGCGCGGATTGGCGTGGATTTGTCCGAAACGGCCGTGGGCACGACGGCCATTGGCGCCGCACTGACTGAGCTGCAGCCCGTGTGGCTGCACCGCGGCGAACATTTCTTTCGCGATACCGGCATGTACACCTGCGCCGGGGCGCCAGTGTTCGGCCCCGACGGCCGCTGTGCCGGCATGCTGGACCTGACCGGCATCGACGTCGCCGAGCGCCCGCAGCTGCGCCATCTGGCCGACGCTTCGGCGCGCGCCATCGGCAATCGCCTGGTGCAGGCCCTGCCTCACGCGCTTGCGTTGTGGATCAACTGGCCTGGCGGGGTCGGCAACCATGAACAAGATGGCCTGATTTGCCTGGACAGCGAGGGCGTCGTCACCGGCTGCAACCCCACGGCCCGCCAGATTCTCGGCATCGTCCCTTCCGGCACGACCGCGCAGGCGCGGCTGCATGCCAGTGACCTGTTTGCCATGCCCTGGCCGATGTTGTTCGATGCCGCACGGCGCGGCACCGGACCGGTGGATGTTCCCCTCTGGTCAGGGTTTCAGGTGCAGGCTGTCGCGATGCTGTCCGGACCGTGCGACGCGGACAATACAGGCGCGCCGGGGGTCGCCAGACTGCCGTTGCGTGACCTGGAACACAGCCTGATCCGGCAAGCCGTGCAGCAGGCGCGCGGCAATGTGGCCGAAGCCGCCCGCACCTTGGGTATCAGCCGCGCCACGGTGTATCGCAAACTGGGCGTGCGCCAGCCGCCGGCTGCCGATAAATCCTGAGGCGCGAGTTGGCCGCGCGCCGCTTGAAGCCGCTTCGTCACGGCTGGGAAGCGGGCGTTCAGCGGGCCAGTACCAGGGAGGATGGTGCCATGGCCGCCCAGGCCCCGTCCCCCACGGCGGCGGCACACGGGTGCGGCGCAAAACCCACCCAGCGCCCCCCTGCCGGCAGCGCCAGCGTGATCTCGTCGTGGCTGTGCCCGGCCGACACGCGTTCGACCCTGCCCGACAGCGTGGGGGCAGCCCCCCCGCCCGGCTCCTCGCCCCCGGTGGGGGCGGTACCCTTCGCGATACGCACCGCCGTGGCCTTGCACAGCACGAGTACCGGCAGCCCGGGCGCCAGCCCCAGCAGGTCGGCGCTTTCGCGGGTGATCTGCGCGACCAGGCGTGCCGCCCCCGGCGTGCGTACCCACACCCGAACGGTGGGGTCGCCGGTCCCATCCGCCTGCACCGACTCGACCCGACAGGGCAACTGGTTGCGCATGCTGGTCTGCAGGCCCAGGCCTGCGGCGGCCAGCGGATTCCCGGCAAAACGGGCCATCACCGCCTCGCGGGCCTGCTGCAGTTCGTCTGCCAGCGCCAGCAATTGCAGGCCCTGCGGGGTGAGGCGCGCGCCACCACCTCCGCTGCCCCCGACGGTCCGGTCCACCAGCGGTTCGCCAGCCAGGTTGGTGAGCGTGTCGATCGCCTGCCACGCCGCCTTGTAGCTGATGTCCGCCTCGCGGGCTGCCTGCGATATCGAGCCAGTCTCCGCCACCCGGCGCAGCACCTCCAGGCGCTTGTCGGCGCTGGCATCGCCAAGTGCCTGGGACAGGCCCACGGCACCCGCTCCAGCACGATCGAATTTCAGGGTTTGGTCGAATTGCGTCATCCGAAGGGTCCTATACTTCGCTATTCCAAAAAAGGATAACGAACTGTTGAGATCGCGTGACGAACAAAGAGTCTGCCGTGGATTATCCAAAGTTGGGTCGCCGGACCCTATGCCGTGTTCTGGTCCTGCTCGCGGGCGCGTCCGTCGCAGGCGCCCATGCGGCCGAAGCCCAGGTTGCGGTGGCCGCCAACTTCGCCGAACCGATCAAGGCCGTCGCCACCGTGCTGGAGAAGACGACCGGCCACACCCTGAGAATCTCCATCGGCGCATCGGGCGCGTTCTACACCCAGATCCGGAACGGCGCGCCGTTTGACGTGTTCCTGTCGGCCGACAACGAGCGCCCCGAGATGCTGGAGAAAGACGGTCTGGCGCAGCCCGGAACGCGCTTCACCTACGCCATCGGCAAGCTGGTGTTGTGGTCGGCCAAGGCCGGGCGGGTCGATGACAAGGGCGCCGTGCTCAAGGCGGCCGACCTCGGCAAGGTGGCCTACGCCAACCCCAGGACCGCGCCGTACGGCGCCGCCGCCGTCCAGGTTCTGGACAAGCTGGGCCGGAAGGACGCGATCACACCCAAGCTGGTACAGGGTGAAAGCATCGGCCAGACCTTCAATTTCGTGAAGACCGGCAACGCGGACGTGGGTTTCGTGGCCCTGTCGCAGGTGCTCTCGGGCGGCCAGCTCAAGGAAGGTTCGATGTGGGTGATTCCGCAGGCGAACTACGACCCGATCCTCCAGGATGCGGTGCTGCTCAAACGAGGCGCAGACAATGCGGCCGCCAAGGCGCTGCTCCAGCTGCTGCAAAGCCCCAAAGGCAGGGACCTGATCCGCTCCTACGGCTACGACCACTGACCGGACCCTGGTTCACCCGTGTACCTGACACCCGACAACCTTCAAGCCCTGTGGCTCACCGCCCGGGTCGCCGCGCTGACGACGCTGATCCTGCTGCTGCTGGGCACCCCGCTGGCCTGGTGGCTGGCGCGCTCGCGCCACTGGGTGGCGAAACCGGTGGGCGCGCTGGTGGCGCTGCCCCTGGTGCTGCCGCCGTCGGTGCTGGGGTTTTATCTTCTGGTCGCACTGGGGCCCGAAGGCCCGCTGGGGCGATGGATGCTGGCGCTGGGCCTGCCCACCCTGCCCTTCACCTTTGCAGGACTGGTGGTGGCATCCGTGTTCTATTCGTTGCCCTTCATGGTGCAACCCATCCTGAACAGCATGCAGTCGCTGGGGGAGCGGCCGCTGGAAGCCGCGGCCACCCTGCGGGCCGGTCCGATGAACACGTTCTTCAGCGTGGTGCTGCCGCTGTGCCGGCCTGGCCTGGTCACCGGCTGCATCATGAGCTTTGCCCACACCGTGGGCGAGTTCGGCGTGGTGCTGATGATCGGCGGCAACATCCCCGGCGTGACGCGCGTGGTGTCGGTGCAGATCTTCGATCATGTCGAGGCCCTCGAATACGCCGACGCCCACCGCCTGGCCGCGGTGATGCTGGTGTTCGCCTTTACGGTGCTCATTACCCTGCAGATCTACACCGCACGCCGGGCCCGTGAGGCACACGAATGAGCGCCCGCACGTTGCACCTGCGCGCCCGGGTCGACCGGGGCAGTTTTGCCCTCGATGTCGACCTCGCTCTGCCGGGCCGCGGCATCACCATCCTGTTCGGGCCCTCGGGTTCCGGCAAGACCACCTGCCTCAGGGTGCTGGCGGGTCTGGAAGCCCGCTGCGAGGCGCACGTGGCGGTGGGCGAGCTGGTCTGGCAGGATTCCGGGCAGCGGTTGTTTGTCCCGCCGCACCGGCGCGCAGTGGGTTACGTGTTCCAGGAAGCCAGCCTCTTCCCCCACCTCAGCGTGGAGGGCAACCTGCGTTTCGGCTTCGACCGCACACCCGCCGGCGAGCGTCGCCACGACTGGCGCCACGGACTGGAACTGCTGGGCATCGGCGACCTGCTGCAACGCCGCCCGCGGGAGCTTTCGGGAGGCGAACGCCAGCGCGTTGCGATCGCCCGCGCCCTGGCCGCCAGCCCGCGCCTGCTGCTGATGGACGAACCGCTGGCCGCGCTGGACGCGCCGCGCAAGGCCGAGATCCTGCCCTGGCTGGAACATCTGCACGACCGCCTGGACATTCCGGTGGTCTACGTCACCCATTCGTTGGACGAGGCCGCACGCCTGGGTGACCATCTGGTCTTGCTGGACGCGGGTCGGCCGCGAGCGCATGGGCCGGTGATCGAAATGCTCTCCCGACCCGACCTTCCGCTGGCACACGGCGACGGTGCTGGCGCGCTGATCGAAGCCGTGACCTGTGGCCTGCAGAGCGATTCCGGCCTCTGCGAACTGCGCTTTGACGGCGGCACCCTCCTGCTGCCCCAGACCCGCGCCACACCGCTGCCCGACCGCACTCCCGTGCGGGTTCGCATACAGGCGCGCGACGTGAGCCTGTCCCTGCAACGCGCCGAACAGACCAGTGTGCTCAATATCCTGCCCGCCACGGTGACCGACATCGGCGACGATGGCCCCGGCCAGATGCTGGTGGGCCTGCGCCTTGGCCATGCCACCCGTTTGCTGGCGCGTATCAGCCGCCTGTCATGCGAACGCCTGGGTGTCGCGCCCGGACTGCCGGTCTACGCCCAGATCAAGGGCGTGGCCATGGTGCGCTGACCCACTTCACCCCCCAGGAACCAAAACTTCCACCCGGGTCAACTTGCGAACATGCCGTGGGCCCGGTCGGCTATCGTGGAGAGAGCGAAGCGCCACAAATCCATCGACCTCGATCAGGTCCCGTCCATCTTGTACGCGCACGAGGATCACACCTTCGCCCAAAGAACTGTTGAACAGTTCGCCCCACGAGAAAGAGACCCGGTAGCCGTCGCTGGCCGTGAGCAGGAAAACGGTGCGTCGCACCGCATGGCGGTCGGGAAGCAATTGCGCCATGTCCAGCAGTTCGCGCAGCGGCAGACCTCGGTAGGCGACCGCCTGCCTGGCCGTCGACTCACCCTGCCGTACCTCCCGCACTTCCGAGTAATCCCGCCACGGCAAGCTCCCGAGCTGCGCGGCCGTAAGAACAAGAGGCATCCGGACCGCACCATCGACGCGCAACAGGGCGATCGAACCCTCTGCCATGCCCTGGGCCCGGACCGGCAACTGAGAAACCGCCGCGCCCACTGCGGCGAACAACCATGCGCGGCGGTCCAATGCGGCGGTGTCCACGTCAGGGCCGGGCAAAACCATGACGGGCCAGGATATTCTGGGCAGCCCCCTCCCGCAGCGCCCCGGCGAACGCTGCGGCACCAGCGGGGGCACCTTGGCGATAGGTCAGCCCATACGAAGCCCCCACCTGCAGGGCCGCCGGCACTTGGACCACCTGGAGCGAGTTTCGGTCCCGGCGGGCTGCCACCGCATTGGTGCAGTAGGTCAGAAAGATGTCGGCGCTGCCCTGCTCCATGACCCAGGCGTAGAGATTGCGCCCCGGCGGAGCCGCCATCGAAGTCGGGCCACCGGTCAACTGCAACGCTTTCCCGGCAAGCGCCTCCCGGGCGCCAGGACGAATCGCTCCGGCTCTTTCGAACAAGGCAAGCGCGTAATCGCCCGAGGGATCGGCCTTGGGTGTGGACATGCCCAGCCTGACGTCGACCCGCAGCATGCTGTCCAGGAGGCTGTCCGTGTTGACAACGAACCCGGATCGCACCAGCGCACACAAGCTGTTTCGGGCAAAGACCGTCTGGGCAACCCAGGCGCCGCCATCGGCAAGCCGTTTCGGGTGCTGGGTATCAGCGGAGGCAAAGACATGGGCGCCTTCGCCTTTCTCGATGCGCTCGCGCAACAATCCCGAGGGCCCGAACACCATCGCGACAGGTTGCCCCGTCCGCGCTTCGTAGTCCCGGGCAACCTCAGTGAGCGCGTCGCGCAGGCTGCCAGCCGCATAAACGACGACCGGGTCGGACACGCGGGCGGGCGCCGCGCAACCGCCCATGACCAGCGCCACAGCGACAGCAAGTGCTCTCATTTCACGGCGTTCGGAAAGAACAGCTGTTCGCCGCCTATCTTGTAGCTCGCAATGGCGGCCTGACCGGCGGGGCCAGTGACCCAGTCGACAAACTTCTGGCCCTCGCCCGTCTTGACCTGCGGATGTTTGGCGCTGCTGACCAGCATCACGCCATACTGATTGAACAGGCGCCGATCACCCTCGACCAGCACGGCCAGATCGGCGCGATTCTTGAAGTTGAGCCAGGTGCCGCGGTCAGCGAGCACATAAGCGCCACTCGACGCGGCGATGTTCAGTGCCGGGCCCATGCCACAGCCGCATTCCCGGTAGCCCCCGCCTTTGGCCGCCTCGTTGTCGGTCAGCTTCCAGAACCGAAGTTCCGCCGCATGGGTACCGCTCTTGTCACCGCGCGAGACAAACGGCGCGTTGGCGGCTGCCACTTTCTTGAGCGCAGCCACGATATCGGCACCCCGGGCTGCTGCCGGGTCGGCTTTCGGACCAATCAGCACAAAGTCGTTGTACATGACTTCGTGCCGCCTGGACGAGTAACCGTCCGCAACGAACTTCTCCTCCGCCGCCTTGTCGTGGACGAACAGCACGTCAGCGTCGCCCCGGCGCGCCATGTCGATGGCCTGCCCGGTTCCCAGCGCCACCACCTTCACGTCGATGCCACTGGCCTGCTTGAACGCCGGCAGGATATGGCCGAACAGGCCGGATTGCTCGGTTGAAGTCGTCGATGCGACCACAATCGACTGCGCCCAGGACACCGCAGGAACTATTAGAACAATAGCACAAAGCGACCTTTTCACGCTGGATACTGCCTCAAAACGCTCGAAAAACCTCATAACGACTCTCCTTTGACGAACAAATGGGCCTCCGGACTGGCAGACGCCAGATCCGGCGCATGAAAAAAACGATCTACCGGCAGGTCCGCCAGAATCCGGCCACCCTCCATGTAGACCACCCGGGTGGCCAGGCGCTTGACCTGGCCGAGGTTGTGACTGGCAAACGCCAGTGTCATGGCGCCGCCGCAAGCTCCCGCGCCCTCATCGCCGGCTGCAAAGGCGGCCATCAGCGTTTCGACCTCGCGCTTGGCATGGGGGTCCAGACTCGCTGTTGGCTCGTCCAGCAGCAGCAAATGCGGCTGTAGCGCCCAGGCGCGCGCCAGAGCCAGGCGCTGCTGCTGACCACCCGACAAGGTACGCGCGCTGCGGGTGGCCCGATCGCCCAGACCCACACGGTGCAGCGCCGCCTCCGCCCGCTCCACAGCCACCGTCCATGGACATCCGCGCAACCACAGCGCCAGCGCCACGTTGCTGCGGGCACTGGTCCGCATCATGTGCGGACGCTGGAAAAGCATGGCCTGTGTATGGTGCGGGCTGCGCCAACAGGCGCCGGAGGAAGGTTCGATCAAGCCGTGCATCAGGCGCAGCAGCGTGCTTTTGCCGCTGCCATTGGCGCCAATCAGGGCCAGCCGCTCACCAGCATGGACGACCAGATTCAGATCGTGCAGCGCCGCGACGGCACCGAACCGCACGTAGGCGTGCTCCAGCCGCAGCAGTGCCGCCGCGGGCGGCGCACCCGGCTGGCTGTGGGGCTCGACCAGGTGATCGCGCATCAGGCGACCAGGCCGCGTGTGACGTCGCTGACGGCGCCATCGCGCCGCTCGCGCCAATGGCGCAGCGCCGTCATGGCAGCGTTGAGGACCAACACCACCGCCATCAAAACCAGACCCAGCCCCAGCGCGAGCGGCAGATCACCTTTGCTGGTCTCCAGCGCAATCGCCGTGGTCATGACGCGGGTGAAGCCGTCGATATTGCCGCCCACGATCATGACGGCGCCCACTTCGGAAATCGCCCGGCCGAAGGCTGCCACCATCACGGTGAACAGCGCGTACCGTTCGTCCCACGCCAGCAGCAGACAGCGCAGCCACGGCCCCGCGCCCATCGAACGCAATTGTTCGCCGTGCCCGCGCTCGGCGTCCTCGATGACCTGCCGGGTGAGCGCCGTCACCACCGGGACCACCAGAATCACCTGGGCCAGCACCATGGCCTTGAACGAGAACAGCCAACCCAGGAAGCCCAGCGGGCCCGACCGGGACAACAGCAGGTAAACCACCAGCCCCACCACGACCGACGGCAAAGCCAGCAAGGTACCAAGCATCGCCATCACGGCCTGCCGGCCCGAAAAGCGCGCCACGCCCAGCCAGGCGCCGGCCGCCAGACCGATGGCACAGCCGATCACACATGCCGTGGCGCTGACGGAAAGCGACCGGCCGACGATGGACCACAAGGTGGGATCGAAAGACGTGACCAACTGCGCCGCAGTCTGGACACTGTCGAGAAAGGATGCCATCAGGAACTATGGTTTTTGAAGTGCGCTATCGTAAGGATCCATAGCACTTTGATCGATATGTACTGCAATGCATAAGGTGGCCCTGCATTACGCGCTGACCCACACGACCGGCGACCGGGGCCTGCGCCATCCGCTGATGGATCTGCTCGCTGCGGTGGCCCGGGGCGGATCCATTTCGGCGGCCGCCCGGGATCTGGGCATGTCCTACCGGCATGCCTGGGGCGAACTCAAACGCTGGGAAGGCGAGCTCGCCAACCCGCTGATCATCTGGGGCAAGGGCCAGTCGGCCCGGTTGACCGAGTTCGGCTCCAAATTGCTGTGGGCCGAGCGGCAAGCCCAGGCACGGCTGGCGCCACAGATCGAGGCCCTGCGCGCGGAACTGGAGCGCACGTTTGCCGTCGCATTCGACCCCCGTGCCCATGTGCTGAGTCTGTACGCCAGCCATGATGAAGCGCTGGTAACACTGCGTGAGTTCGCAGCCCGGCATGGTCAGGAGAATGGTCTGCATCTGGATATCCGGCCTGCGGCAACCCTGGATGCGTTGCGAGCCTTGAACGAAGGCCGCTGCATCATGGCGGCGCTGCATGCACCGGCCGCGATTTCGCCGCGTTCACCCCTGGCCGCAGCGTACAAGCCCCTGTTGCGGCCCGGGCAGCACAAGATCATCGGTTTTGTCGAACGCACGCAGGGCCTGATGGTCGCGGCCGGAAATCCGTTGCGGATCGGATCCCTCACCGACGTGGCGCGATCCGGGGCGCGGTTTGTCGGCCGTGCGGGCGGCAGCGGCACCCGCTATCTCACCCAGACATGGCTGGCCCGCGAGGGGCTGACCGAGTCCGACCTGTGTATGGCAGACCACGCCGAACCTTCGCATGCCGCAGCAGCCCAGGCACTTGCGGCCGGACTGGGCGATGTCGCCGTGGGCATCGAGTCGGCCGCGCGCGCCCAGGGCCTGGGATTTGTACCGCTGGAGCGCGAAGCATTCCATCTGGTGTGCCTGAAGTCCGAGCTGGAGCAACCCGCCGTGCGGGCCTTGCGGACCTTGCTGGCCCGTGCCGACTGGAAGCAGCATCTGGTCAGCGCGGCGGGTTGCGAGCCAGCGCGCAGCGGACAGGTGCTGTCGCTGCGCGCCGTCATGCCCTGGTGGAACCTCAGGCCCAAAGCGGCGGCCCGACCGTCGCCGTTCGCAACGGCAGAGGTTGCCGACCGATAGCCTAGGGTTAACCCCGGTACGTAGGAATTTCAGCGCACTTGGAAGTTTTTTCATGCCGCCAATGGCAGCGGCGGCGCCTAGAATCCCTGCTTCCTGTGCGGTCGAAAACCCGGTCGGCCGCGCAGGGGTTCCCGACGGCCCGATCCGGCCGCCCAACACAACAGGAGACTGACCATGTCCTCTTTACTCGGCCTGTCCAGGTTGATCGATGCGATCAACACCTGGGTTGGCAAACTCACCATGTGGCTGATTCTCGCGGCCACCCTGATCAGCGCCGGCAACGCCGTGGTGCGCAAGGCGTTCAGCATGAGCTCCAACGCCATGCTCGAAATCCAGTGGTATCTGTTTGCGGGCGTCTTCATGCTGGGCGCCGGCTACTGCCTGCTGCAAAACGCCCATGTCCGCATCGACTTCATTTCCTCACGGCTGACAGCCCGAGCGCGCAACTGGATCGATGTCATTGGCATCGTGGTGGTCCTGTTTCCGCTTTGTATCCTGATCATTCAGCTTGGCTGGCCTCTGTTCACCCAGGCGCTGGCCAGCGGTGAGATGTCGTCCAATGCCGGCGGCCTGATCCGTTGGCCGGTGTACGCGCTGATTCCGGCCGGCTTCGCGCTTTTGCTGCTGCAAGGGGTGTCCGAGCTGATCAAGCGCATCGCCTTCCTGAAAGGGCTGGGCCCCGACCAGCTGTCTCACGAGGTGCACAAATCCGACGATGAAAAGCTGATGGAAGAACTCGCAGCCCAGGTGGCCGCGGAGACCGCTGCTGCAGAAGCCAACCGGAAAGGCACCTGATCATGCAAACGACTTTTCTGGCACAACAATTCGTCCCGCTGCTGTTCTGCGGCCTGCTGGTGCTGCTGCTCACCGGCTTCCCGGTCGCGTTTGCGCTGGCTGCCACCGGCCTGGGTTTCGGCCTGATCGGCATCGAAGCGGGCATCTTCCCGCCGGCGATGTTCCAGGCGCTGCCGCTGCGGATCTTCAACATCATGCAGAACGACACGCTGCTGGCGATCCCGTTCTTCACCTTCATGGGCATCATCCTGCAGAAATCCGGCATGGCCGAAGACCTGCTGGAAACCGTGGGCCAGGTGTTCGGCCCGGTGCGCGGCGGCGTGGCCATCGCGGTGATTCTGGTGGGCGCGCTGCTGGCGGCAACCACTGGCGTGGTTGCCGCGGCCGTGATTTCCATGGGCCTGATCTCCCTGCCCATCATGCTGCGTTACGGCTACAGCCGCGTCATCGCCACCGGCACCATTACCGCATCCGGGACACTGGCGCAGGCCATACCGCCGTCCCTGGTGCTGATTGTGCTGGCCGACCAGCTGGGCCGTTCGGTGGGTGACATGTATGCCGGTGCTCTGATTCCGGGTCTGATGCTGGTCGGGCTGTACCTTGCGTTCGTCGCAGTGGTTGCCATCTTCTTTCCGAAAATGACGCCGGCTTTGCCGATGGAAGCGCGCATCTACCGGGAGCCCAACGGCAGCTCCGGACACAGATCGTTGCTGGTGCTGATGGTCATCTGCACCGTGGTTGGGGTCGGCTGGGCCCAGGTGCACGACAGCATGATCAAACACCTCGTCGAACGCCCGAATGCCGCACCCAAGGACGAGATCATCATCCTGTCGATGACCCTGGCCTCGCTGACCGCGCTGGCCTTGTCGGTCATCAACCATGTCACGAAGATGGGCCTGCTGTCACGCCTGGCAGAGCAGGTGACCTTTGTGCTGATGCCGCCGCTGATCCTGATCTTTCTGGTGCTGGGCACGATCTTCCTGGGCGTGGCCACGCCGACCGAAGGCGGTGCCATGGGTGCCGTGGGCGCACTGATTCTGGCGATGATCAAAAATCGGTTGACCTGGGGCCTGACCCGTGAAGCCATGGACAGCACGGCCAAGCTGGCGTCGTTTGTGCTGTTCATCCTGATCGGCTCGACGGTGTTCAGCTTCACCTTCAATGCGGCCGACGGCCACATCTGGGTGGAACACCTGTTCGACAAGATTCCGGGCGGGCAGCTCGGCTTCCTGATCGTGGTGAACATCCTGGTGTTCATTCTGGGCTGCTTCATCGACTTCTTCGAAATCGCGTTCATCGTGATTCCGTTGCTGGCGCCGGTGGCCGAGAAAATGGGCATTGACCTGATCTGGTTCGGCGTGATCATTGCGATGAACCTGCAGACCTCGTTCCTGACACCGCCCTTCGGTTTTGCGCTGTTCTATCTGCGCAGCGTGGCGCCCCGCAACGACTACAAGGACCGCGTGACCGGCGAGAACATCAAGGCGGTGACGACGACCGAGATCTACAAGGGGTCCATTGCTTTCATCGTCCTGCAGCTGATCATGGTGGCCGTGGTGATTGCCTACCCCAATCTGGTGACCGGCAACATCGAAAAGGGCAAGACCCTGGACGAGAGCGCGATCATGCAGCAGCTCGATCAGGGCATCCCGCGTGATAGCAGCAACCCCATGAGCGGGCTGGAGCCACCCGCCGCTGGCGGCCAGAGCGGTGGCGCCGCCGCCCCGTCCCCCGCCGCACCAACGTCGTCGGACAGCCCCAAAGACGACCCGATGAAGGCGCTTCTGGAGGCGGCCGAGCGCGACAAGAAGAAGTAGCCGGCACGCCAGTGGCGTGCACCGCAAGAAAGCCCGGCGATGCCGGGCTTTCTTTTTTGGGTGTCCGTACGGCCCACACGCGCGGGATGGTCACTGCACCCGGCAGGCGAGCACAAAAAAACCGCGCCGAAGCGCGGTTTGGGAAGCAGAGCGGTACCCGATTACAGGCGTTGCTGCTGCATGAAGTCGTCGAAACCAGCTTCGGCAAAACGGAACCAGAGGTTCTGGTCGCGGCGGAAGTTGGCGTAGTCGTCGTAGATCTTCTTCCAGGCCGGGTTCTTTCCGCTCAGCTCGGTATACGTGTCCATCGACGCCTTGAACGCGGTATCCAGCACTTCTTTGGGGAAACGGAACAGCTTGGTGCCGCCGGCCACCAGGCGCTTGAGCGCAGCCGGGTTGCGGGCGTCATAGCGCGCCTGCATTTCCGCGTGGGCAAAAGATGCCGCCGTTTCAACGATGGCCTTGTTATCGGCCGACAAACCGTTGAAGGCTTTGGTGTTGATGAAGAAATCCAGCTGCGGGCCGCCTTCCCAGTAGCCAGGGTAGGCGTAGAAAGGTGCGACCTTGTTGAAGCCCAGCTTCTGGTCATCGTAGGGGCCGACCCATTCGGCCGCGTCAATGGTGCCTTTTTCCAGCGCCTGGTAAATCTCGCCACCCGGAATGCTTTGCGCAATACCGCCAAGCTTTTCGAAGATCACGCCGCTGAAGCCGCCGGTGCGGAACTTCTGGCCTTTGAGGTCGGCCACGGACTTGATCTCCTTGCGCCACCATCCCCCCATCTGGGCGCCCGTGTTGCCACCGATGAAGTTGATGATGTTGTAGTTGGCGTAGAACTCGCGCATCAGCTTCATGCCGTTGCCTTCGAGCATCCAGGCCGTCATCTGGCGGGAGTTCAGGCCGAACGGGACAGCGCAGCCCAGCGCAAAGGTCGGGTCCTTGCCGAAGTAGTAGTAGGGGGCGGTGTGCGTCATTTCGACCGTGCCGTTCTGTACGGCATCGACCTGACCGAAGCCGCCGACCAGTTCCCCGGACGGATGGACGGAAATCTGGAACTTGCCACCGGACATGGCATTGACCTGCTTGGAGAACACTTCGGCGGCGCCGTAAATGGTGTCCAGCGCCTTGGGGAAGGCGGAGGTCAGGCGCCAGCGAATGGCGGCCTGGGCATGTACCGCAGGTGCTGCGCCAGCGGCGAGCACGCCGGCAATACCAGCATGTTTGATGACGGAACGACGATCCATAGGATTGACTCCTGATAAAAGTTGAACGAGACGGCCTTGCCGCGCAAAACCGCTGACGCCAATGGTCGACGTCGATTGTAGGAATAGCGCCCGGCTCGGCGCCCGGGGTTTTCCCTCCCGTAGTCCTACGTACCCGCGGACTTCAGGCGAATACCCCGTTCGACCGCCGAAAAAGCCGGTGTTTCCGGGCCGAAAACGCGCCAGGCACCCGATGTTCACGCTGCGCGTGAAATTTTTTCAGGCCACCGCCTTGAGCGTAACCGGCGCGGACGGTGCGTTGCGCACGAAACGCGCTTCGATCGCGGCGCGAATGCCCGCCACATCCAGCCCCTGCAAGGCCAGCAGCCGGGCCGGATCGCCATGCTCGATGAAGGCATCGGGCAGGCCCAGGTGCAACACCGGGCGCAAGACGCCCGCTGCAGCCAGCGCCTCCGAAACCGCACTGCCGGCGCCTCCGGGCAGGCAACCCTCTTCCACCGTGACCAGCGCCTCGTGGCTGCGTGCGATGTCCAGCAGCAGTTCGGTGTCCAGCGGCTTGGCCCAGCGCATGTTCACCACGGTCGCGTCCAATGCATCGGCCACTTCCAGTGCCGGGTACAACAGGGTGCCGAATGCCAGCACGGCGATCCGGTGCCCCTTGCGCCGCACTTCACCGCGCCCGAATGGCAGGGGTTCCAGATCGGTTCCGGCGGCAACGCCAACCCCGGCCCCGCGCGGGTACCGCACGGCCACGGGGTGGTCCTGCTGAAACGCGCTGGTCAGCAGCTGGCGGCATTCGCGTTCATCGGCGGGGCAAGCCAGACTCACGTTGGGGATGCAGCGCAGATAGGCAATGTCGTATGCGCCGGCATGGGTCGCGCCATCGGCTCCGACCAGGCCGGCGCGATCGAGCGCGAACACCACCGGGAGGTTCTGCAGGGCCACGTCATGAATGAGCTGGTCGTAGGCCCGCTGCAGGAAGGTGGAATAGATGGCCACCACCGGTTTGAGCCCCTCACAGGCAAGCCCGGCCGCGAAAGTGACCGCGTGCTGTTCGGCAATGCCCACGTCGTAATAGCGTCCGGGGAAGCGCTTTTCGAATTCCACCAGACCGGAGCCTTCGCGCATGGCCGGCGTGATGCCGACCAGGCGGGTGTCCTTGGCACCCATGTCACACAGCCACTGCCCGAAAACCTGGGTAAAGCTGGGCCTGGGTGGCGCGGCGGGCGCAACAATGCCGACCGCCGGGTCGAATCTGCCGGGCCCATGATAGGTGACCGGATCGGCTTCGGCGAGTTTGTAACCCTGGCCCTTGCGCGTCACCACATGCAGGAACTGCGGCCCCTGCAGGTGCCGCAGGTTCTCCAGCGTCGGAATCAGCGACTCCAGATCATGCCCGTCGATGGGGCCGACATAGTTGAAACCGAATTTTTCGAACAACGTGGCCGGCACCACCATGCCTTTGGCGTGCTCTTCCAGCCGCTTGGCCAGCTCGAACAACGGTGGCATGGGCTTGAGCACACTCTTGCCGACATTCTTGGCAGCGGCATAGAACTGGCCACTCATCAGCTGGGCCAGATAGCGATTGAGGGCGCCAACGGGAGGGCTGATCGACATGTCGTTGTCGTTGAGAACCACCAGCAACCTGCAGTCCTGGACGCCCGCGTTATTGAGTGCCTCGAAGGCCATGCCCGCCGTCATGGCGCCGTCGCCGATGATGGCCACCGCATGCCGCTCTTCCCCTTTGGTCCGCGCGGCCAGGGCCATGCCCAATGCCGCCGAAATGCTGGTGGACGAATGCGCCGTTCCGAAACTGTCGTATTCGCTCTCAGACCGTTGCGGGAAGCCACTGAGCCCACCCAGCTGGCGTAGCGTGGGCATCCGCTCGCGCCGACCGGTCAGGATTTTGTGCGGGTAGGTCTGGTGACCAACATCCCAGACCAGCCGGTCATGCGGCGTGTTGAACACATAGTGCAGGGCCACGGTCAGTTCCACCGTGCCCAGGTTGGAGCTGAGATGTCCGCCGGTCCGGGCGACGTTGTGCAGGACACATTGCCGCAACTCGTCCGCCAGGGCACGCAGTTGGGACCGCGGCAGGCGGCGCAGATCCGCCGGGCTGGAAATCGATTCGAGCAACGCAGTCATGGGTGTCATTTCTCCCTCTGAACGACCAAGGCGGTCAGATCGCGCAGACGTGTTGTGAAGCTGAGGCCACTGGCGTCAAGGGCATCCAGTGCCTGTTGGTGCAGGGTGTGCGCATAGGCGCGGGATCGTTCCAGTCCGAGGACGGAAACATAGGTGGGCTTGTCGTCGGCGGCATCTTTGCCCACAGTCTTGCCCAGGGTCGCGGTATCGGCGGTGACGTCCAGGATGTCATCGACGACCTGAAACGCCAGGCCTACCGCTTCGCCGAAACGCGCCAGGGCATCGCGCGCGCTGGCCGGGCGGTCGGGCACACAGGCCGCGCCCATGGTGACGCTGGCCGCCAGCAATGCACCGGTTTTCAGGCGGTGCATCAGCCGCAGCTGTTTTTCGTCCAGACGGACACCCACACTGGCCAGGTCAAGCGCCTGCCCCCCCGCCATCCCCTGATGGCCACTGGCCCGGGCCAGCAGGCCGCAAAGGGCAGCCTGCACGCAAGGGTTCACACTCCCATCGGGCGGAGTCAAGGTTTCGAAAGCCAGGGTCTGCAGGGCATCGCCGGCCAGCAAGGCCATCGCTTCACCATAGGCCACATGAACGGTGGGCTTGCCACGCCGCAGCACATCGTTGTCCATACACGGCATGTCGTCATGGACCAGCGAGTAGGCATGGATCAACTCCAGAGCACAGGCCGCGCGCAGTGCGGCGGCGGCCTCGGCAGTTTGCAGGGCGTCGGCGCCACCGGCCACCGCCTCGGCAGCGGCGAGCGCAAGGAGTGCCCGCAGCCGCTTGCCGCCGCCCAAGGTGGCATGCCGCATGGCTTCGCCCAGGCGGGTCGGACCCGAGACCGGAATGGCATCGGTCAGCGCCACTTCCAGGCGCCCCTGCTGGCGGATGCACCAGGCGGCAAAGGATTCTTGCGCGTTGGCGGTCATGCCGTCTCCGGCTTCATGCCGTTGCCGTCCAGCACCTTGATCTGCTGCTCGACCGCTTCCAAGCGGGCCTGGCAATAGGCCAGGAGTTGCGCGCCGCGCTGATACCCGCTGAGCAACTGTTCCAATGGCAACTGGCCGGTTTCGAGGCGGGCGACCAGTTGTTCGAGTTCTTCCAGTGCCGCCTCGTAGGAGGCCGGAGCTGCGGGGGTTTGCGGTGCCTTGGGCATGCGACAACGGGTCAGGGTAAACCGCCGATTTTAGGCGCTTGACCCGCAAGCCCCCTGCCACATCGCGGAATTGGGGAGCCCATTCCAGTCCAGGCCATCGGGCCTTCACCCCCCGAGGGTACAATCGCGCCTCGCCCGAACGTCTGCGGACGGCGGGTGTCCCGCGCCAATCTCCGGATCAAGCGCTTACCTGCCCCTTCATAGGGGGAGTCTCTAGGTCAGGTCACCCATGTCTGATTTAAGTCTTCAATTGCAGCAGGCCGCAAGCCAACTACCCGTTTCCAGCTACTTCGACGAGGCGCTGTATCAGCGCGAGATGGAGCGCATCTTCCAGTCGGGGCCCCGCTACGTGGGGCACCAATTGGCCGTTCCCCAGACTGGCGATTACTACGCTCTGCCGCAGGAGGGCGAGGGCCGCGCACTGGTGCGCCGCAACGGTGGCAAGGTCGAGCTGCTTTCCAATGTCTGCCGTCACCGGCAAGCGGTCATGCTCAAGGGCCGCGGCAACCTGCAAGGTCAAGGAAAGGGGCATGCCGGCGGCAATATCGTCTGCCCGCTGCACCGCTGGACCTATGCACCCGGCGGTCAACTGCTGGGCGCGCCGCATTTTTCGCACGACCCTTGCCTGGACCTGGCGAATTACCCGTTGCGCGAGTGGAATGGCCTGTTGTTCGAGGACAACGGCCGGGACATCGAAGCCGATCTGGCCGGCATGGGCCCGCGCGCCCAGCTGGATTTCACCGGCTACGCCCTGGACCGGGTTGAACTGCACGAATGCAACTACAACTGGAAGACCTTCATCGAGGTCTATCTGGAGGACTACCACGTCGGCCCGTTCCACCCCGGCCTGGGCAGTTTCGTCACCTGTGATGACCTGCGCTGGGAATTCAGCCGGGAGTATTCGGTCCAGACCGTGGGAGTTTCCAGCCTGTTCGACCGACCCGGCTCCGGGGTGTACCAGCGCTGGCACCAGCAGCTGCTGAAATACCGTAACGGCCAGCGGCCCGAGCGCGGAGCGATCTGGCTCACCTATTACCCCCACATCATGGTGGAGTGGTATCCGCATGTTCTCACCGTGTCAACCTTGCACCCCAAGGGACCGACGAAGACCATGAACATGGTGGAGTTCTATTACCCCGAGGAGATCGTCGCCTTCGAGCGCGAGTTCGTCGAAGCCCAGCAGGCCGCCTACATGGAAACCTGCATCGAGGACGATGAAATCGGCGAGCGCATGGACGCCGGCCGCAAGGCCCTGTTTGATCGGGGTGACAACGAGGTCGGCCCCTACCAAAGCCCCATGGAAGACGGGATGCAGCACTTCCATGAGTGGTACCGCACGGCGATGGATCTGCCGGCCGGGGCCCGATAAGTTCTGATTTGATAGCAAAAAACGACCTTTTCACGCTGGCTATTGCCGGTTTTTACTGAAAATCCGGCATGCAAGCCTTGTGGATGGTCCTCGCCTCGCTGTTTTTTGCGAGCATGAGCGTGTGCATCAAGTTCGCGTCGGCCTACTTCAATACTCTGGAGATGGTGTGCTGGCGCGGGGCTATCGGGATGGTGTTTCTGGCGGCCTTGTGCCAGGCCCAGGGCGTATCACTGCGCACGGCCGTTCCGATGATGCATCTGTGGCGCAGCGTCATTGGTGTCGCCTCGCTGGCCACCTGGTTCTACGCCATCGCCCATCTGCCGCTGGCCACGGCCATGACACTCAACTACATGAGCGGCGTCTGGGTGGCCGCTTTCCTGGTGGGCGGCACCCTGGTCATGGGTCGGCTGCAGGATATCGGACGCCAGGGCCCCATCGTGCTGACCGTGATGTCCGGGTTTGTCGGGGTGGTGCTGATGTTGCAACCCACCATCGCGCAGGACCAGCTGTTTGCCGGGCTGATCGGTCTGCTGTCGGGCCTGGGGGCGGCGTTCGCCTATCTGCAAGTCGCGGCACTCGGGCGCGTGGGCGAGCCCGAGGCGCGCACCGTGTTCTATTTCTCCATGGGCGCGGCGGTCGCCGGCGCGGTGGGCATGCTGTTTACCGGCATGTCGCCCTGGACCTGGCCGCATGCGCTGTGGCTGTTGCCGATCGGCCTGCTGGCGGCGCTGGGCCAGCTGTGCATGACCAAGGCCTATACCCATGGCGCCACGTTGGTGGTGGCCAACCTGCAATATTCCGGAATTGTTTTTTCGGCCTTGTTCGGCCTGTTCCTGTTCGGCGACCAGATTCCGTGGATCGGCTGGGCGGGCATGGCCCTGATCATTTCCAGCGGCATCGCCGCCACATTCCTGCGCGCCCGAGCGATCGCCAACCCCCCAGCCGAGGAGCATTGAACCATCATGACGGCCCCCTACACCACCCTGATTTCGGCATCCGAGTTGCAGTCACTGAAAACGGCTCAGGCGCCGCTGTTGGTCTTCGACTGCAGTTTCGAGTTGATGGATCCCGCGGCAGCCGACCGCCTGTTCACAACGGGGCGCATCGCCGGCGCCATCCAGGCCCATCTCGAACGCCACCTGAGCGCGAGTTCGCCCAACCAGGCCATCAACGGCGGGCGCCATCCGCTGCCCCGGCGGGAGTGGTTTGCCCGCTGGCTGCGCGAAGCCGGCCTGAACCAGACCGACCAGGTGGTGGTTTATGACCGCAACGGCGCCAACTACTGCGGTCGGCTATGGTGGATGCTGAAATGGGCGGGCCACGAAGCGGTGGCGGTGCTCGACGGTGGGCTTCAGGCCTGGCAGGCCATTGGCGGCCCGCTTGAAAGCGGCCCGGCGACACCACAACCGGCCGGCGATTTCCAGCTGTCGGACGAAAAGGCCGTTCTGGTGACCACCCAGGACCTGGCCCGCGCACTTGGCCGCCCCGGGCAGACGATCATCGACGCCCGCGCCGGCGCGCGCTTTCGCGGCGAGATCGAGCCCCTGGACCCGGTGGCCGGCCATATTCCCGGCGCGCTGAACCGCCCGTTCGGCGAGAACCTGGGATCCGACGGCCGCTTCAAGAGTGCCGCCGTGTTGCGCGCCGAGTTTGACGCCTTGCTCGCCGGTCGCGATCCAGCCACCGTGGTGCACCATTGCGGCAGCGGCGTGAGCGCGGTACCCAATCTGCTCGCCATGGAAGTTGCCGGGCTGGGGCGAATGCCCCTGTACGCGGGCAGCTGGAGCGAGTGGTGCAATACTCCCGGACTGCCCGTCGCGCGCGGCTGATCCGGCGCGCCCATGCCCATTTGCCCGGCCAGTCACACCACCGCTAAGGAATGCCGCCGATGAAAGCGCCTGAACTCCTGCTGCCCGCCGGTACGCTGCAACGCATGCGCGCGGCCTACGATTTCGGCGCCGACGCGGTCTATGCCGGCCAGCCGCGCTACAGCCTGCGTGCGCGCAACAACGAATTCCGCCTTGAGCAGATTGCCCAGGGCATCGCGGAGGCCCACGAGCGTGGCAAGAAGTTTTTTGTCACCAGCAACCTGATCGCCCACAACGACAAGCTGCGTACCTACTTGCGCGACCTGCAACCCGTAGTGGAACTGCGGCCCGACGCGCTCATCATGGCCGACGCCGGGCTGATCATGCTGGTGCGCGAGCAGATGGAAAAGGGCCTGTGGCCCGAGGTGCCGATCCACCTGTCGGTACAGGCCAACACCACCAACAGCGCGGCGGTGAAGTTCTGGCAGCGGCAGGGCGTGAGCCGCATCATCCTCTCGCGCGAGCTGAGCCTGGACGAGGTGCAGGCCATCCGCAACGACTGCCCGGACATCGAGCTGGAAGTTTTTGTGCACGGCGCACTGTGCATCGCCTACTCCGGCCGCTGCCTGCTGTCAGGCTATTTCAACCGGCGCGACCCCAACCAGGGCACCTGCACCAACGCCTGCCGATGGGAATACAAGACACAGGCCGCAACCACCGAGACCGATACCGGCGATGCCGTGCCGCTGCAGCGCCTTGATGGTTTCAATTTCGCAAATGAAGATGAGGAGGCCGCCAGCGCCTTTTCCACCACCGGCAGCGGCCAGCGCCACCCCGAGGCCAACAAGGTCTGGCTGATCGAGGAAGCCGGCCGCCCGGGCGAGCTGATGCCGATCATGGAAGACGAGCACGGCACCTACATCATGAACAGCAAGGACCTGCGCGCCGTGGAGCATGTGGCGCGGCTGGCCGCCATGGGCATTGATTCGCTCAAGATCGAGGGGCGCACCAAAAGCCACTACTACGTCGCCCGCACCGCGCAGGTCTACCGCCGCGCCATCGACGACGCGGTCGCCGGCAAACCTTTCAATCCCGAACTGCTGCTGGAACTGGAAGGCCTGTCCAACCGCGGCTATACCGGCGGTCTGCTGGAGCGCCGCCCGAGCCAGGACTACCAGAACTATCTGGCCGGCCACAGCGAAAGCCAGCGCAGCCAGTTTGTCGGCGAAGTGCTGCAGGTGCGCGAAGACGGCTGGGCCGAGGTCGAGACCAAAAACCGGTTTGCGGTGGGCGACACGCTGGAGGTGATCCACCCCTCTGGCAACCGGCGCGTTCCGCTGGCCGCGATGCAGGCACAGGACGGCAGCCCGATCACCGTGGCGGCCGGCAACCCGCTGCGGGTGTGGGTGCCGCTGGGCCTGCCCGCCGCCGGCGCGCTGGTGGCCCGGATGCTCGAAGGCAGCGCCGCGACCGCCTGACACTGATCTATTGCACAAAAGCGGCCGATACCCATCGTAAAAAGGTCGCTTCACGCTATATTTATTATAGTACGTGCGCCGTCATCATGCGTCGAAAAGACTCGCCTGACCGTGTAGCGCCGAGGGCGAGAACAACGCAGTGGTCAGTGGCACGGCAGACTCGTTCATTCCGAGCCTTTGGCATCGCTGGTTGAAGCGCTGCTGCAACAACTGCGACCAGACGCCCTGCCCTTTCATGCGCAGTCCGAATCGGGGGTCATAGCGCTTTCCGCCGTGCAGTTCCGTGACCCGGGCCATGACACGTTCGGCGCGGTCCGGAAAACACCGCTGCAGCCAGTCTTCGAACAATGGTTTGAGTTCCCACGGCAGCCGCAACACCTGATAGAACGCGCGGCGCGCTCCCGCGGCATGGGCGGCGTCCAGTACCTGCTCCATATCGTCGTTCAGGAACGGAATCTGCGGCGATAGGCTCACGCCCACGGGAATCCCGGCGGCGGCCAAAGTCTCCAGGGTACGCAACCTTCGGTACGGTGCGGCGGCGCGGGGCTCCATCTGGCGCGCCAGGGCGTCCTTCAGGGTCGTGATGCTGACGTACACCGCCACCAATCCCTGCGCGGCCATGGGGGCCAGCAGATCGAGGTCGCGCTCGATCCCGCTGCCCTTGGTGACAATGACCACCGGCAGACGGGCTCGCGCAAGCACCTCCAGCACCGAACGGGTCAGGCGCAGCCGCCGCTCGACGGGCTGATAGGCATCGGTCACGGTGCCCAGCGCCAGTACTTGGGCCACAAAACCTGGGCGCACCAGTTCGGCCCGCAGGCGCTCGGCGATATTGCGCCGCGCGATCAGCCGGGTCTCGAAGTCCAGTCCGGGGCTGAGGCCCAGATAGCTGTGGCTGGGGCGCGCGTAACAGTAGCTGCAGCCGTGTTCGCAGCCGCGATAAGGGTTCAGACCCAGCTCAAAACTGATGTCGGGCGAATGGTTGCGAGTAATCGCCTGACCGATGTCTTCCCAGCGCACTTCGGTGGGCACCGTCACGGGGGCGGGGGCGTCAGTCGATGACCAGCCGTCGTCGAACGGCTGCCGGTCTTCGCGGGTGAACCGATGCGCCACATTCAGCAAGGTTCCACGGCCTTTAAGAACCAGCGTGGGTGGATGGGGGATGGCGGGCATCCAGAAACTGTATATAAATACAGTTATCATAGCAAGCACTGCGCTCTGGCGATCCCTGGCGCCGACACGCATGGCTTGGCCGATTCGAAGTGGCCTTCGGTATTTGGAACACAGCGGGAGGTTCATGCGAAGATGCCCCCATGAATTCCAAACGTCTGCTTGCTTGTTCCGCACGCGCAGCCATCCTGACCTCGGTCACCTGCAGCGCGTTCGCGCAAGAGACCGCCGTACCTGGTGTGCCCACACTGAGGCCGCTCGCCGCGGAGTCGGCGCCTGCGAGGCCCGCTTCGGCACCGAAGAAGCGGGCGGCCACTCCACCTGCCAGCCTTACGCTGCTCACGGGAGCCATGGGCGTGCAGCACAGCGCGCGCGATGGACTCGGGCGACTTGTTTTTACGACCGGCGCCACGTTCACCACCCAGGAGGCACAACGCTCCGCGACGACCGCGGCCCGATCGGTTCAGCGCGGGCTTGCGAATGCTTGTGGTAGCCAATGCAAGCCGGAGAAAATGGCTCCGCCCAAGGTCTTGCCGAGTGGTCAGCTCGAGTTCGAATTGGTCTTTCGGCCCTTGTACCAGCACTTGACGCAGGCTCAGTACGTTGCCGCACTCCAGGGCCAGCCGCTTGCCCTGACTCCCGCCCAGATCACCGCACCGGCTGCGGGGCCAGCCGACTCCACCCCGGCCAACGAGACGGCGACCCGGTAGCCCGGCCGGCCCCGTGACGACGGAGGCGCGTTTCCTCGACGCCCGTCGCACGCGCACGCCGCCGGAACTGGCGCCCATGCCCAAGCAAAGCCGGACGTTTCTGTGCGTTCACCGGTGACGCGGAGTGACCGTGGCTGGGCAGGCAAGAGCCGATGAAAGCAATGGCTGCTTTGTTAGCGCAGCAAAACGATGAATTCGCTGGGGCAAAGTTGCAGGGCAATGCCCGCCATCGACGTAGGGACGAAACGCTGCGAGGCAGCCTTCACCGGGGTAAACACCAGCTAAAAACTGAGTCGGCCACCCACAAACTTGACTCGAAGCTGACTAGCATCCACAAACTTTAAAACCAGCACGATCGTTCTTTTACTTCTCACCCCCATGTCTGACAACACCACACCTCCTTGGCATGCCACCTACCGACAGGTGGGAATCGCCCCTGTCCTGGCGCAGTTGCCTTACCGTAACCTGGCGGAACTGACCCACGAAAGCTGCAGAAAGTGGCAAACCGAAAGCAAAGCCAAAGCAGCCTTCAGCTGTGTGGTACCCAACGGCATGAATGGCCGCCTGAGCTT
>ERZ761607.1420-NODE-1420-length-30084-cov-14.949582_pt1 | contig 30084 bp, 21 predicted proteins | sample MGYA00511164_ERZ761607 | MGnify/ENA primary metagenome ERZ761607 (study PRJEB28899, sample SAMN02445080) | bioreactor sludge metagenome | biome: EBPR sludge | place: Australia: Brisbane, Thorneside Wastewater Treatment Plant | collected 2011-06-22 ... | reverse complement strand
TTTATAAACTTTCTACTTTATAAACTTTCTACTTTATAAACTTTCTACTTTATAATCTTTTTACTCTTAACCAATGATCATTCCTGCAATGGTTGCGGAAAGCAAAGAAGCAAGCGATCCACCAAGGACAGCCCTCATACCAAACTCAGACAGCGTTTTTCTCTGACCAGGAGCCAGTGAACCAATACCTCCGATCTGAATGCCGATGGAAGCAAAGTTGGCAAAACCGCATAGCATATAAGTGGCCATCACAACGGATTTTTCGTAATGGAGATGCACGGAATTGGTGATGTCCTTGAGTTCAGCCAGTTGGATATATCCGACAAATTCACTGGCAGCAAGCTTGATGCCGAGCAATTGCCCCATCAGCATGATGTCTTTGGTTGCCACCCCTATCAACCACATCAATGGGGCAAATAGGGTACCTAAAATGGATTCCAGCGAAAGCTTTTCATACATCGTGTTGGATTCCATCCACTGATTGAGTGTGGTGATATCCCCTACCCAACCCAGGATACCATTGATCATGGCAATAAAGGCCAAAAAGACCAGCAACATAGCCGCCACATTGGCTGCCAGTTTAAGTCCTTCAGTGGTACCATTAGCTATGGCATCCAAAATATTGGAACCGATCACATCCTGACTGACATGTACATCCTTATCGATTTCACCTGTTTGAGGAAACAACATTTTGGAAACAACAATGGCTCCCGGAGCTGCCATCACTGAGGCTGCCAACAAGTGTTTGGCATACACCAACCTCAATGCAGGATCTTCACCGCCCAGGAATCCGATATAAGCAGCCAAAACACCTCCGGCTACCGTGGCCATTCCTCCGATCATCACCAAAAGAATCTCAGATTTGGTCATTTTTTCCAGATAAGCTTTGATCATCAGCGGGGCTTCGGTCTGTCCAAGGAAAATATTTCCGGCCACAGACAAACTTTCAGGTCCTGAAACCGCCATTGTCTTGGTTAAAACCCAGGCTAATCCTTTTACAACAATTTGTATCACTCCGAGATAAAACAGCAATGAAGTCAAAGCAGAAAAAAATATGATCGTGGGCAAAATCTGAAAAACAAAAATATATCCTGTTGACTCCACATTCATCAGGCCGCCAAACAAAAAATTGCTCCCTGCGCGGGTAAAATCGAGTATACTGATAAAAATACTGCCAACAAATTCAAAAATCTTTCTGACCAGATCTACTTTCAAAACACCTATGGCCAAAATCAATTGCATGGCTATACCAACTCCTACGGTTTTCCAATTGATCGCCTTTCTGTTAGAACTGAAAATCCATGCTATGAGCAATAAAACAACCATACCCATCACGCCTTTCCAAAGTGAACCTATACTAAAGCCTTCACTGGCAATCATTTCCACAACATTTGGAGTTTTTATCTGAACTGTGCTGTCCACAGTTTGAGCATTGGTCAACCAAGACAGAAATATAAACACGAAAGATAATCTGAACTTCATAATAACGACTTTATAAAATCTTAATAATAAAAAGTGAGGTAAATGTAGTGAAATAAACTTTAATGGCCGGATTTGACATGTTAAAACTTTTGACAAAAAAAAATATTATTCTCTATTTGTTAGTGTGGTTAATTAATGATTGAACATGTTAAATGAATTTGTCAGAAGACAATCGGCTGATGAACAATATCGGTATACTTTTTAATTTTGAGTCTTCTCCGAAAAGTCTATGTCTCCTAAAACTCCACTGACGTTTTCAGTCAGTACATGCCTAAAAGGGGACTTTTAATTTGTTGATTTTCAATCGTTTCCCTTTAGTCTTGTGCTGATCTTTGACATATGTAGTTTGGGGCAAAAAACGATTGAAAATCAATAAATTGTACTTTTCGGAGTAGACTCAATTTTTGATTTTTTTGATAAACATCAGGTGTTAAACTAAAATTGTTTCTGTGATAGTTTTCATCTTAAATTGAACATTTCCAAAAAAGAAATCATTAAAAGATGATATAAAAAAGTCCTTTCCCCAAAAATTATTGCTATCTTACTCATGATTTTCGGAAGTGCATTCCTGTTTTTATGATCAAAGAGCAATATGAGCAAATTCACTATTCTTTCAGTTGTTTTTTTCCTGATCCCTTTTGCCTCAAAGTCACAGGAGAATCAATCCGGCAACCTTGAACGCGGATTATTCACCAACATGGAATGGACACAAAATGATACCTTGCTGATCTTACCCCAATTCTGGATGTATATTGATGAATTTTATTTTGAGTGGAGATATAATTATGAGGACATCAATACCTTAACCATGTACATCGGACGGCCATTTTCCCACGGAGAAAAACTGATTTATGAAATAGTTCCCATGGCCGGAATATCTTTTGGTCAAACCCTGGGTATTTCATTCGGACTCAAATTGTTTGCGGAGTACAAAGGGCTGTCTTTTGTATCTGAAGGCCAATTGACCTGCGATCTGAAACGAAATGAAAACTCCTTTATTTACAACAGATCTGATCTATCTTACTGGGTTACTCATCATATTGGTATCGGAATTGCACACCAGGTGTATGCAGTATTCACGGAGAAGACGAAACATGTTGAAGGTCCTATGCTGAGCTTTTCGTTCAACGAGGTGGAGCTTCAATTCGCTGTACTTGATTTCAGTAAACATGAAATGTCTTTTTACCTGGGTATCGGGTATACTTTGCCTTAACCTGAAATCAGATTATTGCCAACCGCTTTTATTTAACTTTTTGGTTCTTGTTAAATTGTGTGGATTTTTGTTTAATATGAAAGAAAATATTCTTTGATTAAATGATCTTCAATGAACTTCTTGCAGCGATTTCTTTTTGAAAATTCCACGAAATCCACGAAGTTGGCACGAAGTTTTTTAACCGCTAAATATTTATTTGGAAACTGATATGATGTGTTTACTTCGTGTTCTTAGTTGCTGCTTCGTGAAACTTCGTGGAACAACTGTACCCTGTATTATTCTGAAAACATAATCAGTTTTAATTAACTTTTTAATACCCAAACAAATCATCATCGAATTAAAAAATTGTGAATGACCACAATAATTATTTTCGTAGTGATAAAAAAATAATTCCCTTTCAGGCATTTTTTTTACTTTTGACCCGCAAAACGATCAACTTGTTCAGAGAACTGCAATATCTATACTTTATAATGCATCCACATCTGATGTATTGGCCGGCTAATCACATTTTGTCAACAATTAAACCATACATATGTCGTCGAACTCATTTTTAATCGGGCTTACCGGTGGAAGCGGATCCGGTAAGACAACCTTCATTCATGAATTGAGAAAAAGATTAAGTGAGTCAGAACTATGTATTTTATCACAGGACGATTATTACAAACCAAGAGACCTGCAAAAACTGGATGAGAACCAGGTAAGAAATTTTGATCTTCCTGAGGCAATTTTATTTGATGAGATGCTGCGTGACATTGAGTTACTGGATTCAGGTAAGCCTGTTCAGCGGCAGGAATATGTTTTTAATAATGAAAAAGCCCAGTCCAGATTGCTCACATTTTTACCTGCACCTGTGATCATAGTGGAAGGATTATTTGTTTTTCAACATGAACCATTGATGCAAAAACTGGATTTAAGACTATTCATTCAGGCAAAGGACAACCTGAAAGTGATCAGAAGGATCAAAAGAGACCAGCTGGAAAGGAACTACCCTTTGGAAGATGTATTGTACAGGTATGAAAAACATGTTTTACCGGCTTATGAATTGTACATTAAGCCTTATGTTCCTCTGGCCGACATGGTGATCAACAACAACCAGAACTTTAATTCTGCTCTGGATGTTATCAGCGGTTTTATTAAAAGTAAATCCTTTCCTAAGCAGTAATGATATCTTTATATCTTTTAATGATCGACCTGATCCCAAATCAAATCCTGATCTTAATAAACCTTTCTCTGTAGACCTTGCCTGCGTTCCTGATGATCACCGTGCAAATCCCTGCATCCCAGGATTCTGCCTGAATTTCAAATATACCGTCCACAGGCCATATTCCACTTGTTTCCATGACGACTTTCCCGACCGGATCAATTATTTTCATATCAAATTTTTGCCCTGCAAAATCCTGATGATCAATAAAAATCCTTCCAGCTGTGGGATTGGGATGAAGTTTCAATCGGTCAATTGAGGCCGTCTCCACAGCTGTTTGACCAGTAATGATGACAATTGTATCGAAAACACAATCATTAAAATCAGTTATCGTTACATGATAGATCCCGGGTGTAAGCCCGCTAACTACCTGTGTTGTCTGATATCCCGCAGAGCTGTCCCATTGGTAAAAATACGGGCTGGTGCCACCGGAAGGAACAACGGTCACTTTACCATTATTCATTCCGTTGGTTGCATGGTCGACCAGCAGAAATATTTCCAATGGGTCAGGCTGATAAAGCCATATACTGTCTGTCTTCAAACTGCATCCATTTTTATCCTGAATATCAGCAACATAATAACCTGCCGGCAAATCATATATTTCAGCATTCACAAGATTATTGTTCCACAAAATTGAGAAGGGTTTTGTTCCTCCAAAGATTTCCAATTCAACTGCACCTATTCTTTCACCGTAGCACCTGATATCCTGCAAGATATCTATTTTGTAGGAAAGTCTGTCAGGCTCAGCGATCTCTACCCATGCTGAACTACCGATACAGCCTGCAGCATCCGTGATCGTGACTTTGTAATTGCCTGCTCCAAGATGGTGTAAAGTGTCTGATAGTTCAAATCCTGAGACTTTAATTCCATTGCTCCAGTTATAATCGATCGGAAAAAGCACATCCTGGACTTCAATTCTAAGACTGGCATCCTGGTCTCCGAAGCATTTTAAAGAATCCAATAGTTCAACCCGATTCAGAATGGGTAAATTGAGTGACTCTAGTTCAATACCATTCCGGATCCCCTTGCATCCGTTTTTATCTGTGACCACCAGTGAGTAGATGCCTGGATTCAAACCTGAATAGCTCGAACCATTTGACCCGTCTCCATTCCAGAAATAGGCATAATCACCTGATCCTCCGTCAACCAAGGCGCTGATCATTCCATCAGCTGAAGCGAAACATGAGGGATGCTTGATCTGATCAAGGACAATTTGGATTGGATCAGGCTGGTGTACGATCATCAGTTCGCTGGTGATTTCACATCCGTTATGATCAGATAAAATCAATCTGTAATCTCCTGCGCCGAGGTCAAACAAATCTTCGTTTGTGCTGAACAGCTTACCATTTTTGTACCATAAATAAAAATAAGGAGGTTTTCCACCTTTGACCTGCACTTCTAAACTCCCATCCGTTGAACCATTACACGTAACATCATCTTTAGCAATTAATTGGATAGTCAATAAAGGAGACTCGGGAACAAACAGAGAATCCAGGACTTCATAGCATTGTCCGCTGTCATGGATGGTCACTGCATAAAACCCGGGCGAAAGGTTGTATATATCATCAGTTTCTGCACCGTTGCTCCATTGATAGGTGTATGGAGGAGTTCCATTGAGAATTCCGTCAATCAGAATGCTCCCCTTGTTGTCTCCGTGGCAAAGTGGAGGCCGGATGGTATATTCTATATTAAAAACTGTAGATGCCGTCAATTCAATACTTTGAGAGATTGCAGCACAACCTTTGGCATCTGTGACAGTCAACTGGTAAATGCCGGGGCCAATGCCTGTGAGCTCGTTCGCACGATGGCCAGTGTTCCATAAATAAGTGACCGGTTCTTCGCCTCCTGTTTGACTCACCAGTATGTATCCGTCAGCAGTTCCCTGACAAGTTGCTATTGTTTGATCAAGAATTTGTATTTCAATAGGCTGTCCTGCCTTGATCTCCAAATCTTTGGCGTGTATCACACAACCAAGGGCATCTGTAATCTGACAATGATAGGCTCCAGCTCCTTTTTGGTCCAACAAGGCCCCAACGGAACCATCGCTCCATAAAAACTGATATGGAGCCTGCCCGCCTGTAATGTTTAAATGGATGTATCCATCCATGCTACCATAGCAGGTTTCATCTGCTTTTGCTTCAATGATGATTTCCATAGGGCTTTCCTGGTCAAGGTCATCAGCCATTCCATTACAGTTTTCATCCAGACCGTTGCAGGGTATCTCATGGGCTGAAGGATTGATCAACGGGTCGGCATCATCGCAATCAAGTTTGTTACCTGCATATCCGGATTTTGGCTCATTCCAGCAAAAAAAGTCAGATTGAAATGGATCCCCAAATCCGTCATTATCTGTATCAACATAAAAAGTCTGATTGGCTTCGTTGACTGGAAAAGAACCAAAAAACACGATCTCATCCAAAGCAATATCAGACCTCTCACCATTTTCCGGCAAATCCGCGATCAACCTGAACCGTCCGATCATACCATCGTATGCGCTCAGATCAATTGATTGTGTTTGCCATACATTTCCCTGATTGCCGGTTATACTGAAAAGAATATGCCATTCACTGCCGCCATCCACACTGATCATTAAATGGATAGAACCCATTTCAGAACCAAACATATGGTAACTAAATTGAAAATCACATCCATCTTCATTGCTGACGATATTCAGACACCTGGATTCTAAAACTGCCTGCCTGTTCAGTTCGCAACTGTTTTGAGAACTTTCAGCATAAATATATTGACCAAATCTGTAGAAATCTTCATTGGGCCCTGTACCTTCAGTATTGGTTTTGCCCTTGTTAACCAACCATTTCATAAAAGGTGGTCCCGCGTTTTTCCAATATGGAGAAATATCGCAATTGGTATCACAATCGTTTATGCAAACTTCTGCTGATTCAAATTTATCTTTAAAGGATACAGGATGGCACAATGGTTCAAAAGTAACAGGACATGAAGTAACAGAAAAAATGGTGTCACAGACTGTTCTGATCAGGGCGGTATACCGTAAATCCTCTCTCAGGTTCGTGATGGTCATTTGACCGGTTTTCGCCGGAAACTTCAATTTGATCCCTTCTCCCGGGATGAATCCTTCCTGTCCATATTCAATTTCCAATGTGTCCCTACTTATTCCGGTAGTATCCCATCTGACAGTTGCACGTGTGGGCCCTATTGGCTCCACATAGTATGTATTTGGCAATCTGCAGGCATTTTGCGCCAATTGAATAGAAAAATATTTTAGTTTTCCAGCATGTCCATATTTATTATCACGAATATTCAGTATCCAGATACCTTCAGGTGAAGATAGATCATAAAATTTTTCAAAGGATTGTTGTGGCTTAAACACACCTGTCAAAATCAGTGTTTCCTCGATATTCAAACATGCATCATCAGAAAAACTTATAGTTTCCGAGCAATCCTCAGATTCCGGATCACCAAAATTTTTAGCGCCTTTTCCGACTTTGGAAACCAGTGTCAATTTCTTACCTGATGGTGAGGTCAATTCGATATCCAGATCATTTGGCCAGTTATGTTCAATGACCAGGGAAACATTTTCAATAAAAACATCCTCTCCCAGTTTTGCTGAAGCATTTTGATCGTTGTACAGATAAAACATGTTGTTTTTAGGGTCTGAATTTTCGCTGGCGTCCTGCAAATTATAATCCAGATCACAAAACCCCGGATTAGACAAACTTGAATAAAAACAATGAGGTGCACTCCAAGGTCCTGGCAGGTTGTCACAAACGCTCCGTATCCTTAAGCAATACTGAGTATTTGTTTTCAAATCGCTCAACACCATAAAATTGACCGGAACAGGTCCGAAGCCAGGTTCGCCGGTAAATTGGGCTCCTTCCTTAACCATTTCCAGTTCATATGCATTAGCTCCAGCTGCATAAAGCCAGTTGACACGAATGGAATTTTCTGTCCGATTCCCGAAGGTGGTCAGAATTGGAGGATTACATTGACCTGCCAATTGATTCTGAACTCCTGTAATAATCAAAATACAGCTGAAAACACTCAGCTTCAGTTTTAGGAAAGATTTTTTTTGGTTGTACAAATTAATCATATCAGTTAATTTTTGAAGACTCTGCAAAATGGTTTTTACTTTACTTATGCAGACAGAATTCCCATCGGTTTACAATGTGGAAAATCATAGTTTTTTATCAAACAGCCCAGGAATTACAATAATAATGCAAAAAAAACACTGATTGTGACGAACGAACACAAATATAATCAATAACGGCTCAAACAGTTTGCCGTAATTGCCAAAAAAATGAACTGATGATCAAAATGATAATTAAACTACAATATTGATCATTTTGTTGGGTACAACGATCACTTTTTTGATGGATTTCCCCTCAGTCCATTTTGATACAATATCGAGCGATAAAGCGTGTCCTTCAATCTCTTTAGAGTTGAGCTCAGCGCCTAATTCAATTTCACCCCTTTTCTTCCCATTGATACACACCGGATAGATCACTGAGTCTACCACTAGTAACCCTTCATTGTACATGGGTATCAATTCGTGATGAACACTGACTTTTGACCCGGTCCTTGTCCATAATTCCTCTGAAATAAATGGGGCAAAGGGTGCGATGAGTTTTATGGCCGGCAATAAAACTGCTGCTTTGTGACAATCCAATCGTTTCATTTCATTTACAAAAACCATAAAAGCACTTACAGCAGTATTGAAGGATAAATTGTAAATATCTTCGTGAATCTTTTTGATCGTCTGGTGCAAGATCTTCAGTTCTTCCACTGTCGCAGCTTCTTCCGTCAATAGCCAGTTGTTTTCATCATCAACGAACAGACTCCAGAATCTGCGCAAGAATTTCTTTACACCATCGATCCCTTTAATATCCCAGGGTTTGGATTGCTCTATGGGACCCAGAAACATTTCGTACATCCTGAAGCAATCCGCGCCATACTTATTTATGACATCATCCGGATTCACGACATTGAAATACCTTTTGGACATCTTTCCAACCTCGGAATGTGTATGCAATTTAAAATTTTCTGGTACTTGATCAATTGTGAAAACACCAGATTTAGTTTCAAAAAAAGCTTCCTTATACTCGTTTCTCCATGCTATGAATTGCCTGATGCCTTGAGCATTCAAATGGGAATCATGGGATCCGTAATTTGAAATATAATCTATATGAACAGGTATTTTGGCAATTTTATCCAGGTCAGTAGATTCAATTAAGTCTGTTGAAACAAAATGATTCCTTCCTTCTTTCTTCTCTTTCATCAGGTAAATAAACTCGATCACACCCTGGATCATGCCCTGATTGACAAGTTTCAGAAAAGGTTCATTGCCAGGAACCAAACCTTTATCAAACAGGAATTTATGCCAGAACCTTGCATACATCAAATGGCCAACAGCATGCTCAGTCCCGCCAATATAAAGATCCACATCTTTCCAATACTTAATAGCTTCGGCAGAGGCAAACTCCTGTTCATTAAGTGGATCCATATAACGGAGAAAATACCAGCTTGAACCAGCAAAACCAGGCATGGTATCTGTTTCTCTTGTGTAACCCGCAATAGCTTTAACCCAATCCTCATTTCTGGCCAATGGTGACTTTCCATTTGCCACCGGTTTAAAATCAGACATAGGAGGCAGTTCCAGAGGTAAAGCGGACATGTCCAGCAAATGAGCCACATCATCCTGATCGTACATCACGGGAAATGGTTCTCCCCAATATCTCTGTCTCGAAAAATTGGCATCCCTCAGTTTGTAATTCACCTTTCTTGAACCGATTTTTTTATTTTCCAGTTCCGATAAAACAGCTTCAATTCCTTCTTTTACTTCCATTCCGGTAATAAAACCTGAATTGATCATCGTTCCGGTTTTGTCTTTTGAAGTAGCTCCCGGATACTTTGACTTATCAATAACGGGAATCACAGGTAAGTTAAATGTTTCCGCAAAAAGTTTATCACGTTCATCATCACTGGGAACGGCCATGATGGCTCCCGTCCCATAATCTTTCAAAACATATTCACTGATCCAAACAGGAATCCTTTGCCCGTTGAAGGGGTTAATGGCGAATGCGCCTGTGAAAGCGCCTGTTACTTTTTTCTCACTTGTGCGTTCAAGATCGGATCTTCCTGCAGCATACTCCTTGTACCGGAGGATCTCCTGCATATGACCGACGGTCGTGATGCGATCAACAAATTCATGTTCGGGAGACAATACCATAAAAGTTACTCCAAAAATGGTATCAGGTCTGGTAGTAAAAATTTCTAAAGGCTCAGAAAATGACTCGATCTCGAAAAAGACCTGAGCGCCTTCTGATCTGCCAATCCAGTTTTTTTGCATGGATATCAGTGATTCAGACCATTCAAGTTGATCAAGATCCTTTAACAATCTTTCTGCATAAGCCGTTATTCTTAATGACCATTGTCTCATGGGTTTTTTTACTACAGGATAACCTCCTCTTTCTGAAACGCCATCTTTTACCTCATCATTTGCCAAAACAGTTCCAAGTTCTTCACACCAGTTGACATAGCCTAACTTTCTGTATGCCAGCCTATAATTCATCAACACTTCATCCTTTACTTTAGGTGAAAAGTTTTGCCACTCCTGTGCAGTAAATACCTGGTCAAAAGTAGTTACAGCATGGACTGCCTCATTACCATTCTGTTCAAATTGTTCAATCAGATTTGAAATTGGTAGTGCTTTATCAGATCTCGTATCGTAATAATGGCTGAAAAGCTCCATAAATATCCACTGGGTCCATTTATAATAAGATGGATCAGAAGTTGAAACCTGTCTGCTCCAATCAAAATTCAATCCCAGGTTATACAGCTGATCTTTGTATCTGCCGATATTTTCATTCGTGGAGATGGCAGGATGGATTCCTGTCTGGATGGCATATTGTTCAGCCGGCAATCCGAAGGAATCAAACCCCATCGGATGAAGGACATTAAATCCAAGCATTCTCTTGAATCTGGCGTAAATGTCCGAAGCGATGTAACCTAACGGATGACCAACATGCAAACCAGCTCCGGATGGATAAGGAAACATGTCCAGCACATAAAATTTTGGTTTGGAAGGATCGTTTTGAACCTTATAGGTTTGATTTTCCATCCAATATTTTTTCCATTTTTCTTCGATATGATTGGTATTCAGACTCATTGGAAAGTATTAATAAAAGTAATTTGCGAAAGTATACAAATTCGGGTGAATAATCAAATCTATTCATCGGCGAACGAACAGCAATTTTTTTCAAAATCTTATGAAGAAATCTTTGGCCGGTTGATTAGAATACAAGACATTCAAAATTTAAATTGTTTTAAAGAAAAACTATAATTTTAATTCCGTTTTTATAGTTTTACGTTTTACTGTGATTATACAATGAAATTAATCGATAAATTTATTACCCGTAGCTTCCTGGCACCGTATTTTCTGTCCTTTATCGTAGCAGAATTTGTACTGGTGATGCAATTTTTATGGCTTTATATTGATGAATTGGCAGGTAAGGGTCTGACCATGCTTGACATCGCTGAGCTGGTTGTCTATTATGGTGTACTGATGATACCATTGGCTGTGCCCATAACTATATTGATTTCATCTGTAATGGTTTTTGGAGAAATCTCTGAAAAATTTGAACTTTCAAGTATGAAATCTGCGGGTATTTCATTACTGAGAGTTATGCGGTATGGTATTTTTATCGCTATCGCAACTTTCGGATTTTCCTTATTTGTATCCAATTATCTCAAACCAAAAGCCGCTTATTCTTTCAATTCAAAGTTGTTGTCCATCCGAAAGAAAAAGCCTTCAATTTCATTGAATGAAAAGGTTTTCAATAAAGATTTCAGCGCTCATACCGTTTATATTGGTGAAAAAAACAAAAATGGAAAAGACATCAGCAAGGTTAAGATGTACAACCATTCTCAAAGAGGAAATGTAATCTTCAGCTTTGTGACGGCAGAAGATGGATCAATGTACTCATCCGAAGACGAAAAGTTTTTTATCATCGATCTGAGAAATGGCAATCAGTATCAGGAATTAAGGACGAACTCTGACAGAGGCAAAGAAAATTATCCATTTATCAAAACCACTTTCCGTGAATGGCAAAAAGTTTTTGATCTGTCAGAATTCAATCTTGAAAATATTAACCCTGGCCTGTTCTCCAACAAACGTGAACTGATGAACACTGTGCAATTATTGGCACAGGTTGACACTTCTACATATCGCATGCAAAAACAACTGGATATGCTGATCCCTATTTTGCCAAAATACACCGAATGGCCACCCAAAGGATCCGGATCAGTTTTTGGCAATCGGAATGAAGGTTACCAATTTGGAGCGGGCAACATAGCAAGCTATTACGGTAAAATTGATCAAATTCAGTTTAAGGAAGGTGAGAAACCGATGAATTTCCGTTCAACTATTCCGCCTGATCAACTGGCCGGGTTGATCCCGTCAGCTATAGGAGACCTCGAAATATCCAAAAACCGTATTCAATCCTCGCTGATGAGCATAGAATCTTTTAGTAAAACCAGAAATTATTATCTCCTTGGATTACATCAACCCTATAGTTGGGCTTTCATTTGTATCGTTTTTATTTTTATAGGTACATCTATGGGGTCAATCATAAGGAAAGGCGGTTATGGATTCCCGGTACTATTTGCTATCCTTTTTTTTATGAGTTTTATTGTTTTCAATACAATGGGTGATCGCCTGGTAAGAAGCGACAAAATTGATCCTGTTTTTGCGGCTTGGTTGCCTGTAGTTGCCCTTACGCCTATTGCTATGTTCCTCACTTTCATGGCAATGAGGGATGCTAAAATCGGTAAAATATATATACCATTTATGAAAACCGGGAAAGAAAAAGAGATTCCAGGTGGATCAGAAATCAACAAGTATGTAGAATGAATCCGTGCAAAACGATTTTTTCTCGTTTGATTGCAATGTATTAGAGTCTTAAAAAATTGAATCTGTATTTTTAGCAGGATTTTAAAGAATTTTGATCTTAGAAATCATGCCACGCAGAATATTTACCCCGTAGGATGTAAATCCAACGGGGTCGCCTCCCCCATACGGGCAAGCCCATACGGGCAGGCCCATACGGGCAGGCCCATACGGGCAGGCTTGTCCGGCTTAGGTTGTTAGCTTGTGATTCTTTAATTTGCTTATCTAGATTATTTTGTTAAAACTTATATTAATCGCAATTAAATTGTTTTTGGAGCATGGCATACTTTCTGATCTCACAGACAAAAAGGCCAAACAGCTAAATAATTAAGTTCCTTATATGATTAACCGACCTAACATTAAAAAAATATCATTCCTGACTTTGAATCACAAAAATGGAGTATTCTTTTTTACTGTTGCTTTATTTATTTTTGTAGGAACTTTATTTTGCATCTTTTCAGCTAAAAAACAATTGATCCTGATTTTGGCAGCGAATAGGACGCAATTGTTGAATGAGATTTTTTTGTGGATCACCCGCCTGGGTGAGGAACATATTTTCATAGCGGTGATTTTGGTCATGTTGATTTTTTCATACAAAAAAGCGATGGCTCTGATCCTTGCAGGATTAAGCACCATAGTATTTTCATTTTTGACCAAGCTCTTCTTCAGTCAGCCAAGACCGCTTACTTTCCTGAAATCCATAGGAGAAGCTGAAAAGTTGGGATATATTGATGGATATTCATTTCATGATGCTTTCAATAGTTTTCCTTCAGGGCACACTTTTTCTGCGTTTGCATTGTTCACAACGCTTGCGCTCAATACAAAACCGGGAATTATGCAATTTATTTTTGCCATTACTGCGATTGCTGCCGGATTTTCAAGGATTTATTTGGGGCAGCATTTTCTGTGCGATGTAGTTTTTGGCGCATTTTTGGGACTTCTTACAGGACTATCTGCTAATTATGTTGTTCATAATATTTGGTTTAAAAACAAAAATAACCATGGACTTTTCAATCTTTTCAACCATTAGATGAAGCTTGTTTAAGGATCAATAAAAAGAAAATACTATTGGACTTTTTGTCAAAATAATTATTTTCTTAGTTTTACCGCCGCTTTTTAATGCTATTCTGAAATAATTGTCGTAAAACCTGACAACAAGAACTTGGGCAAACATCAAAACATGGTTTCAAAGATTATTATTCCTTTATTTAATACTGATTATTAAATTATTACATATTATACCATTTTAATATAATTATATTATTTGTATAGCATATATCCATTGAATATTTAAAAAACACAACTTATGAACAAAAAATTATTGATCTTTCTTCCCTTACTTTTTATTTTTTCCTCTATCCAATCACAGGAGATGTGGTTCGATGCAGGGCTAAAAGGAAGTTGGGGCCCTACTTTCTTATATAATCAGAATCTGGTTAACAACGCTAATTACAGTCAGCAAATTTCTACCGGTTATGGCTTAGGTGGCAAATTCGGATTCAATTTCGGATATGTTCACGGGATATCTATTGATGCCATGTACGCTCAAAACAAGCAATATTACAGGTTGAAAGATGGATTTAGTACTGAACCTGACCTGACTGTTGATTGGAAAACCATCGATATTTATGTATTGTATAAGATGTACAGAGCCATCAATTACCTGGAAATCGGACCAAAATTCTCATTGATGCAGGTGGCACGCAACAATAATGTTGAAAGCACGCCTAATTATGTTGAAAATTTTCCTTCTGCTGTTCTGGGATTTGGCTGGTACATTATGGGAAGAGATGCATTCAATGTGATTGGTGGGATCAGAATAGAATACGGACTTTCAGACCTCATCAGCCCAGCCGGAAAAGAAGCTGGTTATCCGGCATATCCTGTTCAAACAGAAGCTTTTAATCCATATTATGCAACCAATCCCGTCATTGCCCAACTGGTATTTGAGGTGAATTGGGGTATCGGATATTTTGCCAAAACCGCTTGTTCCGGCAGAAGGCACTTTTTTAAATTCTGATGAGGAAGTGATCATAAAATCGGGCTTTACGCTCAAAAAAAAAAGTGAACAAAGAATCAATCAATGTTCACTTTTTTGTATTTATTTAGCTGATTGGTCTTATAGTCTGTCAGACTTAGTTGCGAACAAACACAAAAGCAGCTTTATTTGCCATTGAAATGGAAGTTTTGCCCCCTGTAACACTTCAAAGCCAAAAAGACTTAAGGCTAAAAGACTATCAACCTAACCAATTACACTTTTTTATTCATAATCACTTCCTCAGAAGTCAGCAATGGACTTTTCAATGATACTGACACATTCCATGATCTGTTCTTCATTGATCACCAAAGGCGGTGCAAACCGAATGATATTGCCATGGGTAGGCTTAGCCAATAATCCGTTATCCCTGAGCGTCATACAGACATCCCATGCAGATTTACCATTTCTTTCCTGAATCACGATCGCATTGAGCAAGCCTTTACCTCTAACCAGGGTGATCATATCGGATTTAATATTCCTGATCCCTTCACGTAATATTTCACCCATATTGTATGCATTTTCAGCAAGTTTTTCATCTTTTACCACTTCCAAAGCAGTCACTGCAATTTTGCAGGCCATAGGATTTCCCCCATAGGTTGAACCATGTTCGCCCGGTTTGATGGTCAACATGATGTCGTCATTGGCCAAGACTGCTGAAACCGGATATGCACCACCGGACAATGCTTTTCCAAGAATCAAAACATCCGGTTTCACATTTTCATAATCACATGCCAGTAACTTCCCTGTCCTGGCAATCCCTGTCTGGATTTCATCCGCAACAAACAAAATATTGTTTGCTTTACAGATCTGGTAAGCTTTGGACAGGTAGTCGTTATCCGGAACAAAAACCCCTGCCTCTCCCTGAATAGGTTCTACTATGAAAGCAGCTATTTTATCAGCTCTGGACATGGCATTCTCCAATGCGGGAATGTCATTATAAGGAATACTTTCTATACCTGGTGTGTATGGTCCATAATCATTACGGGCTTCGGGGTCATTGGACGCGGAGACGATGGAAATGGTTCTGCCGTGAAAGTTTTCCCTCGCAAACAAAATGATCGCTTCGTTTTGTGGAACACCCTTTACTTTATATGCCCATTTGCGAACCAATTTCATTGCAGTTTCTACGCCTTCTGCTCCGGTATTCATCGGAAGGACCTTGTCAAAACCAAAATATTCTGTCACATACTTTTCATATGGACCAAGGGCATCATTGTAAAATGCTCTGGAAGTCAAATGAATGGTTTTTGCCTGCTGTATCATAGCTTCAACAATTCTAGGATGGCAATGTCCTTGATTAACAGCTGAATATGCACTTAAAAAATCATAGTACCGTTTACCTTCTGCATCCCATACAAAAACGCCTTCTCCTTTGCTGATCACTACCGGTAGCGGATGATAATTGTGTGCACCGAATTTATCTTCAAGCTTCATCGCTTGTTCTGAGCTTATTTTTTCGAAAACCATGGAAATATTTTTTGTGAATAAAAGTAAATAAATCTGATCGCAAAAATAATCAATTTTATCCATCTGCAATGGTTTTTCAGACATGAAAAAGTTGGGAGCTGTTTTAAAGCAATTTCTTTAAACTCACAAAGCGAGATTTCTTATATATTGAAAATCAATAAGAAAGGATGCAACTTTATAGCGCAGTGGGCATCAGTACAATTGATTCAAAGAAGGGTTTGCCTAAGCAAACCAATCCTTCAAAAAAAATATATATTTTTGATACTGTCAGCTATTCGAAAGGTTTTAAAAGGATCGAAGCTATTAACAAAATCATGGGTTCCGTTTTGATCCCTAAGAAGCATTGATATTTAAATTTCAACCATGCAAATCATCAATGCTAAGAAATCATAACAAAAAAGCCCGGGAAAAACCCAGGCTTTTATTCCGATCTGACTTAACTCTGAACTCAATTACTCTATTCCTTTTTTAACCAGATATCTTTCTGCATCCAATGCGGCCATACACCCCGTTCCTGCGGCTGTAATGGCCTGCCTATAAATGGAATCCTGAACATCACCACAGGCAAACACCCCTTCGATATTGGTTTTGGCAGTTCCAGGAACTGTTTTGATATATCCTACCTGATCAAGATCAAGAAAATCTTTAAATACATCGGTATTAGGTTTATGACCGATTGCCACAAATAAACCAGTCACCGGCAAAACAGTTTCTTCATTGGTCTTATGGTTCATGACTTTAATTCCATCGACAACATCATTTCCCAGTACTTCAGCCACCTGTGTATTCCAATGCATGGTGATGTTCGCTGTTGAAGCTACTTTCTCAGCCATATATTTTGAAGCCCTCAATTCATCCCTTCGCACCAACATATGAACTTTGGAGCACATTTTTGAAAGATAAATGGCTTCTTCAGCAGCTGTATCTCCACCACCAACGATGGCAACTTCCTGACCTCTGAAAAAGAATCCGTCACAAACAGCACAGGCTGAAACACCTCTGTTCATCAATCTTTTTTCTGATTCAAGTCCAAGCCATCTGGCACTGGCTCCCGTTGCAATGATGACTGAATTGGCTTCGATTTCGTGACCTGAATCTGTTACAACTTTATGTGTATCACCGGAAAAGTCAACATTTGAAATATGTTCGTAGCGAATTTCTGTACCATAGCGTTCAGCCTGACTTTTTAAATCTTCCATCAATTCGGGTCCCTGAACACCTTTGGGATATCCGGGAAAATTCTCGACTTCAGTTGTTAACATAAGTTGACCACCAGGCTCCGTTCCTGTATATACAACCGGGGACAAATTTGCACGGGCAGCATAAATGGCAGCTGTATAACCTGCCGGACCGCTACCGATAATTAAACATTTTATTTTTTCCATATTCTTTTATTTTATTTGCCTTGCAAAGATATCTTTTTAAAGAAAACTTTTTTGTGACTTCTATCACTTGAATAGAAAAAATGAGCATTCAGGTTAAGTTAATTTACTAAAAATTGAATGAATCAGGCAATTTTGAAAGACGTCTTTAGTGATTAATGATCATTTCGTATTTTCAAGATCTGAAAAATCCGGAATTATTCTGTTGTTTGCAAGTAATTACCCCATTAGTAAAGCGGTCTTAAGTGTTTACATTGGATAATTAAAAAAAATGCTGCAGAGAAACAACCTGATGGAAATATATAAAAACCTTTAGTCTAATTATCAAAATACCTTCATAATTCCCGATTATTTAGATAAATTTGTGTTTGTATCTCAATATTCAAAAACAAAATATGAAGAAAGTTTTGATCGCCAACCGGGGAGAAATTGCTGTCCGAATCATCGAAACCCTCAGAAAAATGGGCATCAGATCTGTAGCTGTCTACTCATCTGCTGACAGGGCTGCCAAGCACGTCAAATTGGCTGATGAAGCTTATTTTATTGGCGAAGCGCCTTCACACGCTTCATATCTCAATGCAAATTTAATTATAGAGACTGCCAAAAAAGCAAAGTGTGAAGGCATCCATCCAGGATATGGATTTTTGAGTGAAAATGCTGGTTTTGCTGAAATGGTAGAGGCAAGCGGCATTCGGTTTATCGGTCCCGGAAGTGAAGCCATCCGCTTGATGGGAAGTAAAATTGCTGCAAAAGAAGCTGTCAAAACATACAATATCCCAATGGTTCCTGGCACCGATCTCGCTATAGAAGATCCTGAACTCGGACTGGATATTGCCCAAAAAACCGGTTTTCCAGTTTTGATCAAAGCGTCAGCCGGAGGCGGTGGAAAAGGAATGAGGATCGTTGAACATGCAGGTGAATTTAAAGAACAAATGTCAAGGGCGATCAGTGAAGCAAAAAATGCATTTGGAGATGGCGCCGTATTTATTGAAAAATATTTTACGACTCCAAGACATATAGAAATGCAAATACTTGGAGATCAATATGGTAACATCATTCATTTAAATGAAAGAGAATGTAGTGTACAGCGAAGGCATCAAAAGGTTGTGGAAGAATCACCCAGTATGCTGCTGGACCAAGAGATGAGGCAAAAAATGGGGGAAGCAGCTATTTTGGTGGCCAGATGCTGCAATTATGTGGGTGCCGGAACGGTGGAATTTCTGGTTGATGAACACAAGAATTTTTATTTCCTGGAAATGAATACCAGACTACAGGTTGAACATCCAGTCACAGAATATATCACCGGGCTGGATCTTGTGGAAGAACAAATCCGAATAGCAAGAGGTGAAGTGCTGCGATATAAGCAGGAAGATATTCCCATCAATGGTCATGCCATTGAACTGCGGGTTTATGCTGAAGATCCGGAAGAAGAATTTGTTCCAAGTACCGGAACTCTGGAGACCTACATTGAACCACAGGGTTCCTACATCCGCGTGGACAGTGGGTATGAATCCGGAATGGAGGTTCCGATTTACTATGATCCGATGCTGGCAAAACTTATCACCTGGGGAAAAACCAGGATTGAAGCGATCAATCAAATGAAATCCGCCATACGTCAATACAGGGTTTTTGGAGTAAAAACCACTTTACCTTTTGGTTGTTTTGTAATGAATCATCCTGAATTTATTGGAGGAAATTACAATACTAATTTTGTCAATAAGTATTACAGTAAGGAAAAATTTCAGCACGCTATTGAAGCCGAATCACGAGTTGCTGCTCTGATTGCGACCAAATTGCATCTCGACACAGTCAATCAGGTTAAAGAGCCTCACCATGACAAAGGCAATTGGCTTGTTAAAAGCTGATTTTTCACTTCAAAATTAAATTCATCATGTCTGTACACATACTTGCGATTGAGTCTTCTTGTGATGACACCAGTGCTTCCGTGATCAGTGATGGTAAAATTGCCAGCAATATGGTTGCCAGCCAGAAAATCCACAGTCAATATGGTGGTGTTGTTCCGGAAGTTGCCTCAAGGAAACATCAGATCAATATCATTCCTACCGTTCATCAAGCGCTGAATCAGGCAGGGATCAACAAGGAGGATCTGAGTGCGATAGCCGTAACAAAGGGACCTGGCCTGATGGGAAGCTTGCTGGTGGGTGTTACCTTTGCCAAAACACTGGCTTTAGCCCTTCGCCTACCGTTGATCGAGATCAATCACATGCATGCCCATGTCATGGCATTGTTTATTGATGAGCCAAAACCAAATTTTCCCTTTTTATGTCTGACAGTTTCCGGTGGTCATACGCAAATTGCCATTGTCAATGATGAATTCAATATGGAAATAATCGGAAGGACCATCGATGACGCTGCCGGAGAAGCTTTTGATAAAACCGGAAAATTATTGGATCTACCCTATCCTGCCGGACCAGTAATCGATAAACTTGCTGCAGCAGGTACTCCAAAATATAAATTCCCTGAACCGGATATCAGAGGGCTTGATTTCAGTTTTAGCGGATTAAAAACATCTATTTTGTATTTTTTACAAAAACAAATCAAAAACGACCCTGATTTCATCAAAAATAACCTTGAGGATATCTGCTGCTCTGTCCAAACCCGTATTGTGGATATTCTGATCAAAAAATTGATAAAGGCTGCCCGGGAAACCGGAATAAAAGACATTGGTATTGCCGGAGGAGTTTCAGCAAATTCCGGATTGAGAAATGCATTCCTGGAAACAGCCGGCATCCAACATTGGAATGCCTTTATTCCTAAGTTCGAATACTGCACGGACAATGCAGCCATGATTGCCCGAACCGCATTATTCAAATACGAAAAAAAAATGTTTGTGGGTCAGGATATTACTCCTGAACCAAGGTTGAGATTGTGAGTTTGGTAGATAGGTCGAAGTTTAATTTGAAAATCCGGGAATTTGAAAATTTGAAAACAGATCATCCGACCATCAGGTAGTTAGATAATCAGATCATCAGATCATTAGATCATCAGATAATCCAACCATCAGTTATTTAGATAATCATATCATCAGATCATCAGATAATAAAATCATTTTATCCTTATCTTTGTCAGATAAAATTTTAGATAAATGGATACTAAGAAATATGACATCATCGTGATAGGTAGTGGTCCCGGAGGATATGTGGCTTCGATCAGAGCTGCACAGCTTGGGTTTAAAGTTGCCATTATTGAAAAAGAGTCACTGGGAGGAATATGCCTGAATTGGGGTTGCATACCCACCAAAGCATTATTAAAAAGTGCTGAAGTGTATAATAAAATGAAGCATGCTGCTGATTATGGTTTGATTGCAGATCAAATTTCATTCAATTTTGAAGCGGTCATTGACAGAAGCCGCGGAGTAGCGGAAAAAATGAGCAAAGGGATTGAATTTCTGATGAGAAAGAACAACATCGAGGTGATCAAAGGCTTTGGAAAATTGACCGGGGATAAAAAAGTTGCAGTCATCCATGAAGGTCAAACCATCCATGTTGAAGCAGACCATATCATCATAGCTACCGGTGCAAGAGCGAAAGAATTGCCCAACATCAAGATTGACAATAAAAAGATCATTTCTTATCGTTTAGCGTTATCCAGCAAGAAACTTCCCAAAAAATTGGTTGTCGTGGGCGCCGGAGCTATAGGCGTAGAATTTGCATGGTTTTTCAATAGTTTTGGAACAGAAGTTACCATTGTTGAATATATGGAACAAGGCTTATTGCCAAGAGAAGACAATGAAATATCCAAAGCATTGGCAAGGTCTTTCAAGAAGGTGGGTATAAAAGTGATGGCCAATTCAAAGGTGGAAGAGATTCGTGACAACGGTGAATATAGTGTGGTTTGCATTCGCAACAGAAAAAATGAAAAACTTGAAGAAATCGATGCTGAAATCGTACTTTCTGCAGCCGGTATCAGTCCAAATACTGAAGAATTGGGATTGCTTGAAGCCGGAATTACGGTGAAAGAAGGATTTATTGAAGTGGACGATCATTATCAGACCAGTGTTCCAGGCATCTATGCGATCGGAGATGTGATCAATACGCCCGCATTGGCCCATGTCGCCAGTGCTGAAGGCATTCATTGTGTTGAGTTTATAAAAGGGATGGAAGTACATGCGATCAATTATAAGAACATCCCATCCAACACTTATTGCAGCCCGGAGGTTGCTTCAATGGGTCTGACAGAAGAAGAAGCCAAAGCAGCAGGACACGAATTGAAGATCGGAAAATTTCCGTTTTCTGCATCAGGAAAAGCCAGCGCTGCAGGTGACAACGATGGTTTTGTAAAACTGATCTTTGATGCTAAATATGGGGAATTACTGGGCGCGCACATGATCGGTTCCAACGTGACCGAAATGATCGCTGAACTGATCCTGGCCAAAACCGGCGAGGTGACAGCACATGAGATCATAAAGTCCATCCATCCCCATCCTACCATGAGTGAGGCAGTGATGGAAGCTGCTGCTGCCGCTTATGATGAAGTAATACACATCTGATATTAATGATGTATGGGAGTGATAGATTAAAAAAAGGAGTCCAGAACCTGGACTCCTTTTTTTAAATTATAGATGCAAATTTTACATTTTCAGCGCTTTTTTCATAGAAAACAAATAGAAATCTTTATTGTCTTCTTCTGTTAAAACAATATCATCCACTTTCAACATAAAAAAGTCAGTAGTGCTACCAGTCAGGGAAGGCGTAGTAGCGAAATAAATATCACCTTTTTGCAATTTCTGGCTGGCAGTAATATTACTGGCTGATTCAATTGCAGCTTTTAGTTTAGCTTTTGTATTAATAGTATTAAAATCGACAGCGGTTGAACTTTTATACAATCTGGCGCCATTGACCGGGAAAATGATCTGTTTCCAGTTTTGTGGAACAGGAAGTCCGATGTCAATCCCACCGTCTCTGATATCACCGGATGTGTCATTTTGACCTACTGCTGCAGCAGCATGCAAATCGAGTGTACCAAAATTTGGACCTGAAAAATTATATACCTGAAGATTGTCATATACACCTTCAAAATCGTTCACGACTTCGGTGATTTTAACTTTTACGGCATTAGTATATCCTTCAATATCTTCCACATAGAATGTATACTCGCTTTCACCATTTTGCTGGGCGTACAAATTGATCTCTTTTGTAAATCCGGCAATTTCAGTTCCAAAAACAAGGGCAGGATTTGCACTCATACCTTCAAGGATCCTGTCAAGTGGCAATTGAACATTATTTTCTTTAATTCCAATCAGTTTGATATCGTTGGTACCCTTTGTAACATTCACTTTTACTTTAAAAGCCTGACCCACTTCGAGAATTGAATCCCCATAAACGAAACCTGCTTCCTTTACCAAGGTAATTTCAGGGCTGATCACTTCAACAGGTTCTGGTTCACAGGCAGTAAATAAGCCGGCAATGATGAATAAACTTAAAAAATAATAATAAAAAGATCTTTTCATTTTAGTATAAATTTTGATTAAATAAATAGTCCGTTTATAAGATGTTCCAAATACAAAAACCTGAATTTGTATTTACAAGATGCAAGACTTTGGTAAAACGAAATTCCACATCAAAAAGTACAAATTAAGGAAATTTTAATGCATTGCCTGAGAAAATAAACTGGACAATAATTTGTGAGAAGATTGAAATTCATTATTGTAAAGAAAATCAGCTTTCCAACAAAATACAAATGGCTTCTTCAAAATTAAGAAGAAGCCATTCATGACTATTAAAGTTGGGTTTTGTCCCAAAAAATCCTTATTTCTTATTAGTCACAACAAATGTACTTTAATTTGTTGGTTTTCAAGTGTTTCAATATAGTCTTATGCTCAACTATGACGTCAGTAGTCATAAGCGATAGACAATTGAAACCAACTGATTGGACTTTTCCGAATAAACTCAATTAAATTGATGTTAAAATCCCAGACAATTATTTTTTGCCAAAGACATTTAATATTTTCTTCCACCAAGGTTTTGGTTTGGTTAATCCGTAACCATAACCGTAGCCATATCCATAGCCGTAACCATAACCGTAGCCATATCCCTTGGATGCATTAACCCCATTCAACAGGATGGCCATATTGTTGAAACGCTTTTCCTTGAACAATGTCTCTGGGACTGCTAACATCCTTTTATCCAACACATTAGCTCTAACAACATATATGCAAAGATCAGCATATTTACTCAACAACAATGTGTCTGATACCATGCTTACAGGCGCAGTATCCACGATCACAAAATCATAGTTTTTATTCAGATAATCGAACATATCTTTGACCCTGTTGCTTTTTAGCAAATCACTCGGATTTGGGGGTATGACTCCTGAAGCGTAAATATCCAGATTTTCTACTCCGTCAATCTTAATGATGATATCTTCAATTTTCATACTCAAATTGGTAATATAGGTGGTGATCCCTGTTTTCTGTTTACTACCAACGTATTTCAGCAATTTTGGCGCTCTCAGGTCAAGTCCCACCAATGCAACTTTATGGCCTGAATAAGAAAGGGATGACGCCATATTGAGGGCGATGAAGGACTTACCTTCACTACTGAAGGTGGATGTCACCAAGATTGTTTTATTTTCATGGGCAGTTTGGGAAAGAAGAAAATCAAGGTTGGTCTGTAATAACCTGAAAGATTCTGCTGTCGCTGACCTGTCAGTGTTCTCCAGGATTTTAACTTCTTTGATATCGGACAAAGGAATATCCCCCAGAATCGGAATGGCCAACCTTTCGACTAATTGTTTTCTGTTTCTGACTTTGGTATCCATCATATCCCTGATATAAATGATCAGGAAAGGTATGGCAAGGCCAACCAATAACCCGATCAGGTAGATGATATTTTTCTTTGGTGAAACAGGCACTCCGTTGGAAAAAGCCCGGTCTATGATCTTCGCATTTGGCGTGGTAACCGCCTGAGAAATAGCAGTTTCCTCTCTTTTTTGTAATAAATACAGATACAGCGCTTCTTTGATCTGTTGTTGACGCTCAACATTTCTGTATTGCCTTTCATAACCTGGCACAGACGCGATTTTGCTGTTGACCCGGTTGACCTGTCTTTCCAACTCTCTGATTTGTATATCAAATGTTTTCCTTGTATTTTGGAGGCTTTCTGTCAGAGATTCCCTTTGACGTGACAATGTTTCCGTAAGACTGACGACTGCAGGATGTCTCTCGCTTGAACTTTCCAGCATTTTGTTGCGTTGAAGCACAATATCGTTATACTTTGCAATGGCAGTTTGCAATCCCGCATCTGCTATTCCCAGGTTGGCAGGTAAAAGCTGAGTTTTCTGGCTACCCAGATAATCGATGATATAATCGACCAATTGACGCTGGGTCTTGAATTCCAGCAGTCTTTTTTCGTTGTCCATGACATTGGAAAGATAACCGCTTGCTTCTGAAGTAATATCGGTCAATTTTCTGGTCACCTTAAAAGATTCTGCATCTCTTTCAACATCCGTCAGTTCAGCTACTATGATCTGAAGGCGGTCATCAATAAACTTGATGGTGTTAATCGCGATCTCATTTTTATCCTTTATGGCATCTTCGTTGTATTTGTCCACGACTAAATCCAGAATTTGCTCAGCTCTTTTAGAATCAATAGATTGCATACTCAGACTGATGACACTGGATCTCCAGGATTCCCTGGCAGTTTCAATAATGATACGATTGACATAATCTGCTACCACATTATTCATAGGTCTGATAGAAACAATGATTTCCTCACCAATAAATTTGTCCAGAAATTCTGCATTGGGTGTAAAAATGATGACTCCGAAAGGCATTTTGATTCGCTGTCCAAAAACCGCTTTAGCCCAGGGTTTATCTTTATCCATTCTAATGACAAACTCTGCATCGGATTCAATTCTAATAGTAAAACTTGTACTTAGTTTATCCATTATTGTATCGCTCGCAAAAACCAGGTCAAACGGAATATCATGGAACATTTCCACCACCCTTCTCGTCAATTTTGTTTTTCTGTGATACTGGATATTGAGCTCCAATTCTTCCACCACTTCTTTCATGATCGTCCGTGACTGGATCACATGTTTTTCGTCTTCCACCCGGGTATTGGCAGATTTAAGAATGCCCAAATCCTGGAAAGCTGACATTTCACTCAAAGCGCCACCACTTTTGTCCTGCTTAAGTAAGATGGATGTTTTTGCTTCATAGACGGGCGTACTGTATCTCACGTAAAAGAAAGCAATGGTACCTGCTATCAATGCCCCCAATAGAAACCAATACCAATGACGAATGTATCTTTCCAATTGTTCACGGATATTGATGGTATCCTCCTGTTGCTGATCAGGTAAATGTTCAAAATGTTCGAACTTCATACAATATAATTAAATTATTTTAAGCTGATATTTAAAATCAAGGAAATAATGGTGATCACCAATGAGGCAGCGGAAATGATGATACCGAAGGTTGCGCTATAACTGGATGAATTGACCTTTGCTTTATTTGGCTCAACGTACACTACATCATTTTGTTTTAAATAATATACAGGACTATTTAGGATATTGCCTGCTCTCAGATCGACCCTGTAAATTCTCTTTTCACCATCTACTTCTCTGATAACCATAATATTATCCCGTTTACCTGTAATTTGCAGATCTCCTGCCATTCCGATCGCTTCCAACAATGTAATTTTATCATTATAAATTGCAAATGTTCCCGGTCTGGTAACATCCCCTAATACAGTAACCTTGAAATTTGCCATGGATATATTCACGATCGGATCATTCACATACTCTTTAAGCCTGATCAGTAAATGTTCTCTCAGATGAAGCTTTGTTTTACCGGCAACCTGAATTTTCCCAAGCAGAGGAAAATCAATACTGCCATCTTTGTGGATAAGATAACTTTGCATCATATATTGTCCTGTAGCCCTCCCATCTACAGGATTCATACTCACAATTGGCAGATTAAAAGGCTGAACAGCCAACAGATCAGCGCCTGATACAGTGATATAGATCATGTCTCCTGGTTCAAACTCGATTTCATAGTTCACAACATTATGCAAACTGGTATCAACCTGCAAGTCTTGAAAATATAAAATATCCCTGGGCGATGCACAGGAAGAAATCAAGGAAATCAAGATCATACCAAAGAATATATAATGTATATACCGCATAATTTTAAGTATTTAGATCAAATAAAAGTGAATAAAACCAATTCATGTCCCATTTGCAACCGAATAAAAATTCCTTTCTTGCTTAGTTAATTTGATAAAAAAAAATGGATCAAGGGTTGATCATTTTCATTTTTATGATTTTATGGCGTTTAGGGCAGCAAAGGTAGTATATTTTTTAAAAAATGAATTTTTTTGTTAGCTGTTAACTGAAATGACCCTGTCACTGCTACAGAGAAAATCATTAAAACAGGATCACATTGATCAAGCCTGGATTTGAGTAAGGAACATATCAAATTTAGTATCCATTTAAAAATAATTAGAAACGAATCGGAACTCACATTATAAACTTGTATTTCTATGTTTCTATGTTTTGTCTCTGGTCCGAAAAATCCATATTTCTCATAACTCGCTGAAAATGTACTTTAATTTATTGGATTTCAATTGTTTACCTTTAGTCTTGTGCTGATCAATGACGTCAGTAGATAGTGTCAAAAAACGATTGAAAACCAACAAATTGGACTTTTCGGAGTAGACTCATGTTTTGAATATTTATTTGTCAGCACATAGGTACATAGGCAGAATAAATATATAAATATGAAATCAACTAAATTGAAATTTACATAATATAATAAAAATCCATCAACTCAAATTTCATTTAGACCTTTTGCCTTTAACCAAAATATTGTAAAATATTTTGAAAAAATATTTGATATCTGTCCTGAAAGGAGCTTTTTCATACGCATCGAGATATCTGGCTTCCGAGTCCATGATCTCCTCCAGGGTTTTTGGCATATCCGCATAAAATGGAGGGAGCAATCCTGGTTTACTTTTGGTCCTTTTCTCCTGAAGTTCTTTGGAATACATACTAAAGTACTGCCGGCTCAATGGTCGGACACCTACCAGTTTCATATCACCTTTAATTAAATTGATGAGCATTGGCAATTCATCCAGCCAGAATTTGCGAAAGAAAGCACCTTCCCAGGAAATACGAAAGTCGTTTTTGAATTTGCCTCCTTCTGCAAGCTTATGCTTCTGGTAAACATAATCCTGGAGGTATTCTGAATAAGGATGCATGGTGCGTAATTTATATACATTGAACATTTTACCATCCTTTCCTACCCTTCTTAATCTGGCAATGGGGCCATAGGTCGGATTCATGTCATAAGCTGGTTCTTTGATCTTTCTCGCACAAAAGAATAACAAGTCCTGTATCACTTTTTCATCTACAACCTCGAATCCGCATGAATAAAGTCTGCCAAAGGTCTCTGCTTTGCTCAGTATCCGTCTTTTGCCCCTGGTAATAAAAAAGTAAATACCTCTTGTAAATGGCAACTTTGGCATGATGCGATAAAAAACCAGATCGATCAAATAAACAAGCCAGTTGAAAGGAGGCCAGTATTTTTTTAGTTTCCTGTTCCTTCTTGTCGCATAGGTTTCGACAAAATCAATGAATAATCCTCCATCCGGTAGCTTTTTATTGACAGATTCAAAGAATTTATTCAGAAATCTGAAATCGTTGATCTGTTTCAGATTGACTATATGTTTGTAATGATTGTCAGGTAAACGTAAGATATTGAATCGGGTTGAAGTCGAACCGACAAATGCATCACTACTCAAACTACCAATCTGGCTCAGCACGAAATTCATAGCTTCTTCACCAACTTCCTGGCGAACCAGTTCTTCCAGGCCATCTCTGGAATCAATGACCATATACTCAGGCAAGGGTGATGACCGTGACTTACTTTTAGGAAATCTTGGAATCATTGGAATGGGGTTAAATGATTATGGAATAAAAATGGGTTATATGTAAAAATGGGAAATTTGAATCCCTACGATGAATGTTTAAATCAATGAGATTTGAAAATTCGATAATTCTAAAATTCGATTATTTGAAAATTCGAGGATTCGAAAATTCGATGATTATCTTAATAATGGGTTCTATATATAGTATTTGTATTAATCATCGAATTTTCAAATTAAAACAAATTTTCAAATTAAAATTAATTCCCGAATCAAGAAAATTCCCCACCCCAAAATAATTCCCGCTACATTTCCAATCAGGTCATTGATGTTGAAGGAGCGGTAAGGTAAAAAAAAGTGAATAAACTCCGCTATCGTAGCAAAAACCAGCCCCAACATCAGCCATTGCCATGGTTTTACCCCCGATTTGGGTATTAGAAAAGCCCATGGAAGAAATATCAGGATGTGGACGAGGTAGTCCAGCCGGAGCTCCAGTATTCTGGTATGTTCGACCTTTCCCATGCCGTTGGATGGGAGGAAAATGAGGAGCAATATACCCAGGATATAAAATAAATGTATCGTTGTAAGGTATTTCATGGATTATTTGCGCCAGCTGATCAAAGCTCTTTTAACCAAATTCTTCCCTGACTGAAAAGCGCATTCCTTGATCCAGGGCACCGTTTTATTATGCCAGCGTTGAGGATGAAAAGTAATCATGGCTTTACCTGGAAATCTGTCCTGCTCTATTGCAGCAATAATTTCATTGCTCGAGCGGAATACCAGCCCCTTTTGCTTCCATTCAATCTGTTGGGGAACCTTATCCCTTACACTGACCTTCCATCCGTCCCAGCGACGCCCGGTATCTGTCAGATAAAATACCTTGTTAAAATCCACATCAAAATAAGGCTCACCCAAGATTCCAAGACCTCTGTAATCATATTTATCCCAAATTGTTTTGTTGTCGAACTTACTTCTTGGGCTCCCGTGCATGCAGATCGTGGTGACAGGAACAAGCTGGCGGAGTTTTTCTAGATGCTCACAGAAATCCTGATAAGCCCTATACAATAATTGATCGTATTTACTACTTCCAGAAACCAACTTTGAACTTTCAACTTTGAACTTTGAACTTGCTGTGTCCATATTCTCATAGTGATAACCAATCTCGTGTCCCAATGAGCAAATGTTCCTAATAATATCTTCGTCCCAGGATTCAGGAACAGCCCGGAAATAATAGGAACCTTTGATACCCATATCTGATTGAAGTTTTGCAAATGACATTGAATTATTAGGGTTCAAATCAACATCGTGCCTTAGTATGACGACTTTTTCATCTGGATTCTGAAGAAATTCAGTAAAGGTCTGAAAACTATACCCTTTTGATTTCAACTTTCCTAATAATTTAAGGTATATTTTTATGTTAAAGTCCATGTATTTAATTTAATAACTGACCTTTCGCAGTCAGAATATTTTGATAAATAAAATAAATTTTTAA